>WPCI01495091.1_pt1 | contig 43906 bp, 41 predicted proteins | sample 5399871 | NCBI WGS metagenome assembly WPCI01 (sample SAMN12869469, study PRJNA574797) | sludge metagenome | isolation source: wastewater treatment of pH7 | place: China:Beijing | collected 2019-05-20 | reverse complement strand
GATCCGATGCCCGGGGTGGAGGGGGACCTCATCACGAACCGCATGGATGCGGGAGTGTTCATTCGTAACAAGACGGAGGCCGCTGCATGGCTCGCCGATCAAGCACGGGAGGGTGACCTCATTCTGACCGTGGGCGCAGGTGACGTCACCGAGCTCGGCCCCGAGATCCTCGGGCGGATTGCAGCGCGATGAAGCCTCCCAAGCGCCCGGGCAAGCCCAGGAGTTTTTCCGCCCCGCCTCAACGGCAGGGCAACGACATGCGTCAAGATGTGATTCCAACCGCGGCTCTCAGTCCCGAGGAAGCCCAGGCTCTCGCCACGTGGCCGGATTCGGATGCGCCGGCGCGTCGGCGCACAAGGAAGGCGGAGCTACCGCGCCAGTGGGCAGAGGATTCAGTTCATGCCGAGGACCCGAAGGAATTCGACGAGGTCATCACCAAGCCGTCCCACCTGTCCGAACGTCGGCGCGAAAAGCTCGCGGAGCGGCGCAGGCTGCACATCAAGAGGGCGGTGATTGCTTCGGTCAGCGCCCTGGTGGTGATCCTGCTCGTCTGGTTGCTGTTCTTCTCCCCTCTCCTGGCGGTGCGTCAGGACAAGATCTCCGTCTCGGGGCTACAGGAGGATGAGGCGCTCACGCCGGCACAGATCACAGAGGCCATGAACCCATGGGTGGGTGTTCCGGTGCTGCGACTGAACAGCGGGGCCGTGGAGGACAGGCTCATGAGTGAGTATCCGCTCATCAAGTCCGTAGAAGTATCCCGACGGCTTCCCAATGGAGTTGGAGTGGAGGTCTCGCTGCGTGAGCCGGTTGCCTGCCTGATGGAAGGAGAGGCGTGCACGGCCATCGATGCAGAGGGTGTCAAGCTCGACCTCCCGGCAGAGCAGGCCAACGCGCTGCCACATCTTGTGCTTGCGGCCGGGCAGGATGAAGCTGGCGCGGCGGCAACCTCGATGATTCAGGTGCTCGGCGCTCTGCCCGAACAGACCCGTGAACGGGTTGCGAGTATCGAGGTGAGTGACGCCGCCCAGGTGACGCTCTCCCTCTCGGACGGCGCTGTTGTCATTTGGGGTGGTTCGCAGGACAACGAATTCAAGGCTCAAGTGCTCTCCATCCTGTTGCAGGAACCTGCAACCAGATATGACGTTTCTGCGCCACGAGCACCCGTTACCAGCTGAGGAAATACAAGTATGAGGAGAGGAAATATGCGACACACCTACCCGGTTATTGAACGGGCTGCCGCATACCTTTACCTTGTGCGCGAAGTCAGATGCGTAAACCTCAAGTACTCCTTGAGGTCTGAAAGGAAGAGGCTATGCCTGCACTGAACAACGCTGCGAACATCAAGGTCATTGGAGTGGGTGGCGGTGGCGTCAACGCTGTCGATCGCATGATCCAAGACGGACTCGTAGGCGTCGAATTCATCGCTGTCAATACAGACGGCCAGTCCCTCGTCAAGTCAGAGGCGGAAACCAAGCTCGATATCGGGCGCGACGTCTCCCGCGGTTTGGGCGCCGGCGCCGACCCCGCTGTGGGAAAGCGCGCCGCCGAAGAGAATGTGGAGGTCATCCGCGCCGCGCTGGAAGGCGCTGACATGGTGTTCGTGACCGCCGGTGAGGGAGGCGGCACCGGAACCGGTGCCGCCCCGATCGTGGCGTCCATTGCCCGCGACCTCGATGCCCTGACAGTCGGAGTTGTGACTCGTCCCTTCGAGTTCGAGGGCCTTCAGCGGGCCAACAACGCCGTCAACGGTATCGATGCTCTGCGCAAGTCCGTGGACACCCTCATCGTGATTCCGAACGATCGCCTGCTGGAGATCGCAGAGGACAACCTCTCCATCATCGAGGCCTTCCATCTGGCCGACGATGTCCTGCGTTCCGGCGTCAAGGGCATCTCCGACCTCATCACCATCCCGGGCCTCGTGAACCTCGACTTCGCGGATGTGAAGGCCATCATGAAGGACGCCGGAACGGCTCTCATGGGCATCGGCGCCGCCAGTGGCGACGATCGCGCCATGCGCGCCACCGAGAACGCCATCTCCTCGCCGCTGCTGGAAGCCAGCATCGACGGAGCGCATGGCGTCCTGCTCTCCTTCCAGGCTGGCGCGGACTTCTCCATGAAGGAGATGTCCGCAGCAGCCCGTCTGGTGAAGGAATCGGTGGATCCGAACGCGAACATCATCGTGGGCACGATCATCGATGAAGCACTGGGCGATGAAGTCCGCGTCACCGTGATCGCTGCTGGTTTCGACGAGGCCGAGGACATCCTGCTGCGCGATTCACTGTCCTCCGCTCGCCAGTCCGCTGAACGCAAGCCGGAACCCGAGCCGGTGTACGAGGCTCCCGCCCAGCAGGCCCCGGTCGCGACCCCCAGCCGTCCGGTCGCCCAAGCCCCGCAGGTGCGGCAGGCTCCCGCCGTCCCTCCGGTTGTCGAGGAGCCGCCTGCTCGTCGCGCCGAGGAGCTGGACATCCCGGCATTCCTCTTCGAAGACAACTAGTCCCTTCGAAGGCATCTGACTTCAGGTGGCCCGCGTCGTTTTGGCGCGGGCCACCTGTCATGAGGAGGTTTCCATGGACCTGATCGAATGGACGATCCAGCGGCATGTCGGGGAGGGGATCATCCGTGCGGGGTTTACTCACAGGCACGGGGGCGTTTCGGCAGGGGAGTATGCATCCCTCAATCTTGGTCCCCACGTGGGGGACGCACCTGCTGCCGTTGCAAGGAACCGCGACCTGCTCGCAGCGCATCTGGGATGCGAACCGGCCTGGATGGAGCAGGTGCATGGGGATCGCGTCGCCCGAGCTCGGCCCATGGAAACGAGCGAGAAAACCGATGGTCTGGTGCTCTCGGGACCTGGCAAGGCAGCCTGCGTGATGGTGGCTGATTGCGTCCCTCTGCTGATCTTCAGCAACGAGGAACTGAGCGGCGCAGTCGTTCACGTCGGCAGAGCTGGCTTCATGAAGGAGATTGCGTGCAGGGCCGTGCAGGCGCTGGACGTGCCTTCGGAGAACCTGACGGCGGTTGTGGGCCCATCGATTTGCGGCAAGTGCTACGAGGTCCCCGCGCGGATGCGCGAGGAAGCGGGTCGTATGGAGGCGTCGTCGGTTTCGGAAACGAGCTGGGGCACGCCTGCAATTGACATTCCGGCGGGTCTGCGGGATCAGCTTCGCGGTCTCGGGGTGAGGGACGTCGTCGTCGACGGGCGTTGCACTCTGGAGGACACGAGTTTCCATTCTCACAGGCGTTCCACGCGCGCGGGCCTGTCAGCTGGGAGATTCGTGGGGGTGTTGCAATTTCTGAGCGACACACCAGCGTGACTTCGCCGCGGATGGGGTATGCGTCACTTACCTTGAGAACATGGCGAAGAACGCATTCCACAGGTTCGTGAACAAGGCCTCGGTAGCCGACGAGGGGTATGACGACGAATACCTCGAGGATGACTACGTCGAGGACGACTACGTAGAAGAAGACAACTACGGCGACCTCGCGAGCGAAGTCACTCCCATTCGTTCGGTCGCGCCCGTGCCCGATATCGCGCGCATCATTACGGTGTGGCCCAAGTCGATCGACGGCGGCACGGAGTTCGCCGACCCGTACCGCAAGGGGATTCCGGTCATCCTGAACCTGAGTACCGCGGTTGATTCGGATCGGCGGCGTATCTTGGATTTCGCGGCTGGAGTCTGCTACGGCTTGCATGGCAAGCTCAACAAGATCTCAAATGATGTCTTCCTCATGACACCCCAGAAGGTGAGCGTCGAGGCAGCAAACGCGCAGGAGATTGACAACTTCTAAGATGGCATCCATTTTTCTCCTCCTGGCGTTGCTCTGCGGACTGTATACGCTTGTTCTTGTTGCGAGAGTCATCCTTGACCTCGTCATCAACGTGGCGCGCGATTGGCGGCCTTCCGGAGGGTTGCTGATTCTGGCGAACTCGGTCTTCCGCGTCACCGATCCCCCGTTGCGTCTTCTTGCCAAAGTCATTCCACCGCTGCGTTTCGGTGGCATCCAACTTGACCTCGGATTCCTCGTTCTCTTCATAGGTATACAGATGCTGCAGCGGGTTTTTCTCCAGCTTGCATCCTTGTAGAGAAAATTCCATCTGTCACTTCGTAAACATCAGTACCATTTTCGGGTACTCTCTTCATGTAGGTGACTCGCAAAGGGCCACATAGTCCCACTGGACCAGAACGTAGAGGTGAACACTCATGGCGCTGCTCACGGAACATGACGTCGTCAACATGCGCTTCAAGGAGCCCCGCTCACTCGAAGAGGGCTACGATCAGGACGAGGTCGATTTTTTCCTCGACGAAGTTGCCGAGACGATCGCCCAACTGACGAAGGACAAGGCGGAGTTTGAGAACCAGCTGAAGGTTGCTCAAGCCCGCGTTACCGAGCTTGAAGGCTCTGGCGACGCCGCAGCGCAGTCACCGGACTCGGCAACCTCGACTGCCGCCTTTGCACCGCAGGCGAGCGAGGCCGAAGCAGCCGCTGGCATGTTGGCTCTCGCGCAGGAACTGCACGACAAGCACGTGAGTGAAGGCAAGGCCGAAGGCGAGCGCATCGTTGCCGATGCAACCGCACGTAGCGAGCAGATCGTTGGAGATGCTGAGGATCAGTACAATCGCACTCTCACCCAGCTTGAGCAGGAACGCGGACTTCTGGAGCGCAAGATCTCCGAGCTGCGCGATTTCGAGCGCGATTACCGTACTCGCCTGAAGAGCTACTTGGAATCCCTGCTCAACAATGTGGAAGCTGGTTCCAGCCCCTCCGAGGGCTTGCACGGCTGATTGGTCTAAATGAACAACGGCGGCACCCAGTGTGGTTGCCGCCGTTGTTGTCTGTAGAGGATGAGCGTGAGCGAGAAGAAGTACACCGGGTCATTCCTGCTGTGGGGCACGGTCGCGGCACTACTGGCAGTGATTCTGGACCAACTCACCAAGGTGTGGGCTTTGCGTGCGTTGACTGAAGGTGAAAGGATCCCTCTTCTGGGGGACTTCCTTGGATTGCAGCTCCTCTTCAACCCCGGCGCGGCCTTCTCGTTGGGTGAGAACTCCACAATTGTCTTCACGGTGATAGCCTGCGCAGTGGTTGTGGCGATTCCGTTCATGCTGCGAACCACGACGTCTCGGGCTTGGGCGCTGGCTTTGGGCGGCGTTTGGGGCGGTGCGGCGGGTAACCTTGGCGATCGTCTTTTCAGAGCTCCCGGCGTGGGACGTGGGCACGTGGTCGACTTCATCGCCTATGGTGACTGGTTCATCGGCAATGTCGCGGACATCGTCCTGTTCGTATCGATTGCGGTCATCGCGGTTCTCGCGTTCAGGAATGTTCCACGAGGTGCCGTTGAGGAGTCCACCGATGTCTGACAAACGCTACTATCCGGTTCCAGACGGTTTCGGTGGTGACCGAGTGGATTCGGTCGTGGCACGGATGACAGGATTGTCCCGCTCGGTCAGCGCCCGGCTCATCGACAAGGGTAACGTCCTCCTCGATGGAGTGGCAGCGGACAAATCAGACCGCGTGGATGCCGGGCAGGTGCTCGAGGTGGAGTTGCCCGCTCCGGTCAGTGCCGAGCCCGTGCCCACACCAGCGGACCTGCCGATCCTGTACGAGGACGACGACATCATCGTGGTCGACAAGCCCGCAGGACTGGCTGCCCATCCCTCCCTCAACTTCGAGGGGCCGGATGTTCTGGGAGCCCTCATGGCGATGGGACGAACGCTCACTGCCTTCGGTCCACCTGAACGGAAGGGAATCGTTCATCGCCTGGATGTCGGGACCTCGGGCTGCATGGTGGTTGCGAAGTCGGAGCGAGCCTACTCGCTGCTCAAGCAGGCCTTCCGCGACCGTACCGTGGAGAAGATCTACCACGCCCTCGTCCAGGGACATCCTGACCCCACCAGTGGCACGATTGATGCACCCATCGGCCGCGACAATCATCACCAGTGGAAGATGGGTATTCGCGCGGACGGACGCCACTCGATTACTCATTACGAGACTCTTGAAGCCATGGCCGGTGGCTCGCTGCTGGAAGTGCATCTGGAAACGGGGCGCACTCATCAGATTCGCGTTCACATGTCGGCTGTGGGGCATCCCTGCGTGGGCGATGACATGTATGGAGCCGACCCGTCGTTGTCCCTGAGACTGGGTCTGCGAAGGCAGTGGCTGCACGCCGTCGTCTTGGCGTTTGAGCACCCGGGAACAGGGGAATGGGTGGAGTTTCACTCCGAATACTCGCAGGACCTACGGGAAGCGCTGGAGATGATGCGAGAAGGTGTCTTTCGATGATTGAGGTCGTGGAGACTCGCGAGCAGCTCGAGCGTTGCTGGGCCATCCGCATGGAGGTATTCGTTGACGAACAACGGGTGCCTCCGGAGGAAGAAGTGGACACACTGGATACCGCGCCCGAGACCATCCACCTGTTGGCGGTACACGACGGGCGCGACTTGGGAACGGCTCGTATCCTGCCTGAGAACCCGGGCCATTGCCATGTCGGACGCGTCGCGGTGCGTGCGCAGGCGCGCGGTTCCGGCGTTGGCCGAGAGCTGATGGATGCCGCTGCCGCAGTTGCTCTGGACAGGTGTGCCGGCCCGGATGGCACGGTGGAGATTCTGCTCTCCTCGCAGGAGCGGGCGATGGGTTTCTATCGCTCGTGCGGATATGAGGTCGTCAGCGGTGAGCGCTACCTCGATGCAGGCATCTGGCATCAGGACATGGTCCTGAGAAAGCCCTGACCTCTTGTCCCGGGGAGTGGACCGTGGTGGGGCTGCTTGACGCAGCCAGGCAGCGTGTTTTGGAATGCCGGTGAGCTCACCGCCCTCTCTGGCGAACTCGAACCCTCCCGTGTGGGGTCCATATTTCACCGGCCTTCCCAGCGCGTCAAGATGGCCCTCGCCTCAAAGCCGCACGCGGAATCCGTCGGAGCCAGCAACTAGACTGGAGACATGACGTCCAAGGATTTCGCTCACCTGCATGTTCACACGGAATACTCGATGCTGGACGGTGCCGCCAAGATCAAGAAGCTCATTGCTGAGACGAAGGCGCAGGGCCAGAAGGCCGTGGCAATCACAGATCATGGCTACTGTTTTGGCGCCTACGAGTTCTACAAGGCCGCCAGGGCTGCCGATATCAAGCCGATCATTGGTGTCGAGGCCTACGTGACCCCGGGGACTTCGCGGTTCAGCTCCGATCGCATGCTCTGGGGCGATGAGAGCCAGCGCGGCGATGATGTCTCCGCGCGCGGTGCCTACACTCATATGACCTTGTTGTCGGAAAACAACACCGGCTTGCACAACCTCTTCCGGATGTCCTCCAAGGCGTCGTTGGAGGGGCAGATGGGCAAGTGGCCACGGATGGATCGCGACCTCCTGGAGACCTACCACGAGGGCCTCATCGCCACCGCAGGGTGTCCCTCCGGCGAGGTCCAGACTCGCCTGCGTCTGGGTCAGTTCGACGAGGCATACCGGGCTGCGGGTCAGATGCAGGAGCTCTTTGGCAAGGACAACTACTTTGTCGAGGTGATGGATCACAACAATTCGATCGAGCGCCGCGTGAGCAACGAACTGCTCGAACTGGCGAAGAAGATCGGTGCTCCGATCATTGCCACGAATGATTCGCACTACGTCCGTGCGGAGGATGGCCCAATCCAGGATGCCATGCTGTGCATCAACTCCGGCTCCACGTTGCAGGACCCGGACCGCTTCACCTTCGATGGCACCGGGTATCACCTGCGTTCTTCACAGGACATGTGGGACCTCTTTGGAGAGATTCCCGGAGCGTGCGAGAACACCTTGCTGGTGGCCGAACGCTGCAATGTCTCGTTCACGACCGCCGCTGAGGGCGCGAACTACATGCCGGAGTTTCCCGTTCCGGAGGGAGAGGACGTGACGTCCTGGTTCGTGAAGGAAGTGGAGAATGGCTTGCGCAATCGCTTCGGCGATGTGATTCCACAGGATGTGCGCGAGCGCGCCGATTACGAAGTTGGCGTCATCGTGCAGATGGGCTTCCCGGGCTACTTCCTCGTGGTGTCGGACTACATCCGCTGGGCCAAGGAGCAGGGAATTCGCGTGGGGCCGGGTCGTGGATCCGGGGCCGGATCCATGGTCGCCTACGCACTCGACATCACCGAGCTCGATCCGATCAAGTACTCGCTGCTGTTCGAGAGGTTCCTGAACCCCGAACGAGTCTCAATGCCGGACATCGACGTAGATTTTGACGAGCGCAGGCGCGGTGAAGTCATCGAGTACGTCGAACACAAGTACGGTGCGGACAAGGTGTCGCAGGTCGTCACCTTCGGAACCATCAAGACCAAGCAGGCCCTGAAGGATTCGGCCCGCGTGCTCGGCTATCCCTTCGAGATGGGGGAGCGGATGACCAAAGCCCTTCCCCCTGGTGTGCAGGGCAAGGACATTCCACTTTCCGGCATCTTCGACAAGGATCATGACCGCTATCAGGAGGCCGGAGATTTCCGTCAGCTCATCGAGACCGACGGCGACGCCAAGCGCGTTTTCGAGTTGGCCCAGGGATTGGAGGGACTCACGCGGCAGTGGGGCGTCCACGCCTGCGCCATCCTGATGTCATCGGTCCCTCTCACGGATGTCATCCCTGTGATGAAGCGTCCGGCCGACGGCGCCGTCATCACCCAGTTCGAGTACCCCTTGTGCGAGGAACTGGGGATCTTGAAGATGGACTTCCTTGGTTTGTCGAACCTCACCACCATCAACGATGCTCTTCACAACATCGAGATGAATGACAAACCTCCGCTGCAGATCGAGTCGGTCGGCTTGGACGATCCGGAGACCTTCGCGTTGCTTTCGAGGGCCGAGACTCTGGGAGTGTTCCAGCTGGATGGGTCCGGAATGCGCGCTCTGCTCAAGCAGATGAAGCCGACGGAGTTCGAGGACATCTCGGCTGTGTCCGCCCTCTATCGTCCCGGACCCATGGGCATGAACTCGCACACCAACTACGCCTTGCGCAAGAACGGTCTGCAGAAGATCATTCCCATTCATCCCGAGTTGGAGGAACCGCTCAAGGAGATTCTGGGTACCACTTACGGCCTGATCGTATATCAGGAGCAGGTCATGCAGATCGCCCGAACCTGTGCGGGCTTCACCATGGGCCAAGCAGATACTTTGCGCAAGGCCATGGGAAAGAAGAAGCTGGATGTGCTGAATCAGCAGTTCAAGGGATTCTCCCAGGGCATGGCGGACAACGGCTACTCCAAGGAGTGCATCGACACGCTGTGGGGCATTCTGGTGCCCTTCGCCCAATATGCCTTCAACCGATCGCATTCTGCCTGCTATGGGCTGATCTCCTACTGGACCGCCTACCTCAAGGCCAATTACCCGGTCGAGTACATGGCAGCGCTCCTGACATCCAAGAAGGACAACAAGGACAAGCTCGCCCTCTACCTCGCCGAAGCTCGTCGCATGGGAATCGCGGTGCTGGTGCCGGATGTCAACGATTCGCTTGCGGACTTCTCAGCCGCGGGGGATGAGATTCGCGTGGGGCTCTCTGCCGTGCGCAACGTGGGAACCAACGTGGTGGACGGCATTATTTCGGCCCGTCGGGAAAAGGGGGCTTTCACCTCGTTCCAGGACTTTCTGGACAAGGTGCCGCTGCCGGTGTGCAACAAGCGGGCCATCGAGTGTCTGGTCAAAGCGGGTGCCTTCGATTCGATGGGATACTCCCGCCGCGCCCTGCTTTCTCGAGTGGAGGAGGCCGTCGATTCCGTGGTCTCTCTCAAGAAGAACGAGGCCATTGGGCAGTTTGACCTGTTCGGCGGGGCGGACGCCGATCTCGGTACCGGTGTGGACGTGGTGATCCCCGACCTTCCCGAATGGGACAAGAAGGTCAAGCTGGATCATGAGCGCGACATGCTTGGCCTGTACGTTTCGGATCACCCGCTTGCGGGGATGGAGCACGTACTGGAGCGCGCCGCCGATACCACGATCTTGCGGCTGATGAACACCGATGATCCAATGGATGGTTCGACCGTTGTGCTGGCAGGCCTCATCACGTCGGTTCAGCCACGAGTCTCGAAGAAGAATGGCAAGCTCTGGGCCACGATTACGCTGGAGGATCTATCCGGAAGCGCGGAGATCAACTTCTTCCCGCAAACCTATCCCACGGTCTCCACCATGCTCACGCAGGACACCGTGGCCGTCGTGACCTGCCGTGTGCAGGTTCGCGACGGGGCCATCCAGCTTTCAGCACAGGGGATGGAGCTTCCCTCCAACGATCTCCTGCCCGATTCGCCGCTGGAACTGCGCCTACCTGAGCGCATGTGCACCCAGCAGCTCATGGGAAGTCTTGCTGACGTGCTGAGATCATATCCCGGCTCTGCACCGGTGCGTTTGCACATTGAACGGCCGGGGATGACTACGGTCGTCCAGGTTGATCGGGAGTACTACGTCAAGCCCGGCTCCGGCATGGTCTCCGACCTCAAGGTGCTGCTCGGCAGACACTGCATCATGTAGGTGCTGTGTCGATGTGATCAAGGACCGCATCGGGCGTCTGTTGGGGTCGTGGTCACAGGCGACATGTGACGGCGCTGGCGATATGTGACGGAGCTGGCGACATGTGACGGAGCTGGCGACATGTGACGGCGCTGATGGCGTCAAGGGGGGCACGTATTGCAGGGAGTGACACCTTTTGCAACCTGCCAGCATACTCTTGGTACTGCCCCTGCGGAGTTGACTGAACAGTAGCTAGCCAGACCCGCGCAAGCCGGGTCTGGCTAGCCAACCACCAGCTTGACCGCGATTTCGCCCTGCGGAAGATGGAGGGCGACGACATCGCCGTCGCTCAGGTGATGCCCACGGCGCGTTTCGACGTTGCCGTTGACGGTGATGTCGCCCATCTCGATCATCTCGCGCGCCTGTGCTCCGGAATCGGCGAGCGATGCAAGTTTGACGAACTGTCCCAGACGAATGGGGAGGTTTACTTCGATCTGATCCACTAGTTCTCCTCGATGACCTCGACGGCTTTGGCAGCCCGCTTCGGCCGCACAAGAACTACATACACTACCAGTGCCACGACAGCGACACTGGCGATCGCAATTCCCACGGGTGAGCCCGCCGCGGCTGAGACGACGGTGCCCCAGACTGCGAACCCGATGGTCGAGTAGATGGCCGCCCACGCCAACCATCCGGCGAAGGCTGCCGCAGCGAAGCGGAGAAGAGACATCCCGATGGCCCCGGCTGCGATGCATATGATGGACTGGATTCCAACGGTGAGGAAGGACAGCGGGATCGCGACCCAACCGCGGCGGCGCAGCGTATACATCGCATGTTCGGTGGACTCGGCGTGAACCCACGACCACACGCGTAGCGGAAATCCGTCTGTGGGTTTCTTGGAATTCATCACCAGATAGTTGCCGTAGCGTCCAAGTCCGTACGTGGCGGAGGAGCGCAAAGCGACGACGCAGAAGAGGAAAGCATACACAGCCGCAAATGGACCGTTGCTGACGAAATCAGTGATGGAATCGGTCATGATGGCAGTCTAGTCCAACCGGTGTTCTTTGCGACACCTGCACGTGGGAATGGTGTGAGCCACTGACAGAACAACGAAATCTTCGTGAACTGTCCCGGGTGCTACTGCTGTGCCTTCCGCTGGCAAGCTGGGCACAGTCCATAGATCTCCAACGTATGGGTCTCCGCCGTGAATCCGGCCTCCAGAGCAACCTTGCGAGCCCACTCCTCGACGCCCGCCCCCGAGACTTCGCGGGTGTCGTTGCATTCTCGACACACCAGGTGATGGTGATGATGGTCGGTCTCGCAATGGCGGTACAGTGTCTCGGCGTCTGAGCGCAGAACGTCCAGCTTGCCGTCGTCGGCCAGAGACTGCAGAGTGCGATACACCGTGGCCAACCCGATTCGCTGGCCGGAGCGGCTCAGATCCTCGTGTAGCTGCTGGGCGCTGACGAATTCGGATAGATTTGCCATCCGTTCCGCGATTGCCGTGCGCTGAACGGTCATTCGAGAGCCAGTCATTGTGAGACCTTTCGTGAACGAGTGAACATGCGGACGAGAGGACGCCCCAGTGCCACCAGAGCATACAGTCCAATGAGCATAACCACGATGGTGGCGCCGGGAGAAGCCGGTACGCGGTACGTGATGGCCAATCCCACCACACAGGCGAGCATTCCGATGACTTGTGCGATGTGCATGGTCTTGGTGAACGATGAGCTCAACAGCTGCGCGACTGCCACCGGAACGATCATGATGGCCGAGACGAGTAGCACGCCGACCACGCGCATCGAGACCGAAACGGTCAGCGCTGCGACGACGGCGACCAGAATGTTGAGCGTGCGCACCCTCAGCCCGGTTGACCGCGCGAACTCTTCATCATGGGAGAGTGAAAAGAGTGGGCCACGCAGCCCGATGCCGACAACCAGAATCACGACGGCCAGAGCAATCGTGTAACGGACGTCCGCGGTGGAGACTGTAGCGATGGATCCAAAGAGGTAGCTCGTCAGGTTCGTTGTGGTTCCCCCGGCGATCCGGATGAGCAAGACGCCTCCGGCAATGCCCCCGTAGAACAGCATGGCGAGGGCGACGTCGCCGCCGGTGCGGCCATGGGCCCGAACCACTTCGATGAGGATCGCGCCGATCAGCGAGGCCACGATTGCACCGGGAATGGCCAGAACGTCATTGGGTGACAGTCCCAAGGAGCTGGCCGCCAACCAACCCACGGCGACGCCGGTCAAGGAGATGTGGCCGATTCCATCGCCCATGAGGGCCATGCCCCGCTGCACCAGATATGTGCCGACGACCGGTGCCGTGAAGCCCACCAACACCGCAACGATCAGCGCGCGTTGCATCAGGGGAGAAGAAAGCATTTCGATCATGGAAGGTCCGTCCGTAGGACAGGGGCGTGGTGCCGGGTTGGCTCGGGAGACTCGTGCGGATGCACATGGTCATGACCCGGAGCTTCGTGACCCGGCTCGGGATGAGGTGGCTCGCCGTCGTGCACGATTCGGCCGTCCTTGAGGACGATCGCTCGTTCGACCAGAACCTCCAACTCGCCCATTTCGTGCAGGACGGTCACAATGGTGATGCCTTGTTGGTGCAGCCGCCCCAGAATTGACGCCAGGGTCTCGCGCGAATCGTGATCGATTCCCGCGAGTGGCTCGTCGAGTACGAGCAGATCTGGTGCGCGGACAAGAGCGCGAGCAATGAGAACCCTCTGGGCTTGCCCGCCGGAGAAAACTTGCACGTGGTCATTCGCTCGATCGGCGAGGTCGACGGCCTCCAAAGCGGACATGGCTGCAGCCTTGGCCTTGCGCCCGCGGTCGGCCCACAGCCGCCTGGGTCCCAGGAGCCCGGAGCGAACCACTTCGAGTGCGGTGGCAGGGACTCCGGAGGCAGCGCTGACGCGCTGGGGCACGTAGCCGATCCGGTCCCATTTCACGGAACTGGGATGCGCCAGCTCTTTCCCGAAAATGCGCACGGAACCCGCTGTGGTGGGGATGATACCGAGTGCGGCGCGCACCAATGTGGACTTGCCGGAGCCGTTGGCGCCAAGAATCGCGACTGTCTCGCCAGCCGTGATGGTCAGCGAGACGTCGTGAAGGATCTCGTTGCTTCCCAGCGTGACATCAAGGTGAGAAACCTCGAGCGGAGCCGCGCAGGGGGTGTTGTTCGAAGATGAGGAGTGTGAAGACATCACTTGCAGGCTAGCGCGGTACGGAGAGTCTCGAGATTGGTGTTCATGGCCGAAAGGTAGTCGCCCTCTGCTGGCTGTCCCTCCAGGGTACTCAGCACGGCGACATCCGCTCCGGCTTCCTCGGCCAGTGCCTCGGCGGTCTTGGGGGAAACGAGTTCTTCGGTGAACACCGTGGTGGTACCTGTCTCCTCGATCACCTTCTTGACGGCGGCGAGGTCGGCGGGACTCGGCTCGCGCTCGGGATCGATTCCCGAGATCGAGGTCTGCTCCAGATCGTATTCCATCGCGAGGTAGCCGAAGGCGGCATGACTGGTGACCATGGTGCGGCGTTCGCAGGTCGCCAATCCGGTCCGGAAGTTCTCGTCGAGCTCACCCAGTTGGCTTTGCAACGTGGAGAGGTTGTCCGCGAAGAGCTGCGCGTTGTCGGGCGAGATGGTGCTCAGCGCATCCTCGACGCCCGCGGCGGCCCCTTCCATGCGCTTGGGATCCAGCCAGAAGTGTGGGTCGAGATTGCCGTGGTCGTGTCCGTCGTCGTCCGTGTGATCTTCATCGGCGTGGTCGTCATGATCGTCGCCCCCGCCGAGCGGCTCCAGATCGACTTCGTCGGCCAGATCAATGATCTGGGGGCCCGAGATGGAATCAATGGCCTCGTCCAGTGAAGGCTGGAAGCCTCGCACGTAGATCACCACGTCGGCCTCGGCCATCTTGGCGATTTCCGCGGGTGAGAGCTCGAAATCGTGTGGCTCGGCATTGGCGGGTGTCATTGAGGTCACGGAGACCTCCTCCCCACCAATTTCCTCGGTGAGCCAAGTGATGGGGTAGAAGGATGTCGCAACGCTCACCGTCGCGTCGCCTTCCCCGGAGCCCCCACCGTTCTCTGAACCTCCAGAGCAAGCGGAAAGGACAAGTGCGGAGCTGGCCAAGCCTGCCGTCAGAACAATACGTGACATCTTCATGAGAATCATTATCGGAAGTGGTGATAATCATTGTCAATCATGCTGCCGCCCGTGGCACCAATCTCACATATGCACATTGCGTATCACCAGCGTCGGCCTCGGAACTGCTCGGGGTGGGGGCCTTCCTGTCTTCTTCGCGGGTGCACAGCGTTGAGCGACGCCAATTGAGGCACGGCTCAACGCTCCACGCCCACTTGCGGAGAGAAGGCCGTCGGCCTCGGAAGCACTCGCTGGCGGTGCTTCGCTCGACCTTCCTTACTGTAGGATGGCAGGCGGTCTGTACCGCCTTGGTACGGCCATCACGCACCGGTCACGGTGCCACCCGCACACCTGTCTTCGGTGTGTACCCCGCCACGCATCAGCCAGATGCGTCAGAAAGGAGAACGAGCATGGCCAAGCCGGCCCCCTCGCGCCTCGACAATGTCATTGCCCTCGCCAAGCGCCGCGGATTCGTCTATCCCTGCGGTGAGATCTACGGTGGAACCCGCTCTGCATGGGACTACGGCCCCTTGGGCGTGGAGCTCAAGGAGAACATCAAGCGTCAGTGGTGGAAGTACATGGTGACTTCCCGCGACGACGTCGTCGGTCTGGATTCGTCCATCATTCTGCCCAAGAACGTATGGGTCGCCTCCGGGCACGTTGGTGTGTTCACCGACCCGCTCACCGAGTGCCTTTCCTGCCACAAGCGTTTCCGCGTGGACCAGATGCAGGAGGAGTACGCCGAGCGCAAGGGCATCGAGGATCCCGATTCCGTTGAGCTCTCGGAGCTACCCTGCCCCAACTGTGGCACCCGTGGCCAGTGGACCGAACCGCGTGACTTCAACATGATGCTCAAGACCTACCTCGGCCCCGTCGAGGATGAGTCCGGCCTGCACTACCTGCGTCCCGAAACGGCTCAGGGCATCTTCATCAACTTCCAGAACGTTGCCACCTCGGCGCGCAAGAAGCCACCGTTCGGCATCGGCCAGATCGGAAAGTCCTTCCGCAACGAGATCACCCCTGGCAACTTCATCTTCCGCACCCGCGAGTTCGAGCAGATGGAGATGGAGTTCTTCGTCGAGCCGGGTACCGATGAGGACTGGTTCGACTACTGGATCGACGCCCGCCGTCAGTGGTATGTCAATCTGGGCATCAATCCCGAAAACTTGCGCTACTACGAGCATCCGCAGGAAAAGCTGTCGCACTACTCGAAGCGCACCATCGACATCGAGTACAAGTTCGGTTTCACCGGCTCGGACTGGGGTGAGCTCGAGGGCATCGCCAACCGCACCGACTTCGATCTGAGCACTCACTCGGAGCACTCCGGCAAGGACCTGTCCTACTTTGATCAGGCCTCCGGCGAGCGCTGGATTCCCTACGTCATCGAGCCCGCTGCGGGCTTGACCCGTTCGCTCATGGCCTTCCTCACGGAGGCTTACGTTGAGGACGAGGCACCCAACACCAAGGGTGGCGTGGACAAGCGGGTGGTTCTCAGGCTCGATCCGCGCTTGGCTCCGATCAAGGCCGCGGTGCTGCCGTTGTCGCGTTCGGAGAAGCTTTCTCCGTTGGCACGCGATCTGGCCGCCAAGTTGCGCCAGTTCTGGAACGTCGATTTTGACGATGCCGGTGCCGTCGGCCGTCGCTATCGCCGCCAGGACGAGATCGGGACCCCATTCTGCATCACCGTTGACTTCGACACTCTCGAGGACAACGCCGTGACGGTGCGTGATCGCGACACCATGGAGCAGATTCGCATCCCGATCGACCAGGTGCAGGACTTCCTCGCCACGAAGCTGGTGGGCTGCTAAGTTTCTTAGCGTGCCACATTCCCACCACCATGATTCTGGCGAGACCTTCTCGCCCTCCCAGCGCCGCAAGGTTCGTGTGATCCTTGCGGCGCTGGTCGTGCCTCTGGCCCTCGCCACGATGATTTTGTTGGTGGTCATGTGGCCTCGTGGGGAATCTCCCATCGGATCAATTCCGATCTACTCCAACGGGGTGGAACTTGAAACCGGCGTCATCACTTCGATTGGGGAGATGGATGAGTCGGGCCAGACTCCCGTAAAAATGGTGACCTCCGGCGTGGAGGTTCCCGTTTATGTTCCCTACGACATCGTGCTCAACGGTCTGTCCGTGGGAGACGAGATCCGGGCCAGCTTCCACCCGCATGCACTGGGGATTGGCACACCCTACGTCTTCAGCGACTTCGTACGCACGGTTCCGCTCGTGATCCTCGTGGGAATCTATCTGCTCTCGGTCCTCATCGTGGCCAGACTCAAGGGTCTCATGGCGATGGTGGGATTGGGGGTCTCCCTTGCTGTGGTTGGCATGTTCATCCTTCCAGCGCTGATTCTGGGCGGTGAGCCTCTGCCGGTCATTCTGGTCGGCGCCGCGGCGATGATGTTCGCCTCGATATATCTCGCGCACGGGATATCAATTCGAACAACAACCGCGCTGCTGGGTACGTTCGGTGGGTTGCTCATCACTCTTGTTTTGGTCCTGTGGGCCGTGGACGCGCTCCGGCTCACGGGAACTTCGGATGAACATTCCCTGTTCCTGATGGGTGAGTTGCCGGGGCTGAACATGAGTTCCATTCTTCTGTGCGGCATGTTGCTGGCGGGTCTCGGCGCTCTCAACGACGTGACGATCACTCAGGTCTCGACGGTCTGGGAGCTGTACGCCGCCAACCCGGCAGCAAGCCGTCGTCGGCTGTTCATGCAGGGTATGGCGGTGGGCCGTGACCATATCGCTTCCACCGTGTATACTCTTGCCTTCGCCTACGTTGGAACCGCGTTGCCGGTACTGATGGCTGCCTCTCTCATGCAGCGTTCTTTCGTGGACCTGTTGCAGGTCAGCCAGATCACGGAAGAGATCGCCCGCACGCTGACGGCTTCGGTGGGGTTGATTCTTGCAATTCCGATAACGACGGCGATCGCTGCCTCCTTGGCTCGTGTGGCGCCTTCGAAAGGACGTGAGTATGGCGGAGACGAAACGGCGACACCCCCACCACAGCAATCGACCGCGGTAGAGGCTGGCGGCGTTCCGGCGGAGAGCGATCGCAGGTTGGGAGGCAGACATCGGCAAGCAGTGGTGAGTTCACACGAGTCACGTGGAGACGAGGAACTGGATGAATCTTGACAACCCGGTGCAGCTCGGAGCACTCACTTTGGGCACTCCCGCAATGCTCGCACCCATGGCCGGTGTAACGAACCCTCCCTTCCGTCAGCTGTGCCGAGAACAAGGCGAAGCCGGTATGCGCGCGGCTGGAAAGAGCGCAAGGACAACCGGATATCGGCCCGGAACCTACGCTCCGGCCGGGCTGTGGGTATGTGAGATGGTCACCACCCGTGCCCTCGTCGAACGCAATGCGGAAACCATGAACATGATCAAACCGGATCCGGGCGATCCGGTGCGCTCGATTCAGCTGTACGGCGTTGAGCCGGCGACGACGGCGGCGGCTGTGCGCATCCTCGTGGGAGAGGATCGCGCCGACCACATCGACTTGAACTTCGGTTGCCCGGCTCCGAAGGTCACCCGCAAGGGTGGAGGCTCCGCACTGCCGTGGAAACTGGATTTGTTCACCGACCTCGTTGCCTCGGCTGTGAGAGCCTCGCGTGAGGCGAGTGCTGATCGTGACGTCGAGGTTCCCATCACCGCGAAGATTCGCCTCGGGGTCGACGACGACCATTCCACCTTCCGTGATGCCGCAGTCATCGCCGCTGGTGAAGGCATTGTGGGGTTGACGCTGCACGCGCGCACCATGGCCCAGCACTATTCCGGTCACGCCGACTGGTCCCAGATCGCCGAACTGGTTGCGGACACCGAGCTGCCGGTACTCGGAAACGGAGACATCTTCGACGTCAATGATGCCGATGCCGTGATGTCCCGAACCGGGTGTGTGGGCGTCGCCGTCGGCAGAGGATGTCAGGGCAGGCCCTGGCTCTTCCACGACCTCGCCGCGCACATGCACGGCAGTGAGGCGCGATTCCGCCCCGGCCTGCGTGAGGTCGCGGACATCATCATTCGCCATGCCGAGCTGTCCATCGCGCATTTCAACGGCGACGAGCATCGGGCGCTGCGTGAGCTGCGCAAGCACATGGCCTGGTACCTGCGCGGCTTCGCTGTGGGTGGTGGCGCGCGCAACGAGTTGGCCCTGGTCTCCAGCCTGGACGAACTGCGAGACAGGCTCGCGCAGCTGGATCTGGATCAGCCCTATCCCGAGGCCGCCGAGGGCCCACGTGGCCGGGCAGGATCTCCCAAGCGACCCCACCTGCCGGAGGGTTGGCTCGATTCGCGGGAGCTCTCCGATGTTCAGCGTGCGAAGATTTCACAGGCGGAGGTTGGCATTTCTGGTGGATAATGGTCCCGTGCACCAGCATTACAGCCCTGAAGATCGCGAGCGGTGGGTACCAGAGCCCGCCAAGAGTCCGAGCCGCACGGAGTTCGAGCGAGATCGGGCTCGTGTGTTGCATTCATCGGCCCTGCGTAGGCTTGGTGCCAAAACCCAGGTGCTGGGTCCCGAATCGGACGATTTCATTCGCACCCGGTTGACTCATTCCTTGGAGGTCGCCCAAGTTGGGCGCTCGTTGGGCAAGAACCTGGGGTGCGATCCCGACATCGTGGAGGCGGCATGTCTCTGTCACGACCTCGGTCACCCACCTTTCGGTCACAACGGTGAGCGCGCCCTGGACGAAGTGTCCGGCGCCATCGGCGGATTCGAGGGCAATGCACAGACGCTGCGCCTGCTGACCAGGCTGGAACCCAAGCGTTTCGGCCCCGATGGCCGACCAGCCGGACTGAACCTGACCCGGGCAACGCTGGACGCGGTCATCAAATATCCTTGGTTGGCGGGGCGCGGACCACTGCGGTCGGATGGCACTGCGACCAAGAAGTTCAACGTCTACGAGGATGACGAGCCACTCTTCGAATGGATCCATGCACCGCATGGGCGGACGAAGTGCATCGAAGCGCAAATCATGGATCTGGCCGACGACATCGCCTATTCGGTGCACGACGTCGAGGACACCGTGGTTCGCAAGCAGGAGAACATGTCCCCGCGCGATCTCTACACGTCGCGCGAGCAGGACAAGATCGTTGCGGCCGCCGTCGACTGGTACAGGCATCCCAGCGCGGATCGTCTCGCGGCGGCTCTGGAGCGTCTGCTGAAGGAGGAAACCTGGCCGAAGGATTTCTCTGGTTCCTACGTCGATTTGGCAACGATGAAGGACCTGACGAGCGATCTCATCGGGCGTTTCATCTCCTCGGTGTGCGATGCCACGTACTCGGTGTACGGAACTGGTCCGCTGGTGCGGTACGCGGGTGACGTCGTCGTCCCTCAGGAAACCGCCGACGAAATCACGATCCTCAAGGGAATAGCCGTCAAGTACGTCATGTTGCCGCGCGAGAGTGAGCCTCTCTCGTACTGGCAACGCTCGATGCTCTTTGATTTGGTCGATGTGCTCGTGGAACGTCCGCAAGAGTTGGAGCCTCATTTCTTCGACCTGTGGAAGCAGGCTGACGAGCGTGGAAGGCTACGCGTCGTCGTGGATCAGGTCGCCTCTCTGACCGATCAATCCGCGCGAAAGCTGCACTCCGAACTGTGTGGCATGCTACGGAACTAGAGTGCGGTCACAAGGTGTCGGAACCGGTCACTAGAATGAGGGCATGGCAGGGCTGATCAAGCGCGAAGACATCGACGAACTCCGAACTCGCGCCAGAATTGAGGAGATCGTCTCGGGGTACGTTTCCCTTCGGCCTGCCGGCGTTGATTCACACAAGGGACTCTGCCCGTTCCACGACGAGAAGACGCCCTCCTTCCACGTGCGGCCCAGCGTGGGGCGCTGGCACTGCTTCGGTTGCGGAGAAGGCGGGGATGTCATCTCCTTCGTGGAGAAGATCGAACACATTCCGTTCGTCGAAGCCGTGGAGTTGCTGGCACGCAAGACCGGCATGGAATTGCACTATGAGGAGGAGGGACGCAGCGCACGGCGCGACCAGCCCTCCGGCCCAAGCCGTTCCCGCCTCATCGACGCCCACCGCGTCGCCGTCGATTTCTACGCTGGCCGTTTGCACACCCCGGAAGGCGAGGCGGGGCGCCGCATGCTCTCCGAACGTGGTTTTGACGAGCAAGCCATCGCACACTATTCCATCGGATACTCGCCGGACTCGTGGGATGGCCTGCTCAAGGAGCTGCGGGGCCACGGATTCAATGAGCGTGAGATTGCTGCGTCCGGGCTGGCCACTCAGGGAAATCGCGGGATGTACGACCGCTTCCGGGGGCGCCTCATGTGGCCCATCTTTTCCATCACCGGCGATCCGATTGGTTTTGGCGCCCGCAAGCTGTCCGACGATGACAACGGCCCCAAGTACCTCAATACGCCGGAAACTGTGATTTACAAGAAGTCTCAGGTTCTTTACGGCCTGAATCTGGCGAGGAAGTCCATCGCAGCGGAGCGCCGCATCGTCGTGGTTGAGGGATACACCGACGTCATGGCAGCCCAGCTGGCCGGTATCGAGTGTGCGGTTGCCACCTGTGGTACCGCTTTCGGGTCCGAGCATGTCAAAATCGTGCGGCGCCTCATCGGAGACGGTGCCAACCCGGCCGCGGGCATCATGCTTTCCTCAGGCCGCTCCTACGGTGGCGAGATCATCTTCACATTCGACGGCGACGCCGCCGGGCAGAAGGCTGCGCTGCGCGCATTCCAAGAGGATCAATCCTTTGCCGCTCAGACGTTCGTGGCTGTTGCCCAGGCTGGAATGGATCCGTGCGAGGTTCGCATGGCCTACGGCGATGAAGGCGTGCGGCAGATCATCGAGAGCCGCCGCCCGCTCTTCGAGTTCGCCATCACCTCAGCGCTCGCCGGATTGCCGTTGGAGACTGCCGAGGGGCGCACCGCCGGTCTGCGTGCTGCAGCACCCATGGTTGCCTCCATCCGAGATCGAGTGCTGCGAGGCGAATACACCCGCCAGCTCGCCGGTTGGCTTGGTATGGATGAGACCACGGTCCGCACGGCCGTTTCCGGGGCGCGGCGCCATCCGGTGCCCCACCCTGATTTTCCTCCTCACGATGATGCGGGGGAGAACCCCGGCAGGCAGATCATGCTCCCTCCTCGCGAGCGTCTGCGCGATCCCGTGGAACGGGTGGAACGCGAGGCCCTGGAGGTTTACCTGCAGCTTCCGGGATATGCGGCACAGGCGGGCATGGACGATCTGCCGTCGCAAACCTTCACGGTTCCGGTGCACCGCCGGGTGCACGAAGCGATCCGCGCTGCTGGCGGCACCCGGTGCTATTCGCAACGTTTGGAGCTTCTTCGTGCGCAGGGGGCTCCCGAGGAACGCGCAGTGACGGACGCGGCAGGCTGGTATGTGGAGCAAGTCGCCGAGCAAGCAGACGAGCTCGTTGCCGGGGCGGTCACTCAGCTGGCCGTGGAGGGTTTGCCCGAATCACGGCCGGAGCGGCTGAACTATTACGTGTGGAGCATCTCCGTATCCCTCATCAAGCAGGGAATCACCCGCCAGATTGCGGACCTGCGCTCCGAGCTGCAGCGGACCCCGCCGCAGGATGAACGCTACGGCCAGCTCTTCGCACGGCTCATTGAACTGGAGGCCCAGCGCCGCACGTGTGAAGAGCAGACCACTTAGGCGGTCGGTTGGAAAATCCGGCACCGATTGCCGGTATACTAGAACGGTCCGATTTCGCAGAAGTCGGGTTTGCCCCCATAGCTCAGCTGGTTAGAGCAGGGAACTCATAATTCTTTGGTCGCGGGTTCAAGTCCTGCTGGGGGCACCAGCTGATGTCGCAGTGCATTGGCATGGGGTGAGCGCTCATTTTGGGGGCTCACCCCATGTGTTTTTGAATCTTCTCGCGGAGATGTCACGGACCGGGCGGAGATGTCACGGACCGGATAATGTGTCGCAGCCGTCACCTCTCGCGCGAAGTGATGCCTCTCCAAACGTCCTGGTTTCGATTTTCTTCGCTCACTCAACCGCCCAAGCGCACTCAAGGCTTGTGTCAAAGTTTGCTGGTTTCGACGTCGGTTGTACCCGACATGCGCTCAGCCGGCATGGCGAATACTCATGGTCAATCCCTGCGTTCTGGTGCCGCGGCGGGGTCTCGGCCCAGCTCGCTCGGTACGCCACCTCCTGTGACCGTTCAGTCAGTGAGACGTCTCATCCACTCGGTCGACGTCCTGATTTCTCGTCAGTCCATTTGGTTGCGCGCCACCAGCTCGCTCCTTTACCGGCGCGAAACCATTCTGAAACGTGGGATGCCTTAAGTTGAATTCGTAAGACCGACGGCCTAGCTCAGGCTACCGATGAGGGGGTAGGTACCCTCGTGCACCACGAGAAATCGTGCCAAATGGCGAGATGGCCTGTGGAAATGCTGCGTTTGGGAACAGTATGAAGGACATCACCATTCGCATCGTGGTGATCTCCGCGGTTCTGAGTATCCGTCGGAGCTGTATGAAGGGATTTTCATGTCACGCAAAATAACACGAAGCGTTGTGGCAGCAGGCGCCGTACTGGCACTGGCTGCGGGTTGCGCTTCAACAGATGACGGCGGGGAGGGCTCCAACGGCGGACCTTCCTCCGACGCCGGGCTCACGGTGGGCACCACTGACAAAGTGGTGAGCCTCGACCCAGCGGGCTCATATGACAATGGCTCCTTCTTTGTCATGAACCAGGTCTACCCGTTCCTGCTGAACACGGCACCGGGCGCGGAGGACATGACGCCCGAGCCGGACATTGCAGAATCCGCAGAGTTCACGGCTCCGGCGGAGTACACGGTCAAGCTCAAACCGAATCTCACTTTCGCCAATGGGAACGAGTTGACTTCCTCGGACATCAAGTTCACCTTCGAGCGCCAGCTGGCGATTGCCGATCCGAACGGTCCGTCCAGCCTGCTCGGTCAGCTTGATTCCGTCGAGGCCCCGGACGACACAACGGTCATTTTCCACCTCAAGAGTGAGAATGACCAGACGTGGCCTCAGATTCTGACGAGCCCGGCCGGCCCGATCGTCGATGAGGATGTTTTCCCCGCTGACGCATTGCTGTCGGACGCGGACATCGTCAAGGAGAAGCCATTCGCGGGCCAGTACACCATTGCCAGCTATCGTGCCAACGAACTGACGTCTTTCGAGCCATTCGAGGACTATCAGGGTTCGCTCGGCGACGTCGCCAACGTTGGTGTCACGGTTCGTTACTACGCCGACGCCTCCAACATGCGACTCGATGCCGAGAAGAACGCCATTGATGTTGCCTACCGTTCACTGTCCGCAACGGACATCGATTCGCTCTCCAAGTTGGACAACGTATCCCTTGTCGAGGGGCCCGGTGGCGAGATCCGCTACACCGTCTTCAACTTCAATACGAACCCGTACGGAGCCTCCACCTCGGAACCGGATGAGACCAAGGCACAGGCTGTTCGTCAGGCGATCGCTGATCTCATTGACCGCGATGCCATCGCCACCGAGGTCTACAAGGGCACCTACACCCCGCTCTACTCCTATGTCCCCGAGGGCGTCAACGGTTCGACCGAGGACTTCAAGGAGAAGTACGGCGACGGCGAGGGCGGCCCTTCGGTTGACAAGGCCACTCAGCGTCTTGCCGACGCCGGCGTTGAGACTCCCGTCCAGATCTCGCTCCAGTACAGCCCCGATCACTACGGGCCGTCCTCAGGTGATGAGTACGCAATGGTCAAGAACCAGCTCGAAAGCTCCGGGCTGTTCTCCGTGGATCTCCAGTCCACGGAGTGGGTTCAGTACTCCAAGGATCGTGTTGCCGATGTCTACCCGGCCTACCAGTTGGGCTGGTTCCCGGATTACTCCGATCCGGACAACTACCTCACTCCGTTCTTCTCCAAGGACAACTTCCTTGCCAACCACTACGACAACTCTGAGGTACAGGCTCTGATCAGCGAGCAGGTGTCGACCCCCGATGCCGATGAGCGCCTGGCCAAGCTCGAGCAGATTCAGGATCTCGTCTCGGATGACATCTCGACCCTGCCCCTGCTCCAGGGCAAGCAGATCGCGGTAACCGGTAAGGATGTTTCCGGCGTTCAGCTTGATGCATCCTTCAAGCTCCGCCTCGCGCCCATAACCAAGTAAGAGCAAGCAGTCCATCTTGATGGACAAAATGCGGGAGGAAGCTCGCCCTGACAGCGAGCTTCCTCCTGTCCTCATTATGGTCTCGTTCTCCATTCACGCCCCGACGAGACCGTTGCAAAGGGGAAACCATGAGTGAAAAACCAGTGGAGGCCCCGGTCCCCACAACGACAGCGGCGGCTGTCACCCCGCACGTGTCCTCAGACAAGAAGAAGCGTTCCGCCGGAGGACTGGGACGTTATCTGTTCATCAGGTTCCTCCTCATCTTCCCGACGGTCTTCATTCTCGTGACGGTGGTCTTCTTTGCGATGCGCGCCACCGGTGATCCCATCACCGCCGCGATGAGTGGACGGCTTCCTCCCGATCAATTGGCTGAGCGAATCTCCGCGGCAGGCTATGACCGGCCGCTGATCGTGCAGTACTTCGAGTATCTCTGGAACATTCTGCACCTCGACTTCGGAACGACCTTTTCCGACAACCGGCCAGTCACCGAAATCCTCGTCACCTACGGTGCTGCAACCTTCGAGCTGGTGATGTACTCGCTGGTTGTTGCCCTGATCGTCGGTGTGCCGCTGGGGATGGCAGCCGCACGGTTCCGCGATCGTTGGCCGGACGCGCTGCTGCGTGTGTTGGCCATCCTCGGATATGCGACACCGGTGTTCTTCATGGGTTTGATCCTCAAGCTCATTTTCTCGGTCAATCTCGGCATCTTTCCGATTGCGGGGCGGGCCAGTAGCCAGGGCGAGCTGGAGATGTCCCGCATCTCCAATCCAACCGGTATCTATCTTTTGGACGCCATCCGGCTGGGCGACCCCCAGCTGATCGGTGACGTGCTTCTGCACGCAGTCCTCCCCGCCATCGCACTGGGTATGCTCACCGGTGGCATCTTCCTGCGCCTGGTCCGAACCAACCTCATCGGAACCCTCGAGCAGCCCTACATTGATTCGGCGCGCTCGAGAGGCGTTGGTGAGGCTCGGCTCGTCCGCAAGCATGGTCTGCGCCCGGCCCTCATCCCCGTCATCACGGTGATGGGAATGCAGATCGCCATGAGTCTGGGCGGTGCGGTGCTCACCGAGACCACCTTCGAGTGGAAGGGTCTTGGTTTCATGATGGCGCAGTACATGTCGGCACGCGACTATGTTGCGGTTCAGGGAATCGTCATGATGATTGCCGTGATCGTCGCTGTCATCAACTTCATCGTTGACGTCATCGCCGCGCTGATCGACCCGAGAGTGAGGTACTGATGAGTATCGAAGTTCCTGAAGAGGTCACCTTGGCACCCAAGCGTGATCCATGGTACCTGCGCCTTCCGGTCATCGCGGATCTGCGTCGGTCACACGGACTGCAACGAGGAATGCTCATAGCGGGCATTGTCCTCACTCTTGTCCTCATCGTCACGGCCATCTTCGCGCCGTTGATCGCCCCTTATGGTTGGGCGACTCAAGGAGACGCTGCGGGGGCATTTGGAACCCAGCAACCACCGAGTGCTCGAAACATATGGGGAACCACGGTCTCCGGATTCGATGTATTCTCCCGCGTTGTCTGGGGGACTCGAACCGCGGTCGCCGTGATCTTGTGTGCGGTGCTGGCATCCGCCGTCATCGGAGTCATCGTTGGCGTGATCTCCGGTTACATTGGCGGCTGGCTCGATCGCATTCTTGTCATGATCGCCGATGCCATCTACGCTTTCCCCTCTCTGCTCCTGGCGATCGTGCTTTCGATCGTCATCGCGGGCGGGCGGTCCAGCGCGTGGGGAGGCATCCTCTCGGCCGCCCTGTCCATCACGGTGGTATTCATTCCGCAGTACTTCCGGGTGATCAGGGCCGAAGCGGTGCGGCTGAAGGCCGAGCCGTTCGTGGAAGCCTCGAAGGTCATCGGTGCTCCTCGGAGAAAGATTATGTTTGGCCACGTACTTCGCAATTCCACGCGTACCTTGCCCCTCATCTTCACGCTCAACTGCTCCGAGGCCATTCTGACCCTCGCGGGTCTGGGCTTCCTTGGTTTCGGTATCGAACAAACGGCTGCTGCGGAGTGGGGATACGACCTCAACCGCGCCGTTGCCGATGTCACGTCCGGCATCTGGTGGACTGCTGTGTTCCCCGGTCTGGCCATCGTGCTCTCGGTTCTGGGAATCACCTTGGTCGGTGAGTCCATGAACGACCTCAACGACCCCCGGCTGCGCACCCGCAAGGGAGTGAAGAAGGGCCGGCGGTCCAAGGCTCACGCGGCTGCCGGCTCACGAGCGGCAAGCCCGGAGCACGGACGTTCCGAACCGAGGGATGATACAGCCACGCAGGCAACCGTGAAGGAGGGCGAGAGCGATGACTGAGCAGCAATGGCAGACTCCACAGCGTGGCTTTGACGGAAAGCCGTACACCCGCGAGGAGTTCGAGGCGGAGATGGCGATTGAGCGCCGTCTCAAGATCGTGGACTTGGGCATCACCTTTGCCACGGACCACGGGGACGTCCGTGCCGTCGATGGAGTTTCGCTCTTCCTCGATCCGGGTGAAATTCTCGCCCTTGTGGGTGAATCGGGCTCTGGAAAGTCCGTGACCTCGCGTTCGATTCTGGGCCTGCTCCCGGAAACGGCGACGGCGACCGGCACGATTCTGGTGGAGGGCACCGACGTCGTCGGACTGCACGGGGCAAAGCTCCGTCAGCTGCGGGGCGAACAGGTGTCGATGGTGTTTCAGGAACCCTCCGGTTCGCTCAACCCGGTGTACCCAATCTGGTGGCAGATCGGGGAGGGCTTGCGTGCCCATGATCCGAAGATGACGAAAAAGCAGATCCGCGAGCAGGCGATTCGTTCCCTGAAGACCGTCGGAATCCCGGACCCGGAAAAGCGCATCGACTACTACCCGCATGAGTTCTCCGGCGGACAGAAGCAGCGCATCGTCATCGCCATGGCTCTCGCCATGGGAGCGGACCTGATCATCGCGGATGAGCCGACGACGGCGCTCGACGTCACTGTCCAAGCCGAGATTCTGGCCCTGCTGCGTGATATTCGCGACGAGTACAACACATCCATTCTGCTGATCACGCACAACATGGGAGTGGTGGCGGATCTGGCCGATTCCGTCGCCGTGATGTACAAGGGACAGATCATCGAGCGTGCTCCCTCCCAGGAGCTGTTCTACGCACCGATTCAGGACTACACGAAGCAGCTGCTGGCCTCGGTACCTCATCTGGGACGCAATTCGGCCTCGGCAAAGCTCACAGAGGGCGATCTTGCCGCCATTGATGCCAGACCGGCTGTGGTGGAGGCCCGTGGGATGGAAGTGACCTATCCCGGGCGGCTGGGGAGTCCCGCTTTCACGGCTGTGAGAGGAGTGGACCTGACAATCCACGAGGGCGAGGTCTTCGGTCTGGTGGGAGAGTCGGGATCAGGAAAGACCACGATCGGGCGTGCCATGGCGGGCCTCGAAGAGGTCACGGGCGGTTCGCTCAAGGTTCTCGGGATGGAGATGCGGGGATTCAAGGAGCGCAAGTTCCGCCGCCTGCGCAAGGACATCGGGTTCGTTTTCCAGGATCCCGCCACCAGTTTCGATCCACAGCAGACGGTTGGCGAGGCAATCAGTGAGCCGCTGGACATTCATCGTCCCGAGATGAATGCTGCGGCCCGCCGGGCCCGAGTCGGTCAGCTTCTGGAGGCGGTCCAGCTTCCTGCATCCTATGCGGGTCGCTTCCCGCACGAGCTTTCCGGGGGACAGCGCCAAAGGATCTCGTTCGCGCGTGCACTCGCGTTGAACCCCAAGCTGTTGATCGCGGACGAGCCGACCTCGGCTCTCGATGTCTCGGTGCAGGCCAAGGTGCTTGAGCTCTTCAAGGACTTGCAGAAGGAGTTCGGGTTCGCCTGCTTGTTCATCACTCACGACCTCGCGGTCGTGGACATGTTGGCCCATCGGGTCGGTGTGCTCTATCGCGGTGAGATGCTGGAGCATGGTAGGGGATGGGATGTCCTGCAGCATCCCAGGCGTTCCTACACCAAACGGCTCATTGCCTCGCTGCCCGTACCCGATCCGGTGGTCCAGGCGGACAGGCGCGAGGCGCTCATCAAGATCCTCGAGGAGGAGCGGGCCGGTAACAGGTAGTACGGCCAGCGGAAGCTGGGATTGCTCAAGGGGTGGGAGTGCCCGGGGCCGCCGGCCCCGGGCACTCCCACCTGTTGTTTGCTCAGCGTTGTCGTGGATCGGCGTGATCTCTTACCTATTGTGAACCGAAGCGCGCCAGTCCTAATCCATAGTCGCAACGCGTTACGATCGGACCATGCCTTTTCGTCCAAAACGACCTCGGGGCCGGCACTTCAGTGACGGTTCTGGTTGGGGACCCCGTTACGACAAGTGGGAAGCAGCCCGCGTACTTGCCCCGACGCTTCAGGATGTAGCCACCGCGTCCACGGACGTGGACACGCAGACGATTCCCGCGGTGGGTTTCAACTCGGCCCCGCCGCGGCGAAGAACCGAACAATCCGGCCAGAGGCCGCCCACCCGGCGGGTCAAGCGTACGATGCCCGGTCAGGACGAGACCCCGCGCAGGCGGGGAGCCCACCGCGTGGATGCTTCCACACCACAACCGGCAGGGGATGAAACCTCGCGGAAGCAGGAGTCCACGAACGCCGCGAAGAAGAGTGTGGCTCGCTCCTCGTTCATCATGTTCCTGGGAACCTTCTTCTCGCGATTCCTCGGTCTGGTTCGTTCGCCGATCCTGCTGGCAGCCGTGGTGGGCATGACTTCTCCCGCGGCCAACGCATTCGACGTGGCCAACAAACTGCCGAACCTCATCTACATGGTTGTGGTGGGCGGATTGGTCAATGCGGTGCTTGTGCCGGCCATCGTCCGGGCAACGAAATCCTCGGATGATGACGGCGCTGCTTTCATCAACAAGCTACTCACACTCGCCATCGTGTTCCTTGGTACAGCGACCCTCATCATCACCTTGGCGGCCCCGGTCATCGTCAAGATGTTCGCTGCCACCATGTCCCAGGAGTGGTACTCGCTCACCGTGGCCTTCGCCTACTGGTGTTTGCCACAGATTTTCTTCTACGGCTTGTACACCGTTCTGGGCCAGATTCTCAACGCTCGTGAGAACTTCGGGCCCTACATGTGGGCACCGGCGCTCAACAACGTTGTCGCCATTGCGGGCATGTTGGTCATCTTGTGGGTCCATGGCCGCTTCGATGAATCGACTGCGGCGGACTCGAGTGTTTGGACAGGACAGCGCATTGCGATGCTCGGTGGATTTTCCACGTTGGGAATCGTGGCGCAGGCCCTCATCCTGTTGTGGCCGATGCGTGCTCTCGGACTCAAGTTCCGTCCCGACTTCAAGTGGCGCAATTCCGGCCTCGGTTCGGCCGGGCGAGCCTCGTGGTGGGTGCTGCTGTCCATGATCGGTGGAATGGTTCCGACCATGGCGCTGTCCAACGCGGCCGCTGGCGCCACGGATCGGGCTCGGGATCTCGGTATCCCACTCACGGAGGTGGCCGGCAACTTCGTCTACACCACCTCCTACACGATCTACTCGATACCGACCTCACTCATCGTGGTTTCCATTGCCACCGCCATGTTCACGCGGCTGTCCTCGCACGCCGCGGACATGAACATGGATGCCATGCGTCGCGACACCTCCAAGACGCTGCGCATGGTCTCCACCATGATGGCGTTGTGTTCGGTCCTGATGATCACACTGGCCGTTCCGATCTCGCGCGTTCTGGCAACGACCGTGGAGCCCCCCGAGGTCGTGACGCTTTCACGAGTGCTGATCGCGATGTCAATCGGCTTGGTTGGCATCGGCGCCGTCAATGTGCTCGATCGCGCCTACTATGCCTTCGAGGACACCCGCAGTGCCTTCTGGCTGAATCTTCCCTTCCAGATCATGGGGCTCGTGGGCTTTGCACTGTGCGGTTTCCTTCCGCCGCGTTGGACAGTCATCGGTATCGGTTTGGTCATGTCGCTCACCAACACGGGTTCGGTGTTCCTGCTGGCTCACTTCCTGCGTGAACGCATGGGAGGAATCGACGGACGACGCATCTTGAAGGTGCACCTCAAGCTGTTGGGCATTAGCTTGGTGACAGTGCTCATCGGGCTCCTCATCACCACACCCCTCTCCTCAGCCCTGCACCTCGACTCCAACGTGCTCTGGTCCGTCGCCACCATCGTGGTCCTCGTTCCCGTCCTCAGCCTCATCTATTTCGGCTTGATGAAGCTTGCCCGAATGGAGGAGGTATCCTCTCTGGAGGGTCCGCTTCGGGGGATTTTGCGCAAGATTGGCGTCAAGAGATCCGGCCGATAGGAAATGAGATCCATGAACACCCCAGATTCCTCCATTGCACGTTCCGATGCCAAGCCGATCCTGCCGGTCGTCTTCGGATTCGACATTGCCGACTACGCCTTCGCCCGTATCTTCCACGAGGCCATGGCGGTGCGTTCGCTCGTGGTGACCGAGATTCTACGTGGCCCGATCAACAACTCGAAGATCTTCGACATGGAAATCGTCCCCAAGGGGACGCTGGGCAACGAGGAGAAGTTCATCGCCCTGCTCCATCGCATTGCCGCCGAACACCCCGACGAGCAGCTCATTCTTTGTGTCAACTCGGATGAGGGAGTGGACTACGCGGCGCGCCATCGCGCGGAGCTCGAAGAGCGCTGGTTTCTGCCCTATGCTCCCGCGCATGCGGTTGAGACCGCGAACTCCAAGCGCGCCATGGCGGAACTCTTCTCCTCGCTGGGCTTCGCGGTGCCGGGCCGAACCACGGTGGATCTATCTGATCCCGATTCGTGGCGGGAGAGCCTGGAGAAAGTGACGTTCCCCGTCGTCGTCAAACCGGAGGATGGCACGGAGTTGACCCGCTATCACAAGCATGGCCTGCGCAAGGCCTTGCCAGTTGCGACCCTTGACGAAGCCCTGACCACCTTCGCAATGTGGCGTGAACACGGAATCCCCATTCGGCTGATTGTGCAGGACCTGATTCCGGGGGACGACACCACCCAATGGGTCGTCAACGGTTACCTCGATTCGCGTGGTGTCATCACCGCGACGGGATCGGGGCGCGTGCTGCTGGGATTGCATCAGCCTCAGCTCATCGGAAATGCAGCCATGATTCTGGTTCAGCGCAATGACGAGTTGATCGGCCAGGCGCACGAGATCGTGCGTGCTGCGGGCATTCGCGGTTTCTTCTCCATGGATGTGAAGATCGATCCACGCACCGGCATTGCCTACTGGCTTGATCTGAATCCACGTATCGGACGTGGGCACTACTACCTCAAGGTGGCCCAGATCGATCTGGTGAAGGCGATGCTCGCGGACATGGAGGGCAGAGATTCCGCCTATCAGACCAACGGAGCCGATGGAATCTATACAGTCATCCCCATGTGTTTGGCCAACCGCAACTACTTGCGCGACGGCGAGCTGTATGACGAGGTCAAGCGGCTGCGTCGCAGGCGCCGCGCCATCAATCCTCTGACCTATGCCAAGGACCGCAATCCCAAACGGACCGCCTACCGGCTCGTCAATCTCGTGAATCAGTGGCGGCAGATGAGGGCCTTCTATCCGGCGCCAACCGAGTCTGGTTTCTGAGTTTCAACTGGAAACCCGTGGGATTAGTTGAAATTTGAGCCTCCTGTGAATTTCACCCTTTTCTTGAGTAGGTTGATGGACCAAAATGGGTGTGTATGGAACTCATGCGGCTCTCAGCTCAGGACTATCGCACATTCGTGGACGCCCAAGAGCGGTGTTTCTACACGCAGCTTGCTGAATACGGAGCTGTTCGTGAGTCGGAAGGCTTCGCAGTCGAACGAGTGGGACTCGTTGATGGCGGGGCAGTTCGTGGGGTGGCGACCATTGTCCATCTGCCCTGGAAGAAGTTCTTTCGACGGGCCGTGGTCCCTTACGGTCCGGTGCTGGACTGGCGGGATCAGGCGTTGGTGCAAGATTTCTTCGAGCAGCTGCTCAACTGGGTGGCCAAGGACAAGCGAGTATTGAGTCTGCGCGTCAATCCTCTGGTCAAGCGCCGCAACTACAGTGACATCTCTCCCGGTCCCACCACCGAAGAAGCACGTCTGTTCGATGAAGTGATGGTGGGACTCGGGGCCGAGCGGGTCGAGAGGGAGTTCTACCACTCCTCTGACGTCCAAGTCCGTTTCGCCTATGTCAAGGACTTGGAAGGACTGGACTTCGAGGCGGCCGTCGCTTCCTGCAATCAGACGGTGCGCACGGCTTTCCGCAAGGCGGGTACCAACGGCGTCGAGATTCGGTTCCTGGGGCCGGAAGAATTCGATGTACTAGAGGATGTCATGGCGCATACGGCCGAGCGCACGGACATGGAATCAGTCTCACAGTCCGCGACATCCTACTACCGTGATCTCATGAATCGTATGGGTAGCGACGAGGTGTTGGCGCCGGTTGCCATCCTCAATTGTTCCCGAGCGCTCCGCGAAATCGCCGAAGAACGTGAGCAGGTCCTTCCCAGGATTGCAGGTTTGGAAGAAACGGAGCGCACTGCCCAAGCTCAGGGCCGAGAGCTTGGCAAGAAACAACGCAACCAGCTCAAGGAGTTGCGTTCGCGAGTCGAAGTACTGGACCGGCGTTCGAAGGAGACGGAGGAAGTCCGCTCCGAACACGGCGACGAGGTCGTTCTGGCCGCAAGCCTGTTCGTGCACTCACCTCACGAACTCGTCTACCTGCTCTCCGGCTCCTACTCCCAGTTTCAGAGCTATCATGGCATCTACCTCATCCACCGGGCGATGTTCAAATGGTCGATCGAGCGCGACGTGCGCTGGTACAACATGTTCGGCATCACAGGCGACTTCGGCGAGGATGCCTCGGACGCCGGGGTCCTGCACTTCAAGCGCCAGTTCAATGGCGACGTCGAGGAGTACGTCGGCACGTACGACGTTTCACTTCACAAACGCCTCGCGCCCGCGTTGAACGCTGTCGGCTGAGCCCCCGGATGAGGTTGAAAGCCTTCTCGTTTTCTTCATGGGTGCACAGCGTTGAGCGGTGCCAATTAAGGCACGGCTCAACGCTCCACGCCCACTTGCGGAGCGAAACCCTACCGCACCCCGGGAGTCAATCATCTAGGAGATGGCGCCGAATCGAGCGGCCAGAAGAGGTCGAACCGGCAGTACGTAGGTTCCAATGAACTCTTCCACGTTGCCGTTGAGCCACCGTTTGAAGGCTAGTACTGGGGCATCGACGGCCGTCTCATCGAAGACGCCGGATACACCGAAGGTGTTGTAGACCTCCAGACCCATCTCGCAGGCCAACTTGAACATTGCGCGTTCGACGGGGTAGTCGCGAGCGTAGGAGGAGAAACGTTTGTCCATGCCGCCCAGCAGCAGAATGATTTCCTTGCCAGCCACGAAGGACAGGGCACTGTTGAAGGGAATGTTGTCTCCATATTCGTCGAGTGTCTGCTGGGCGGTGACCTCCTGTTCGTCGAGCAGCCCCAGACGCTTGGTGACCTGATCGATGTCGCGGTCGCGAGCCTTGGTGGGCTTGCGTGCCTCCAGAATGGTCAGCCGCTCCTGAAGCTCCGCACGCTCGCCATGGATCTGTTCGAGGTATCGTACGGGGGAGAGATAGGCGACGCACAGGAATGCGCGCTCCGGCCCGAGCTCCTTCATGAGGTTGCAGTACAGGTCCTCGGACGAACTGGTGATTCCCGCCATTCTGGTACGTGCTGCTGTCGACTCGTGGAGTTCGTCGAAGACGTGGAACTCTTCCGGTGGCAGGAAGCGGACCTCAACACCGTATCGGCCCTCGTTGTGGAAGCGGCGGCGCAGGCCCTTGCTCAGGGTGGCGGTGGCCTCCTCGAAGCTCATCCCAGAAATGTTCTTGGTGTAGATGTAGCGGATCTGGATGTCGGGCTGCTCGTAGAATTCCTTGTCGATACGAGTCATGCCAAGTGATCGGAACTGGATGTCGATGTCCTTGCCCAACTTGGACTCCTCGATGACATTGATGTCCTCGTAGAAGTTCTTGTGCACCAGCGGGCAGATGCGCACAGCGAGTACCCGTGGATGGCTCTTGCGCAGGAACGTTGTGAGTTCGGTGAAGAAGAATCTCACCAACTCGGAGTTCTCCCAGTCGAGTGTGGGACCGTAGTTCATGAGTCCCCGTTGGAAGAACTTCTTCCACGGTTGGAAGAGCAGAAGACCGGCTCCGATGACTTCTTCCGCTTCACGAGTCGGGCCATCGACCACTCCCAAGAATTCCACGGTGTACCCGTCCGCTTGGCGGGCAAGGCCGTACTCCGGCATCTGGGGAACGAACTGGCGTTCGGCGGTGCGCATGAATGTTGCGTAGGCCTCGGCAGTCAGACGTACAAATCGCATAGCTAAAGCCTAGGCTCTTTCAAGCGAAAGAGGGCCTGCTTTTGTCCCCCGAGGGAGGTATATCTCCAAAAAACCCGGAGATTTTTCGATACAGGTAGGCTGGACTCGGATGTTGGATGGAGGAAGGTATGGCCCAGAAGGACTTTTCCGCGGAGCCGCAGGACGCCCGGCCACCTGCCACACCGGGCGAGGTGGTCAGGGACGAAGCAGACGTGGTGGAGCAGAACGAGTTGGACCCGGACGAGGCCAATCGGGATCGTGGAGAGCGCCCGCTGGAAGCGGAGAATGCTTCGGGCCTCACCCCGGAAGACATCGCCTACATGCAGGCGGTTCAGAAGAAGCGCTTGATCATCATGGTGGTCGCTGGCCTGATTCTCATGGTTCTGGGATTCTTGGCAGGTAAGAACGTTGCCGGGAACCGTTCCGATTCGGCTCCCGGAGGTGAGAGCGCCGTCGTGCTCGAGTTGTCCGGTGTCCGGACGTTGGATGCGTCTGGACCTGCCCAGATTGGCGGACCTGCCCAGATTGGCGACAACGTGGAGAGTTACGAGGAGCACTCATGATCTTTCGCAAGAAAGGCACCCCCAAGGCGATTGCGGAACTCGATGGGCGTCCCATCGATTACGCCCCGCTCGAGGGCGGGCGGTGGTTGGTGACCTTCGCCGACCGACTGGAGTTGGTTGGTGACGAGGGTGACGGGGCCCTGCGCGTGAGGCATCCGTGGTCCGACTTCGAGGGGGCGAACTGGAACGAAGGGAGCCGCCGGATCGAATTCGCCTTCGTGGATGGATCTGCGCCGCTCGTCGTGACTCTGGCACAGGGGCACAAGCAGAAGATTGCCTTCGTGGTGCGTGAACGGCTCGATCGGTCGATTGTCTACCAGGAGCACGCCGAACTTCCTTCAGGGGCGCGCGCTCGCGGACTGGTGCGACGTGCGGCTGATGAGAGTCTCTTCACACAGGTCATTATTGATGGAGTGACGGGTCGGGTGGATGACGAGCGTATCGAGGAACTGGAAGCATCTTTGCGCGATGTGACGGGGATTTCCGAGTAAATCCCACTCTGTTGGTGGTGCCGTGTGAGGCTTCGTGGGCGAATTTGCACCGCTGGCAAACTCTGCTATTGTTTTATCCGTTGCCAATCCCGCGTAGCTCAATGGCAGAGCATCCGACTGTTAATCGGACGGTTACTGGTTCGAGTCCAGTCGCGGGAGCCAGTAAAAGGCCCGGGAGTGATCTCGGGCCTTTTGTCATGTGCTCGATGTCATTGTCATTGTAGCGGTGCAGGGTATGAGACAATTTCTTCATGGCTTTTCGCGAGATTCGTATTGTGGGAGATCCGGTTCTCCGCACCCCCTGCGCACCCATCAAGGAAATCACCCCAGGCGTGCGCAGTTTGGTTGAAGATCTTTTGGAGAACGTCGACGACGAGGGCCGTGCGGGTCTCGCTGCCAACCAGATCGGCATCTCCTTGCGCGCTTTTTCGTGGAACATCGACGGCAAGATTGACTACGTCTTGAATCCGGTGATCGTTGAGCTTTCCGAGGATGAGTTTCAGGATGGCGACGAAGGATGCCTGTCCGTTCCGGATCTCTGGTTCCCCACCAAGCGGGCATGGTACGCACGTGCAGAGGGTATTGACCTCGAAGGCAACAAGAAGGTCGTAGAGGGTGAAGGGCTCATGGGCCGCTGCATCCAGCACGAAGTGGACCACCTTGACGGTCATCTCTACATCGACCGGCTCGAGCGTTCACTGCGCAAGGAAGCAATGCGCGCCATCCGCGATCTGTGAGGTAATCGGTGGCTGTTCGCAAACTGCGCCTGATTGGCGACCCGATCCTCAGCATCCGTTGCCGGGAGATCGAGCAGATGACACCCGAGGTGTATCAATTGGTCGAGAATCTGTTGGAGAACGTCAACGATCCGGGCCGTACAGGACTTGCTGCCAATCAGATCGGCGTCTCGTTGCGGGCCTTCTCGTGGCACATCGGCGAAACGGTGGACTACATCCTGAATCCGGTGATCGTGGAACTGTCCGAGGAGCTCCAGCGAGTACCCGAGGGTTGCCTCTCCGTACCGGGCCACAGTTTTGCCGCTCCTCGCGCGTGGTACGCACGAGCCGAAGGTACTGATCTCGCAGGCAACCCGAAGGTTGTGGAGGGGACGGACAGGCTGGCACGATGCATACAACATGAAATGGGCCATCTGAACGGTCAACTCTACCTCAATGCGTTGGAGGGAAGTGAGCGTCTGGCCGCGCTGGAGGCGTTTGCCACTGGCAATGGCAACATTCATGTGGCAAAGTGATAGTGTCCTGCGACACGGAGTGACACGGGGAAAGTTACTCACCCGCAGGAGACCGCAATGAGCACTAAATACACCACCCGTGGTGTCATCTTCATTCACTCTGTGACGCCGCCTGTTCAGACTCATGTCGAGTGGGCGGTCTCAAGTGTGCTCGGATATGAGGTCCACTTCGAGTGGACGGGACAGCCGGCCCAGGCCGGTATGAACCGAGCGGAGTTCTCGTGGATGGGCGAGGCCGGTATCGGGGCCATGTTGGCCTCCGCCATCAAGGGCTGGGAGCACCTGCGCTACGAGATCACCGAGGATCCCACGCCCATCAGCGAGGGAGGCCGGTGGTCCTTCACCCCGGGGTTGGGCATCTTCTACGCGCAGACGGATCTGTCGGGCAACGTCGTCGTCCCCGAAAATCGGATCCGATCGGCAATGGAACGTTCCCACGGTGACCCCATGGAATTGCAGCGGCTGCTCGATGTGGCGCTGGGGCAAGCATGGGATGATGAACTGGAGCCGTTCCGTTATGCGGGAGCGGGTGCTCCTGTCCGCTGGCTGCATCGGGTGGGATAGCACCAACCGAGAAAGGCCGGTTGGGTACGGTCTCGTGGTTGAACGGCTTCCAACACGCCGAGCCCTGAAGATCTAGAGCAGGTCCGCCAGAGTGCGAGCCTCCTGAATTTGCTCATCGTGGAACTTTCGACCAGAGGCTTTCTCCATCGCCACTGCCGCCACCCAGCGGGTAACCGTGTCCACCTGCATCAACTCGAACTCAGGCGACACATTTTCGTAGCCTTCGAAGGCAAGAGCCTCTTGGGCTGCCTGAACAGGATCCTTTGTGTCCATCACATCTCCGTTCGCAATTGGATAGGCTCAGGGTATGGCCTTCCTTGACATCATGCACCGATTACTCAACTATTCGGACGTTTCCCTTGACTCGCGGTACGCGCGAGCCGAGGTACTGCGTGAACGTCTCCTGCACGATCCGAACGATATCTCGGCTTTCGAGGAACTCGCACAGATCGTCCGTGACGTCTACGAGCAACGCAGGCCGTCGGACCCGTTGCGCGCCGATACGACCGGCTCCATCGAGTTTACTGCAGACCTTGCGTTGTGGGCACTTGCCGAAGAAGTCGGTGCCTCACCGGATGCATGGTACCCGCTCGTGGCGCTGGCCCGATTGTCGGTGGACGCGGACCGGGAGACCGCGATGCGCCGCTTGGCAGTGGCGGCGGACCGCGACAATTCGGGCCGTGCACTGGCAGCGGGCATCAGGGTGCTACGAGAAGCCGGGCTGCCCAGCGCAGGTATCGGACTCGGTCTGGGGCGCTGGCGCCCTGACGAGCACGTCTTCGAGGCGGGTGAGCAGCTGGTGTTCGCAGCCGCCGATGCGGGCCGGGTATCGGAAGCCAAGGAGTTTTTGTCAAAGTTACCAACCGGAGAATACAGTGACCGGATTGCGTCACTACGTTCTGTCATCAGATATGTCGAGGAGCGATAATGGCAAGCTATGTCGAGATCCATCCAGTGGACCCACAGCCGAGACTCATTGAGAAAGTGGTTGATCTCCTCAAGCAGGGTGATGTCGCCGCGATTCCCACCGATTCGGGATACGCGCTCGTGTGCAGCTTGGGCAACAAGGAGGGACTGGAACGGATTCGAACCCTGCGTCAGGTGGGAGACAAGCATCACTTCACCATGCTGTGTCACAATTTTGCGCAGCTCGGCCAGTTCGTCATCGTGGACAACTCCGACTTCAGACTCATCAAGTCGCTGACGCCGGGACCCTACACGTTCATTCTCAAGGGGACGAAGGAAGTTCCTCGCCGCACCCTGAACCCGAAGAAGCACACCGTGGGTGTGCGGCTACCCGACCACAAGATCACGCAGTCTCTGGTTGCGGCCATGGGGGAACCTCTTCTCGCATCGTCGTTGATCCTTCCCGGCCATGACGAGCCGCTCACGGAAGGCTGGGAGGTCAACGATGAACTCGGTGGCGTTCTCGACATCGTGGTGGATGGACCGTGCGGTGAGGACGGGCCGACCTCGGTCATCAACCTCGTCAAGCGCAAGATCTCTCGAGAGGGCGCGGGTGACGTGGCAGGGATTTCCCTGTGAAACCAGTTCTTTTCGACTTTGATGGAACCCTCTCCAACTCAGGACCCATCATCACTGACTGTTTTGTTCTCACCATGCAGGAGGAGCAGGGGCGCGAGTACGCGAGGGAGTTCTTCAAGCCGTACATCGGGCCGCCACTGGAGGAAACATTCACCCTTCTCGGAGCGGACGACCCCCAGCGTTACATCGATACGTATAGGCGTCACTACTTTCAGCGCATGTTCGATACTGAGCTCTTCGACGGCGTCGTGACCATGCTGGGACACCTTGATGATGCAGGTGTTCCGATGGCAGTTGCGACGTCAAAGCGACGTGACGCTGCCTTGCTGCTCATCCGGCACTTGGGAATCGAACAGTACTTCCGGGTGATCTGTGGAAGTACTGCGGGAGATCCGCGAGGCAAGAAACAACATCGAGTGGAAGATGCTCTGCTCGGTTTGCGAGATTTGGGTATTGCCACAGACGGTGCCATCATGGTCGGCGATCGGATCCATGACATCGAGGGAGCTGCCGCCAACGGATTGGACACGATACTGGTCTCGTGGGGTGAGGCTCCGTCCGAGGAGTACGCGCTGGCATGGAGGAGTGTCGAGACCCCGCTGGAGCTGGAGCAGTTGCTGCTCAAGCGCTAGTGAGCCATGTGGCGAAGGCGAGACGCGACCCGGTACGTGAAGTGACGAACTGTCCGAACCTGCGTCGTCGTCGGCCACAACCAAACAACCAAAAGGCGGGCGATGGTCAAACCATCGCCCGCCTTTCCGTCGGATCAGAAGTTGACCGTCAGTCCTCGATGTCCATGGACGGGGTCGCGGCGTTCGGATTGAACAGGTCGTACTTGTCGATTGCCTGCTTGATGAGGGAGCGATCGATGGTGCCCTGATCGGCGAGAGCCTGCAGAGAACGGACAACCATGGAGGCCGCGTCGATCTTGAACTCGCGGCGCGCGGCCGGGCGGGTGTCGGAGAAGCCGAAGCCGTCCGCACCGAGGGTGTAGTACGGTCCGGGCACCCATTGGCGGATCGAATCTTGAACCTGATGCTCGTAATCGGACGTGGCGATGAACGGGCCTTGCGCACCCTGCAGCTTCCGTGTCACGAACGGAACCTGCGCGGAATCCTCCGGATGCAGGAAGTTGTGATCGTCGCACTGGAGGGCCTCGCGGCGTAGTTCGTACCATGAAGTGACGGACCAAACGTCGGCCTGAACTCCCCAATCCTGTGCCAGCATGCGCTTGGCTTCCTCAGCCCAGGGAAGACCGACCCCGGAGGCCATGAGCTGAACCTTCGGGCCCTCTGCCTCGGACGAATCGACCTTGTGGATGCCCCTGAGGATGCCCTCGACATCCACGTTCTCCGGCTCGGCTGGCTGGTGGATGGGCTCGTTGTACACGGTCAGGTAGTACATGACGTCCTGATCGCGACCGTCCGAGCCGTCGCCGTACATGCGCACGAGGCCGTCCTTGACGATGTGGGCGACCTCGTAGGCGTAGCCCGGATCATAGATGATCGTCGCGGGGTTCGTGGAGGCCAGTACAGGGGAGTGGCCGTCCAGATGCTGCAGACCTTCACCTTGGAGTGTGGTGCGGCCAGCCGTGGCGCCGATGATGAAGCCACGGGCCAGCTGATCGGCAGCGGCCCAGAACTGATCGCCGGTGCGCTGATATCCGAACATGGAGTAGAAGATGTAGAACGGGACCATCGGGGTGCCATGCGTGGCATACGAGGTGCCGACAGCCTGGAAAGCAGCCGCCGAACCCGACTCCGTGATTCCGGTGTGGAGCAGCTGGCCCTTCTCGGATTCCTTGTAGGACAGCAGCATCTCGTGGTCAACCGCGGTGTAGTGCTGGCCGAGCGTGTTGAAGATCTTCGCCGAAGGGAAGAGCGCGTCCAGACCGAAGGTACGGGCTTCATCCGGGATGATCGGGACGACCCGGAAGCCGAAGTCCTTGTCCTTGACCATGTCCTTGATCAGTCGCACGAGGGCCATCGTGGTGGCGACCTTCTGCTTGCCCGAGCCCTTCTTGAAGGCGTCGAAGTGCTTCTGCGCCGGCATGGTGACGCCCTGGGTGTGGGCACGACGCTCGGGCAGATATCCGCCGAGGGCGGCGCGCTTGTCCAGCATGTACTCCATGGCCGGATCCGTCGAGTCAGGCTTGTAATAGGGAGCCTGGTACGGATCTTCCAGCTGCGAATCCTCAATTGGAAGCTGTAGGGTGTCACGCAGCAGCTTGAGATCAGCTGCAGTGAGCTTCTTCATCTGATGGGTGGAGTTCTTGCCGGCGAAGTTGCGTCCAAGCATGTAGCCCTTGACGGTGTGGGCGAGGATGACGGTGGGCTGACCCTTGTGATCCATCGCAGCCTTGTACGCCGCGTACACTTTTCGGTAGTCGTGGCCGCCACGCTTGAGAGACCAGATCTGTTCGTCGGTCCAACTGGCCACCATGGCTTTGGTACGAGGATCGCGACCGAAGAAGGCATCGCGGACGTAGGCGCCGTCGTTCGCCTTGTATCCTTGGTAGTCACCGTCCAGCGTGGTGTTCATCAGGTTGATGAGGGCACGATCCTTGTCCGCCTCCAGAAGCGGATCCCACTCACGGCCCCAAATGACCTTGATGACGTTCCAGCCAGCTCCCTTGAAGAAGGCCTCCAGTTCCTGGATGATCTTGCCGTTTCCACGAACCGGGCCGTCGAGGCGCTGCAGATTGCAGTTGATGACGAAGGTCAGGTTGTCGAGGTTCTGGGAAGCGGCCTGCTGCAGCAGGCCTCGGGACTCGGCCTCGTCCATCTCGCCGTCGCCCATGAAGGCCCAGACATGCTGGTCGGTGGTGTCCTTGACGCCGCGCTCGTTGAGGTAACGGTTGTACCAGGCTTGGTAAATAGCGGCAGCTGGTCCCAAACCGAGCGACACGGTGGGAAACTCCCAGAAGTCGGCCATCTGGCGTGGATGTGGGTAGGACGGAAGTCCACGGCCGCCGGAGGGGCGGGAAGCCTGCTGGCGGAAGGTGTCCATGTCCGCCTCGGTCAGGCGACCCTCAAGGAAGGCGCGGGAGTAGTTGCCAGGGGAGGAGTGCCCCTGGAAGTACACTTGGTCCCCGCCACCGGGGTGATTCTTGCCACGGAAGAAGTGGTTGTAGCCAACTTCGTAGAGCGTCGCCTGCGCGGCGAAGGACGATATATGGCCACCCACGCCCACACCGGGGCGCTGTGCGCGCGTCACCTGTACAGCCGCGTTCCAACGGACCCAGCGGCGGAACTCACGTTCCAGCTTCTCGTCGCCCGGGTAGAAAGGCTCATCCTCAACGGGGATGGTGTTGATGTATGGGGTCACAAGGTTGGTCGGCACATAGATCTGCTTGCGACGAGCATGACGTTCCATACTCATGAGAATGTAACGTGCCCTTGGGCCGCCACTGTGCTCGATCAGGTCATCGAGCGAATCGACCCACTCCTGAGTCTCTTCGGGGTCAATATCTGGCACCAGACCAAGCTGTCCGTTGATCAGCGGTGACAATTCGTTCGGCGAGCTCACTGAATCTCCCTCGTTTCGAAGCTTGGCGTACTTGCCTTATCTATCGGGACAACGCATCGATTGGACGAAAGTCCCGTATGTGCCCAGTCTATCTCTCTCGTGATGGTGTGGGTGGGCCACTTGACGCGGATGTTTGTGAGCAATGCTGCGTTTTCTAGGCCCTTCAACGCTTGTTGACTCACGCGAGAGTGTCTAGCGCCACTGGAAAAGGTATGAAATTCGGTTCAATGGGCGGGGCTTACTTGCGAAATTGTCTGGAATGCGGTGGGCTTGTCCTCATGGGATCGTTCGGTTTCACAAAGGGAAGTGTTGTCCAAGAATTCGGCTACGACGACGATGTGGATAACGTCGTTCGGGAAATAATCGAGACGGCTGTAGGCCGGGAACTAGTCGATGAGGATTACCCTGACATCGCTGATGCGGCCGTTGGTTGGTGGCGTGATGAAGATGGGGATGTGGACGATCTCGCTGATCTGTTGTTGGATATGAAGGCCAATATGGATTCCGAGGACGCAATCCTGTGGCTTCTGGTGCCAGGACCGCGCCAGAATGGCCACGTTGCCGCCGACATCATTGAGGAGGCTGCGGAGACGGCCGGACTGCTTGCCACCACCACAGCTGCGGTGAGCGACGGGTGGACCGGAGTGCGGCTTACAGCACAGGGTCCAAGGCGGTAATCGCCGAAATCAGCTGGTAGACTTCCAAAGTCCGCTCAGCTGGTTGAGAAAATCATCCGGCACTGAGACACAGTGCGACCCCACGCCGGGGCGTCAGGCGGAACCCCGCGCCGGGGATCGGCGCAAGGGCCTATAGCTCAGTTGGCTAGAGCGCCACGTTTACACCGTGGATGTCAGGGGTTCGAGTCCCTTTGGGCCCACCAGAAGGTCGTTGTTCAAACCGCCGACATCAGCGGTTTGAGGTCCAGATTCCGC
>WPCI01127462.1_pt1 | contig 44002 bp, 50 predicted proteins | sample 5399871 | NCBI WGS metagenome assembly WPCI01 (sample SAMN12869469, study PRJNA574797) | sludge metagenome | isolation source: wastewater treatment of pH7 | place: China:Beijing | collected 2019-05-20 | reverse complement strand
ATAACTCTTCGGCAAATAAAGACAGCTCTTGTTTTTGATGCATATTCATAAAAAGCACGTCACCCTTTCTCATTAACATAAGAGAATAGTAACGTGCTTTTAAGTTTAAGAATAGTCTAAATCCTTAAGTTGATGGATGTGTGTATCTCCCCCTTAATACATACGATAAAGTATGACGCAACGTTAGAGTCAATAAGTAAATTCATTTTCTTTATAAAATATTTCATGCATAATAGATATGTACATATATTAGAAAGCGGTGAAAATATGGTTTCAAATACTGTAATTGCCAGCATCATCTTTCAACTCATTGTCTCGATTCTGGTCCCAATTATTGTACTCGTTTATTTCCGTAAAAAATATAATATAAATTGGAAAGTAGTCGGCATTGGTGTTCTTATCTTTATCGGATTTACCCAAATTCTCGAAACACCATTCCACCTATTTATGCGCGGTAATCCAGCAATCGCTCCAATTTTAGAAAATCCATTTGTTTTCGCACTTTATGGCGGACTAACTGCTGGTATTTTTGAAGAATTAGGACGCTTCGTTGCCTTCTTCTTCCTACTAAAAAAATATCAAGAATATAAAGATGGCTTTGCTTACGGAATCGGTCACGGCGGAATTGAATCCATTTTAGTTGGCGGATTCTCTGCATTCCAAGCACTTATATTTGCGAATTCAATTAACAACGGTAGCTTCGCCCAGATGGTCGAAAAAATGCCAGAACTAAGCCGCCTACAAGACATGTTAATTCAGCAACCTGCCTACTTATACTTCCTTGGCAGCTTAGAAAGAATTATGGCACTCGTGCTGCAAATCGCCTTTACAATGCTTGTTTTATACGCAGTAAAACAGAAGAAGTATATCTTCCTTGTGTACGCTATACTATTCCACGCACTTGTAGACTTCTTCGCGGCACTTTACCAAACGAAAACAATTAACATCTTTGTTGTAGAAGGAATTACCCTTCTCTTCACAATCGGTGCTATCATTCTTATTCGTAAAATGAAAGAGAAATTAATGAGTGTGCCAAAGTAAAAATAACCCGCCTGTTGGTGGGTTATTTTTTATATGGATTATCATAGTGATGATAACTTTTGCCACTTTGCAGCTCCTTCTTTGTTTCTGCATCTATAACGATGTACTTGTGTAACTCTTCTACTTCATTTTGAGAAAAGGAAGCGAAAAAATAAACTTGGCGATCAGGGTGAATAAATGAATCTTGAAGCACCACTTCACCCCGACAACCCGCGGCTGTTTTTTGTAGAAAGGAAAATTCTTCGTCGGGTACTTCTTTAAATAAAATCTTTTTTCGAACACTATACGCTGCATTATTGTATTCTTTATACATTTTCTTATCTAACTGTTCGTAAAACACATCTTCGCTCACAAATGGCTTATTTCGATTACTTGGATAATCTAACTTTTGATTGGATTGTGCATATGTTGTGGACAGTTGCGTAAGAAAACAAATCATGAATACGAGACATATCATTTTTTTCATACTGGCACCTCAATTTTCATTATCCACATTACTTTTCCACATCTATAAATCAATATGCCGTTTCCAATAAAAAGGAATTTTTTCCGCATTTGTCGAAGTATATAGCGTCAACTTGAAAGATGGGGATGAATTATGAAGAAAATCATTGTAATACGACATTGTTCAGCCGCTGGACAAGAACGTCATGCCGAATTAACGACCGATGGAAAAAAACAAGCAAACACCCTTGCTACATTCCTTTTAGAAAACCAACTACAAATAGATCATATTATTTCAAGCCCATTTGTGCGAGCTATCGATTCTATTCGGCCCTATGCACTCCAAGCTAATTTGTCTATCCAAGAAGATGAACGCTTAGCTGAACGCATATTAAGCGACGTTTCAATGGACGATTGGATGCAAAAACTAGAATCTACTTTTACAAATATAGATATTGCCTTTTCAGGCGGAGAGTCAACAAAACAAGCAACGGACCGTGCTATATCGCTTATCGAAGACGTTTTAAAATTAAACCATACTACAATATTACTCGTTACACATGGAAACTTACTTACGCTCATTTTAAAGCACTTTGATCATACGATCGGCTTTCATGAATGGAGAGCTTTAACGAATCCTGATATGTACGAAATTACAATTGATGAACAATGTAGCCTAAAACGATTATGGAAAGCACCGTCCAAGTAATATCTCTTTCCAACACATTCAGTTGACGCCACGAGAAGAAACTGTACTAATAATAGAAAGGGGTATCACTCCATATGTACGAAGATGTACTTGCTTTACTACATAAAACAAATGTTTCTTATGAAAAATTCGAACACGAACCGGTACTCGATTATGAGACAGATCGGATCGTACGCGAGAGGCTTGGCCTACAAGGTACTCCAAGTAAAAGCTTATTTTTAAAATCAAAGGCTGGAGATTATTACGTATTTTTCACGTTAGAGGGCACAAGGCTTAACCGCGGAGAGATGAAAGAACTAACAGGAGAACGCTTATCTCTCTGTTCCGCTGATGAACTGCGAGACAAAACTGGTTGTACGCCAGGATGTGTAGCTCCTTTCGGGTATTCACACGATGTAACAATTATTGTGGATAACGCTATTTATACGTACGATAAAATTTTAATTACACCTGGTGTACCTGAATTTACAATTGAATTATCCACAGAAGAATTAAAAAAGATTTTATTAACATGTTCAAATACTGTTTTGGAGTACAAACAAAAAGAGAGCTAATCATTAGCTCCCTTTTTTCATTATTTTGCTTCTGCTGTGTTTTCTTTTGCAGAACGAACTTGCTCGTCCGCATGGTAAGAAGAACGCACAAGTGGGCCAGCTTCACAGTGGCTAAAGCCTTTGCTAAGTGCAATTTCTTTTAGCTCTGCAAATTCCGCTGGTGGGTAATATTTAAGAACTGGTAAATGCTTCTTAGATGGTTGTAGGTATTGTCCAAGAGTTAAAATATCCACATTGTTTGCACGTAAGTCATCCATTGCTTCAATTAAATCTTCTCTCGTTTCACCTAAGCCCACCATAATGCTCGATTTAGTTGGAATATCAGGCTGCATTTCTTTCGCTCGACGTAAAAACTCTAATGAACGATCATATTTTGCTCTAGCGCGAACTCGGTCAGATAATCGACGTACTGTTTCAATGTTATGGTTTAAAATATCTGGTTTTGCATCCATTAACATTTTTAAGTTTTCTTCTACTCCACCCATATCAGATGGTAATACTTCAATTGACGTAAATGGATTTTTACGACGAACAGCGCGTACTGTTTCAGCAAAAACAGCTGCTCCCCCGTCTTTTAAATCATCACGTGCAACCGCTGTTATAACAACGTGCTTTAAGCCCATTTGTACTACAGAATCTGCTACGCGTTCTGGCTCTTGTAAATCAAGCTCAGTTGGTAAGCCTGTTTTAACCGCACAGAAACGACAAGCACGTGTACATACTGCACCTAAAATCATGAATGTTGCTGTTTTTCTTACAGCCCAGCATTCATGAATATTCGGACATTTCGCTTCTTCACAAACTGTATGAAGATTCTTAGAACGCATCATTTTCTTTAAGCCTGTATAGTTTTCATTCGTGTTTAACTTAATTTTCAACCATTCGGGCTTGCGCTTATATTCTGTTTGTTTTGTCATGGTTATCAACTCCGCACAATATGAAATAGTTTACCGTGTTCGCTTCTTTCAATGTAACATATCTATTCTAACGTATGAAAGCGATTTGCTCAAATGAAGATTCTAAGATTTTTTCCAATCGTTCCCTATAATGAAATACTCCGTATATCCCACACTAAAAAGAGTGATGATGTGAAAGGAGTCTATTTCATGCTTCGAAAAATTTCTCTTTTGCTTTCGATTTGCTTTCTTCTCCACCAAAACATCGCTTACGGTGAAGATAATCAGCAAAGCATATACGAAAAGCGCATGGCACTATATAAAGAAACCGAGCAATCTTCAGGCATTCCGTGGTATTACTTAGCTGCAATGGATCAATACGAAAGAAATATACGGAGCGTAAGAAAAGATATTCCGAAAAAACCAGATGCCATCATTTCCCTTTATTTCAAACCAGAAATATGGGCTGGACCTGTTAATGGTAACGACACTCTCCCCCATACAATTGCTCTATTTGGCGGGTTAGGTTTAGATGGTGACAAAGATGGATTTGCAAATGCAAATAACGACCGTGATCTTTTGCATACAGCAGCAACGATTTTAAAGAAACAAGGAACGTCAGAAGAACGCATTAAAATCATGCTCTGGGAATATTATAGACGTGCAAAAACAGTTGATTTAATTACCGAATACGCCCAAATTTATAAACATTACGGACGTATTAATTTAGAAGGAAATGCGTTCCCTCTTCCAATTCGCAGTGACCATAGCTACCGTAGTACTTTTGGCGCTGGAAGAAGTTTTGGGGGAAGAAGGGTTCATGAAGGAACCGATATATTCGCAGGCTATGGCGTACCAGTAAGATCCACTTGCTATGGCATTATTGAAACAAAAGGCTGGAACCGCCTTGGCGGATGGCGCATCGGTATTCGTGACCTTCATAACAATTATCATTATTACGCTCACTTAGGCGGGTTCTCAAAAGAGATACAGCTTGGACAAATTGTCGAACCCGGAAAAGTAATCGGATTTGTTGGTAGCACCGGTTACGGTCCTCCCGGCACAGCTGGAAAATTCCCGCCTCACCTACATTTCGGCATGTATAAAGACAATGGTTATACAGAATGGGCTTTCGACCCCTACATGCACTTAAGTCTTTGGGAGCGAAAAGAACGCGCAAATACAAAACGATAACCGTAGCACATTGCTACGGTTATTTTTTCTTTATGACTAACTATCCGTTTTCTTTTTATCAGGTACAACAACACTTCCGCTTCCGTAATAAGTAGGCACTTCCCCTTGAACAATGCGCGTCGCAATCGGAACATCTTGTTTTACTTTTATTTCTTTCGTATGAAATGGAATAACCACTTGCAACGTGACTTCCATCTCCATAATAATTTGAATCGCTGTCGTATTGATCCCGTGCGGCTCAATTTTTTGTTTAATATCCGTATTTACATGACCAATCGTTGTGAAATCAATTGGAATGTCGGGTCCTATATTTCCAAGAAGCGCATTATTCGTTACACGGCCAAACGGAACTGTCATCGTTGCCCCATTTTTTTCAGAAATACCTAGCCCCTTCAAATTCCCTTGTTCTACTTGCTGTAAATATTTTTCTATGTATGTGGTCGTTGACGTTACGATTTCATTTACTTGCTTCGTATTTAAATTAATTGTGGACACTTTCCCGTTTTTATCATTTTGTACTTTCATTAATGAATCGACATCGAATCCCTCATCGATCCTATCTTTTACCGCCTTCGTCATAACCGCTGTCGCCATTTTATGTGTCTCTACTTCTCCATATTTCATTAATGTCGGCTGAATGCTGCTATTCACAATCCATAATCCTTGCACGAGTAATATGACAAAAAGAATAAACGACATAAGCAGTATGTGCCGAAAGGAAATAGGTCCCCTTCGAAACCGCGAATTTTTCGAACGAAATATACTCATACAAAACCCTCCTTCTTATATCATTTCTATGCAAGAAGGAGGGACGATATATGCTTATCTCATTTTTAATAATGCTTCTTTTCCGATTGTGCCAGCCGTAATACCTAACGCTTCGGCTTCAATCGTTACTGATTCTAGCGGTGCTTCAAGAAGTTGTTCAATCGTTCTTACACCAACCGCACGGCCAGCAATAATACCTCGATCCCCTAACTTCTCATTTAAAAGACCTACATCTAATGCACCGCACATAATATATCCTTTATCGCTCATTACAGCTAGCAAATTTGTCTTTGGAAGTTTGACGCTAACCGCAATAAACGTATAATTATCGATTATAATCGGCTCTACATTAACCATAGTTCACACTCCTCTCTTTCTTATCTGTATGACAAGAGAAAAATGAGTGTTACAAGTTAACTAGCCTATAGTTTGACGGAAGATGTATAAGTTATTAACATGTCTGTTAACACATCTCTAAGTAGTTCTGGCATATAATATTGTTTGTTAGAAAGTGTGGATAGCTCTGGGTATAAGTAGCCAAATGTAAACATATCAATCGTTCCTACTGTATATATACGTTCTAATTCCAGCGATTCCCCGTTAATTAATACATCTTCCAGTAAAATTTTATTCCCGGGAATCGTATCTGGGATGACTTCTACACCAGCATAAATCATTTTCCCCATCACTTTCCCCCGAAATCCAAACCCTTTTACCTCAAGGTTCTCCATATTCGGGCGACGTGCTTTCAAGATCACTTCTCTTAACATTTTCCCCGGCACTTTTAATAGACATGGATTAATTGGATGTGGACAAATTCTGTGAATATCTCCACGCGTCACAACGCCTTCTTCTAATCCTTCAAGAAGTACACCAGCGTTCACCATGCCAATCTCTGCACCGCACCACGTTTTCAACGCATTTGCTAACATGTGCGGAAATGCTGTCTCATGAAACCAATCAACCGGTAATGATTCCTTTAAATGAACAACAGGTTCTTCCATAATATGTTTACTTTCTTCCTGCAGCGCCTCAATTGTGGATAACGGTTTGCTATAAGCACCTAAACGTTCAGTCTTAATTGCTCTACCATCCTTTTTCAACAGCTTCTTCGTCTCTTTATCCACAGTAAGCTGAACGTGCCCAACGTAACGTCCCCACTTTTCACAACAACAAAGTAACGTATGATTCATAAGAACACCACGCTCAAATAAATGATGCGTATGTGCCCCTAAAATAACATCTATATCATAATGTTCCGCCATATACTCATCCATACTTTTTCCAAGGTGAGAAAGGACAACCGTTATATGAGCCTCATCTCTCACTTCTTCTAAAATAGACTCTAAATGCTCGATTGGATCTTCAATATGCCAATCTAACATTTGATAAAACTCTGGATATGCAACCGTTAATCCGATAAAAGCAATTGTAATCCCATCTGTCGTTGTATGTAATTTATAAGGCTTTGCCCACTCTGGACGTACCCCTTCTTTTTCAAATAAATTCGCGACAAGCACCTCAAATCCAGCATCATCATATAGACGATTCAAATGCTCCTTCGCTAACGTAATTCCTTCATTATTTCCGATCGTTACATAATCATATAACGCCTCATTTAAAAGCTTCGTATTGCCAAGCCCATTCGTCGCTTCCGAAATACTATGAAAACGATCCACATGATCGCCGATATCTACAGTCAAAACGGTCTCTCCCGCTTCCTGTCTTCGCTTTTTCTCTCCTTGTACAAACCGAGAAATTTGCGGCCAATTTTCAAAATGACTATGTATATCGTTTGTATGATAAAGGTGGATGATTGTTTCTTTATTTATATTCAGAGAAAAAACCTCCTCTCAGTTCCTTACTGCCATTTACGCTATGCGTACGCAATAATCCTGTAAATACTTTTCGTCTTTTCTTGCTATTTTACATTGTACTCGCATTGTGAGAAAAAGCAAAAGATTGTCCTTTTTCATATGAGAAACTTTACTTTTTCCAGTCTGGGGATTAGTTGGTAGAGCGGGGATTTGTCAGAAAGTTCAACAGGAGATTCGCAGGTCTTTTTTCAATTGGATTCACCAGTGGATTTGTCAGTATCTTTGCCTTACTTCCAGTCGGTCCCCTTTCATATAAAATGTTGCAGGGTATATGAAGAATTTCTTTTGTCGTAATTTGTTGATAAGTCGATATCCCTTGTCGAATCGTCGATATATTGAAATAATCGCTGATATATTCGGAGTTATCGTCGATATATTTGAAAAATCGCTGATATATTTATCCAGAAACCTACCTGGGTATCTCGGCTAACCCCACCCCAAGCCCAACTCACACAATAAAAAAAAGCGCCCTGCACAGCAGGGCGCTTCCTTTATATATTATCCAGTTCCAGCGGCTAGAATGTTCGGTGGCTTCACTTCTTCCTATGAGGCAAAAAGCGCCTCTACGTCAGAAGCTCCATCCCCCTCACATTCTGGACGAGCCGCCTCCACTTTAAATATTAACCAATAGAACCTTCCATCTCAAACTTGATTAGGCGGTTCATTTCAACTGCGTATTCCATTGGAAGTTCGCGAGTGAATGGCTCGATGAAGCCCATTACGATCATTTCTGTAGCTTCTTGCTCAGAAATACCGCGGCTCATTAGATAGAATAATTGTTCTTCTGATACTTTTGATACTTTCGCTTCGTGCTCAAGTGAAACGTAATCGTTTTTGATTTCGTTGTAAGGAATTGTATCAGATGTAGATTGGTTATCCATGATTAACGTGTCACACTCGATGTTAGAGCGAGAGTTTTTCGCTTTTGGTCCGAAGTGTACGATACCACGGTAAGTTACTTTACCACCATGCTTCGCAATCGATTTAGAAACGATTGTTGAAGACGTGTTTGGTGCTAAGTGAATCATTTTCGCACCAGCATCTTGGTGTTGGCCTTTACCAGCAATCGCGATAGATAATGTTAAACCACGAGCGCCTTCGCCTTTTAAGATAACTGCTGGGTATTTCATCGTTAATTTAGATCCGATGTTACCGTCAATCCATTCCATCGTTGCGTTTTCTTCACAAACCGCACGTTTTGTAACTAGGTTGTATACGTTGTTCGCCCAGTTTTGGATTGTTGTATAACGGCAATATGCATCTTTCTTAATAATGATTTCTACTACCGCACTGTGAAGTGAGTTAGTCGTGTAAACAGGTGCTGTACAACCTTCTACGTAGTGTACGTGTGCGCCTTCGTCTACGATGATAAGCGTACGCTCGAATTGTCCCATATTTTCAGAGTTAATACGGAAATACGCTTGAAGTGGTGTATCAACTTTCACACCTTTTGGAACGTAGATGAATGATCCACCAGACCAAACTGCAGAGTTTAATGCTGCGAATTTGTTGTCTGTTGGTGGGATTACTTTTCCGAAATGCTCACGGAAAATATCTTCGTTCTCTTTTAATGCGCTATCTGTATCTTTGAAGACGATTCCTAGAGCTTCTAGGTCTTCTTTCATGTTGTGGTATACAACTTCAGATTCGTACTGTGCAGATACACCAGCTAAATATTTTTGCTCAGCTTCTGGAATACCTAATTTATCAAATGTTGCTTTAATTTCATCAGGTACTTCATCCCAAGACTTCTCAGATTTCTCAGATGGTTTTACGTAGTACGTAATTTCATCGAAATCTAAGTCGTTTAAGTCGCCGCCCCATTGTGGCATTGGCATTTCATAGAACTTATCCAGTGATTTTAAACGGAAGTCTAACATCCACTGTGGTTCTTCTTTCATACGTGAAATCTCTTCAACGATCTCTTTTGTTAAACCGCGTCCAGCACGGAAAATCGAAACGTCTTTGTCTTTGAAACCATATTTATAATCGCCGATATCTGGCAGTTGCTTCGCCATGTTGGTGTGTCCCTCCTTAGATAACCTCGTTTTTAGGAACCTTTAACATTACTTATCTTCGTTTAAGCCCTTTTCTAACGCTTTCCACGCTAATGTTGCACATTTAATACGTGCAGGGAACTTGCATACGCCTTGTAATGCTTCAATATCTCCTAAATCGATGCTGTCATCGTACTCTTTTCCTAGCATCATGTCAGAGAAAATTTTAGAAAGCTGAAGTGCCTCTTCAATTTTCTTACCTTTTACTGCTTGTGTCATCATTGAAGCTGAAGACATTGAGATAGAACATCCTTCTCCTTCAAACTTCGCTTCTTGCACAATACCTTCTTCTACTTTCATCGTAAGTTGAATACGATCGCCGCAAGTTGGATTGTTCAAGTTCACTGTAACACTATCTTCTAACACGCCATGGTTACGAGGATTCTTATAATGATCCATAATAACTTGACGATATAACGTATCTAAATTATTAAATGACATTTGTGAAATACTCCTTTGTCTTGATTAGCGATTCAACAAATGTATCAATTTCTTCTTTTGTATTATATAAATAGAAGCTTGCACGTGCTGTTGAAGAAGCTTTCAGCCACTTCATAAGCGGTTGTGCACAGTGGTGTCCTGCGCGAACCGCAATACCTTCTACATCTAATACTGTCGCTACATCGTGAGGATGTACGTCTTCAATATTAAATGTAACAAGACCAGCGCGATGCTTTGGACCATAAATTGTAACGCCATCTACTTCTGATAGTCTTTCTAAAGCGTATTGCGCTAATTCATGCTCATGCTTTTCAATATTATCAAGACCGATTTCTTCTAGGAAATCAATTGCCGCACCAAGTCCGATTGCATTACCGATAATCGGCGTACCTGCTTCGAACTTCCACGGAAGCTCTTTCCAAGTAGATTCTTGTAAATCTACGAAATCAATCATTTCACCGCCAAATTCAATTGGCTCCATATTGTTTAGCAATTCTTTCTTACCATATAATACGCCGATACCTGTAGGGCCGCACATCTTATGAGCAGATAATGCGTAGAAATCACAGTTTAAATCTTGTACATCCACTTTCATATGAGGTGTACTTTGTGCACCGTCAACGACCATAATTGCGCCATTTTCATGTGCAATTGCTCCGATTTCTTTTACAGGGTTAATCGTTCCAAGTACGTTAGAAACATACATGATAGAAACGATTTTTGTATTCGGTGTAACTGTTTGACGAACATCTTCTAAAGAAATTGTACCGTCTGGTTGAAGCGGAAGGTATTTTAAAGTTGCGCCTGTTTTCTTCGCAACTTGCTGCCACGGAATGATGTTACTATGGTGCTCCATGTAAGAAATAACGATTTCATCGCCTTCTTTTACATTTTCAAGACCATAGCTAGCCGCTACTGTATTTAATGCAGTTGTCGTTCCGCGCGTGAAAATAATCTCTTCCATTGATTTCGCATTAATAAACTTGCGAACTTTCTCGCGTGCACCTTCATACGCGTCGGTAGCTTTCGTACCGAGCGTATGAACACCGCGATGCACGTTAGAGTTATATTCTTTATAGTAACGTTCTAACGTTTCAATGACTTGAATTGGTTTTTGAGAAGTTGCTGCACTATCGAAATAAACAAGTTGTTTGCCGTTCACTTTTTGATCAAGAATTGGAAACTGTTTGCGTATTTCATGAATATTCATTAGCGAACTTTCCTTTCAATTACCTCAACAAGCTGTGCCTTTACTCCTTCAATTGGAAGCTCATTAACTACAGGTGCTAAGAATCCATGGATGACTAAACGTTCTGCTTCGCGTTTTGGAATACCACGGCTCATTAAGTAGTATAGTTGAGTTGGATCTACGCGACCTACTGAAGCTGCGTGACCTGCCATAACATCATCTTCGTCAATTAAAAGAATTGGGTTTGCATCACCGCGTGCTTTCTCATCTAACATAAGAACGCGAGAAGATTGTTGTGCATTTGACTTAGATGCACCGTGTTCAATCTTACCAATTCCGTTAAAGATAGATGTTGCACTATCTTTTTGTACACCGTGTTTTAAAATCCAACCTTCAGAGTGTTTACCGAAGTGAACAACTTTAGTTGTAAAGTTTTGTGTTTGGTTACCACGGCCAATTGTTACTGTTTTCGTATCAGCATATGAACCGTCGCCCATTAAGTTTGTAACGTTCTCTGAAATTGTGTTTCCGTCATTCATAAGGCCTAGAGCCCAATCAACGCGGCCGTCGCGTCCAACAATACCGCGGCGGTTAACGTAAGTTGTTACGTCTTTCGCTAATAGATCAACCGCACCGAATTTCACTTGTGCGCCTTGTTCCACGATTACTTCTGCTACGATATTTGCAATACCTTTAGCATTTTCATTTGCAACGTAGTTTTCTACATAAGTTGCAGTACTGTTCGCATCAGCTACGAATAATACGTGGTTATATACGTTAGCTTCTTCGCCGTCTACTAAGAATACAGCTTGAAGTGGAGTTTCAAGAACAACGTTTTTCGGAACATATACGAATGCACCACCGTTGATTAATGCAGCATGAAGTGCAGTTAGACGATGCTCGTCTACCTTCACGCCGTCTTTCATTAAGTACTTTTGTACTAGTTCAGCATGCTCCGTTGCAGCTGTTACGATGTCTGTGAAAATAACACCTTTTTCTTTTGCTTCGTCTGCTAAAGAAACGAATGCAGCTGTACCAGTACGTTGCACTAATACACTGTTATTTTCATCGATTAAGTTTTTCACTGCTTCTGGAAGCTCTGTTAAAGAACTTACAGGCTCTTGCTTAGCAGCGTCGCCTTTTCCGATAAAGTCCCATTTGTCAATTTTCGTTTTATCAGGAGTTGGCATTGGAAGTTCAGTTGCTTGTGCAAGAGCTTGTAAGCGGAACTCAGTCAACCAAGCTGCTTCGTTTACTTCGCTTGCGCGTTGACGGATTGTTTCTTGATCGAAAGGTAATGTACCGATTGTCATGTTTATGCTCCTCTCTTACGCTTCTTGCTCTGTTGTTTCGTCTTCAATACCTAATTCTTTTTTAATCCAGTCGTAACCTTCAGCTTCTAGACGTTGTGCAAGCTCAGGTCCACCAGATTTAACGATACGACCGTTCATCATAACGTGAACGAAGTCTGGAGTGATGTAGTTTAATAAACGTTGGTAATGCGTAATCATTAGGCAACCGAAGTCTTCGCCGCGCATTTCGTTAATACCTTTAGATACAACTTTTAATGCATCGATATCAAGACCTGAGTCAATTTCGTCTAAGATTGCGATTTTTGGCTCAATCATCATTAATTGAAGAATTTCGTTACGTTTTTTCTCACCGCCAGAGAAACCTTCGTTTAAGTAACGTTGTGCCATTTCTGGATCCATTTCTAGGAATTCCATGTTTTTATCTAATTTACGGATAAATTTCATAAGAGAAATTTCATCGCCTTCTTCACGACGTGCGTTAATTGCAGAACGTAAGAAGTCAGCGTTTGTTACTCCGCTAATTTCACTTGGATATTGCATTGCTAGGAATAGACCTGCTTGTGCGCGCTCATCTACTTCCATTTCTAATACATCTTCACCGTCGATGATGATGCTACCTTCTGTTACTTCATATTTTGGGTGACCCATAATTGCAGAAGATAAAGTTGATTTACCTGTTCCGTTAGGTCCCATAATTGCGTGGATTTCTCCACCTTTTACTTCAAGGTTTACACCTTTTAAAATTTCTTTGCCATCAATTGATACGTGTAAGTCTTTAACCGTTAATGTAGAACCAGCCATCTCAATACCTCCATTAATCCTATATATACATTTTAAAAATTCCTAAAACGTTCATATTCTCATTTTATTCTCATTCTAATTTTATATCAAATAAAATGATATCGCAAACGATGAAAAAAAGTAACAATTTTTTCACAAATGTATATAAGTATTTCACTTGCATCCTTATATGATACACCTTTCTTCTTATTTATATAAAGAAAAAAGGACTGGTAAATTTCCAGCCCTTTCCTTATATTTATTCACTTACCGGAAGTACAGCACCTTTATATTCTTTATTAATAAAATCTTGAATTTCTTTTGAATGCAGTACTTCTACTAGCTCCTTAATTTCTTTTTTCTTCTCGTCACCTTTACGAACTGCAATAATATTTGCATACGGAGAGTCTGATCCTTCAATCGCAATTGCGTCCTTTGTTGGATTTAGTTTTGCATCAATTGCATAGTTTGAATTAATAAATAAAGCATCTCCTTCATTATTTTCATATAACTTTGGTGAAAGCCCAGGCTCTACATCTGTTTTAAACTTTAAGTTTTTCGGATTTTCTACAACATCTTTTACTGTTGCTTTCACAACATCTACACCGTCTTTTAGTTTAATAACGCCGCCTTTTTGTAACAATGCTAGCATACGGCCACGCTCCGCTACGTTATTACTCATAATCACTGTCCCGCCATCTGGTAAGTCTTTTAAGCTTTTATATTTCTTCGAATAAATACCCATTGGCTCTAAATGAATTTTTCCCGCGTTTACAATTTTATATCCTTTTTCTTGGATTTCTTTATCTAAATAAGGAATGTGTTGGAAGTAGTTCGCATCAATTTCCTTATCCGCTAACGCTTTATTTGGCAACACATAATCTTGGAATTTTTTAATTTCTAATTTAATTCCCTTTTTCTCTAATATCGGCTGTGCCTTTTCTAAAATAACAGCGTGCGGTACGTTAGAAGCTCCCACAACAAGCTTATTCTCCTCTTTCCCTCCGCAAGCAGCTAATGTAAATACAGACAACGCTGTAACAACTGACAATAGAATCTTTTTCATATGATGTCCCCTTCTCCTGTATAATTATGTAGTTATAAAAAAGGCTGGCATACACCAGCCCTTTTACAGCAATTATTCTTTTACAGGAACAACTGCCCCTTTATATTCTTTATTAATGAAGTCTTCGATTTCTTTAGAATGTAATACTTCTACAAGAGCTTTAATCTCTTTCTTATCTTTATCGCCTTTACGAACAGCTACTACGTTTGCGTATGGTGAATCATTACTTTCAATTGCAATTGCATCTTTTTCTGGGTTTAACTTCGCATCAATTGCATAGTTTGAGTTAATTAGAACAGCGTCGCCTTCTTTATTGTTATACACTTGTGGTAATAAACCAGGCTCAATATCCGTTTTGAATTTTAAGTTTTTCGGATTATCCGCGATATCTTTTGGAGTTGCTTTAACTGGATCTACCCCATCTTTAATTTTTAAAATGCCTTCTTTTTGTAAAATTGCTAAACCACGTCCATGATCAGCAACTGAATTACTCATAATAATTGTTGCTCCGTTTGGAAGCTCTTTTAAGCTTTTATATTTTTGAGAGTATACACCAATTGGCTCTAAATGAATTTTTCCTGCTACTTCAAAATCATATTTTTTATCTTTAATTTCTTTTTCTAAATACGGAATGTGTTGGAAATAGTTTGCGTCTAAATCCTTATCTGCTAACGATTTATTTGGCAACACGTAATCTTGGAATTTTTTCACTTCTAATTCAATTCCTTTTTTCTCAAGTAACGGTTTTGCCTTTTCTAAAATTTCAGCGTGCGGTACGTTAGAAGCACCAACAACAAGTTTCTTTTCATCTTTATCTTTGCCGCCACAAGCAGCTAACCCAAAAATAGAAGTTGAAATAAGTGCTGTAAGTAATAACTTTTTCATTTGAAACATCCTCCCGTTTTTTATTATCGTTTATCTATTCGAGTCGTTACACGATCACCAATCCATTGAATGAAAAATACAACTAGTAATACACAAATTGTCGCAACGATTGTTACGTCGTTATTTCCTCGTTGGAATCCTTCTAAATAAGCAAGTGTTCCAAGGCCACCAGCACCAACAACTCCCGCCATTGCTGTATAGCCTACTAAAGCAATTGTCGTAACCGTAATACCAGATACTAATGCTGGTAACGATTCTGGAATTAACACCTTCAAAATAATTGTGCTTGTTTTTGCTCCCATCGCTTTTGAAGCTTCAATTACACCTTTATCAATTTCACGAAGGGCGATTTCAACCATTCTCGCGTAAAACGGTGCCGCTCCAATAATTAAAGCTGGAAGTGCTGCACTCGCTCCAAGAATTGTTCCAAGCAGAATCTTTGTGAATGGGATTAATAAAATGATTAAAATAATGAACGGTATCGAGCGGAAAATGTTTACGAACGCTCCAATCGCCGTGTTAACCGCTTTGTTTTCCCATAAATTATCTTTCGCTGTCATAAAGAGTAACAATCCTAAAATGAGTCCTAAAACAAATGTGGCAAGAGCTGCGATTGCCGTCATATATAACGTTTCACCCGTTGCTTCTAACATTTGATTCCAATCAACATTTGTGAGTAATTTATCCATGTGCAATCACCTCCAGCTCTACTTGATCTTGATGTATTCCCTCTATTGCTTGCTGAATCGCTGTTTCCTCACCATTTAAATGAACAACTAAACTACCGTAAGAGCCGTTATTCGTTTGTGCAATATTTCCTTGCAAAATGCTAACTTCTATATCACTGCGCTGCATTAACCTTTGAAGTACTGGTCTTTCTACCGCTTCACCGATAAACTGCAAACGAATTACTTTTCCATCTGGATATTTTTCAATTAAACTTTCAATCGTTTCATTTGTATCTTCAGAATCCGTTAACTGCTGTACAAATCGTTTCGTAATGTCTTGCTGTGGATTACGGAATACATCAAGTACTGGACCTGTTTCTACAATCTTCCCTTTCTCCATTACCGCAACACGATTACAAATCTTTCGAATTACGTGCATCTCATGTGTAATAAGTACAATTGTTAAGCCGAGACGCTTATTAATATCTAATAGTAAATCTAAAATTTGATCTGTCGTTTCTGGATCAAGAGCTGACGTCGCTTCATCACATAAAAGTACTTGTGGGTTGTTAGCTAATGCTCTTGCAATCCCAACGCGTTGCTTTTGCCCTCCGCTCAGCTGAGATGGATACGCGTCTCCTCTTCCTTCTAATCCAACAAGATGAATTAGCTCATCAACGCGTTTTCTTCTCTTCGCCTTATCAACACCTGCAATTTCAAGTGGGAACTCGATATTTTCACGTACAGTTCGTGACCAAAGTAAGTTGAAGTGCTGAAAAATCATTCCGATTTCTTGCCTTGCCTTACGAAGTTCGCTTCCTGTAATTGCTGAAATGACACGATTTGCAATTGTAATTTGGCCAGAAGTTGGTTTCTCCAACTGATTGAACAATCTAATTAAAGAACTTTTTCCAGCGCCACTATATCCGATAACACCAAATATTTCACCTTTATCTATTTTTAAATTGGCATTATCTACAGCAGTGACATCACCGCTTTTTGCTTTATATATTTTCTTTACATTCTCTAATAGAATCATGGTGTATCACCCCTTTTTTTAATAAAAAGCGTAAGCGGCTCGCTTAGAACAAGAGGGCGCCCAAATCCCAGACGTAGAGGCGCTTTTTGCCTCATAGGAAGGGATGAAACGACCGACTGTTCTAGCCGCTGGAGCTAGATTTTTGGTCGACTCCGCAATTTTTTATTTTTGATGCGTGTAGTCCACCGTTCTCATTACTTTTATTATTTGAATGTCCTCCACATTCAAACAACAAAAAAACCTTTCCGCTTTAGAGAAGCAGAAAGGTTTATATGCGTATATAACAACATTATCCCTCTCTCTCATCTCTCAAAGCATTTGCTTTGCAGGAATTGGCACCATTTCAACATAAGTTGACGGTTGCCGGGCTTCACAGGGCACAGTCCCTCCACCTCTCTTGATAAGAGAAATCAGATTACATTTTCGTCTGATTTGTAATTTATGAAATTGTCTATATTTTATGAATTGAATTGTATCAATATCCACACACCATGTCAACAGAAATTTTTGTAAAAAACGAAACTTCAGAATTTTAAGCGCCCACTGACATCGGTTTACATATATGAAACATCGATTCAATTAATAACATCGTTCGATACGTTCCCGAATATTGTATACGTCCATCGTTCATTAACGTTTGCAATCGTACATTGCCATTCACCAATTGTTTTACATCTTCTTCATCTACACAAACGATTTGCTCCGTTCCTCTTTCTTCTTTCAACAGTTCTATATAATCTCTTGAAATTTGTAACGAACAACTTTCATCTCCAAAGCGGAAATTAACAGTTTTTTCTCCTTGTCTTAAAAGCGGCTCTAAATGATATTGACCATTAGCGTAATTTACAAATGATTGAAGCAAAGAATATAATTCCACTCTAAATCACATCCTTCATATCACTTTCTATTACATACCATTCCCTCTCACTAAAGAGCAATCCTGTTACTTTCGCTCGACAAATACTGTAACCACCCTGCATCTCGACATATTTCCCAAGAAATATGTCGAGGCGGCAAAAACTTTGCCGCCTACTTTAATTCCGTATATAAATATTCAACCGAATGAAATGCATATATCTTCTTCATGAGTGTCCCATTTTCAAAAACAAGTAAACAAGGTACACTTTCAATTCCATACTCTTTCGCGAAATGCGGAGCATAATTTAAATCTAACATTCCAATTTTGAGGTCTTCAATTGTCATCTCAACGACTGTTAACATCTTTTTTGCTAATTGACATGTTCCACACATTGGAGTATATACATATAACACTGTTTTTTCTTCATTCTCTATTAAGGCTGTAGCTTCGGCTCCTGTCCAGTCAATCACTTCTATCATTCCTTACCGTAAATATTCTGTATAAACGTCAATGTCAGCTCCCCATACTACATTTGCTAAGTGTGAAGATGGCGCTGTTGCCACTTCCCGGTACGAGCGATCAATATAAATATGCTCTGCTTGCGGAAATTCTTTTCGAAACTGTTTCCTTAACTTTTCTCCAGCATCATCAGCATCCACTAGCACATACACTTCCTTATCAAAAAACTGATCAACGAGCTCATCCATTTTCGACAAACCAATTGTACCATTTGTACAAACAATTTCCACCGGTTCACGAATAATAGATTCAATCTTTCTTCTATCTGATGTACCTTCTACAATAATGACTTTTTCTACATAAATCATATGTCATCACCCGATCACCATATACTATACAACCTTTAACTTAGTATATAGTATATTCGTTATTTTCATGTTGTTTCCTGTTTATTTTTGCAAAAGAAAAGCGGAACCGACTGCTTAGCCCTGTTGGCTAAGGTTCTTTCGCACAGAAGACGCTTTTTGTCTTCTCGTGCGGAAGGTTCTTAGACATGAAGGGCTAGGAGGTGGAGCTAGACAATGAAAAGCGCAAGCGGCTCGTTCAGATTGTGAGGGGGATGGAGCTTCTGACGTAAAGGCGATTTTTGCCTTGCAGGAAGAAGCGAAGCCACCGAACAATCTAGCTGCTGGAGCTGGATCATAATGAAAAGCGCAAGCGGCTCGTTCAGATTACAAAGCCCCATGAAACCTTATCGAAAAACATTCATTCCTATAATAGCTTATTCATTTGCGCTCGTTTTTAAATGCATTATGTAACACAAAATAAAAAAGGACAGCACAAAGGCTGTCCTTCAGTCGACTATAATTAGTCTTGGTTTGTCATTTCTGCATATTTTTCAGCAGTTAATAACTTCTCAACTTGGCTTGCATCAGAAAGTTCAACTTTAACCATCCATGCACCCTCGTATGGAGATTCGTTAACAAGTTCTGGTTGGTCACTTAATTCTTCGTTTACTGCTACAACTTTACCGCTTACAGGTGCGTATAATTCAGAAACTGTTTTAACAGATTCTACGCTTCCGAATGGCTCGTCAGCTTCGATTGTTGCACCTACTTCTGGAAGTTCAACGAATACGATATCGCCTAGCTCACTTTGTGCAAAGTGAGTAATACCGATAACAACTTCATTACCTTCAGTTTTTACCCATTCGTGTTCTTCAGAGTAACGTAAATTATTTGGAATGCTCATGACTGTACCTCCAGTGAATGTATTAATTATGTAAAAATACCTTATTGGTACTTTTTCCACACACTTTCAAACTGCTCTTCGTTAAAACCAAGTGTTACCTTCGTTCCATCTGTTACAATTGGACGTTTAATCAACATGCCATCAGATGCTAAAAGCTCGTACATTTCGTCTTCACTTGCATCTTTTAACTTATCTTTCAGACCAAGTTCACGGTAACGCATTCCACTTGTATTAAAGAATTTTTTTAATGGTAATTCACTTTTTTCATGTAAATTACGTAAATCTTCTTTTGATGGTGGATTTTCAACAATATGAATCATCTCATATGCTACATCGTTTGCCTCAAACCATTTCTTTGCTTTTTGACATGTGCCACACTTTGGATATGAATAAAATGTTACTGTCATAAATTCACCTACTTTTTTACTAACCTTTACCTTTATCATATAGAAAACGTTTTATTATTTCAAACGATTATTCGCTAAACTTTTACTTATTTCGTGATAATTTTTAATAATCCTGCAAATTTTTCTTATTTTTCCGCCATTTGTTAAGAAAAAATAAATATATAAATTTTTTAGATCCTTTCCCAATTCCTCGCCGAACATATATCTTAAACAAACGTTTGATTAAATTCCTATTTTCCCTTGTTTACCCTTGAGCTACATCAGTCTCTTCCTACCGAACATACATCTTAAACAAACGTTTGATTAAATTCTTATTTTCTCTTGTTCACCCCTTAGCTACATCAGTTTCTTCCTACCGAACATACATCTTAAACAAACGTTTATTTAACCAGTTCAGCCTATAGTCACAAAACCCGGAAACACTTTACATGACAAAGGCGTACAGATGAAAGGAACTAACGATTTTGACCGTAGTAGTGAGCCCATAAAAAAGTTATTAAGCCTATCATCAATAAAGCAAAAGTAACTGCTCCTGAGAATATGAAATTCAAATTACTGACTGTGCCCTTGCTTAGAAACAGGGTACTTCTTTTTTATCATCAATCTAAAGATAAACGTATCCTTCATTAAAGTAAAAATGTATAGTTCTCTACTTTTTCGTAATTTATTCAAAATCTTTGCGGAACCGCCACTAGCTCATTTACATCATTATCGTTAGCTAAGGTTAATTATATTTTTCTACGTACTACATAAAAAGCTAAGGAACCCATAATAATAGGTGCAACTAAACTAGAAGCATATGCACTAGTAATAGTAAAAAGAGAGAGTATAAATGTATAGATAAGAGCTAGTCCAATAAATACAGGAATTCCAAATCGAAACTTCCTACATTGTTTTATATTCCTGTAAAACACTTCTCCAATTAGACAAGCTACAAGATCTAATACACTACCAAATATGATGAGAATTACAATAAATCCAACTATGTTAGGTAAACCATTCTCGTTAGAATAACTAGGATCAGAAATATACGGTATTAAGAACCATATGATAGTAAAAGTAAGCAGGCTTGCAGCATAACTAATTAAAAATTTCCTCAACGTAATCATCCTCATAATTTTCTAATATTATCTTCATTGTATGACATAATGCCTTATTATTGATAGCAAGACTACCATCCACGAAATTGCTAATTGCATGAAATAAAAAAGACGCATTTAAATGGATGCGTCTTTTGGCGATGTTTCTTTTGTGAAATCATATAAAGCAATTGCGCCTAAAATAACCAATATACGTTCAGGGACATCTAACAAAATAGTTTTCCAAGTTTCTGATATTACCCATTTAATACCTGCCGCTGATTCAAGATATGCTTGAAAATAACCGATTGTAAAATCAATTACAAATAAACATACAAGTAATGTTAGACCGAATCGAATTAATTTCTTGTTTGTAAACATGTAACACCTCTCAAAATTCATTGGATATTTCTAAATTTAGTTCATTACATATAAAAATCTCTATATTTAATTTTAACATATAAAAATTCCAAATAAATACAATATGCATATTTGCATATTTCATGAATATTGAGGAATTACTGTTAATAAAAAAACCTACTAGTAACCTCATAACACTGGAATCATCTGGACCATTATATAACCAATTCCTAAATGCAAAATAAAGGAGAAACCTTGTTTACAGGCTTCTTCCTCATCTATTCAAATAATCTGCAATTGTTTGAAATACGACGATATACATATTATGAATACTTTCTTCTGTATTTCCGCCATTAGATAAACCAACTGCCCATTGTTGTCCTTCACCACTTCCGATATCTGCAAACCCTTGCGTATACATCGCATTTACATCTTTTCGGGCACTGTTATACTCTATCCCTTTTGTAATAAAAATCGAATATGATTTATCTTGTAAACCGATAAAAAATACTGGTTTCTTTAGTGATGAAAATACATTTTTGTATTGCTCTGTTGAGGCTTCTTGAAAGTGATCTTTCATTATTAGGAAACCATCTACTTCCTTAGATTTCTTTTCCAGTTCCTCTAACTTTATTTCCTCAAACTTTACATTCCTAAACGTATCTTTCGGTTTTTCTCCAACAACTCCAATTACGAGTGCTCTTCCGTTATATTCTAATTTCTCTCCTTCTTTATCCTTTGCACACCCAGCACTCGCTAGGCATATGAATATAAAAACTAAGAAATACGATAAACGCTTCATTTAGCACCCTCCCCTTCTTTTCAGTCAAGTGACAAAAACGTAAGGTTCATTCAAGAAAATGTAAGCAAAATCAATAGCTCAAATTACGTTTCTATATTATAATCAATTGAATTTACTTACATTACTAAACATAGGAGATTATTATGAAGAAATTTAAACTTTCATCTTTTCTTCCGTTAAGTTATATACTTCTACTCGTACTCGTAAGTCCCCTTTACGATGTATTAAATAAATCGGCTGTACACGCAGTAGATGTCACAACTGTAGTAGATGATTGGATTCCATTTGTGAAAGCATTTATTATTCCTTATTTACTTTGGTTTCCTTACTTATACGGCGCACTTATTTATTACTGCTTTGCAGATCGAAAACAATATTATGTCACTTTAAGTAGTATCATTCTTGGAAAACTTGCTTGTTTTTCCATTTATTATTTTTGGCAGACAACTGTACCACGTCCAACCGTTGTTGGATCAGACGTGTTTTCCGAACTAGTCCGCTATATTTATAGTATCGATCAACCGGTAAACTGTTTCCCAAGCATTCACGTTCTGACTACCTTTATCATTATGCTAGCTGCCTTTAAACGTAGAGAACAACATGCTTTTGAATATTACATCCTTACCTTCTTCGGTACGCTTATTATTTTATCAACGCTATTTACGAAGCAACATGCATTTGTAGACGCCATTTCTGGAATGACGCTTGCAAGTATACTCTACTTCGGCGTTCAGCTTTTATTAGCAAAAGAAACCGTACGTGTTCCAGTAAAACAAAATCATAAAATGTAAAAAGCAGACTGTGGCTTCTCAGTCTGCTTTTCTCTATATAAAAGGAGATTTTTAAGTTAAGATTGCGGTACAGTCATATCACCAGAGTGAATACGACCTGCTTTTTTAAGAGCAATGTAAAGTATATAAGAAACAGCTACTGGAATGACGATATAAGTGATTACCATCGCTGGGACAACTTCCCATCCTTCGCTGGAAATTAAATTAATTGGTGCGATAAGAGAACTTAATCCAAGACCTGCAATTTCTTTTCCTGCTTCCAGTTGGAAAATTAATGCGGATACTGGACCAACTATCGCACTGGCGACGACAGTTGGGACGAGAATCATTGGATTTTTAGTGATATTTGGCAACTGTACTTTCGGAGTACAAAGAGCTTGAGCTAATATGCCACCTAAATTATTTTCTTTCGCAGAGATGACAGAGAATCCGATAAACTGAGCAACGCAGCCTGCAAGAGCAGCACCACCTGCAACACCGTCTAAGCTAAGTGCGATCGCTAACGCAGCTGATGAAGCTGGAGAGATAAGTAATAATCCCCAAACGACTGCAATGACGATAGAAGCGATGAACGGGCTACCAGCTGAACTATCTTTAATGAATGCTCCAACTGCATTTAAAACAGGAGTAATATTATGAGATAACCAAATGCCGACTAAACCAGAACCTAATATTGCCGCAAATGGAACGAGCATCATATCTAACGCAGTTTTTCCACTTAAACGTTTACCAATATATACAGCTAAAGTCGCTGTTAATAATGCACCGATTGGCTCACCTGTTTTAATAATTAGACCTGCTTCAGTAATTGAAATGGATCCGGCACCAATTGCTCCAGCTACCATAGCTGAGAAGATTACAAGTCCATTTGCACCGAGCATAAAAGCAATTCCAGCACCAATGGCTGGTGCCATAAGTGATTTTGCAACAACTCCGATTGTAATAAGCAACGGAATATCAACAATTCTTCCTATATTTTCGATTAGTAAACCAATTCCAAGGGATACGAAAATACCTTGTGCGATTCCAGCTGATGCTTTAAATACACGAGACATTATATATTCCTTCATTTGTTTCACCTTCTTCTATAAGTTAGTAACCAATTGTTTTCATATAATCACGTAAAATGTCGTTTGATTTTGCGAATCGAGATTCTTCATCCTCTGTTAAATTTAGTTCTACAATTTCTCTTATACCATCTCTAGTAATAATAGCTGGCACTCCTGTACAAATATCATATTCACCATACTCACCATCTAAAATAGCTGATACAGCAATGACACGATGATCATCGTTAAAGATTGAGTTTGCAATATATGCTAGAGAGTTTCCGATTCCGTAATAAGTAGTACCTTTTCGTTTATAAATTTCCCATCCGGCTTTTGCAGTCTTCTCAACGATTTCATCTAAATCTATTTCACCAAATCGTTCTTTTTGTTCTTCTAAAATTTGCAGAATTGGTTTTCCACCAACAGTTACGTGTGACCAAGCAACCATTTGAGAATCACCATGTTCCCCTAATGAATACCCGTGAATACTGCGAGGATCTACATGTAACATTTCAGATAAAATTGTTCTTAAGCGAGAAGAATCTAGTGATGTACCAGTACCGATTACACGATTTCTAGGTAATCCAGATAATTTCCAAACTTGATATGTAATAATATCAACTGGGTTCGATGCAAGTAAGAAAATACCATCAAATCCACTTTCCATTACGCCGCCAACAACACTTTCCATAATCTTTGCGCTTGCTCCTAAAGTATCTAAGCGACTTTGCCCTGGTTTTGGCGCTGGTCCTGCTGTAATAATAACAATGTCCATATCTTTGCAGTCTTCATAACTTCCTGCATATACTTTTGTTCTTGTATTTGTAAAGTTAATGCAGTGTGATAAATCCATTGCTTCCCCAACTGCACGTTCATGATTTATATCAATTAATAATAGCTCTTCGCAAATGCCTTGATTGACAATGGAATATGCACAACTTGATCCAACTAATCCAGTACCGATAATTGCAATTTTTCTTGTATGTCTTTTCATAGCCATCTCTCCTAATTGATCATATAATCTATTTCTTTTGTTCCTTACACTCCTAATTATAGAGGTTCCCACGATAGAAACCATGGATACTTTGTGAAATATTGAGCAAAGTTTTTGTCCTTTTTGTGAATTGTTATATTCCATTTTCGTCATATTTGTTACAACTGGAAAAATATTTATTATGTATTTATTGACATATACAAAAAGAAAACGAGCGAATAGATTCGCTCGTTTTCTTTTCCCTGTTATTCCGCACTTAATTGGCTTTTTAATTGTTGTACAATCATCGGATTTGCAGGTGCTGCCGGCTTGTAATAACTCTTTTGCTTTGCGTACTCATACATATTACGTTGGCGCATTTCATCTTGATTACGAATTTGAATTAACGTTTGGTGTAACTGTTCATTATCAGACTGAGCAATATAATTTGCATAACTTGTTAAACTTGCATTTAATCCTGCTAAATAATCATTTACCATATCTTTTTCATTCATGTTCTGCTTCCTCCTATCCTAGAAAAGTCATTAATTGTTGCTTCGTATTTCGTGCATCTTGCGCATCTTTTTGTAGCATTTGTTTCAGTTGTGGATCTGTACACGTCTGTGCATACTGCTCCAACTTGTTAATAATTGTTGCGTGTCCACCAATTAAATGACGTAAGTTTTCTACTTCAAGCTCTGTTAAATTTTGCATGGAATACTCCTACCTTTCTTTATTCATTCACTGTTAGTATTTAGCTATTTTTTGATTGTATACATGAATTAACTTTTTCACGTGCATACAAAATAAAAGATGAATAGCTAAGCCATTCATCTTTTATACTGGTTATGTATTCATTTTTATAGAGATACGATCATACTTAAACTCACAAGTAAGTTCCATACAATGTGTAAAATAATACTAGGTATAATAGATTGCGTCTTTTTGTATAACATTGCAAATACCATTCCCATAATCGTTGCCGTAATGAGAAGACCTCCATGAAGAATTCCAAAAATGAAGGAAGAAATAATGATACTAACTAAAAAATTATATTTCTTTTCTAAAAATCGATATAAAATACCTCGAAATAGAATTTCTTCTTTAACCGGCGTAATGATAGCAATACTTAACACATATATAATACTTTGTATGCTATTTTGAAGTCCTAAACCTCCTAATTGTTCCTTTTGTTCTGCTGCACTTTCAAAACTAAACACATGTAACATTAAATATTGTGATAACGCAATGAAAATAAAACCAATGAATAGATATAAATATGTCTTCCCACTCTTCAAAACGGATATATCCCAAATAGATTTAATAAAATGAAAAACCGGTTTATAAGCTAATAAAACGATAGCAACAACAGATGCATCGAATAAGAGCAAATAATATCCTTCTAATTTAGTACTTAATGCTTCTTCTCCATAAATCCCAAAGGCTAAACCAAGGAATAATCCTCCTAGGAGTGAAATCCCTATAATCATTGCTATCATTACAAATAGATTTTTATATGTTATATTCTCTATTTTTCTTTCCACACTATACGATTCTAACACTGTTTCACTCACAGTATCCCTCCAGTTATTCTCATTTATCTCATTAAAATCCTTTAATTTAAATATAAAGATAATATAACAAATTTTACTAAAAGAATAATATGCAATTTTACATATTATAAAAACTTTATATTTTATAGTTTTAAGAATAGAATTGCTATGCAATAATTATTGTATGAAATTTCAAAAAACAATTCCTATCCACCATAACCCTCGCATCATATAAAACTTATTAGTTAAAGGAGCAATAAACATGAAAACACATGACTTCCTTACAGAAATCCAGAAGGGCTCTGAGCCTAGTCCATATCAAGATCCTATCGTATTCAGTTTCGTTTGCTTTTTCTTAGCAATATATACATTTTTCAAACCTGCAAAATAATATCATTTAACAAGAAAAAGCCTCTAAACCACTAGAGGCTCTTTCTCATCTAATATCTTCTTTTCAAAACTACAATAGTTAGAGCATACGAACAAAGCACTCCAGCTAATAAACATGCATTTGCTAATTTATACTGTTCGCCTGTTAACGAATATAGATTCCCTATTAAAAAGATAACTAAATATAGAAGTAAAAATACAAATAATGAAATTTTAGCGGCATTTCCTGTAATATGCTCGCCTCTTTCATCTTCCCCCTCATTCTTCTGAAAACGTGTGGAATATAAAACACCTATTAGTCCCGCTACTGAGATTATGATCCCTATTACAATGCTCATTCCATTTCCCCCTCTATTTTATATTGAAAAACTTCATGAAACTCCTTACCTAAAATATGTGCAATTTCAAAAGCTAAAATTAAAGATGGATTGTAACGATTCGCTTCAATTGAGGCGATCGTTTGTCTACTTACCCCTGCTTTGTTCGCTAAATCAGTTTGTGACCAGCGTTTTTCTGCTCTAAGTACAACGAGATTGTTTTGTAAAATTCCACTCTGTTTCATAACCTCTCCTTTTTACAATATTTTCTATATTTTGATTGTAATTTATTTTTAACATGATGTAAACTATTTTTAACATCAATAAAATGAAACTTTAATCCATTCCCCCCCACCTACCATTCTTTTCGAATCATATGCACTAAAAAACCTTAGAAGCGCTTCTAAGGTTTCCGACTATCCATATTCAAGACACCATACTGATAAGTAACGAAAGAATTAATAATACAACTACCAATCCGCCAGTTAATCGTGCTATAAACTTCTTTTGTGCGCCCGCACTTGAAACAATAAAACGGCAGTATAATATACTACCTACCGCAATAAGAATACATTCCAATATGATACTAATAGCCGGAAATCTCCACAATCCAAAACCAAGCATAGGTAAGTCTCCGTAATTCCCTGGAAGTAACGGCAAATCAGCACGATGCACAAGTAAATCAAGAATCCAATGACTAAAAGCTACAGCACCAACAACAAAACCACTCCGCTTGCCCCAAAATCTCTTCCCCACTATTCCCGCAACAAAAGCAATAAACAGTGCTCCTATTAAAGAGTGTGTGTAATCCGCATGAATGATTGCTTCACCATAACTATTCCTATTAATAGGTTCAATTGTTTCTACCCCTAAAATGTAAAGCGGCAAAAAAATGACATCCAATAATTGTGTGCTTACCATAAGAGCCCAAATTGGTAGTTTAGGTGACTTGGCTTTTACTACTGCTGCTAAGCCAAAATGTCCTGCAAACATTTCACTTCACATCCTTTTGTCATTGTGCCTCCAGCAAACCGCATCCTACTATACAAAAAGCATGATCAGCAACACATTCATGTTGTCTCGCTTCTTATTCACTCTTTCATTCCATGTAATCCTTTAATAAACGTTTCCAATAATACATGTAAACTCGTATCCAGATCTAACGGCAAACCAAATCCACCCTGCTGTTCAATCGACGCAAATCCGTGACAAATGCTTCTAAATCCGCGTGTCGCATGAAGTGCATTCTCTCCTTCTAAGCCGTACTGTCGTAAAACTTGAAGACAAAGCTTTACAATCCCGTCACCTGCTTTTCTTACTTCTTCATCTCGTAAAAAGGTTGCTTCATACAGTCCAGGATGTTTACGTACGAATGCTACATACGCTTCTCCTAAAGCATGAATTGCTTCATCCATATGTTTATCCTCGGCCGCTTCTTCCAGCTTGTTATGCAGCTGTCGTATTCCGTAAATACCAAGATGTTTCCGTACATCTTGTAACCCTTTTACATGATTATATAGTGAGGGAGAACGTATCCCTAACCTTTGCGCTAATGAAGCTAACGTTACTTCTTGTATTCCATTTGCATCTGCAATTTCTGCTGCTGTTTCTACAATTTTCAGTAATGTAAGTCCGATTCTTGGTGACATAAATTAACCCTCTTTCCTACTTTCTATATTCCGCTTCGCTTCTTTAATAGCAAGCTCTATGAAAGCCACTGGATCGTTTATCATTTTTCCATGCCCTGCCGCAAGCAAGGAAGGCTCATATTCTCTTAACTTCTCTGCACTTTGTAATGATATGTCTTTGCTCCACGTTGCCATCGCCGGAAACGGAAACCAAAATTTCATTTGTCCTGAAACAGCCATACCTCCTCTTGTTTGGAATGCATCCCCGACAATGAGAGCTTTATTTCTTACATCAAGAAACGACATAGAACCTGGCGTATGTCCCGGTGTCATAATCGCAAGAAGTGATCCAACTCGGTCGCCATCTTCTAATAAAACATTAGGTACCGTTTTTATCTTTTTAGGTACACCGCCTTTTATTGGCGTATTTGGTTCATCCTTTTGTAACGTCGTATCTCCTTCTAACAGCTTTGCGTCTCGCTTAGAAATATAGACTGGAACATGAGGAAGTACTTCCTTTAATGCGTCTAATGCACCGATGTGATCATCATGCGCATGTGTTAATACAATATTCGTAATTGGTTTTCCTATTTTCTCAGCCGCCTGTAAAATTCCTTTTGCGCTATATGGTAAAGCAGCATCAATTAAAGTTAAACCATCTTCTTCCTCCACAAAGTAACAATTCACAGGAAACACTCTTGGCAAAAATGACAATTGATATACCGTTTTTTCATGCATCATTCTCATATTCCCATCTCCCTCTTCACAAAAACTAATACCATTAGTTTTATTATACTAATGGTATTAGTTTTATGTCACTAAAAATTTCATTTTTTCAGAAAAAAGAACAGTAGCCGTATAAACGACTACTGTTCTTTAAAGGTATTAAACTGTGTAACGCTCATCTTCTAAAATTTTCGCAGCGATTTCACGTTTCTTCGGAATTACGTTAAGTGGTGTGTGGCGAGTTAATTTACGTAATGATGATAACATCATGCGTAGCATGTCGCCGTTTTCAACTGCGATAAGTGTTTCTTTCGCATGTGCTTCGATTTCGTTGAATGCTTCTTGGCAGAATACTTCAGTGTATAACACTTTTTGTTTATTCTTTTCAAGACCAGTTGTTTTAATTGCTTTTTCTGTACGAAGAACAGCTGACTCCATTGCGTATAAGTTGCTTACGATGTCAGCGATATTCACAAGAATTTCTTGCTCTTTATCTAATGCTTTACCGTATTTTTGAGCAGCTAATCCAGCTACCATTAAGCCGATTTTCTTCGCGTTATTTACTAAATATTTTTGAAGTGCTAATGGCTCATCGCCTACTTCTTCTGGCATCATCATCATTAACTCTTCTTGTAATTTTTGTGCTTTTTGAAGAAGTGGTAATTCACCTTTCATCGCTTTACGTAAGAACGTACCTGGTACGATTAGGCGGTTAATTTCGTTCGTCCCTTCAAAAATACGGTTAATACGAGAATCACGATACATTCTTTCAATCTCGTACTCTGCCATAAATCCGTAACCACCGTGAATTTGAACACCTTCATCTACTGTATAGTCTAACACTTCAGAACCGAATACTTTATTTAAAGAGCACTCGATTGCATATTCAGCGATAGAAGCTGCTACTGCTTTACCATCTTTTACTTCTTCTTCAGATAATGTGCTCATGCGGCTTTCGAATAAGCCTACTGTACGATATACAGAACTTTCAGCTGCATATGTTTTTGCTGCCATATTCGCAAGTTTCTCTTGAATTAATGGGAAGCGAGCAATTGGTTGTTTGAACTGTTGACGTTGGTTTGCATATTGTGCTGAAATTTCTACTGCACGTTTCGCCGATCCAACTGTACCAACACCTAATTTATAACGACCGATATTTAAAATGTTAAATGCGATAATATGCCCTTTACCGATTTCACCAAGTAAGTTTTCTTTCGGTACTAACGCATCTTCCAAAATTAACGTGCGAGTTGAAGAACATTTAATACCCATTTTCTTTTCTTCTGGGCTTGTAGATACGCCAGCGTAGTCTTTCTCTACGATAAATGCTGAGAAGTGCTCTCCATCGATTTTTGCATATACGATAAATACGTCAGCGAATGCAGAGTTTGTAATCCACTGTTTTTCACCGTTTAATACGTAATGTGTACCTTCTGCATTTAAACGTGCAGTTGTTTTTGCGCCTAATGCATCAGATCCTGAACCCGGCTCTGTTAATGCGTATGCAGCTAATTTTTCACCAGTTGCAAGTAATGGTAAATACTTTTTCTTTTGCTCTTCGTTACCGAATAACACGATTGGTAAAGATCCGATACCTACGTGAGCACCGTGAGTAATTGCAAAGCCACCTGCGCGAGAGAATTTCTCTGCGATTAACGCTGAGCTTACTTTATCAAGACCAATTCCGCCGTACTCTTCTGGTACGTCAGCGCCTAATAAACCAAGCTCCCCAGCTTCTTTTAAAAGACGAACAGAACGATCAAACTCATGTTGCTCTAAATATTCAAGCTCTGGAAGAACTTCATTTACGATAAAGTCCTCTGTCGTTTTTGCAATCATTTTATGCTCAGATGAAAAATCTTCTGGCGTAAACACTTGATCAATCGTAATCTCATCTACTAAAAAGCTACCGCCTTTAACCGCACTTCCTACTGTTTTTTCCATGAAAATTTCCTCCTTCATATTTTCATAAGCCGCTTCTCTCATTTTGAAAGAAGCTGGCTCTCCCGTTTATTTTTTATAAACCTTTGTTGCTTCCATTCTTTGCATTGGTGACGTCTCGTTCTGAACGAGCCGCTTCCACTTTTTTATATAATCCAGTTCCAGTGGCTAGAACAGTCGGTCGTTTCACCCCTTCCTGTGAGGCAAAAAGCGCCTCTTCGTCAGGGCTTCCAACGCCCTCCTGTTCTGAGCAAGCCACCTGCACTTTTTATCTAATCCAGTTCCAGCGGCTAGAATGTTCGGTGGCTTCGCTTCTTCCTGCGAGGCAAAGAGCGCCTCTACGTCTGAAGCTCCATCCCCCTCACATTCTGAGCAAGCCGCTTCCACTTTTTATAGTAATTCAAACACTCCCGCTGCTCCCATTCCGCCGCCGATACACATTGTTACGATACCGAATTGTTCGTTGCGGCGTTTCATTTCGTGAATAAGAGATAGTGTTAGTTTTGCTCCTGTACAGCCAAGTGGATGTCCAAGTGCGATTGCACCGCCATTTACGTTTACTTTTTCTTCATCTAAACCAAGTTCACGAATAACTTGGATCGATTGAGAAGCGAATGCTTCATTTAGTTCGAATAAGCCAATATCAGATAGCTCTAAGCCAGCTAGTTTTAACGCTTTTGGAATTGCAGCGATTGGGCCAATTCCCATTACTTCTGGTGGTACGCCAGCTACTGCAAATGAACGGAATTTCGCAAGTGGTTTCATGCCATCGCTCACTGCTTTTTCACGATCCATTAATAGTACAGATGCTGCGCCGTCACTCATTTGTGAAGAGTTACCAGCTGTTACAGAACCGCGAACGTTAAATGCTGGACGTAATTTACCTAAAATATCTAGCGTCGTTTCAGCTCTTACACCTTCGTCTTGCGTGAAAGTGATTGTTTCTTCTTGCAGTTTGTTATTTGCTCCAACAGTACGTAACGTTACATCTACAGGTACTGTTTCATCAGCAAAGTTCCCTGCAGCTAATGCTTTCGCAGCGCGTTGATGACTTCTTACTGCAAATGCATCTTGCTCTTCACGAGAAATTCCATATTTCACAGCAACTTGCTCTGCTGTATGTCCCATACCCATATAATATTCTGGAGCCGCTTCTACAAGGCGACTATTCGGACGAACGACGTGTCCCATCATCGGAACTAAACTCATTGATTCCGCTCCGCCTGATAATACCGCTTCCGAGTGACCAAGCATAATGCGCTCTGCTCCGTAAGCGATACTTTGTAAACCTGAAGAACAGTAACGGTTAATTGTAATAGCTGGAACATCGTAAGAAAGTCCTGCTAATCCGCCGATATTACGAGCCATATTTAAACCTTGCTCTGCTTCTGGCATCGCACAACCGAAAATTAAATCATCGATTGGTCCTTCATAATTCGCACGCTTTAACGTTTCCTTTACTACTAACGCCCCTAGATCGTCAGGACGAACTGTTTTTAATGAACCCCTCTTTGCTTTTCCAATTGGTGTTCTTGCTCCCGCAACAATGACAGCTTCTCTCATGAACGATATCTCCCCTCGTTATTAGTTACGTAATGGCTTTCCTTTTACAAGCATGTGCTGCATTCTTGCTTGTGATTTCATCTCACTTACTAAGCTAATAAATGCTTCACGTTCTACATCTAATAAATACTGCTCATCAACTTCTGTTCCGTACGGCACTTTTCCGCCCGCAATGACATATGCAAGTTTCTTCGCAATGTGAAGATCGTACTCTGAAATGTAACCAGATAAGTGCATTGCTTCTGCACCAAGTGCAAGTGTTGCATATCCTGTTTCACCAACAACCGGTATCTTTTTACGAATCGGTGCTTTATAACCAGCTTCATATAAAGCAAGTGCTTTCTGTTTCGCATCGTATAGTAAGTGATCACCATTCACACTAATACCATCTTTATCACCTAAGAAGTTATGAGAAATCGCTTCTTGTCCTGAAGTTGAAACTTTCGCCATTGCGACTGTTTCAAACACTTTATTTGCAACTTTTTGCAAGTCAAACTCTACGCCATTTGCCATTTTATTTAAGTGTTTAATGTATAGCTCTTTATTACCGCCTCCGCCAGGGATTAAGCCAACACCAACTTCTACTAAGCCCATATACGTTTCACTAGAAGCTTGAATGCTCGCTGCTGGTAAGCAAACTTCTGTACCTCCGCCAAGCGTCATACCATATGGCGCTGCTACAACTGGCTTAGAAGAGTATTTCATTTTCATCATTGCATCTTGGAAGTTTTTCACAACTAACTCAATTTCAAAGTAGTTGTCGTCTTGTGCTTCCATTAAGATCATTGCTAAGTTCGCACCAACGCAGAAGTTCTTCGATTGGTTACCGATAACAAGACCTTTATAATTCTTTTCTACTTCATCAACAGCGTAGTTAATCATTTGCGTAATATCCATGCCGATTGCATTGCTCTTCGAATGGAATTCTAAGCAAAGGATGCCGTCGCCTAAATCAATTAAGCTCGCTCCACTATTTTTCTTTAATACGCCGTTTTTCGCTTTTAATTGTTTAAGAAAAATGGCCTTTTTATTACGCTCAATTAGCTTATATTCGCCATTATCGTAATAGTAGCTATCTCCGTTATCATGTTTGTAGAAAGTAGTGAAACCTTTCTCTAACATTTCTTTCACCCAAGTCGGAACAACTACGCCGTTTTCTTCCATCTTTTGAACGGACTTTTCAACGCCAATTGCATCCCAAACTTCAAACGGTCCTTGCTCCCAGCCGAAGCCCCACTTCATCGCTTGGTCAATTGCAACGATATCGTCAGCAATTTCTTTATGAAGTTTTGCAGAGTATAAAAGAGTTGGTGTAATGATGTTCCATAACAACTCTCCTGCGCGGTCTTTCGCGTATACAAGCGCTTTCAATTTATTCGATAAACCTTTTTCTTGTTTACTTAACTCGATCGATGCAGCTTTTAATTTTTTGCGAGCTTCGTACTCCATTGTTTCTGGATTTAATTCTAAAATTTCTTTTCCTTGTTTTAAGAAGAAGCCTTGACCTGTTTTGCTTCCAAGCCATTTTTTATCAAGCATGTCATGCATGAAAGCTGGTACTTTAAATACATCGCGCTCTTCTTCTTGTACGTTTTCATATACGTTATTTGCAACGTGTACAAATGTATCTAAACCGACAACATCTAATGTACGGAACGTTGCACTCTTTGGCCGACCAATAAGTGGGCCTGTTACAGAATCAACTTCCCCAATGCTATAGCCGCGTTTTACCATCTCTTGAAGAGTTACTAATAAACCGTACGTACCAATGCGGTTTCCAATAAAGTTTGGTGTGTCTTTCGCGATAACAACGCCTTTTCCAAGAACGTCTTCGCCAAATAGTTTCATGAAGCTTAATACTTGTGGATCAGTTTCTTTCGTCGGTATTACCTCTAGAAGTTTTAAATATCGTGGTGGGTTAAAAAAGTGTGTGCCTAAGAAGTGTTTCTGGAAGTCGTCTGAACGACCTTCTGCCATTTTTTCAACTGAAATGCCTGACGTATTCGAGCTTACGATAGAACCCGGTTTACGAACAGCATCTACTTTTTCAAATAGTTTCTTTTTAATATCTAAGTTTTCAACTACTACTTCAATAATCCAATCTACATCAGCTAGACGCTCAAGGTCATCTTCTAAGTTACCTGCTTCAATCAGTGCTAAATTTCCTTTCACTGTCAGAGGAGCTGGTTTTTGCTTTAATAGTTTTTGTAGTGCCGTATTACTAAAACGATTTCTCACACTTTTATGTTCTAATGTAAGTCCCTTCGCTTCTTCTTCTTTCGTAAGCGCAGGTGGTACAATATCAAGCAATAATGTCGGAATACCAATATTAGCTAAGTGTGCCGCAATTCCTGAACCCATTACGCCTGACCCTAGAACAGCAGCCTTTTTAATTTGGAACATCCAATTCTCCCCCTATTCTTGAATGAATGCTCATTCAATTTTTCGACATAAGTCGCAATCAATGAGTGAGCCTCTACTAATAAATATATGATACTGTTTAAATTTTCGCAATATATTTATTGATAAAATTTTCTGAAATAAATATTTTTCTTTTATTTGCCCATGCTATATATGTATTTTCTTCACTAAAATACACTTTCCCTTTTTATAATCTGACGAAACTGGAGGAATATATATGGCAAAACTTAAGAAGAACCCTTCAAAGGCTGGAATTAGTGCAGCGAGTGTGACTGGAAACGCTGGACCAACTGATCGAGGCGTGGAAAAAGGACGTCAAGGTAATAACCAACAATATAAAGTGAAACTTTAATCAGTGGGGCTTTTGTTCTTCCCCACTGATTATTAGTTGAACCAATCGGGCTTTTATGGGCAGTTGACCTCCCACCTAACCTCTTTGTTTAAGCCGAATTTTAAGGTGGGAGTCTTACTGCCCGTTAAAGCGGGGTAAGAAGCATAATATGGGCGAAAAATAACGCTATATTTTTGGGCAGAGAACGTGGCATAATGGGTAATGGCTGCTTTTTCTGCCCAATTTATTTGTAACAAATGAGGGAATTATAATGAAACGAACAATAGTTATGATTGTAATGATTGCCACACTATTTACAGGGATGATTTTCTTCTCTTACGCACAAAGACAACAAGCTGTAAGAGCCGATCAACCTAGCATCACTGGGCGATACGGCATTACAATTGATGCAGACACAGGTGAAATTTTGTATGGCAAACGAGAAGACGAACGCTCTTATCCGGCTAGTATAGCCAAAATGATGACAACCCTTCTTTTACTAGAGAATGTAAAAGAGGATGAGGAAATTACAGTTACAGAGAACGCAATTAAAACAGAAAGTCAAAGTAAGAAAATTAAACTTCGTGCTGGGGAAAAGTTAAAACGTGATGAAGCATTAAAACTGATGCTTATCATTAGTGCAGACCCAATAGCTGAATCCATCGCAGAACATATCGCAGGATCAAAAAATGAATTTGTAAAAATGATGAATGCTAGAGCGAAGGAACTCGGTACAAAGCATGCGACTTTCAAAAACGCAAGTGGTGCTGATGCACTAGGAAACAAAGTATCACCATATGACATTGCTATAATTACGAAAGAAGCATTAAAGTACCCAGTTGTTTTAGAATATATGAATTCAACGCGTACAACTCTACATACTTCAGAACGCTCTCCAAACATCGCAAACTATGGACGAGAAGAACTATATGACGATCCATATGCAATTGGAAGTAAAAGCGGTCTATCAGCACTCGGAAAATATACAGTCGTAACAGTGGATGAGAAAGACGGTAAACGCGTCATTACTGTTGTATTATCTTCTACTCGCAAGCAACTGTATCCTGATACGAAGAAAATGGCACATTACGCATTTCAGCAATTAAAATAACCAAGGAGTATTTACTCCTTGGTTATTTTTTAACCATACCTTTTAATACGAACGCAACGTTTGCTGGACGCTCTGCTAGACGACGCATGAAGTAGCCATACCAGTCGTTTCCATAAGGTACGTAAACACGCATTTTGTAACCTTCTTTTACTAGCTCAAGTTGACGCTCATTACGAATACCATATAACATCTGGAATTCAAATTGGTCTCTTGGAATGTTGTGTTCTTCGGCAAGTTTTTTCGTATATTCAATAATCGCTTCGTCATGTGAAGCAATTGCAGTATAATTTCCATTTAATAAGTGCATTTTAATAATCTTTTTATAATTGTCATCTACATCTTTCTTGTCCGGGAACGCCACTTCTTCAGGTTCTTTATAAGCCCCTTTTACAAGACGTAAATTAGGATTATAAGCATTTAAGTCCTCAATATCTTTTTCTGTACGATATAGGTAAGCTTGAATAACAGTACCAATATTATCGTACTCAGACTTTAACTGTTTAAAGATATCAATTGTCTTTCCGCAGCGTGTATAATCTTCCATATCAATTGTAACGAACACACCATTTTCTTTTGCCGCTTCTAAAATGCGGCGCATATTGTTCATTACGATTTCATCAGAGATATCTAATCCCATAGAAGTCATCTTTAAAGAAAGTTGCGAATCAAGACCTTCTCTTCCAATTGCACGGATTGCTTCAATCGATTGGTTAGCCATTTCATTTGCTTCCGCTTCATTATCAACGAATTCTCCTAAATAATCGATTGTTACGCAAAGTCCTTGCTTGTTCAATTGTTTAATAGCTGCTGTCGCTAATTCAATTGTCTCCCCTGCGACAAAGCGACCTGCACCAAAGCGTAAACCGTACTTTTTAGCCAGTTTTGTTAGCGCTTTATTTTTAGATAAGAAAAGAAACGAATTTCGCATTAATTGTTCCATGTAATTCACCCCTATGACTTAATTTATCTGTTTTTTACCCCTCTTCAAAATTATATCATTGTTTAAAATTATTGGATACAAATAATTATTTAGATAATTTATAAAATACTATAAAAACATTTAAAACCCTATATTCTCGCTTATAAATATGCCCGAAATATTTTTCGACATTTAGAAAAATAGAGTTTAATAGGCACAAAATAAGCATGTCGAAAATATTCGACATGCTTATAAAATCCTTTATATTCCATGTAAATTATATGAGGATATTAATACAGAAAACTTGAGATTATATTTATCCCAAGTTTTTTTATTGTTCATTTCTCTTTTCTTCATTCAGCCTTTTAATATCAGTAATTAACTGCACCATCTCTTCTTTCGCATCGGGATACGTCTCATTCCAATGCTTCACTAAAGCCGGCATCGTCTTTGCTATGTAAGAATACAGTGCCCACTTCTGTACCTGTTCTTTTCTCTCTTCATTGCTCTCTCCAAGTAATAGTTCCGTGTATTTCTCTAACAACCCGTCAAACTGTTCGTTAAATTTTTCACTCATCTTATTACCTCCTATATGAAAAAAGCAGCGAAGATCGCTGCTTTTCTTTATAATTTTGATCGAACAGAGTTTAATTTTTTCTCCATTGTGCTTACTTTATCACGACGATCATCGATACGAATTGTTGTTGCAACGCGCTGTGCACCTTTCGTATATGGAACTTCATGCATTTGTTGAATAACTTCTAGAATGACAGGAAGATCTCCTTCAATAACTGTATTCATTGGTGTTAATTGATACTTCACGCGATCTGCATTTTTCTCTAACACCTTTTGTACTTCTGCTACATATTCACTAACACTTGGATTACCTGTTCCTACTGGAATAATCGATACGTCAACAATTGCCATAGTAGTCTTCCTCCTATAATTGCTTCTTATATATCCATTGTCTATTTTACCGAAATACTCATCATTTTACTAATTTGTTATTCCTCTATTTTAAACTGCTCAACCAATCTTTCCAAGTCTCTCATATGCTCCGTCAAGCTTTCCATCGTATGAGCCACCTTTTCTAGATGATTCACTTGTGATTCAGTTGCAGCATTTACTTCTTCCGAAACAGCTGCACTTTCTTGACTCGTACCAGCAATTGTATGCATGACCGCTGTAATTTCTCCTTGCTCGTGACCGATGTTATGTACCTCTTCTACAATTTGTTCCACTGAAGTACTAATCGTATTTACAACTGACATAATTGTACGGAATTCCGTTTCTGCCTCTGTCGTAACTGTATTTTGTATATCCGCGATATCTTTCAATTTACTTACAACTTCTACAACTCGCCTTACCTCTACTTGTACATCACCAATCATCGTTGCAATTTCTACTGTTGCTTCTTTTGATTGTTCCGCTAATTTTCGAACTTCTTCAGCAACAACAGCAAAACCTTTACCTTGTTCGCCTGCACGTGCCGCCTCGATTGAAGCATTTAAAGCAAGTAAATTCGTTTGATCCGAAATCCCCTTTATAAGCTCTACCACATTTTGAATCGAGCCAACTCTTTGTTCTAACTTTCCGGATGCTTCCTCTGTATGAACAACAATCGAAGATGATTGACCCCTTGTACGAACTAAATTACGCATCGTATTTAGCCCTTGCTTAGATGCCTCTTCCGCTTTGCCAGCCACCCCTTTTATTTCACCAACAGAGTTATTCATTTGTTCCACTGACTGCGCCATATTCTCAAGCTGCTCTGAAACTTCATCTACACTATTAGCAAGCGTAGAAGCTCCTCCGCTCACATCATCCATTGCCCCTGATACTTCTCTACTAGCGGCTACAGTTTCATTCGTTAAATAATGTAGATTATTCGTTGATTGTTGCACGGTTGATACACTATTTTTAATTTTGCTTACCATTTCATTCATTTGTTCAACCATATGATTAAAATGGTTCGTCAGTTCTCCAACTTCATCCTTACTTGTCACTTTCATTTGCAACGTTAAATCACCTTCTGCTACTTTTTGAACGTGATTCGTTAATAATTGCAGTGGTCTTGCTAATCTTCGTGAGAACAAGTATGAAGCTACGATTCCAACGAATAGGCTAATACATGCCATTATAATGACTGTATTTCTCGTACTATGTAATAGCCCATCAATTGTTTCTTTCGGATAAAAAATTCCTATCTTCCATTTCATCAAATCAAATGACTGACTATATGCAACTACCTCTTCACCTTTTAATGTAGTGACAGCATATTTTGTTACATCTTTATTTAAACTCTGCACAAGTGGCTCTTTCGAAACATCTTTCCCTATCTTTTCCGGGTAAACAAGAGCCATATTTTTATCATTTATAATAAACATTTCTCCGCCGTTATTGTATTGAATATTATGAAGTAATTTCTGAATTGTTCCGAGCGATACATCCATCGCCACAACACCTAATACAGATCCATCGTGAGCTGTAATTGCTTTAGAAACTCCCACGCTTAACTTACCTGTTGCAATTTCATACATAGGTTGTCCCCAGTGAACCGTTTTCACATCAGCTTCTGAGTCTTTATACCAAGGTCTTGTCGTTGGATCATATCCCTCTGGCACTTTTCCACCTTCAGCAAGATTGGCACTTAATGTTTTTTTATCTTTCGTACCAATATATAAGTCTAAAATGCCTGGATGATTTTTTTTATACTCCGAAAACTCTTTCGTCAAAAATGCTTCCTCTTCTGGAGTAACTCCGTCTTGAAGCATATTACGAATCATCTCACTGTTCGCATAATACCCCATATCTTCATCCGTTCTTTGAACAAATGTCGTAAGTTGCTCTGTCACAAGATCCATCGTATTTTGAGAATACTGGTCTAAGGAGCGCACTTCCTTCTCTTTCTGTAATTGATACATAGCTGTACCTAATATTACGAACATCATAGAAATAAGTACCGAAAATACTACCGCAATTTTTAAACGTAAACTTCTTAACATATCCCCCAAAGCATCCCGATACGATAAACTTAACTAAATCTATACAATTCAATCAAATTTACACAAGTTAGTGCTTCAAAGTGTTCTCGCAACCCCGAAGGGACGAGGGGTATAACACTCCACACGAGGCAGTATCGTTACCTCCTATTATCAAGCATTTATTTTACCCATCTTGATAAATTTATCGCAGCATTTAAATCCCTATCGTGATGGCTATTACATGAAGCACAACGCCACTCACGTATTTTTAAACTCCACTGTCCTTCTGGTTGAACTAAATGGTCGTATTTTACTCCGCAACATGAACAAATCTTGCTTGAGGCGAACCATTTATCAGCTTTTACATACGCAATGCCATACTTCTCGCACTTGTATGATAAACATTGAAAGAAGAAGTGTAATTTTTGAAAGGAAAATGCTTTCGATAGTTTTTTGTTTTTTAACAGGTTTGAGATAGATAAGTCTTCCACAACAATTCTCATTGGTTTGGTTTTCACCAATTTAGCTGTTGCTTGATGGATATGGTTATTTCGGATATTCGTAATTTTTCTAGATAACCGCAGGTGCTCCGCTTTCGCTTTTTCATATCCGGCAGATTGAATTTTTACACCTTTTTTAAATCTCCTAGACATATCTCTTTGCGCTGACTTTTTCCTTCTCAAAAGTTTTTTAACCTTAGCATCTTTGTTTATATTTCGTTCTTTCATACCATTAGAAGCTACAAAAAGTTCTTTTAAACCAACATCCACACCAATCGACTCATTCGTTAGTTCTTGTGATTCAAAGTCTTCTTGGAATCCTACACTCATCCACCAGTGACGACCATCAAAGGTAACTCTTGGATTGGATGGTTTTTTATTTCTTGGTAGTTGTTGGCTTGTTTTCACTTCTCCAATAGACTGAATATGAACTACTCTCTTTCCTATAATCAGTCTTTCATAATTGGCATAAAATCCTTGGATTACATCTTTTTTGGATTTATAAGAAGTGTGAGAACCATTTTTGTACTTTTTGAACGAATGTTTTCTCGCCGTATCAAAATCTTTTGAAGCCTGTTTGGGAACTTGTGCATTGATTTCTTTTAACCACTCATACCTCTTTCGCTTCTTGATCTTTGTAAATCGTTTCTGTAAAGCTAACTGTGAAACAGATTTTCCAAATAGCTTATAATATCTATCACTCATTCTTTTACAATAGTTATAAGCGAATCTTGCAGCTCCAGCATGGTTTCTCAGCACTTGTTCTTGTTCAGGCGTTGGAATCAGTCTAACTTTCTTCGCCAATATCATCAGAATGTAACTCCTTTAATGAAAGATTTGTTCTTCTGAATCGTAGCGTGTTCCACCAGCATTCTCCTTAGACTACTCGGATGCAAACCTGTTAATTCTGATACTTGACTAACTCGTGAAAATTTCATTATTATTCTCACCTCATTAAACCTAACATAGCACGTATGTTCGATACTTTCAATGAAGTTTGATAGATTTAATAAAATTTATCTTGTTCAACTAAGGGCGCAATTCCTTAGCCAGTTCTCTTATGAACTTCTCATGTTTTCACATGAGCGCAGACTATATGTTTATCTCTTTAGAGATAGAGGATTTTTCCACCACCATAGGCTTGTGGTGTACTCTCGTCAGTTATACGAGATAGTCGTTGAACGTTCATCTTATCACTTTTGACTTAGATGATTCGAGGCGGAAGACCCATTGTTCTAGTGTTTAGGATTTAACCTTGCACCATCTAATTGATTTTTTCTGCTTTCGCGACATTCACGCTCGCTATTTCTAGCCACGTTGTAGTTCAATCAGCTTTAGGGATTGCCCGCAGTTAACCCTCACTACTAGCCAATCACTTGACTAGCAGGGCTTACTGATATATTTAATTAACTTTCGTTATAATTGGTTAAATAAATCGTAACAGTTAGTTACCCTACATTTAAGTATAAATTACTAGCAGTATCTTTCTATCTATGTCCTGCCACGCATCTATTATATCAAAAAATGAATTGGTAATAGAACTGTAATGCTCTTGCTTATCCCTCTATCACTCTTGAATTCAGTTTTTCAAAAGAAAGTCCATTGCTCAAATGCGAACAACGGACCTTCTTTATTTGAACCAATGTAAAACATCCTCGGCAATCTCTTCCGGTCTATCCCAATGCATTAGGTGCCCTGTATCTGTATAAAGCTTAGTCTTAATATCAATATGCTTACTAAATTCCGCAATCTGCAATTCTCTTATTTCTAAATAATCATGTGGAAGATCACAATATAATAATAAAATATCGCTTTTAATTTCATGCGATTTCAACGTTTTATACACCGTATATTGAAACTTAATTACACCTCTAGCGGTATCGCCATTAGCATGCCATTTCACTTTACTATCTTCTTCTCTCATTAAGTCATAAACCGCACGTTCTATTAATGGTGACCACCTGCTGTAAACCGTTTTTTCTGATTGGATGAACGCTTCTTTACTACCAAAAATATATTCATCAAAATCTTTTTCGTAATGAATGATTTCTTCTTCTAATGATCGCGGTGGACACTCTCCCTCTTTCGCATCTTTATATAGCTTCGCAAAATAGGCTGCATTCATTTTTCCATGATGATAACCACCATCTAACAAAACCATTTTATTCACTTTTTCTGGACATGCGGCTGCATAGTGAAGCGCAACGCTTGCGCCCCATGAATGTGCTACTATATGAAATGTTTCTTTTCCTATGTGCTCAAGTAATGCTACTACCCAATTTATTAAATGGGCTGCACCGTAATCTTCATCCTTCTCAAAATTTGGTGTTTTCCCATGTCCAGGTAGATCAAACGATACAATATGATAGTTATCTTTTAGAAATTCCGCCATTTCTATAAAACTTAATTTTGTACTTCCTAAACCATGAAAACAAATGATTTGAGGGTTACTTTTATCCCCCCATTCACAAACACTTGCTTTATATTCACCAAATTCTACAAAAAAGTGATTCATTTTTAATCTCCTCTAATTATTAGATGTAAATTAGTTTGAATGCAAAATTGTTTTTTCAGAATAAACAAATTCTACAAATGTATCCAAATCCCTTTTTCGTAAATAATTTTTATAGAATACGAGAGTTAGAAAGCACCAAATGCTTATCATTT
>WPCI01461827.1_pt1 | contig 44016 bp, 45 predicted proteins | sample 5399871 | NCBI WGS metagenome assembly WPCI01 (sample SAMN12869469, study PRJNA574797) | sludge metagenome | isolation source: wastewater treatment of pH7 | place: China:Beijing | collected 2019-05-20 | reverse complement strand
CTGCGCCTGCTGCGCAGCCGCCACGACGACGGCGCCATCGAGCGCATCATCAACGTGCCGCCACGCGGTATCGGCACCAAAACCGTGGAACAGCTGCGCGAGTTTGCCCGCGAGAATGAATGTTCGCTGTGGCAGGCGATGCAGCAGATGACCGACAACAAGCTGCTCAGTGGCCGCGCCAGCAATGCCATCCAGGCCTTCATGCTACTGGTGGATCAACTGGAAATCGCCACTGCCGAGTTGCCGCTGCACCAGTGCACCCGCCATGTCATCGAGCACAGCGGCCTGCTCACCTACCACAAGGAAGAAAAGGGCGAGAAAGGCCAGTCACGGGTGGAAAACCTCGACGAACTGGTCAATGCCGCGCTGGCCTTCAGCCATGAGCAGGACGAAGAGGACGGCCTGTCGCCGCTGGTCGCCTTCCTCGACCACGCCGTGCTGGAAGCCGGCGAAGCCCAGGCCGAAGAGCACGAGGACAGCGTGCAGCTGATGACCTTGCACAGCGCCAAGGGACTGGAATTCCCGCTGGTGTTCATGGCCGGCATGGAAGAAGGACTGTTTCCGCACAAGATGAGCATGGACGGTGCCGACGGGCTGGAGGAGGAACGCCGGCTGGCCTATGTCGGCATCACCCGCGCCATGCAGCAGCTGTACCTGACCTGCGCCGAAGTGCGCTGGCTGCACGGCAGCGAAACCAGCAGCCCGCAATCGCGCTTCATCCGCGAGATTCCGGCGGAGCTGGTGCAGCCGGTGCGCATGCAGGGCCAGGGCAGCCACAGCAGCAAGGGTTCCGGCAGCAGCCTGTTCCACGGCAGCGCGGTACCGGATACACCCTTCACCCTCGGCCAGGCGGTGCGCCACCCGGTATTCGGGGAAGGCGTGGTACTCAATTTCGAGGGTGCCAGCGCCCAGGCCCGGGTACAGGTGCATTTCGCCAGCGAAGGCAGCAAATGGCTGATGCTGTCGTTTGCCAAACTGGAGGCGGTTTAATTTTGGCTTCGGTGTGGCCGGCAGGGTGAGGCGCTGCGCAAAGCTACACTGCCAGCCTCGAAGCACGCTTCAATCCTGTTGCTGATACTTTGCTCCGGCCTCGCCCTGCCTGACTCAATACCTTGCCGCTGGTGGAGGAAGTGGCCCGACCAGCGGCAGGCGGACACTCACCAGCAACCCGCCCAGCTCGCTGTCCTGCAACTCAAGCTGGCCATGCAGGGCATTGACGATATCCTGCACAATGGCCAGCCCGAGGCCGTGCCCCGGTGTTTGCTCGTCTGCACGCCGGCCACGCTGCACCAGTTGCCGACGTTGCCCGGGGTCAATACCGGGGCCGTCATCCTCGACAGTCAGCAGCAACTGCCGGGTTGATACCGACAGCCGCAACCGTACCTGCTCGGCAGCCCACTTGCCGGCATTGTCCAGCAGATTGCCCAGTAATTCGAGTAGGTCATCACGATCAAAGGGCAGGCGCAAGCCGGCTTGCGCCTGGTAGTCGAAGCGCACGTGACTGCCATGTATCTGCTGCAGCAGTTGCAGCAAGGCGGGAATTTCCTCGTCACAGACAAACAGCAGCCCGCCATGCTGTTCGCCCGCCATCCGCGCGCGGCTCAGCTCACGGCCGATACGCTGTTCAATCATCTGCAACTGTTCCTGCAGCAATTGCGCCAACTCGGGCTGTTGCTGCAACTCCGGCCTGGCCAGCAGGCTGTTCAACACCGCAAGGGGTGTTTTCAAGGCATGGCCCAGATTGCCGGCGGCACTGCGCGAGCGTTTCAGCTGCTCGTCAATATGTGCCAGTAGATGATTGACCTGCCTGACCAGAGGCTGCATTTCCTCCGGTACCTGCCCGGTCAGCTGGCGGCGCTGGCCACTTTCCAGCTCCCGCAGCTGTTGTCTGGCCTGCTCCAGCGGTTTCAGCGCCCGGCGAATCAACCACCACTGCAACAGGCCGATGACCAGCAATGCCAGTGCGCCCCCGGCCAGCCCCCGTATACGCAGGCGCTGGAAACGCTCCAGCAGCGGCTGATAATCCTCGGCCACGGTCACCAGCACGTCGCTGTCATCCAGCCGGTAACGGGCCTGATAGCTCAGCAACTGTTGCTGGTCCGGACCGGCAAACAGCTGGCCTTGCGCCGGCTGTTGCGGCGGCCAGGGAAAATCCCACAGCGAGCGGGAGCGAAACTCCTCATCATTGATGCGGATGATGAAATACTGTCCTGAGAAAGGTTGCAGGTAGCGGGCATCATGGTGGCGCAAATTGACCACCAACTCGTTATCCTCATCCCGAATCAGGGAAAACAACAGACTTTGCGCCTGTTGTTGCAGCTGCTGGCCCGTGTACTGGCGCAGGCTGTGATCCAGCCAGAGCAGGCCGAACTGGACCAGCAGCACGCCGGCCACCAGCAGCATTAGCACCAGCCGTGACAACAGATAGCGGGCAATCGAGCCTTTCATGCCGGCAAGCCGCCAAACAGGTACCCCTGGCCGCGACGGGTTTCAATGCATTCCCGGCCCAGTTTGCGTCGCAGGTGGCTGACATGCACCTCGACCACATTGGAGTCCGGTTCTGTTTCACCGTCATACAGGTGTTCCTGCAAGTGGCTTTTGCTCAGCAACTGCCCGGGATGCAACATGAAATAGCGCAGCAGGGCAAACTCCGCCGCAGTCAGTTCAACCCGTTGTCCGTCCAGCATGGCACACTGGCAGGCTTCATCCAGAGTGATGCCATGGACATGCAGCTGGCTGCTGTTGCTCTGGCCATGGCTGCGCCGCAACAACGCCTGAATGCGCAACAGCAGTTCTTCGGGATGAAAGGGCTTGCACAGATAGTCATCGGCACCTGCTTTCAGCCCGTCAATGCGCTCGCTCCAGCTGGTGCGGGCGGTCAGGATCAGGACCGGCAGGTCCAGGCCGTCACGACGCCACTGACGCAACACGTCCAGACCGGACAGCCCCGGCAAGCCCAGATCCAGAATCACCAGGTCATAGGGCTCAACGGCACCCTGAATCAGCGCATCACGGCCATCGGCCAGCCAGTCGGGCGCATATCCCTGCCGCTTGAGGCTGGCACACAGCTCATCGGCAAGGGCCACGTTATCCTCCACCAGTAACAGGCGCATGTTCAGTCCTCGTATGTTTTTTGCTTGACCAGCTCACCGCTTTGCGCATCGAAATACAGCTTGTACACCTGGCCGCTGCGATCCAACAGCTGCAGCTTGTACAGATAACGGCCATGCTTGTGCCTGAGTTTCATATCTAGCAAGCGCGCGTCCGGATGGCTGGCAATGGCAGAGTCCAGCAACTGCTGCACGGGCAGGATCTCACCCTGCCGGCTCATGCGCAATGCCTGCTCATGATCCAGATGGTGAGCCTGGCCGCTGACTGCAACCAGCAAGCCGATGATGGGAAAGAACCTGTGCATCTTGATATCCACAACTGCCTGATCTGCACACAAGCGTATAGCCGCAAGCTGAAGCGAGCCTGAATCGGTCATTCAGCTTGATTTAAGCCGCCGGGCCTATCCTGTAATCAGTAGAAAAAAGGAGCTTCCGATGAAAAAACTGATTTGGGGTACCGTGCTGGTTGCACTGGCTGCCTGGCTGTTGCCGGCGGCCGGCCTGCTCGCCGGCTGGGATATCTGGGCCTGGCGCAAACAACTGATTTACTTCACCGGGCTGGCGTCATTTTTGCTGATGACGCTGGTGATGCTGTTGGCAGTCAGGCCACAGTGGCTGGAAAAACCGCTCGGCGGCCTGGACAAGATGTACCGCCTGCACAAGTGGGCCGGTATCTGGTCGGTAGTGCTGGCGCTGCTGCATTACGGCATCAAGCTGGCCAAAGGCCCGATGCTGACGCTGTTCGGCGAGGCCACCGGGGAGCAGCGCATCAGGACCTTTCTGGAAGTTTTCCGCGGCAGCGCCAAGGACCTCGGCGAATGGTCGGTGTGGATCTTTGCCGTGATGATCCTGCTGGCGCTATGGCAGCGCCTGCCCTATCACCTGTGGCGCTACGTGCATAAAGCAATGGCAGTATTTTACCTGATCATCGTTTATCACGGCATTGTGCTGACTCCCGCACAATGGTGGCTGCAACCCGGCGGCGCGCTGATCGCGGCGGCCAGCATCGCAGGCAGCTGGTGTGCCCTCATCTCCCTGACAGGGCACATTGGCCGCACCAGCACCCACACAGGTCATGTACTCGCCGTGCGCCAGCTGCTGACAGATACGCTTGAAGTAGTGTGCCAGCTGGACCGCAACTGGCGGCACGCCCCCGGACAATTTGCCTTTGTCACCTTCGACCGGCTGGAGGGCCCGCATCCCTTCACCATAGCCAGCTCGGACTGCAGGGATGGCCAGGTCAGGTTTGCCATCAAGGGACTGGGAAACTACACCGAAAAACTGGTCAGTAGCATCCGTGCTGGCCAGCCGGTTACCATCGAAGGCCCTTATGGATGCTTCACCACCCCGCAGCCGGAAGACGGACAGGAGCAGATCTGGATTGCTGCCGGGATTGGCGTGACACCTTTCATCGCCTGGCTGGAAGGCTTGCAGAACTCGCCCACAGCAACCCCCGTAGCCAGCCTGTACTATTGCACCAAAAACGAGCAGGAAGCCGTATTCGCAGCACGCTTGCAGCAATTGTGCGAACGGCTGCCCGGTATCACCCTGCATCTTCACTTCAGCCAGCGGGATGGCTACCTGACAGCAGAGCAGCTGCTGGCAGGCAAGACTGCTGCGGTCAAAGTCTGGTTTTGCGGGCCAGCGGCTTTTTCCGATAGCCTCAGGCACGGAATGGAAAAGTTGGGCATGGACCTGCGCAACTTTCATCAGGAACTGTTCCAGCTGCGCTAGTGGCCTGAACGGCTAGTTCGTTAACTCAAGTTCGGATGGTTGGGGATTCGGGGCAAGGCGCTGTGACGAGTCATAGCGGGGCTATGGCGAGGAGCAGCAACGCAGCATCGGAGCCTCAGACGCCGAAATTGACTAATGAAATTAGCCGTACAGGCCACTAGTGCCCCGCACATTTACCCGCAAGGGCTGCCTTGTGCTGCAGCCTTCCTTACAGATACGGCAGCAGCACAGGCTCCGGCAGCAGCTGACCCGAAGCCTGTCACCGCCTTTCACACCCGTTTCGACAGCCACTCGGCCGCAGCACCGGCTGCGTTTTTTGTTTCAAATCGTATTTTTTCCTTGCCAACATGGGGTATTAACCTTTAAAAAGACCGGCTAATCATTTTCTGTCGGAGCCTTTTGCACCGGTCCAGGGCCAATCCATCCTTCTGCACATCTGCACCAGGAGCCCATGCTGTTACTTGTCCTCATTCTCATCCCCTTCATCGGCTGCATACGGGCCGCCCTGCAGCCTTCCAGCGAACGCAGCCGTGAAGCCTGGCTGGCCGCTGCCGTCGGCCTGATTGGCCTGGCGATTCTTGCCTTCCAGTTTCCGCAGATCAGCCAGGGCGAGGTGTTGCGCTACCAGATCGACTGGATGCCGGCCTACGGACTGAATCTGGTGCTGCGCATGGACGGTCTGGCCTGGTTGTTCAGTTTGCTGATTGTCGGCATCTTCCTGCTGGTGGTGCTCTATGCCCGCTATTACATGTCGCCGCAGGACCCGGTACCGCGCTTTTATGCCTTCCTGCTGGCCTTCATGGGCGCGATGCTGGGCGTGGTGCTGTCGGGCAATCTGGTGCAGCTGGTGCTGTTCTGGGAGCTGACCAGCCTGAGCTCGTTTTTGCTGATCGGCTACTGGCACCACCGCAGCGATGCCCGCCGTGGCGCACGGATGGCATTTACCGTTACTGCCAGCGGCGGCCTGTGTCTACTCGCTGGCGTACTGATGCTGGGCCATGTCGCCGGCAGTTACGACCTTGACGTGGTGCTGGCCGCCGGCGACACCCTGCGCGCCCATGCCTGGTACCGTCCGGTGCTGCTGCTGATTGCGCTGGGCGCACTGACCAAGAGCGCCCAGTTTCCGTTCCATTTCTGGCTGCCGCATGCCATGGCGGCACCCACGCCGGTGTCGGCTTATCTGCACTCGGCGACCATGGTCAAGGCCGGCATCTTTCTGCTGATGCGGCTGTGGCCGGTGCTGTCGGGCACCCCCGAATGGACCTGGCTGATTGGCGGTGCCGGGGTAGCTACCCTGATGCTGGCCTCCTTCATCGCGATTTTTCAGCACGACCTCAAAGGTCTGCTGGCCTATTCCACCATCAGCCATCTGGGCCTGATCACCGCCCTGCTCGGCATGGGTACGCCGCTGGCGATGGTGGCGGCAATTTTCCACACGCTCAACCACGCCACCTTCAAGGCTTCGCTGTTCATGGCCGCCGGCATCATCGATCACGAAAGCGGCACCCGTGACATGCGCCAGCTGCGCGGCCTGCGCCATCTGATGCCGATTACCGCGACGCTGGCAATTGTCGCCTCGGCGGCGATGGCCGGCGTGCCCTTCCTCAACGGCTTCTTGTCGAAGGAAATGTTCTTTGCCGAAACCCTGCTGGTCGGCAGCAGCAGTAACTACTGGATGGCCTTTGCCGCCGTAGTGATGGGCATTTTCAGCGTGGCCTATTCGCTACGCTTCATTTATGTGTTTTTCGGCCGCCCCGCCAGTGACCTGCCACGCACGCCGCACGAGCCGCCACGCTGGATGCGCTTTCCGGTCGAGGTGCTGGTGGTGCTCTGCCTGGCAGTGGGCATGATGCCGGCCCTCAGTGTCGGACCACTGTTGCAGCTGGGCGCACAGGCGGTGCTGGGCGAGCAGTTGCCACACTATGATCTGGCGGTCTGGCACGGCGTCAACCTGCCGCTGGTGATGAGTTTCATCACCCTGACCGGCGGCGTGTTGCTGTATGCCGTCCTGCGCCGGCGCTTCAATCTGGCACAGAGCAGCCGGCCACCGCTGCTGCACCGCATCAATGGCCAGCGGCTGTATGAGTCGCTGATGCTGGGGCTGCGCAGTGGCGCTTCACAGCTGGAAAAACTGCTCGGCACCCGCCGCCTGCAACCCCAGTTGGTGCTGCTGGTGTCGGTCTGCCTGGCGGCCGGCGTGGCGGCTGCCATCAGCCTGCCTTCGGTCTGGACAGCTGCACATAGCACGCCGCTGGATCTGCCCTTTGCCCTGCTGTGGCTGCTGGGTTGTGTCTGTGCCGTGGCGGCGGCCTGGCAGGCCAAGTATCACCGACTGTCGGCGCTGGCGCTGGCCGGCGGTGCGGGGCTGGTGGTGTGTCTGACCTTTTTGTTGCTGTCCGCCCCCGACCTGGCACTGACCCAGCTGATGGTAGAAACCGTCACCACCGTGCTGATTCTGCTCGGCCTGCGCTGGCTGCCGCCGCGCCAGCCGCAGCTGGCACCCAGCCCGCGCTCGGCACGCACCGCCCGTTTGCGCCGCAGCCGTGACCTGCTGCTGGCCATTCTATCCGGGCTGGCGATGGCGGCTATCAGTTATCTGGTGCTGATGCTGCCGGCTGCGCCCGGCATCAGCCAGTTCTTCCTGGAACAGGCGGTGCCGCAGGGCGGTGGTACCAACGTGGTCAACGTACTGTTGGTGGACTTCCGCGGTTTCGACACCCTTGGCGAAATCAGCGTGCTGGCAATTGTGGCGCTGACCGTCTATGGCCTGCTGCGCCGTTTCCGCCCGGCGGCAGAAAGCATGGCGCTGCCACCGCAGCAAACCAACCCGGCCGACCCGGCGGCCCGGCAAATACCCGAGGAACAGGTCAACGGCGGTTATCTGCTGGTGCCCGGCGTATACCTGCGGGTGCTGCTGCCGATGATCATGGTCTGTGCGCTGTACTTCTTCATGCGCGGGCACAACATGCCCGGCGGCGGTTTTGTGGCCGGCTTGCTGTTCTCGGTCGGCATCATCCTGCAATACCTGCTGGCCGGCACCCAATGGGTGGAGTCACGCATGCACCTGCATCCGCACCGCTGGCTGGCGCTGGGCCTGCTGGCGGCACTGGCCACCGGTGCCGGTGCCGTGTTGGCCGGCTACCCGTTCCTGACCAGCCACACCGCACACCTTGAGCTGCCACTGTTCGGCATGCTGCATGTGCCCAGCGCCTTCGTCTTCGATCTGGGCGTATTCGGCGTGGTGGTCGGTGCCACCCTGCTGATTCTCACCGCGCTGGCACACCAGTCCAGCCGCGCCCACCGTCTGGCCCACGCCAATGACGATACCCCGCACCAGGAGGAGCCCTGATATGGAAGCTGTCATCGCCCTGTCCATTGGCGTGTTGTTTGCGTCCGGCGTCTGGCTGATCCTGCGGCCGCGCACCTTTCAGGTGATCATCGGCCTGCTGCTGATCTCCTATGCCGTCAACCTGTTCATCTTCATCATGGGCCGGCTGTCGGTTAACCAGCCGCCACTGGCGCTGCAGGCCGGCACCGACACCAACCTGTTTGCCGATCCGGTCACCCAGGCGCTGGTGCTGACGGCAATTGTCATCGGTTTTGCTACCACCGCGCTCTATCTGGTGCTGCTGCTGACCTCGCGCGGGCTGAGCGGTACCGACCACGTGGATGGCAGGGAGCCCAGCGCATGAGCACTACCCTTGACCTGTTGATCATGCTGCCAGTGCTGCTGCCGCTGTTGCTCGGCGCGGTACTGGTATTGCTTGGTGGCCGCCCGACGCTGAAGTTCGCCCTCAATCTGGGCGGCACGCTGGCGTTGCTGGTACTGGCGCTAACACTTTACTGGCTGACCGACCATGACGTCTGGCCCGACGGGGTCGGCGTGTATCTGGCCGGCAACTGGGTGGCTCCATTTGGCATCACGATGGTGGTGGACCGGCTGGCCGCGCTGATGCTGTTGCTGGCCGCGCTGATCGCCACTGCGGCGCTGCTGTATTCGCTGCGCCGCTGGAGCCGGGCCGGCGTGCACTTTCATTCGTTGTTCCAGTTTTTGCTGGCCGGCATCAACGGCTCGTTCCTGACCGGAGACCTGTTCAACCTGTTCGTGTTCTTCGAGATCATGCTGGCCGCCTCTTACGGCCTGTTGCTGCTCGGCCTGCAACCGGGCCGGGTGCGCGCCAGCATGCAGTATGTGGTCATCAACCTGGTGGCTTCATCGTTCTTCCTGATTGGCGTGGCGCTGATCTATGCCGCCTGCGGCACGCTGAACATGGCCGATCTGGCGGTGCGTGCCGCCACGCTGGATGACGGCCAACGGCTGTTGCTGGAAACCGGCGCGGCTGTGCTGGCGATTGCCTTTCTGACCAAAAGCGCCATGTGGCCACTGGGCTTCTGGCTGCCGACCACCTATGCCGCTGCCGCACCGCCGGTGGCGGCGATGCTGGTGCTGATGACCAAGGTCGGCATCTATGTGATCGTGCGCCTGTGGCTGCTGGTGTTTGCCGAGCAGCAGGACAGTTGGGCAGCCCTGTCGGGCAGCGCGCTGGTGGCCGGCGGTCTGCTGACACTGGCCTTTGGCACCCTGGGCTTGCTGGGCAGCCAGGAACCGGGACGCATGGCCGGCTTCTGCGCGATCATTTCCTCCGGCACGCTGTTGGCGGTAATCGGCTATGGCGGCACTGCCGTGGTGGGTGCGGCGCTGTTCTATCTGGCCAGCTCGACGCTGGCGGTGGCCGCCTTCATGCTGCTGCTCGACCTGATCGGGCGGGTGCGCAACCCCAGCGTGGAAATGCTGGCCATCACCATGGAAGCCTTCGACATCGACGACGCCCCGGACGACTCCGCCGGAGTGGCAATTCCCGCCGCCACGGCGTTTCTGGGCCTGTCCTTCATGGCCTGCGTGCTGATCATCACCGGCCTGCCGCCGCTGTCGGGCTTTGTCGCCAAGTTCAGCCTGTTTCACGCCCTGCTCAATGCCGGTGCCATCAGCGCCCTGACGCTGGGCCTGATTGCGCTGGTGGTGGTTTCCGGGCTGGCAGCCATCATCTCGCTGATGCGCTTTGGCGTACGGGTGTTCTGGTCCAATCCGGACATGCAGCCGCCACGCCTGCATCCGTCCGAGGCGCTACCTGCCTCCGGCCTGCTGCTGGCCTGCATTGCGCTGAGCATTGCCGCCGGGCCGGCCAGCAGCTATATGGATCGCACCGCCAGCGCCCTGCATGAGCCGCAGCTGTATATCGAACGGGTGCTGTCGACCCGGCCGGTCACCACGGAGAACGCGCCATGAAACGCTGGTTGCCCACCCCGCTGATGTCACTGGCGCTCTGGTTGCTGTGGCTGATGCTGAACCAGAGCCTGGCGCCGGTGCATGTCCTGTTTGGCGGTTTGCTGGCGGTGGCAGTGCCGCTGCTGGTAGCACCGTTGCGCCCGACGCCGGTGCGGGTATCGCGGCCACTGGTGGCGATCCGCCTGCTGTTTTATTCGCTGGTGGAAATCCTGCGCTCCAGTTTCAACGTGTGCATGCTGATCCTGTTCAGCAAAAAGGGCCTGAACTCGAAGTTCATCCGCATTCCGCTGGATTTACGTGACCCGCACGGGCTGGCGATTCTGGCCTGCATCATCAACTCCACGCCGGGCACGGTCTGGGTGGAAATCATTCCCGACAGCCATGATCTGGCGCTGCACGTGTTTGACCTGCACGACACCCAGTGGTGGATCGACATGATCAAGGGCAAGCTGGAGCAACCGCTGATCGAGATTTTTGAACAGGAGACAGCATGAGCGTGCAGCTGTTGACGCTGGCGCTGGGCTTTGCCCAGCTGTGTGTGCTGCTGGCGATGGTATTTTGCGTCATCCGCCTGCTGCGCGGCCCCACCGCCCAGGACCGGATTCTGGCGCTGGATTCATTATGGATGGCGGCAATGCTGTTCATTTTGCTGCTGGGCATCGGCTTTGCCAGCACCGTCTATTTCGAGGCGGCACTGCTGATTGCCCTGACCGGCTTTGTGTCGTCGATTGCGCTGGCCAAATTCCTGATGCGTGGCGAGGTGATTGAATGAGCAACTCCATGATGTCCGGCATGCACGACATGTCGCTGTGGCTGGCGGTGCCGGTCAGCCTGCTGCTGGTGCTGGGCGGGCTGATTACCCTGACCGGCGCGCTGGGCCTGCTGCGGTTGCCCAACTTCTATCAGCGCATTCACGGCCCGGCGGTGTACATCACCGTTGGCACCGGCTGTTTCCTGATTGCCTCGATGCTCTACAGCAGCGTGGCGCTGCAACGGCCAATCGTGCACGAGCTGCTGATTACCGGCTTTGTCATCCTCACCGCGCCGGTGGTGTCGATGATGCTGATGCGCGCTGCCGTGTACCGTGACCTGCGCAAGGGCAACACCGACAATACGCCGGGCGATGCCTATAAATTCCCCAGGGAGCACTGACCACCCGGCTATCGAGGATCCGCCGCCATGACACGCAACGACACCGGCGCTTGCGCTTGCGAGCTGTTCTGGGTCGAATCCGCCCGGATCGACCGCTAACAACACCGGGCCAGTCTCTGCCGGCAAAAAAACATATCAATGCTGGCGTCAGGCCCGTTTTTTAGGCAAGATGACCGGTCATTTTCCAACAAGACTCAAGAGGCTATGCCATGCAGCGTTTTCTCAGCATAACCCTGGCCCTGTTCATCGGCCTGACTTTCAGTTTCGACGCCGAAGCCCGTCGCTTCGGTGGTGGCAAATCCTTCGGTTCCGCGCCCAAACACCAGCAAGCCAAGCCCCAGCAGCGCCAACAGCAGCAACCTGCGGCACAGCAGGGCCAAAATGCCGGCAAGCCGGCCGCCGCCACCAGTGGCGCATCACGCTGGCTCGGCCCGCTGGCCGGTCTGGCTGCCGGCGGCCTGCTCGCGTCCATGCTGTTTGGCGACGGCTTTGAAGGCCTGCAAATCATGGATATCCTGATCTTTGCCGGTATCGCTTTCCTGCTGTTCAAGTTGCTGGCAGCCCGCCGCCGCCCACAGATGCAGCCAATGCCAGCCGGAGCACCCATGCAGCGTGACATGCCCGCCGGCAACAATCCGTTTGGCGGTTTTGGCAGTTCCGCCCCGGCGGCCAGCGCGGCACCGGTGATGCAGGCCCCGGCCTGGTTCAATGCCGACAGCTTCCTCACTGCCGCCCGCGATCACTTCAACCAATTGCAGCAGCACTGGGATGCCAACGAGATGGACAAGGTGGCAGAATATGTCACCCCTGAAATGCTCGGCTTCCTGCAGCGCGAACGCGCCGAGCTGGGCGACGGCTACCAGTCCACCTACATCGATAACCTGGATGTGCAGCTGGACGGCATCGAGGAGCTGGGCGACTACACCGTGGCCACCCTGTCCTTCAGCGGCATCAGCAAGTCCTCCCGCTTTGACCAGGGCGAGGCCTTCAGCGAAAGCTGGCGCATGGAGCGCAAGCACGGCGATAACCAGCCATGGCTGATTGCCGGCATCCGCCAGAACGCCTGATCAACAATGACCACAAAACACCGCCACCCGGCGGTGTTTTGCTTTGCCCGAGGCAATTCCATGGAAGATGTAATCGAACTGCTGCGCGAACACAACCAGCCGGTACCGGTACCGCTGGAGCTGCCCACCGATGACGACCTGCTGGATGTACAGGAGCAGATCCTGATCCACCTGCCCCACGAGCTGCGCGAGTTCCTGCTGGAAGTCAGTGACGTGGTCTACGGCCATCTGGAGCCGGTCACCGCCAGCGACCCGCACAGCCATACCTACCTGCCCGAAGTGGCCGCCACCGCCTGGGATCTGGGCCTGCCGCGCCACCTGGTACCGCTGTGCCAGGAAGACAGACTCTACTTTGCCGTGGAGCCCGATGGCCTGGTAGTGCTCTGGTCTGTCAGTGAGAATGACTACCTGGAAGACGAATGGGAGTCGGTCTGGCACTGGGCGCGGGATTACTGGCTGGAAAATGCCGGCTGAGCGCCACGCCCCTTCCGCCACCCTGTCATCACCCGCAGCCCGCTTGCAGCAAGCCTACGACCAAGGTATAAAGAGCGCTCGTTTTTGCCAACAATAACCATAAGGGGCACAGTGTTATGGAGCTTGATTCATCCCGGCTGTCAATGACGGTACTGATGACACCGGACCAGGCCAATTTTTCCGGTAACGTTCACGGCGGCACCATCCTCAAATACCTGGACCAGGTGGCCTATGCCTGTGCCAGCCGTTACGCCGGCAGCTACGTGGTCACCCTGTCGGTCGACCAGGTCACTTTTCGCCAGCCTGTCCATGTAGGCGAACTGGTGACTTTTCTGGCCTCGGTCAACTATGCCGGTCGCACCTCGATGGAAATCGGCATCAAGGTGATTACTGAAAACATCCGGGAAAAATCCGTGCGCCATACCAACAGCTGCTTTTTCACCATGGTGGCGGTTGATGACAATGGCCGCCCGGTCGAGGTTCCCGAGCTCGATCTCAAGACCTCGGACCAGAAGCGCCGCCATCGCAACGCCCTGGAAAGACGCAAGATACGCCTTGAGCTGGCCGACCGCTACCAGTCAATACAAGCTGGCAGCGCAACCGGCCAGGACTGATTGAGCGCCCGCCCAAGGGCGGGCAAGGGTTCAGTCCTCGCTACCCTCGACTGACTGGATCTTGCCGCCACGCGCCAGATATGCGGCCATGGCTTCGGCCAGAGCATCACGCTCCTTGCGCTTGGCTTCCACAGACGGCAAGTCCTCTTCAACGGCAGACGCCTTGGCCTTGCTGCGTACCGGGGCCTCACCCTCATCCTCGGTGGCGTCCGGCGCGTCTACGTCCAGCGCGCCATCCTCGGCCGCGGAAAACTCCTCATCAGCCTCATCGATGTCCAGGTCGGCAGACTCTTCGCCGTCCAGTTCTTCGTCTTCAATATCATCTTCAAACATGCATTACCCCGGTTTGCATAAAATTTTCACGCGGTACTTGCCCTGCCGGTCAGCCGCAGCAGGTGTGCAGTCGGCCCGGCGGCCACTATTTTCCGCCTTCAAAGCTGGTTCAGGGCGCGCATTTTAGTGCCCAGAAACAAAAATGGCCATGGCCGCAATGATACATTTTCGCTATGCCCCTACCAGCGGGCATTAGACTGTTTCAATAACCCGGCGCGATGACCATGACCAGCTCGCGGATACAAAAAACGCCCGGCATGGCAGGCGTTTTCGAAATGCAAGGTACGGGCGATAAATCAGATGGCGTCGCTGCCGGTCTCTCCGGTACGAATACGCACAATCTGCTCAAGCGCGGTGACAAAAATCTTGCCATCACCGATCTTGCCGGTATTGGCTGCCTTGCTGATGGACTCAATGACACGATCAAGCAGGCCGTCGGCAATCGCCACCTCGATCTTCACCTTGGGCAGGAAATCCACCACATACTCGGCACCACGATACAGCTCGGTATGGCCTTTCTGGCGACCGAAGCCCTTGACCTCGGTTACGGTAATGCCCTGTACACCTATTTCCGACAAGGCCTCGCGCACATCGTCCAGCTTGAAGGGTTTGATAATCGCAGTGACAAGTTTCATTCCAGGCTCCCGCAGGTGAAATAATGAATCAACAAAAACCGGGCAACACGGGCAACAAGCCGGGTGTCATGCCGGAATGCGGCCGGTCTGGCAGCGATTGTCAGGTTGGCAACGGCACAGGAACCGGGTCCGCATGGTGCTGCATGGTGCAGCGCTGCCTATTTAAGCAAAGTTTTCGGTGCCATGGATAGTCCTGTTTGCATTCAGCACGGACAGGCTCTGGAAAAGCATCCGCATCATGCTAAACTGCAGCACATACCCAACCGGAGCTAAGCATGCTTGCCGCCAAATCACTGCTTGAATCCCTGGCCTCACGTGCCTCGCACTTGCTGGCCAACGAAGGCAACCTGCCCCATCACGAGCTGGAAAAGCAGCTCAAGCACCTGCTGCAAAACGCACTGGGCAAGCTGGACCTCGTCAGCCGTGACGAATTTGATGGCCAGATGCTGGTGCTGCAACGTACACGCCAGCGCCTGGAGGCACTGGAAAGCCGGGTGCAGGAACTGGAACAACAGCTGGCCGGGCCGGAACAGCAGGAATAACAGCCTTGCGCAGGTCATGCTGCGCAAAACCCTTCCGGCATGGTGTCCGGCCTGCAGAGGCTGACGGATCAGCTCCATGCCAACCGCTTCAAGGAGGAAGCCATATGTCCCTTGCCGTCATCAACAGCCGTGCCCAGCTGGGTCTGGATGCGCCGCTGGTGCGTGTCGAAGTCCACCTGTCCAACGGACTCCCGTCCCTCAGCCTGGTCGGTCTGCCGGAAACGGCCGTGCGCGAAAGCAAGGACCGGGTGCGCAGCGCCATCATCAACAGCAACCTGAGCTTTCCGCAAAAGCGCATCACCCTCAGCCTGGCCCCGGCCGACCTGCCCAAGGATGGCGGACGTTTTGACTTGGCCATCGCCACGGCACTGCTGGCTGCCAGCAGTCAGGTACCAGCCCATTCACTGCTGCAACTGGAATTGCTCGGCGAGCTGGGGCTGTCCGGCCATGTACGGCCGGTCAGGGGCATCCTGCCGGCGGCACTGGCCGCACGCAAAGCCGGCCACGCGCTGGTGGTGCCGGCGGCCAATGCCGAAGAAGCTGCCCTGGTACCCGGTCTGACCCTGTACGCCATCGAGCACCTGCAGCAGCTGGTCGACCACCTCAATGAGCGCGTCCCACTGGTGCCCTGGCGTTCGCAAGGGCTTGATACCGACCCGCCGGCACATCCTGACCTGAACCAGGTACAGGGGCAGCTGGCCGCCAAGCGCGCGCTGCTGGTTGCTGCCGCCGGCCAGCACAACCTGCTGCTCAGCGGCCCGCCCGGTACCGGCAAGACACTGCTCGCCAGCCGTCTGCCCGGGCTGTTGCCACCCCTGAGTCATGCCGAAGCCCTTGAAGTGGCCGCCGTACAATCGGTCACCAGCAGCCAGCCATTACAGCACTGGCCGGGGCGGCCTTTCCGCCAGCCCCACCACAGCGCCTCCGGGCCGGCACTGGTCGGCGGCGGCAGCCGCCCGCAACCCGGTGAAATCACCCTGGCGCACCATGGCGTGCTGTTTCTTGACGAGTTGCCGGAGTTTGACCGCAAGGTCCTGGAGGTACTGCGCGAACCGCTGGAGTCCGGTGTCATCGTGATTTCCCGGGCGGCCGGCCGTTTGCAGTTTCCGGCCCGCTTCCAGCTGGTGGCGGCCATGAACCCCTGCCCCTGCGGTTATCTGGGTGACCAGAGCGGGCGCTGCAATTGCACTCCCGAGATGGTACTGCGCTATCGCACCAAGCTGTCCGGCCCGTTGCTCGACCGCATCGACCTGCATGTCAGTGTGGCACGCGAGCCCACTTCGCTGCGGCAAGTCACCGGTCAGGGGCTGAGCAGCGAGCAGGCTCGTGAACAGGTCATGGCTGCACGCCGGTACCAGCAACAAAGGCAGGGCTGTTGCAACAGCCAGCTGGACCTGGACAACCTGCATCGCCACTGCCCGCTCGGCGACGCGGACCGGCTCTGGCTGGAGCAGGCGTGCGAGCGCCTGCAGCTGTCACTGCGCGCCAGCCACCGCATCCTCAAGGTGGCCCGCACGCTGGCCGACATGGAGGGCATTACAGATATCCGCCGCAATCACCTGGCTGAAGCGCTGCAGTACCGTACCCAGCTCAACTCTTAGGCTTTTTCTTTTTCGGCACGATGTATTTGAACAGGCCCTGGAACCACATCACCAGGGCCGGATTACCCTCAATCCTGATGTTCTTGTCCTGGATGCCCTGCATGAAGGCCAGCTGCTTGTTCTTGGCCGTCATCACCTGGTAGGCATAGGCTGCATCCCTAAAGCCCATGGTGAAGGCCGGATTGTCGATTGTGCCCGAAACACTGGAAATACGCTGGCCAGCCACATGGAAACTGCGTGCCACCTTGCCGTCCAGCGTCAACAGGCTAAAGCCCAGCTCCTTGTCTTGCAGCTGCTTTTGCAGCTCAGGATTGGTCTTGCTGGCCTTGCCCAGCATGCGGCCCAGCAGCCACAGCAACATGCGAAATTTCATTGGGTCATTTCCTCCTCTACTTTACCGATCAAAAAACCTGAAAAACCGTTTCCGCTCAATGGCCTGCCAAGCAATGCCCTCTCCGGAAAACGACCAAAAATGCAGTCATCCCGCGCGCGGGGCCGGCAACAATGCCGGAGCATGAAACACCCCCGGACTTTCGACTAATCCTGCACCACTGCATCCTTCAACTGCTTGCCGGGCCTGAACACGACAGCATAGCCGGCAGCAATCTGCATCTCTTCGCCTGTCTGCGGGTTCCTGCCGGTACGGCCGGCACGATGGCGCCGGGAAAAGCTGCCAAATCCCGGCAGGCTTACCGTCTCGCCACGCTCCAGGGCGAACATGATTTCATCCAGCACTATATTCAACACATGCCCGGCCTGAGTCCTGCCCAGCCCCGTTGTCGCCGCCACTGCGGCTACCAGTTCCGCTTTACGCATATTCACTCCACCTTCAGTTGTGACCAAAACATGTTCAGCCTGCCAGCACGCATCAGATCCTGAACGCGGTCAGCAGGGTATTCAGCCGGCTGGCCAGCCCGGCCATCGCCTGGCTGGCCTGTGCCGCCCTTCCGGCTCCTTCTGCGGCCTGCTCGCCATCATCCCGGATCGCCACCACATTACGATCGATCTCATGCGCTACCCGGGTTTGCTCGTCAACCGCAGCAGCAATGCTCCGGCTTTGTCCAACAATCTGGTCAGCCGCCTGCAGGATGGCTGACAACCCGGCTTCAACCGCTTGCGCCTGCTGCACCGACGCATCAGCACCGGCGTGGCTGCTCTGCATGGCCGCCACCGCGTCGGCCACACCGGCCTGCAAGCGCTCAATCATTTTTTCAATTTCTCCGGTTGCCTCACGGGTGCGCCCGGCCAGGCCGCGCACCTCATCCGCCACCACCGCAAAGCCCCGTCCGGCCTCACCGGCACGGGCCGCTTCAATCGCGGCATTCAGTGCCAGCAGGTTGGTTTGCCCGGCAATACCGGCAATCACGTCCAGAACCTGACTGATGGCCTGACTGTCCTGTGCCAAGCTGTCCACTGCCGTAGCCGAACGCCCGATCTCGCCAGCCAGGCGGTGGATGCCCGCCGCCTGCTCCTGCACCAGCTGCTGGCCCTGGCGTGTCTGGGCGTTGACCTCACTGGCCGCACTGACCGCCATGCCCGCGCCATCAGCAACCTCGGCTGCACTGGCCGTCATCTGGTTCATCGCCGTGACCATCAGCTCCAGCTGCTGCAACTGCCGGCTGACCACCTCATGACTGCCACTGGCGATCCGCTCGACCGTGGCCGACTGCCCTTCCACCTCGTTGACCGCATCCGCCACCTGGCGCAACAACTGCCTGATTTGCCCGATGGTATGGTTCAGCCCTTCACCCAGCTCGCCCAGTTCATCACGGCTGCTCACTCGCGCCTCCGCCAGCATGTCGCCAGCGGCCACTGTTGCCATGACCTTGCGCAAATGATTGACCGAGTTGCGCACCGACACATAAAACCCGCTGTACAGATAGGCAATCAGCAGGAACACCACCACCAGGACCGCAGTCAGGCCATACATTTGCCGGCGGTTGTCCTGCAAGCGGGTGGTCAGGATAATGTCCAGCTCTTCAAGCACCTGCTGTTCAAACCCGGCGATCAGTTCCAGCCAGCGGTTGCCCTGTTCAAAGGTTTGCCACCAGTCCTCTTCCAGGCTGTCGGCCATGATGATTTCTTCTTCCAGCCATTCCCGTACCTGTCCCAGGCCGGCCAGACTGCTGTCAGCACCCGGCTTCAGCGCCACCGGCAAAGCGGTTGCGGCCAGCTGCAGACGAAAATCGGCTTCAAGCTTTTCCAGTACCAGCAGCAGGTCATCCAGCCGGGCACTGGCGGCGGAGTCGATAAAACTCCGGGCCATGGCCAGGCTCGCCATGGTTCGCGCCTGTGCCACATGCCCACTGATATTTTGCGTCACGGCCGTCACCAGTTCGACCAGTGAACGCACCTGCACCAATGCATCCTGGCTCAAGCCGCTATGGCTGGCCTGTTGTCGCAGGAACAGTTGCAGCTGGGCCAGCAGCCGGTCTGCAGCCGCGCTGCGCCCCTGCAGCCGGTCATCCTCCTGCAACTCCCGAAGCAGATCGAGCAGCTGTTCTTTGCCGTCAATGAATTCCTGCCGCATGGCCGGGTCGGTACTGGCAGGCTCCAGCCCGGCCAGCAACCCGCTCACCCGCGCCTGTTGCTGCTCCAGATGCTCACCGAGCCGGGAACGGGTTCCCCCCTGGGCCAGCTGGGCATTGATATGCAGCAGGTCAGCCAGCTGGCGCACCTCGGCCAGCCCCTGCAACATGCTGCCAAGGCTGTGCAGCCCCTGCCGCTCCAGTTCGGTTTGCCGGATCTGTTCCAGCGAGCCGCGCACCAGATAACCATTGGTCACCAACAGCGGCACGACAAAAAGCAAGCTGATCAAACTGAATTTGACGGCGAAACTCAACCGGTTCATCAGGCCAATAGCCGGATAAAGTATTTTAGTCACTGAATCACCCACAATCTTATAGTTGTTATTCATGCGCCAGAGCCACAATCCGGCACGCCTCACGCGCCCGCCATTGCCGTCTGTATACCGGAGCACCGGCTTGCCGGTTGCTCACAACAGGCACACTAACCGGCAAATCCTTGCCAAACAACAAAAAAGACCGACTCGTGAGTCACCCTGACAATGATTTCGGTGCCGGCTTTGGGCTGATTTTTCAAAGCATGCTAAGATGAGCCGGTTTCAAACAACAGGCTGATCATCGTGGCACCACCCCTGCATACCGTACCGGACTGGCACTCCAACCCGCCCGAATCCCCCCTGCTCAGGGAGTGGCTGCTGAGCGAGGGCTCGCTGACCTGCCTGCTCAGGCAACTCAGTGATGACCTGTTTGATGTACAACCGGTACAGCAGGGCTGGCAACAGCTGCGCGAAGACGAGTGCCGCGCCCTTGGCGAGCCATCGGGAACACTGGGCTGGGTACGCGAGGTTTTCCTGTGCGGACAACACCAGCCCTGGGTCTATGCCCGCAGCGTGGCCAGCCGCAACGCCCTGGACAGCAACGGTTTTGACCTGGCCAGCCTGGGCAGCAGGTCTCTTGGCGAGCTGCTGTTCTCCGACCAGGCTTTTGTGCGCGGAGCTTTCGAATTATGCAGCCTGCCGGCAAACGCATGGCCGGCGGCACTGCGCACTGACAACAGCGGCCCTGCCCCCCTGTGGGCCCGCCGCTCCTGCTTTACCCGCAAAGACCTGAAGATCCTGGTTGCCGAAGCCTTTCTGCCGGCCTTCTGGCAACGTCTTGCCCAACCCGCTCCTGCCGGGGTAGCCAACTGACATGTACGAGACACTGCTGCGCTCCCTGAACCGGATTCATCCGCGCGCCTTCGACTTCATCCAGCTGATGCGCCTGGATCGCCCGATCGGCATCTACCTGTTGCTGTGGCCGACACTGGTTGCGCTGTGGATTGCCGGCGAAGGCAGCCCGTCGCTGAAGAACATCATCATCTTTGTTGCCGGCACCATCCTGATGCGTTCGGCCGGCTGCTGCATCAACGATTTTGCCGATCGCAAGATCGACGGCCATGTCTGGCGTACGAAAAACCGGCCACTGGCCAGCGGACGCGTCAAGCCAAAGGAGGCGCTGATCTGCTTTGCCCTCCTGATTGCACTGAGTTTTGGCCTGGTACTGCTGACCAACGCCCTGACCATCTACCTGTCGTTCATGGCGGTGGCGCTGGCCTTCATCTACCCGTTCACCAAACGCTATACCTACTATCCGCAGCTGGCACTGGGAGCGGCCTATTCCTGCGGTTTGCTGCTGGCCTACAGTGCCGAGACCAACAGTCTGCCTGCCGAAATCTGGCTGCTGTACATCGCCAACCTGCTGTGGACCATTGCCTATGACACCTACTACGCCATGGCCGACCGCGAGGATGACCTGAAAATCGGTGTCAAATCAACCGCAATCCTGTTTGGCGATGCCGACCGGGTCATCAACCTCAGCCTACAGCTGGCCTCGCTGTTCTGCCTGTGGCTGGCCGGCAATCACTTCGAGCTGGGCATGGGCTTCAAACTGGGACTGGCCGGGGCCCTGGCCTGCTACCTGTGGGAATTCCATGTGACCCGCAGTCGCGAAGCGCTAATCTGCTTCAAGGCATTCCTGCACAACCACTGGGCCGGGCTGATCATCTTTGCCGGCGTAGTGGTGGATTATTTGCTGGTTTGACACTCAATTGCGTGTGCATGACGGCCGCCTGCACGGCATTCGACCCGCATGTGCGAATTCATTTGCACACGCGCAGCGGATATTCTTGCGCAGATGCGTGCACGCCATGCAAAACCGGAAAAACGCTAGGCACCCGGTGTGAAATGCCTTTGTGTTGTGCCGCGGGCAATCAGGCGTGAAATATAGTCCAGCTTCTGCGGATCACGGTCGACAAAGCGGCATTGCACCTGTACCCACTGGATCTCTCCGCCGTTTTCAACAGCACTCAGGGCATGCACATAGGCATTTAGGCGGGCCACTTCACTGGTCTGGTCGCCCTGTTCCAGATCAACCACCACACTGGACAGGATCTGGGGCAAGACCTCGCCACGCTTGACCAGCACCACCATCTCTTTCAGGCTGATCGCCTTGATGGCGCACGGTAACTCCGCCCCGGGCAGACGCAACACGGCCTGGCCGCGTGACTGCGTGACGGCCGGAGCAGGAGAAGAAGCCGCTTTTCGGGCCGGCTGGGCAGGTGCGGCAGCCGGTACCGCCACTCTGGGCCGGGGCGCTTCCGCCCTCGCCTTGCCGCCTCCGGTCAGCACGGCCAGCGAGTCGCCGCCAGTGCCCGTACTCAGGGTGGGAGCTGCCGCATTTTGCAGTGCGGCCAGTCGTCCGCTGCCGGCCAGGGCCTTTTTTACCTTGGTGACCAGCTGTTCACCGGTAAAGGGCTTGCCGACATAGTCGGATACGCCCGCCTGTATGGCCTGAATGACATTTTCCTTGTCGCCCCGGCTGGTCACCATGATGAATGGCGTGCCGGCATGCTGTGCCTGTTCCCGGAACCACACCAGCAGTTCCAGCCCGGACATCTCCGGCATCTCCCAGTCACACAGCACCAGGTCGAAAGTCTGGCCCGACAGCAGCTGCTGCGCCTTGCGGCCATGTGACGCTTCCTCGATACCGATGCCCGGGAAGGTTCCACGCAGACATTTCTTTATCAGATCACGGATAAAAGATGCATCATCAACAACCAGCACATTGATTCTGTCCATTTTCACCCCCTTGATGACTGAAACTGTCCGCGTGGATGCAGGGTCATTCCTGTCCGCTATTATCTGTTGCCGCCGCCTGACGACGTTGCAACTCTTGTGCATAGATGGCATCAAAGTTGACCGGGGCCAGCATCAGTGCCGGGAAGGAGCCCTTCACCACCATGCCGTCCAGCGTTTCCCGCGCATAAGGGAACAACAGGCTGGGCGCAAACGAACCCAGGGCATGGCCCAGGGAAGCCTCATCCAGACCCTGGATCAGGAAAATGCCGGCCTGCTCGACTTCGGCGATAAACGCCACTTCGTCCTCGATCCGTGCCGTTACGGTAATGCCCAGGCCCACTTCATAGAAATCGCCTTCAAGGTGGCTATGGCCGGTGCTCAGCTGCATTTCGATCTTGGGGGCCCATTCCTTGCGGAATACTTCCGGGCTTTTCGGCACCTCGAACGACAGGTCCTTGATGTAAATACGCTGCAGGGAAAACTGTGAGCCCTGTTCCTGCTCTGCAGCAACGCCGTTCTGATTTTGTTCGCTCATGTTGAATCCTTTTAGAAAGTGATGACTGAGACTGGCCGGTCAGGCCAGCAAAGCGTCCAGCTTGCCTGCCCGCTCAAGGGCGAACAGGTCGTCACAGCCCCCTACGTGCTGCTCACCGATCCAGATTTGCGGTACCGAAGTGCGGCCCGCCTTTTGCGCCATGGCGGCACGCACATCCGGCTTGCCATCCACGCTGATTTCCTCGTAAACCGCGCCCTTGCTGTCCAACAGCTGCTTGGCACGAATGCAGTACGGGCACCAGTTGCTGCAATATATGACGATGGTGTTCATTTTGCCTTGACCGTTGGTAAATTGTCGCCGCGCCAGCCGTTGATGCCGCCGGACAGGCGTGCCGCAGTAAAACCGGCCTCCCTCAGCTGGGTACAGGCCGGGCCGGCAGTCATGCCCGAATCACACACCACGACAATGGTCTTGTCCCGGAACCTGTCCAGCTCGCCGATGCGAGCGGCCAGCTTGTCACGGGGAATGTTGACCGAATCGACAATATGTCCGGCGGAGAAGTCCTTGCCCTGGCGAATGTCCAGCACGATCGCCTGATCGGCATTGACCAGGCTGGTCAGCTCGCGCGAACTGAGCGATTTGCCCGAACGGCGTGTCTCATACAGCAGCAGTGCAATGGCCAGCACCACAAAGGCGCTGCTCAGCAGATAATGGTTACCAACAAATTCAATCAGCCTATCCATTCTCGGGACTCGTTTCCGGTGGGTTAAAATCGGGCGATTATACACGAATTGCCGGCCTCGCGCTCCTGCCTGCGCCACAGCAGGCCTGCAATTTCCCACGCAGCAGCCCACCCGTTGCTTCCGGCGCTTTCCGCTCGCCATGCAGCCAGTCATGACGAACGCCATGGTTCAGGGTAAAATGCAGCGTTCAGAAAGCATCCACGCGAGAGTGTACGTCATGCCCCAAGCCCCCAAGCCTGTTGTTCTGGTCATTCTGGATGGATTTGGCCATCGTGAAGACGCCGATAACAACGCCATTTTCCATGCCAATACTCCGGTCTATGACGCTTTGCGCCAGCAGTACCCGCATGGTCTGATTTCCGGCAGCGGCATGGATGTCGGCCTGCCCGACGGCCAGATGGGTAACTCGGAAGTGGGCCACATGAACCTGGGTGCCGGCCGCGTGGTGTATCAGGACTTCACCCGCATCACCAAGGCCATCGATGATGGCGAGTTTTTCAGCAATCCGGCGCTGGTTGCAGCGGTGGACAAGGCCGTCGCCGCCGGCAAGGCCGTGCACCTGATGGGCCTGCTGTCCGACGGTGGCGTCCACAGCCACCAGGACCACATTGCCGCGATGATCAAACTGGCAGCGCAACGCGGTGCCAAAGAGGTCTACCTGCACGCTTTCCTTGACGGTCGTGACACGCCGCCGCGCAGTGCCCAGGGTTTTATCGAGTTCATCGAGGGTGTCTTTGCCGAAGCCGGCACCGGCCGCATCGCCTCGCTGATCGGTCGCTACTTTGCCATGGACCGAGACAACCGCTGGGACCGGGTCGAACAGGCGTGGAAGCTGCTGGTCGATGCACAAGGACTGTTCACTGCCGCCAGCGCCAGCGCAGGACTGGCCGCCGCTTATGCCCGTGACGAGAACGACGAATTCGTCAAGGCAACCGTGATCGGCAAGCCCGCACCGATGCAGGACGGCGACGCGCTGATCTTCATGAACTTCCGCGCCGACCGCGCGCGCGAAATCACCCGCCCGTTCATCGAGCCGGATTTCAGCGAGTTCCAGCGTGACCGTGTACCCGCACTGGCCGGCTATGTAATGCTGACCCAGTACGCCGCCAGCTTTGCCGCGCCCTGCGCCTTCGCCCCCTTCACACTGGACAACGTACTGGGCGAATACCTGGGCAAGCTGGGCAAGACCCAGCTGCGCATCGCCGAAACCGAGAAATACGCCCACGTCACCTTCTTCTTCTCCGGTGGCCGCGAAGAACCCTTCCCCGGTGAAACCCGCGTGCTGATTCCTTCACCCAAGGTCGCCACCTACGACCTGCAACCGCAGATGAGCGCCCCCGAAGTGACCGATCGCATCGTCGAGGCCATCGACCAGCAGGAATTCGACGTCATCATCGTCAACTACGCCAACGGAGACATGGTCGGCCATACCGGCGTGTTCGAGGCTGCCGTCAAGGCCGTGGAATGCCTGGACGAATGCCTTGACCGCATCACCGGTGCGCTCAAGCGGGTCGGCGGCGAAGCCCTGATCACCGCCGACCACGGCAACTGCGAACAGATGACCGACCACTGCACCGGCCAGGCGCACACCGCCCACACCACCGAGCCGGTGCCCTTCATCTATGTCGGCGAGCGCGCAGCCTGCATCCGCAAGGGCGGCGTCCTCGCTGATGTCGCCCCGACCTTGCTGACCCTGATGGGCATACCGGTACCGGCAGAAATGACCGGTACCAGCATTGTCGAGTTCAAGTGATGCGGTTGCCACACAGAACCGGTGCGACACCTGCGCCACGCCGGAGCAGTCCGCTGCTTCGCCGTGGTGCCGCTCTGTTGCTCGGTGCATGGCTGGCCGGTAGCAGCCCGTTGCTGCTGGCCGACGAACGCAGCGACGCACAAAAGGATATCCGCAAGGCGCAGCAGGACATCGCAGAACTGGAAAAGCTGATCAAGCAGATCCAGTCGGAAAAATCCGCTGCACAAAAGGCGTTGCAGGATACCGAAAAGGACATCGGCAACCTGGAAAAAGATATCCGCTCCCTGGAGGCGGAGCAAAAAAAAAATGAGCGGGAAATCCGCGAATTCGAACTAGAGAAAGGCAAACTCGAAAGCCGCCGCCAGCAGCAGCAAAAACTGGTTGCCGTGCAAAGCCGCGCCGCCTACCAGGCCGGCCAGCACGAGCCGCTGCGCCTGTTCTTCAACCAGCAGGAACCGGCACTGATCAGCCATAACCTGACCTACTACCAGTACCTGCAGCAGGCCCGCCAGCAACAGATCAGCCAGCTCAAGGCCACGGTACAGCAGCTGACCGAGCTGCAGGCAGCCATCGACCAGAACCAGCAGGAGCTGGAGCAGCAAAAGGTGCAACTGCAGCAACAGCAGGCAAAGCTGGCCGATCTGCGCCAGCAGCGTCGCCAGCAGGTGGCCGAGCTAAGCAAGAAACAACAGGGCAGCCAGCAACAACTGGCCAGCCGTCAGCAAGACCAGAAGAAGTTCAACGAGCTGCTGGCCGCCATCGAGAAAAAGCTGGCCCGCCAGGCTGAAGAAGAGCGCCTGCGCCGCGAACGGGAGCGCCAGCTGGCCCTGCAGCAGAGCCAGGCCCGCATCCGCCAGCAGCAGTCAGCAGGCACCAGCCCGGCCAGCGGCCCGCAGGTCAGCAGCCAGTTCAGCCACCCCGGTGGCAACTTCGCCCAGGCCCGCGGCAAGCTGCCCTGGCCAGTTGACGGCCGCCTGCTGGCCGGCTTCGGCAGTCCACGCAGCGACACCCGCAGCAAGTGGGATGGCGTACTGATCCAGGCCGCCGAAGGCCACCAGGTACGCGCCATCCATCCGGGCCGGGTGGTGTTTGCCGATTGGCTTCGTGGCTCCGGCCTGCTGGTGATCATTGATCACAACGACGGCTACCTGAGCCTGTACGGCCACAACCAGAGCCTGCTGGTGAATGCCGGCGACAGCATCAAGGCCGGCCAGCCGGTCGCCACTGTCGGCAATACAGGCGGACAGGCGCAATCGGCGCTATACTTTGCCATCCGCAAGCAGGGTCAGGCCACCGACCCCGGCCAGTGGTGCCGGCGCCAGGGCTGATGTCCCCGGGCAGGACACACACCGGCCTCCAGACAACACGCAGCTTGCAGCACCGAGTTACCCGATCCTTCACGCGAACCAGGAGTTTCACCCCATGCGCCCTGTTTTCCGCCAGCCTGTCCGCCAGGCCGTCAAAATGCTCCCGGCTGTCCTGTTCAGCAGCCTGCTGTGGGCCCAGGACAGCCCGCAACCCGCCGAGGGGGACCTGCCACTCAACGAGCTGCGCACCTTTGTCGAAGTCATGGAGCGCATCAAGATGGCTTACGTCGAGCCGATCGACGACAAAACCCTGCTGGAAAACGCCATCAAGGGCATGCTGGCCAACCTGGACCCGCACTCGGCCTACCTCGGCCCCGAGTCCTACCAGGAGCTACAGGAAAGCACCAGCGGCGAGTTTGGCGGCTTGGGTATCGAGGTCGGCATGGAAGACGACCAGCTCAACGTCATCTCGCCAATTGACGACACCCCGGCTTTTGCCGCAGGCATCGAGGCCGGTGACCTGATCCTGAAAATCGACGGCCAGCTGACCAAGGGACTGTCACTGATGCAGGCTGTGGAAAAACTGCGCGGCAAACCAGGCACCAGCGTGACCCTGACCATCGGCCGCGGGCACCAGGCTCCCTTTGACGTCAAACTCAAACGCGCCGTGATCAAGAATCGCAGCGTGCGCGGCCAGCTGCTGGATGGCGACTACGGACTGGTGCGCATCAGCCAGTTCCAGACCCATACCGGCAAGGAAGTGGGCAAGGCCCTGCAACAGCTGGAGAAAGACAACGGCAAACCGCTGGCCGGCCTGGTGTTGGACCTGCGCAACAACCCCGGCGGCGTGCTGCAGGCGGCGGCGGAAGTGGCCGACCACTTCCTCAGTCGGGGCCGGATCGTTTATACCGAAGGCCGCATTCCCAATTCGCACATGAGCTTCGATGCCGGCCCGCAAATCAGCATCGCCAGTCACATTCCACTGGTGGTACTGATCAACGGGGGCAGTGCCTCGGCATCGGAAATCGTTGCCGGCGCCCTGCAGGACCACAAGCGCGCAGTGATCATGGGCACCAACAGTTTTGGCAAGGGCTCGGTACAAACCATTCTGCCACTCAATGACGATCACGGGGTCAAGCTGACCACCGCCCTGTACTTCACCCCGTCGGGACGTTCCATCCAGGCCCAGGGCATCGAGCCTGATATCCAGGTCGAGCGTGGCAAGCTGAGCACACAAAGCCAGCCCGGCATGATCAAGGAAGCCGACCTGGCCCGCCATCTGGACAATACCCAGCAACCGGCCAGCCCGGAACGCAAGGCCCGGGCCGAACAGCTACAGAATGACAATCAGCTCGCCCAGGCCCTGAGTCTGCTCAAGGGCCTGAACGTGCTGGGCAAAAAATAATGCATCCGGTTCCGGGCTGTTTTTGCACACAGCCCGGAACCCGCACACGGATGTCTCCGGATATCAGCCGGCCACGTTGATGCCGCGCTCGCGCAGGTAGGCCTTGGCATCGGGTACGCTGATCTCGCCAAAGTGGAATACGCTGGCCGCCAGTACGGCCGAGGCCTTGCCTTCGATGATGCCGTCGGCCAGGTGCTCCAGCGTGCCGACACCGCCGGACGCCGTTACCGGTACATTCACCGCCTCACTGATGGCCCGGGTCACACCCAGGTCAAAGCCGTTCTTGGTGCCATCGCCGTCCATGCTGGTGACCAGCAACTCGCCGGCACCCAGCTCTTCCATCTTCTGCGCCCAGCCGATGGCCTCGATGCCGGTATTGGTCTTGCCGCCGTGGATGAACACCTCCCAGCCGTTCTCCGAGGTTTTTTTCACGTCGATGGCGACAACAATGGTCTTGCTGCCAAACTTCTCCGCTGCTTCACGCACAAAGTCGGGGTTGCTGACCGCCGCCGAACCAATGGATACCTTGCTGGCACCCGCTTCCAGCAGGCGCTGCACATCCGTCACAGTGCGCACGCCGCCGCCGACCGTCAGCGGAATACTGATGGCGTCGGCAACCTTCTTCACCAACTCGACGGTGGTGTCGCGGCCTTCGTTGGTGGCACTGATATCAAGGAAGGTCAGCTCGTCGGCACCCTGTTCGCTGTAGCGACGGGCGATTTCCACCGGATCACCGGCATCACGGATATCAACGAAGTTGACGCCCTTGACCACACGGCCGTTTTCAATGTCCAGGCAGGGGATGATGCGTTTGGTGTTGCTCATGGTGTGTTGCTCCATGTGTGGGGTGTAGTTTGGTGTTGCCGACATCTGGGCCTCCATCGCTGGGGCATGGATTACGCAAACACGCCGCAAGTACGTCCCTGTAGGCTCCGCGCCGCCATCCATGGCGGCACAGGGTTTGCTTCACCCATGCCCCAGCGCTGCGCAGATTCCGTGCAGGCTGCGAATGATGATTGCGTCGCACACCGGTGTTTGGGGCGGCTGAAATCATCACATAAAAAAGCCCTCTTTCGAGGGCTTTCATTTTATTTGAATCCGTCGCACAAGGCTTGTGCTTCTGCCACATCCAGTGTGCCTTCGTAGATGGCACGGCCGGTGATGGCACCGATGATGCCCGGCGCTCGTGCATCGAGCAGGGCCTGGATATCCTTGATGGTATGGATGCCGCCGGAGGCGATCACCGGGATACGTGTGGCATTGGCCAGCGCCGCAGTGGCTTCGACGTTGCAGCCCTGCATCATGCCGTCTTTTGCGATATCGGTGTAAACGATGGCACTGACGCCGTCATTCTCGAAACGCCTGGCCAAGTCGATGACCTGCAGCTGGCTGACTTCAGCCCAGCCGTCGGTGGCAACGAAACCGTCCTTTGCATCCAGGCCGACAATCACCTTGCCGGGGAATGCCTTGCAGGCCTCGGTAACGAACTCGGGCTCTTTCACCGCCTTGGTGCCGATGATCACGTAGCTGACGCCGGCACGCACATAGTGCTCGATGGTTTCCAGGGTGCGGATACCGCCGCCGATCTGGATTGGCAGTTCGGGATATTTTTTCGCGATGGCGGTAACCACTTCACCGTTGACCGGCTCGCCCTCAAAGGCACCGTTCAGGTCAACCAGATGCAGACGACGGCAGCCGCCTTCCACCCACTTGGCCGCCATGCTGACGGGATCATCGGAGAATACCGTGGAATCATCCATGCGGCCCTGGCGCAAACGTACACAGGCACCGTCTTTCAAATCAATTGCAGGAATAATCAGCATTGTTGTTTCGCTTTGGTTTATTTCGCATCAAAAGCTTGCGTGCTTGCCGGTCTGACAGGTGTTGCGCAAAGTCGCCGTAAATACATCCCTGTAGGCTCGAGGGCGACATCCATGTCGCCCACGCTTTGCTCCACACCTGCCAGACCGGCTCCCGACATTGTGCAATCGTCGAGCGCTCAAAAAATTACAGCGAACCCTTGGTCGAAGGCATGCGGCCTTCCATGCGCGGGTCCAGCGTCAGCGCCATGCGCAGGGCACGGCCAAACGCCTTGAATACGGTCTCGATCTGGTGGTGGGTGTTGATGCCACGCAGGTTGTCGATGTGCAGGGTCACCTGGGCGTGGTTGACGAAGCCCTGGAAGAACTCCTGGAACAGATCAACATCAAAACCGCCAACCAGAGCACGGGTATAGGGCACATTGAACTGCAGGCCCGGACGACCGGAGAAGTCCAGCGCCACACGGGACATGGCTTCATCCATCACCACATAGGAGTGGCCATAACGGGTGATGCCCTTCTTGTCACCAACGGCCCTGGCAAAGGCCTGTCCCAGGGTAATGCCGACGTCTTCCACGGTGTGGTGGTCGTCGATGTGCAGGTCACCCTTGCAGTGGATGTCCAGGTCGATCAGGCCATGGCGGGCGATCTGGTCAAGCATGTGCTCCATGAAGGGCACGCCCATGTCAAACTTGCCTTCACCGGTACCATCAAGGTTAATGGCGACCTTAACCTGGGTTTCCAGGGTGTTACGCTCCACAGAAGCAGTACGCTGAGTCATTCTTGGCTCCATCGTCAACAGGGCACAACCCTCGCCCGCAAATCATTTAAGCCGGTATTATATCGGCAAACCCTAATCCATCGCCACTAAAGGAGCACAGCATGCCGGTATATCTGGAGCATGTTCAACTGCCCAGCAGTCAGGACCAGACCGATCTGGACAAAATCTACGCCGACGCGCCGGACTGGCTGCTGGCCCCCTATGCCGATGCCGACGCCCTGCTGCAGGACAACCTGCCCCATGGCCGCATGGTGGGCGCACGCTTCAACGCCCGCCTGCTGGGTGCCGCCATCCTGTTGCGTGAAGCGGATCGCTGGCAGGTCAGCCATCTCTGTGTCCGCGAAGTGACCCGCATGCGCGGCGTCGCCCGTCGCCTGCTCAGTGAGCTGCAGCGCGACGCGGCCAGCCAGGGTGCCAGCCTGTCGATGGCCCTGCCGCGCAATCGTCCCGAGCTGGAAGACCTGGCCGGGCACCTGGGTGTAGCCTGGCACTATCTGGACTAGCAACCTGCAGCCTGCCACAGAGGCCGCAAAAACCACCATCCACTGCAAACAAAAGCACTCTGCTACACTATGCATATATGCCAATCCTGAGGAAATCCGGGTCATGAAATCATTGAGCAAACTGCTGGGCCTTGTGATTGTGGGCCTGCTGATCCTGATTGTGGGCGCAGGCTTCGCCCTCACCCACCTGATTGATCCCAATGATTACAAAGACGAAATCCGCTCCCTGGTGCAGGACAAAACCGGCTATGACCTGCAAATTGACGGCGATATCGGCTGGAGCCTGTTCCCCTGGCTGGGGCTGGAGCTTAACGACACCCGCCTGGCCCGCCTGGACATGCACGAACAACCCTTTGCCAACGTGCGCCTGCTGGCGCTGTCGGTAAAAGTGATGCCGCTGCTGCGCAAAGAGATCCGCATGAGCGACATCCGCATTGAAGGGCTTGACCTGCAGCTGGTGCGCAATGCCAAAGGCGACAGCAACTGGGAAACCTCCGATGCCGAAGCCGGCACGCCCGCCAGCCCGGCCACTGCGGCCGACGCCCCGCAAGAACCCGTTACCCCGCCGACCAGTATCAAACTGGAAATCGACAGCCTGATCGTCAACAGCGCACGCCTCGACTATCGTGACGAGCAGGGCAACCGGCGCATCACCCTGGAAAACGTACAGATCAGCGCCGGTGCCATCGGCGAGCGCCGGAACATTCCGGTCAAGCTGTCCGGCTTTCTGGCCAGCGACGCGCCCCTGCTGCGAGCCCGCATGGAAATGTCCACCAGCGCATGGATGGACCACAGCACCCGGCAATATCGGCTGGACAACCTGAAGCTGGCCGGAGAGCTGGCCGGCGAACCCCTGAACAACAAATCCGCCAACATTTCCGCTACCGGCAATGTGCAACTCGACCTGCAACAGCAACAACTGGAATGGCAGCAGCTCAGGCTTTCCATCAATCAGCTCAAGGGCATGGGCGAACTGCAAGTCAGCCAGCTGAGCAGCGACCCCGCCATCAGCGGCCAGCTGTCACTGGCCGCGTTCAGCCTGCGCGAATTCCTGCCCGGTATCGGCCTGGAACTGCCCAAGATGCAGAAAAAATCGGCACTGGGCCACTTCGAGCTGACCACCGACCTGCAGGGCAGCAGCAACAGCCTGCTGCTCAACAATGCCAGCCTGCGCCTGGATGACAGCAGCTTCACTGGCGAGCTGGGCATCAGCAACCTGGAACAGGGCATCATGCTGGTCCGGCTGAACGGTGACCAGCTCAGCCTGGACGACTACCTGCCGCCCGCAACCCCGGCCGACAAGCCGGTGCGGGCCGCAAAAAGCACAGGTACCGGCGCGGACACGCCTCCCGCAACACCCCGGGACAACCCCTGGGATGACAGCCCCCTGCTGCCCCTCGACACCCTATCAGACCTCAATCTGGACCTTGAGCTGCAGCTCGACCGGCTCACCGCAGAAAAGCTGCCGCTGGACAACACCCGCCTCAGCCTGCAGGCCCGCAATGGCAATATCAACCTCAAACAGTTCACGGCCAGCCTTTATGGTGGCGGCCTGACCTTCAGCGGCAGTCTGGACAGCAAGGCAGCACCGGCCCGGCTCCGCCTGCACAGCACCATCGACCAGCTGCCGATCGACAAAGTCATGGCCGCACTGGGCGAGGAAGCCCCGGTCACCGGCAAGCTGAAGCTGGACAGCCAGCTCGCCACCAGCGGCAACAGCCAGCGCCAGTGGATCAGCCAGCTGGACGGCAAGGCCAACCTTGAGATCATTGACGGCACCCTGCCCGACTCCAACCTGGAACAGCAGCTGTGCCTGGCCATTGCCACCCTCAACCGCAAATCCCTCAGCCAGGACTACAGCCGCACCAGCACACCCTTCAACCAGCTGAAGACCAGCGCCAGTCTGAGCAAGGGCAGCGTCAACACCCCCGACCTGCGCATCGCCATTCCCGGCCTGCAGATCAAGGGCAAAGGTCAGCTGGACCTGAATCACATGGGCATGGACCACCGCCTGGACATTATCCTGCAAGGCGACACCCGCCCCATGCCGGACCCGGCCTGCACCATCAACCAGCGCTACGTCGGTATTGAGTGGCCGGTACACTGCCGTGGCCCGCTGGCCGATGCCGGGCAGAACTGTCGTATCGACCAGGACGGACTGGGCAAGGTTGCCACCCGCCTGGCCGGCGACAAGCTGACCGAGAAAATCGAGGAAAAACTCAAGGACAAGGTTAGCCCCGACCTCAAGGATGCCCTCAAAGGGCTATTCCGCAAGTGACCGGCCCGGAGTTTTCCTCCGCTGTGCTGGCCTGGGCCGCCCGGCACGGCCGCAAGGACCTGCCCTGGCAACAGGATGTCAGCCCGTACCGGGTCTGGATTTCCGAGATCATGCTGCAACAGACCCAGGTCACTACCGTGCTGGGCTACTTTGAACGCTTCATGCAGCGCTTTCCTGATTTGCACAGTCTGGCTGCAGCCGAACAGGACGCAGTGCTGCACCTGTGGACCGGGCTGGGTTACTACAGTCGTGCCCGCAATCTGCATAAAACCGCACAGCTGCTGGTCAGCCGGCATGACGGCGAGTTTCCGCGCACGGTAGACGAGCTGGCCAGCCTGCCCGGCATCGGCCGCAGCACCGCCGGTGCCATCGCCAGTCTGGGCATGGGCCTGCGCGCACCCATTCTGGACGGTAACGTCAAACGGGTACTGGCCCGTTACTCGGCCCTGCAAGAGCATCCCGGCACCAGCGCCGCCACCCGCCAGCTCTGGGAGCTGGCCGAACGGTTGACCCCGCCGGCGGCACTGGCCGGCGCCTATACCCAGGCAATGATGGACCTGGGCGCAACCCTGTGCACCCGCAGCAAACCGGACTGTGACAACTGCCCGCTGCAGAGCGGCTGCCAGGCACGGCTGCTCGGCCTGCAAAACCAGCTGCCGGTACCACGACCCAAAAAGGTTCTACCCGAACAGCACACCTGCATGTTTTTGCTGGAAAACCCCAACGGCGAAATCCTGCTGCAACAGCGTCCCTCACAAGGGCTCTGGGGCGGCCTCTACAGCCTGCCCGAGCGGGACAGTCCCGATCAGCTGCCAGCATTGCTGCACAGCCTGCAACTGACCGAAATTGCCCGCATCAGCCTTCCCGTCCTGAGCCACACCTTCAGTCATTTCCGCCTGCACATCCAGCCCTGGCTTGTTCACACACAGGTTGCCGGCGTGGCAGAGATGACGACCACGCCACAGGTTTGGTATAACAGGGAGCATCCCCCATCCATCGGCCTGGCCGCCCCCGTAAAGAAACTTTTGCGCAGCCAGACCCAGTCAAGGAGTATCCAATGAGCCGTACCGTGATGTGCCGCCTGCACAAAGAAGAACTGCCCGGCCTGGCCAAGCCACCCTTCCCCGGCGCCCGTGGCGAAGACATCTTCCAGAACATCTCGCAAAAGGCCTGGGACGAGTGGCAGCACCACCAGACCATGATCATCAACGAGCGTCACCTGAACATGATGGACGCCAAGGATCGCAAATACCTGATGGGCGAAATGGACAAATATTTTGCCGGCGAGGAGTTCGAGCAAGCCGAAGGCTATGTCCCTCCCAGTGAATAGTGTTATTTGCCGACCGATGCTTGACATTGGCCGGCAAAAGCCTTTTAATAGCGCCCGTTGCCCGGATAGCTCAGTCGGTAGAGCAGGGGATTGAAAATCCCCGTGTCGGCAGTTCGATTCTGTCTCCGGGCACCATATATAGCCCCCAAGTACCTGATACTTGGGGGCTTTTTTATTCAGGCATGCTTGACCAAACGCCTTGATTCATGGCCCCGGCCAGGGAAACAGGGATAGTCATGCTCCCTGGCAGTTAACGGCCAGCCAGAGACAGCAGCACTGCAGCCTACTCCGCTGCCCGGCAAGTCATTTTCTGACTGCGGTCTCATTGAGCCACAAGTCCCCGCAACGTATAATTGTATTCCGACATGACCCTGGTCAGTTGCCCACCGCATAGCCGCCAGCTGTGCTGCATTTCCGCTGATGCTGTGGTACCCACACCATGACTCAAGACTCCTTGCTTAAAACCAGCGCGGTCCACCTGCTGGTATCTGCGGTCTGCGTTGCAGGCTGCGCCTGGCTAGTGCTTGGCACCAATCTTCCGGCAGGGCTGATCAGCATCCTGCTGGCTGCGATCGTGCTCGTCTGCACGGCAGCCTTCCATGTTCTGCAGCACAGCCTGCAGCAAGGCAGCAAAAACGACCACGCGCTCAATGACAAGCAGCAACTGCAGCTGGCCCTGGACTCGGCAGGCGAATGCATTTGGGAGTGGCAGCTTGCCAACAATAGCACCAGCATCCACTTTTCCAAGCCCTACTGCGCGATGCTGGGCTACGAGGAAAAGGAGTTCGCCCGCGACCAGCAAGGCTGGCGGCAACTGCTGCACCCGGACGAGCGCGAGCACGTACAGCGTCGCATCACCAGGCTCTTCACCGAAGGCAAGGACAGCACCTACGAAAACACCTACCGCATGCGCCACAAAAACGGCGGCTACCGCTGGATCCACTCGCGTGGCCGCCTGTTCACCGAAAATAACGAACTGGTTCGTTTCATCGGCATTGCTGCCGACATCAGCCAGGAGCGCGACAACAACGAGCGCCTGCGCCTGGCCAACGTCGTGTTCGACAGCACCCATGAAGGCGTGCTGATCTCCGATGCCAACAACATCGTGGTCTTCGTCAACCGTGCTTTCAGTGACATCACCGGTTTCTCCTACGCCGAAATGGTGGGCAACAGCCCCCGGCTCCTGCAGTCTGGCCGCCACAGCAAGGAATTCTACGCGGAGATGTGGCGCTCGCTGGACAGCACCGACAGCTGGACCGGCGAAATCTGGAACCGGCGCAAAAACGGCGAGGTACTGCCCCAGCTGCAAACCATTACCCAGCTGCGTGACGAACACGGCCTGATCACTCACCGGGTAGCGGTATTTTCCGATATTTCGCTGCTGAAGAACTCACAATCCGAGCTCAGCTTTCTGGCCCATTACGACCCCCTCACCAGCCTGCCCAACCGCATCCTGCTGCATGAGTACCTGAAGCTGTCACTGCAGCGCGCCATCAAGTACAAGACACAGGCAGCCTTGCTGGTCATCGACCTTGACCACTTCAAGATCGTCAACGAAAGCCTAGGCCATGCCAAAGGTGACGAACTGCTGAGGCAGATTGTTGCCCGCATCCAGCAGACCGCCGATCCGCAGGACAGCCTGAGCCGTTTTGGCGGCGACGAGTTTGCCATGGTCTGTGACAGCTGCAATGACAGCATACAGGCCGCCAACATGGCGGAAAAAATCCTTGCGCTGTTCAGACGACCTTTCTGCATAGACGGACAGGACATCTTCATGACGACCAGCATCGGGATCTGCCTGTACCCGACAGTCGGGCGCTCTGCCGAGGAAGTATTCCGCTATGCAGAAACGGCCCTGTCCAAAGCCAAGGACAGCGAACGCGGCAGCTACGCCTTCTATGACAGCATCCTCACCGAGGCCGCAGCCAGGAAGCTGTACATCGCCAACGAGCTGCGTACCGCCATTGATGAAAACCAGCTTGAAGTCCATTACCAGCCGGTTTACTCGCTGAACGACCAGCGCATCATCGGCTGCGAAGCGCTGGTGCGCTGGCAACATCCCCTGCATGGCATGATGATGCCGGCAGATTTCATCACCATTGCCGAAGATGCCGGACTGATCAGCACCATCGACAACTGGGTGATGTACCACGCCTGCCATCAGGCGCAACAATGGCTGCAACAGGGGCTGGCGCTGAGCTTCATGTCGGTCAACATTTCCAGCCGGCTGTTCGACCGCAGCGACTTCCTCACCTCCAGCCTGCAGAAAGCCCTGCTGGACAGCGGCCTGCCCAGCCACTACCTGGAGCTGGAAATCACCGAAAGCTCAATCATGCAAGATCCGTCACAGTCCACCGCGCTGCTGCACGAACTGCGCAACACCGGCGTACGTCTAGCCATTGACGACTTCGGTACCGGCTACTCCTCGCTGAGCCGGCTCAAGCACCTGCCGGTCGACAAGTTCAAGATCGACCGCACCTTTGTACAGAACCTGCCCCATGATGCCGGAGACCTGGCCATCATTCGTGCCATTGCCTACCTCTCCGACAGCTTTGACCTGGTCATCCAGGCCGAAGGGGTCGAGACCCGCGAGCAGGCCGACTTCCTGCAGCAGTATCCCGGCATACTGCTACAGGGCTACCTGTACGGCAAACCCATGCCGGCAGCGGATTTTGCCACCCTGCTGGCTGACAGCCCCGCCCCCTGAAGAAGTCCTGCTCGCGTCGACAACCGGCTGACGCCAGATCCGGGCAGGCAGAATGCCATGCCGAGATCCCCGGCAAACTTGCAGTATGCCAGGCATAAAAAAACCGGACCTGCTGTCGCAGGCCCGGCTCTTTCAACACCAGATCCGGATCACTTCTTGGCGAAAGGCACGGGAATCGGCGTGTTGTTGTTAGACGGTGGCAGCATGGGCAGCTGGAAGCTGGGCTGCTCGCCAGTCAGGGTCTTCAGGAAGGCAGTGATCTTGCCGATCTCATCCTTCTCGAGCTTGCGACCCAGTTGCAGACGCGCCATCACGTCAACCGCCTCTTCCAGCTTCCAGTAGGCACCATCGTGGAAGTAGGGGTAGGTCAGTTCCACGTTGCGCAGGGTTGGTACCTTGAACTTGAAGCGGTCAGCATCTTCGCCGCTCAGGCCGGCCACACCCTCGGCAGGGTTGTTGGTCACGTACTCCTCGTACAGGCCCATCTTCTGGAAAGAGTTGCCGCCAATGTTCACACCGTTGTGGCAGGCAGTACAGCCAACGCTCTTGAACAGCTCGTAGCCTTCCAGTTCGTAAGCAGTAATGGCCTTGTCATCACCTTTGAGCCACTTGTCAAAGCGTGCATTCGGGGTGACCAGGGTCTTCTCGAACTCGGCAATCGCATCGGTGATCTCGTTGATGGAAACCTTATCCACCTTGTAGACACTCTTGATTGACTCGACATACTGCGGGATGGAAGCAATTACGCCGACCGCCAGGTCGTGGGTGAAGCCCATCTCCATCGGGTTCTCGATCGGGCCACCGGCCTGCTCCTGCAGGTCACCGGCACGGCCGTCCCAGAACTGTGCCAGGTTCAGGCTGGAGTTCAGTACGGTTGGCGAGTTGATCGGGCCTTCCTGCCAGTTGTGACCAATGGAGGTCGGCAGGTTGTCGCTGCCACCCATGCTCAGGTTGTGACAGGAGTTACAGGAAATGAAACCCGATTTGGACAAACGCGGGTCGAAGAACAGCTGCTTGCCCAGCTCAACCTTGGCCTGGTCGGTTACAGGCGCCGGCTCGATCGGCTGGATCGGCTCGTTCCTCGGGGCTGCCATGGCGGCAGCGCTAAAACTGATGCTCAACGCCAACACGGTTAGTTTTTTCATAAAGGTCACCCTTCTTTAGTCTATAGGCTTGATGGCTATACCTTGCTTGATCCGGGACATGAACCAATTGACTCTGATCAAGCCGGGGCCACATTAGCGGAAAGAAAGATATCCTGATAATAGGTATTTCATACCCGGTTAATTGAATCAGCCTATGGATGCAGCGAAAGCAGGCGGCGGAACCGCCGCATGCTTACTGCTCGCGCATGCGCGGCAGCAAACCCTGCAAGTCATAGCCGGCCGTCGCGGCTGCGGCAACAATCTGCTCCAGCGTCTGCGCACCGGCCTGTGCCTGTTGCAGCGCCCACAAATGAGCGCAACGGGTGCCCGAACGGCAATACAGCAGCACCGGGCTGTCAAAGGTTTGTGCCAGCTGCGCAAACTCCGTCACATTGGCATCCGTCAGGCTGCCGGACAACACCGGCAGATAGTGGTATTCCAGCCCCGCCGCCTCGGCGGCCTGGCGCATGCTATCACCATTCGGCTGCCCTGCTTCCTCTCCATCCGGACGGTTGTTGACAACACGGGTGAAGCCGGCTGCAGCAGCCAGGGCCATATCGGACGGCTGCAACTGGGCGGCTACCGCCAGCCCCGGGGCAAGGTATCTAAAACGTTCCACAACGGGTTTCCTGAGCAGAAAAGGATCTGCACCAAGATACAGATTTTTTTTCGTCAGGCAAAGAAAAGCCGGCGCATAGGCCGGCTGCAGTACACACTCTGCCAAACGGGGCGGCCCTGACATGTCAAAGCACCCTTGCGGGTGCTTTGACAGTTAACTGTCTACTGGCCGGACTTGCAGCTTTTGCACGTGCTGATACCCAGCACCGAATACAACGGGCAATTACCCACCAGCCCTGTCACCACCGGCACCACACCAATCCAGCCCCACAACCCGATGTAGCCTGTCAGGGTCAGAGCGATCAGGATCAGCCCGACAACCACCCGGGCGGCACGGTCCCAGGACGCCATGTTTGCTTTCATTGTCGCCTACCTCCTCTGTCAATGCACAAGGCATTCTAGGCAGACAAACGACAGAATGTAAAGAAATTGATTATAAATAAACAGAATGTTTCAGATGGAACATCCTCACGCCTGGCCGGCACAATACAGACCATGCAGGGTTTCAATGATGGCCATGGCCTGCGGGCTGCTGATGCTGTAGTAGATCTGGCGGCCGTCACGCCGGGTATCAACCAGTCCCTCACGGCGCAGCACGCCCAGCTGTTGTGACAACGTCGGCTGGACAATGCCCAGCCGGCGCTCCAGCTCACCCACATTCATTTCACCCTCTACCAGCTGACACAGCAACAGCAAACGGTCAGGGTTACCCAGTGCCTTGAGCAGCTGCCCTGCTCCGGCAGCATTTTTACGCAGCTGCTCAAAATCAAATTCTATTTCTTCAGTCATTTGAGATAACCATCCGCTTATCATTCAGCTTGTTGGGGGAAGCAGCACATCAGTCCTGCATGCTCCGGCCTGTACTGGAGGCACAGAGCACTGCCGGTGAATCATGGACATTCCTTCGGAAATGTCCCGCCTGCGACCGTTCAGATGCCCACAACAAACGCAAGAGACATTATTAATTCAGGCCGCAAATTTTATCCCAGATCAACTGCCAGTGGCAGGCCATACCCCTGATTTAACAGAAAACTTGATCCTGACGAGGTGTTTTTTCCGTTCTGCTGGATCAGCCCGGCAGCAGCTGGTAGTTTACCGGCGGCAAAGGCCATCATGACGCCTGCCTGTTTGGTACCCAGAGCGCCCAGAACAACCCCCAAATCAAGGCCCCCGCCCCCAGCCAGAAAGCTCCCTGCAAGGTGCCGCCACTGTTCAGCCACTGCTTGGTCAGCCACGGGCCGCCCAGCTGGAATACGCTATACAGGGCCACCAGCGCTGCCGACAGGCGCGGCCCCTGATGCGGGTGCAACGTACGCGCCAACCGTTGTGACAACAGTACCGTGCCCAGGAAGGTACCGCCCACCAACAGGGCGCACATCAACACGCCAAACGGGCCCGGCAGCAACAAGACAAACAGCACTCCCATCAGCTGCAGCGCATAGTTGAGCCGCAGCGCCAGACTGTCGCCCAGCAGAGAGCCGGCCTTGTTCCAGATCCAGGGTGCCGGCAAGGTCGCCAGCGCCACCACCAGCCAGCTGCCGCCCACCAGGAAATCCGGCATGTCATCCAGCTGCGAAACCAGGGTCGGCAAAAAAGTCATCGGCAGGATATAACCCATGCCGGCACCCGCATAGGATAAAAACAGCGGTGTGCTGTCGCGGTCCAGCAACCGGGTGCTGGGTGGCGCACCCGATTTGTCGATCTGTACCGGCGAGGGTACATCCAGCTGTGCCAGCTGCCGCCAGCCCCATACTGCCAAAGGCACACTCAGCAGGAACGCCGGCCACCAGCGCTGCGCACCGTCCAGCAGGTCGGCAGGCAGGCTGACCAGCCCGCTGGAAACGATCAGCCCCGCGCCCACCCCCAGATAGACCAGCCCGCTGGCACTGGCGCGGCCATGACGGGCCAGCCATTCCAGAATCAGTGCCGGGGCCTGGACGAAGACGATACCGTTACTGATGCCATTGATCAGGCGCAGAAAGGACAGGAGTTCAAAACTTTCGGTCTGGGTTTGCAACAGGGTGCAAACGACGTTGATGCCCAGCGCCCAGGGCAAGACCGAACGGATTTGCTCGATACGGTGCCAGCGCATGGCCAGAACGGCCCCGGTCAGATAACCCAGATAGTTCCAGCTGGCAACATCGGCTCCCTGCTTGACGGTCAGTACGCCATCCTGGATCAGCAGGGGCAACAGGGGGGTATAAATAAAGCGCCCCAGTGTGTGGACAACCAACAGCACCAGGGCGCCCGCAAGAATGACCTTGAGCAGGTCAGGCGATTTATTGTTATTCATTGGCCGTTTGGAACCGGTTTTTTGTTTTGCTTAGTGTGCTTGGTTTTTATGTTTCCGGCTTTGAGACCATGGTCGGGTATGGAGCTGCGCCATTGCCCCCGTGGCAAGCCCCGCATAAAGCGACACCCTGCTTGAGCGGCCGGCCCCTGAAAGAAAGCCGTAAACTCAAGGAGCGGCTGCGAGAACACGACCACGTAACGCAGAGTCATCCGGCAGGGCAACAAAAAACGGATTCAGGTAACTGTCCCGCGCCTCATACGTCAGAGGATTGCCCTGCCAGTCCAGCACCAGCCCGCCGGCACCTTCCACCACAGCCTGGGCAGCAGCTGTATCCCACTGGGAAGTCGGCGAAAGGCGCGGGTACAGATCGATCCGCCCTGCAGCCAGCCAGCAAAACTTGAGCGAGCTGCCGGCACTGATGCGTTCCAGCGCTACCTGCTGCTGCAAACGCTCCATGAACCGTTCCTGTTGCGCACTGCCATGACTGCGACTGCCGGCCACCCGCAAGGGCTGCTGCACGGCAGACACACGAATCTCTTGCTGCCGGCCTGACTCAAGCACAGCCGCACCCTGCCCGCACCCGCCATAATAGACCTGCCCGGCAGCCGGCACGCCGACCACACCGAACACCGCCCGCCCCTGTTCGATCAGTGCCACATTCACCGTGTACTCCGCACTGCCGGCAACAAACTCCCTGGTGCCATCCAGCGGATCGACCAGCCACCAGCGTTGCCAGCTGCGACGCTCGTCCAGTGCAATGTCGCAAGCCTCTTCCGACAACACCGGAATATCCAGCACCTGCGGCAGACCAGCGGCCAGAATGCGATGGGCGGCAAAGTCGGCAGCGGTCACCGGTGAGTCATCACCCTTGCACTGCACATCCAGCTCGCCACGCCAGTACTCCAGCGTCGCCTCGCCCGCCTGCCGCACCAGCAGCAACAGTGCATCCAGCTGCAGCCCGGTCACAGCTCACCCCGCTCGGCCAGCAGATCGCGCACGATATACAGCGCCGCCAGCGCCCGGCCCTCGGAAAAATCCGGATCGCGCAGCAACCCCAGCAAATCATTCAGATCATGAGTACGCACGCCCATCGGTTCCGGCTCGTCACCCGGCAAGCGCGACGGATACAGCTCACGCGCCAGTACCACATTGATACGCTGACTCATGTAACCGGGCGACAGGCTCAACTCGCAGACATGCTCCAGCGAACGGGCAGCAAAACCGGCCTCTTCCTGCAGTTCACGGTTGGCCGCCTGCTCCGGGGTCTCGCCGGCATCAATCAGGCCCTTGGGCAGCGACCATTCGTGGCGGGCACTGCCGGCGCAGTATTCTTCGATCAGCACCGCCTGCAAGTCCGTGGTCAGCGCCACCACCATCACCGCGCCATGGCCATCGGCCTTGCCGCGCAAGCGTTCATAAGTGCGCTCCTGGCCATTGCTGAACCTCAGCTGCAGCTGCTCGACACGAAAGATATTGGTACGAGCCACTTCTTCGCAGGCAAGAATTTCCGGTTTGATGCGCATGTTCAACTCCATCGGGCAATTGCAGGTATCATAACGCGAAACCATTACCCCCTGAACACGGCATGTCTGAACTCCCCTGGTCCGCCATCGATACCGTCCTGCTGGACATGGATGGCACCCTGCTTGATCTGCACTTCGACAATCATTTCTGGCTCGACTACCTGCACCAGTGTTATGCGCGGCAGCACGGCCTGACCGTAGCCGCTGCCCGTGAACAGGTAATACCACTGCTGGACCGTCATACCGGCCAGCTCGAATGGTATTGCGTGGAGTTCTGGACGCGACAGCTGCAGCTGCCGATCCGCGAGATGAAGCGCAAGCAGTCCGGCCTGATCGCCCCGCGCCCGCATGCACTGGAATTTCTGCAAGCCTTGCAGGCCGCTGGCAAGCGGGTGGCGCTGATCACCAATGCACACCGCCATTCGCTGGAAATAAAACTGGAAAAGGTGGCCATGGAGCCGTTGCTGAATGCCGTCATCAGCTCGCACGACTATGGCTATCCCAAAGAGCGCCCGGAGTTCTGGCAACATTTACAGGCAGAATTCGCTTTCGAGCCGCAGCGTACCCTGTTCATTGATGACAGCCTGGCAGTATTGCGCAGCGCCGCCGGCTACGGCATTGGCCACCTGCGTTGCGTGGCAACCCCGGACAGCCAGAAGCCGGCCAAGGATTGCGGTGAATTTGCGGATATTGGCGAGTTTGCCGAAGTGTGCCGGCAGCTGGATGCCTGTCCCGCCAGGACAGATTAGAGCCGCGCATGGCCCGCGTAGGTGCGAATTCATTCGCACATCTGCCCCGTGGCCTGCGTAGGTGCGAATTCATTCGCACATCTGCCCCATGGCCCGGCCATGCCGGGCTTGTCCGGATAAATCCGGACCTACAGTAGAACCGTGCATGGCCCGCGTAGGTGCGAATTTATTCGCACACGTGCCCCATGGCCCGGCCAGGCCGGGCTTTGTCCGGATAAATCCGGACCTACAGTGGGGCGGTGCCTGTCATTTCTTTCCCGACATGCGCTGGAGCAGCGGGTCGCGGTCCAGCAGCTGGTGTTTGAAGACAGCCAGTACATGCAGCACGGTCAGTGCCACCAGCAGCCATGCAGCAGCCTCGTGCACCTGTCG
>WPCI01082315.1_pt1 | contig 44054 bp, 32 predicted proteins | sample 5399871 | NCBI WGS metagenome assembly WPCI01 (sample SAMN12869469, study PRJNA574797) | sludge metagenome | isolation source: wastewater treatment of pH7 | place: China:Beijing | collected 2019-05-20 | reverse complement strand
CGTTCCACCCGCAAGGGGCTGGAGTTCAGCATCGAGCAAAAGCTGGCCTACGGCCTGACCGGCTACCTGGCCTATACCCTGCTGGATGCCAAATACGACAGCTATAACGGCCAGAGCGGCAAACACAACGGCAAGACCCTGCCCGGTGTCGCCCGTCATACCTATTACAGCGAGCTGGCCTGGCAACCGCCGCAGTTACCACTGGAAACGGCCATCGAGCTGCAGGGCATGAGCAAGCGCTATGCAACCGACAGTAACCAGCATTCCACCAGCGGTTACCATGTGTTCAACTGGCGTGCCAGTTATCGGTACGAGGTGGGTGGATTCTCGTTCGAGCCGTTTGTGCGGGTCAATAACCTGAATAACAAGGCCTATATCGGTTCGCTGATCGTTAACGGGTTTGGTGGCCGCTATTATGAGCCTGCGCCAAGGCGCAACTGGCTGGCGGGTGTCGGCGTGGAGTATCGCTGGGACTAGAACTGTCCTGGCGCAGGCACAGCCTTGCCGGTATTGCCGGCAGGGCTGTGGCAGAGGGCAAACAGGCTGGCATGAAGTTTACCGGGCCGTGCTGGCAGTGCCCGGACTCCGCCGGTACGGGCACACCGGCACAGGTTCATTGCTTGCGCAACAGCAGCCACAGGCTCCACAGCAGCATCAGTACGAAGCTGATCATGCTCATCTCGGCGATGTTCAGACCGAGCAGGGTCCAGCCGCGCTCGGCACAGTCGGACGAGCCGTACAGCATCTTGGCAATCACATCCTTCAGGGGAAAGGCTTCCAGCATGAACTCCAGCGGTGGCAGGCACTCGGGCAGCTGGTCCTTGGGCAGGTGCTGTAGCCAGATCTGCCGGCCGGCGGTGGCGATGCCGCCAGCAGCCGTCAGCAGCATCAGTCCGGCATAGATGCGGCGACCAGTGGTTTTCGGGTTGTGCAGGAACGCCAGCAGGGCGATAGCGCCAAACAGCATCACCTCTGCCCGCTGCACGTAGCACAGTGGGCAGGGTTCAAGGCCCAGACCGTGCTGCAGGTAAAGCGCTATCAGCATCAGCAGTGAACAGCCGGCAAAGGCCAGCAAAAACATCAGACGAGGCTGCAGAAAAGACATGACCGGCTCCGGCGGAAATAAAGAGGCGGCCATTTTTCTGCAAGCAGTGCAATGAGTCAAGGCATGTGTAGCCAGGCGGTATTTTATGTTGCCGAGTGGTTGCAGAACACTTTTGCCGGCTGCAGGGCGGTGCTTGCCGGGCGGGGCAAACATGGTGCAAATCAAGGGAAACTTGGCGGCCGGCCTGTTATGATGTGGACCGAAAAAGTCCAACTCTTTGTGTAAAGGCAGAAGAAAAGCATCATGTCAGTCCGTGAAATCCGTATCGCCACCCGTAAGAGCGCTCTGGCCCTGTGGCAGGCCGAGCACGTCAAGGCCCGCCTGGAACAGGCCCATCCCGGTTTGCAGGTGACCCTGGTACCCATGGTCAGCCGTGGTGACCAGCTGCTGGACTCGCCACTGGCCAAGATTGGCGGCAAGGGCCTGTTCGTCAAGGAGCTGGAAGCTGCCATGCTCAATGGCGAAGCCGACATTGCCGTACACTCGATGAAAGACGTGCCGATGGAGTTTCCCGAAGGGTTGGGCCTGTACTGCATTTGCGAACGTGAAGACCCGCGTGATGCCTTTGTTTCCAACAATTACGCCAGCCTGGATGATCTGCCGCAAGGCAGTGTGGTGGGTACTTCCAGCCTGCGGCGTCAGGCCCAGCTGCTGACGTTACGTCCTGACCTGCAGATCCGCTTCTTGCGTGGCAACGTCAACACCCGGCTGGCCAAGCTGGATGCCGGCGACTATGACGCCATCATTCTGGCCGCTGCCGGCCTGATCCGCCTTGGCTTTGCCGACCGCATCCGCAGTAGCCTGAGCCATGAAGACAGTCTGCCGGCCGGTGGGCAGGGTGCGGTGGGCATCGAATGCCGTACCGCCGATAGTGAAATTCATGCCCTGTTGCAGCCGTTGCAGCATGCGGATACGGCCGACCGCATCATTGCCGAGCGGGCACTGAACAGGCATTTGAATGGTGGCTGCCAGGTGCCGATTGCCTGTTATGCCGTGCTTGAAGGTGACGAGCTCTGGTTGCGTGGCCTGGTGGGCCAGCCTGATGGCTCGCTCATGCTGCGTGCTGAGGGCCGTGCTCCGCGTGCAGAAGCCGAAGCGCTGGGTATACGGGTGGCTGAAGAGCTGCTGGCACAGGGTGCCGGTGAGATCCTGGCCCGGATTTACGCTGACGAGGCACCGGGCCAGTAATCATGGTGGCGACCTGGCGTGTCCTGATTACCCGGCCGGCTGCAGACAATGCCGTGCTGGGGCAACTGCTGGGTGGGCATGGCATTTATAGCCACGGCATGCCGCTGCTGGACATGCAGCCACTGCCCGAGACCCCGCAGCAGCGCCAGATACTGCTGGAGCTGGACCGTTACAGCACTGTGGTGGTGGTCAGCAAGCCGGCAGCCCGTTATATGCTGCAGCGGCTGGACCAATACTGGCCGCAACCGCCGTTGCGGCCGCAATGGTTTACCGTTGGTGCGGCCAGTGGCGAGATTCTTGCCGATTACGGCCTGAATGTGTGCTGGCCGACAACAGGCGACGACAGTGAGGCGCTGCTTGCGCTGCCCGGGTTTGAACGCTCGCTGCAGCAGCCCGGCCCGCGGGTGCTGGTTGTGCGGGCTGACCAGGGGCGCGAATTTCTGGCACAAAGCATGGCGGCGCGCGGCATCATCGTGGACTTTTTGCCACTTTACCAAAGGTTCATGCCTGAATACCCTGATGGAGTTTTATTGCAGGCGGTTTCAGAACATGCACTGAACGGACTGGTTGTCAGCAGTGAGCAGGGCTTGCACAACCTGATCCGGCTGGCCGGGCCGGACTGGGCGACCCTGTGCCGGCTGCCATTGTTTGTGCCCAGTCCGCGAGTTGCACAAACGGCACGTGATCTAGGTGCCCGGCAGGTGATCGATTGCCAGGGCGCAAGCAACCAGGCCTTGCTGGCCGCACTTCAGCGTAATGCTCCGGCACAGCCCTAGAAGGACGAGATGATGAGCAAAGACAATAAACACAAGCGTACCGATAAAAAATCACCACAGGACCAGATCCAGCCGGCAGTACCGGAGCAGGACGGGCAGGAGCCGGTTGAAGCGTTGCCGGAGCAGCCGGTTGCCGATGCCGAAGCGGCCGTGGACAGTGCAACGGCGGATGAAGCCGGGTCTGGACAGGGCGCGCGTGCGCCGGCTGATGATAAAGCTGCAGAAGCCGAGCCTGCTGCTGAAGAGCCGGGCAGTCATGCGGCCCCGCCGGTCAGGTCATCTGCTGGCGGCACGGGCCTGTCGGTACTGGCATTGCTGGTTGCCCTGGCCAGTGCCGGTGCGAGTGGCTGGATGTGGTATCAGGGACAGCAGGCGGCTTCGGCTCCGGCTGTTGTGGCAGCGGCCGATCACAGTGCCGAGCTGCAGCAACAGGAACAGAAGCTGCAACAGCTGGAACAACAGACGGGCAGCTACCAGCAACAGCTGGGTGGTCTGGAGCAGCAGCTTGGCCAGCTTGAGCAGCAAGTCGGCAGCTTGCCCAAAGCCACCGAACTGGCTGAAAACCAGCGTCTGCTGGTACAGATGCAGTCCGCACAGCAGGCATTTACCCAGCGTTTCGAGCAGGCATTCGGCAACACCCGCCAGGACTGGCGGCTGGCCGAGGCGGAACACCTGATGCGCATGGCGCATCTGCGACTGGCCGCGCTGCAGGACCTGAACAGTGCCCGCTACCTGCTGGAAGCGGCAGACCAGATCCTGTTTGAACAGGATGATCCGGCCGCTTTTGCCGCCCGCGAAGCGCTGGCACAGGCGCTGGCCGATGTGCGTGCGTTGCCCAAACTGGACCGGGCCGGCGTGTTCATGCGTCTGGGCGCCCTGCAAAAGCAGGTCGGTAAACTCGACCAGATGCTGCCCGGCTATAGTGCCGGCAGCGGCGATACCGGCAGTGTCGACTGGAACAAACTGCTGGACAAGGCCTCCAGCTACATTCGCCTGGACATCAACAGCAACACCGATGACATCAAGCCCTTGCTGTCGAGCCAGCAGCTGACCCATATCCGTCTGGCGGTCAGCCTGAGCCTTGAACAGGCACAGTGGGCGGCGCTTAACGGGCTGCAGGATGTATATGATCAGGCCGTGGCGCAAGGCATCGAGTTGCTCGACCAGTACTTTGCACAAGACCACCAGGCCGCCGGCAGCATGCGTACCCAGTTGCAGGAGCTGGCAGGCGCGCGGGTCAGCCAGGCCATGCCTGACATCAACCCGGCACTGGTGGCCCTGCAAGGCTATATCCAGGAGCGCACCCTTGAGCGTCGTGCTCCACGGGAGGCGCAATAATGAAAAAACGTACTTTTCTGCTGTTGCTGATAGCCATCCTGCTGGCTGCCGGACTGGGCATGCTGGTGGTGGAACATCAGGGCTATGTGCTGATCACCTGGAAAAACATCCGCTTCGAATCCACCCTGTGGGTGTTTCTGGCCTGCATTGCGGTCCTGCTGGCCGGTTTGTACCTGCTGCGCATGCTTGCCTGTGCCGTGCTGGCATCGCTGGGCTGGGTCAACCCGTGGTCGGCCCGCAACCGCAAGAAGCGGCTGGACGAAGCGGTCAACCAGGGCATGCTGGAGTTCTCCCGCGGCAACTGGCAGCCGGCGTTGCGCCAGTTGAGTCATGCGGCGAAAACCAGTCCGCAGCCGCTGCCCTACATTCTGGCGGCGGCGCGTGCCGCGGAAAAACTGCAACAGCGTGATACCGCCGACCAGCTGCTTGAAGAAGCCCGGACACGTCTGCCGGAGAGCGATCTGGCGATCATTCTTTGCCAGGCCGAGCTTTACCAGCAGCGCGGCCAGCAGGAGCAGGCACAGCAATTGCTGCAGAACGCCCAGCGGCACAACTCCGAGAACCCCGAACTGATCGAGCGCCTGTACCATGTCCTGCTGGACAACCGGGACTGGGGCGGGCTGATCGGGCTGGTGCCGGACCTGTACAAGATCAAGTCACTGAGCGAAGGCGAGGTGAAGGCGATCGAGCAGCGTGCATGGCAAGGCCGGTTGCAGGCTGCCGGCGACCTGCAACAGCTGAACAAGGTGTGGAACACCATGTCGTCCAGCCTGCACCGCAATGCATCAACCGTGCTGGCGTACTGCAGCCAGCTGATCACCCTGGGACACGCCGGTGAGGCCGAAGGATTGCTGCGCCAGCAACTGGAACAGAATGTCGATGTGGCCCTGTTGCAGGCGTATGCACAGATCCCCCATGCCGATCCGGAGCGCGCCCTGCAGACGGCAGAGGGCTGGTTGCGGCAAGTGCCCGATGATGCCATGGCGCTGTTTGCCCTGGGCCGGCTGGCGGTACAGGCGCGGCAATGGGGCAGGGCGCGGGACTATTACCAGTCCAGCCTGGAGCGCCGGCCGACTCCGCAGGTATATGCCGAGCTGGCGCGCCTGCTCAACCAGATGGGCGACTACAAGACCGGCAACGAACTGCTGGCTACCGGCATTCGCCTGCTGGAACGCCAGAACGGCGACCGGATCGACTAGCAGCCATTCACTGATCTACGGTAGAAAATGGAAAAGCACCCGTCCGGGTGCTTTTCTGTGTGTGGGCAGAGCCTTGTATCCTTGGGCTACAGCTTCCCGCCCAGTGGCACCTGCCGTTCACGTCCGAAGCCGCGCGTGCTCAGGCACGGGCCCGGTGCCGCCTGGCGGCGCTTGAATTCGTTGCGGTCGATCATGCGCGTCACGCGCTGCACCCAGCCGGCATCGAGGCCGGCATCCAGCAACTGTTGCACGCTGCGGCTTTCTTCCACATACAGGCGCACGATCTCGTCCAGCAACGGATAGGGTGGCAGGCTGTCGCTGTCTTCCTGGCCAGGGGCCAGCTCGGCGGTGGGCGGGCGGGTGATCACCCGCTCGGGAATGGCCGGACCCAGCGTGTTGCGGTATTCGGCCAGCCGGTAGGCCAGGGTTTTCGGGATGTCCTTGAGCAGGGCGAAGCCGCCGCACATGTCGCCGTACAGGGTGCAATAACCGACCGCCATCTCGCTCTTGTTGCTGGTGGTCAGCAGCAGGGCACCCGAGCGGTTGGACAGCGCCATCAGCAGCATGCCGCGGCTGCGGGCCTGAAGGTTCTGCTCGGTGGTGTCCTGCGCGGGGGCTGGCCATTGTTCCAGCAGCGGTTGCAGCTGTGCGGCAAAGGGTTCGACCAGCGGCGCGATGGGGGCCACATGATAGGCCACGCCCAGGGCGCGGGCCTGCTCGGCAGCATCATCCTGGCTGATCTGCGCGGTGTAGTGATAGGGCATCATGACCGCCGTCACCCGGTTGGCACCCAGTGCGTCCACCGCCAGTGCCAGCACCAGTGCCGAGTCGATGCCGCCGGACAGGCCAAGCAGGGCACCGTTGAAACTGCAGGCTCCGGCATAGTCATGCAGCGAGGTCACCAGCGCCTGCCAGGTCAGGGCTTCGCTGGCAGGAAGGGACGGTGCCGGGCCGGCAGCCGGGTCAACGGCCAGCAGCGCTTCGGCAAAGCCTGTAGCCCGTTGACGCAGCAAGCCGTCGGCATCCACTACACAGCTATGGCCGTCGAATACCAGCTCGTCCTGTCCGCCCACCGGGTTGACCTGTGCCAGCGGGCAGCCCAGCTGGCGTGCGATTGTTGACAGCTGCTGCTCCCTTGCAGGCAGGCCGTCATGGTGGAAGGCGCTGTCGCCCAGATTGATCAGCAGTGTACAAGGCCGGGATGCCAACTGTTGTTGCAACTCTGGCCGGAACATCTCGTCACCCAGGGTGATGGCCAGCTGCATGCCTTGAAACTCCAGCCAGGGCAGGCTGCTGCCGGGCGTGAAATAGCGTTGCTGATTCTGCAGCGGGTCGGGTGACAGCCATTGCTTGTCATGGCTCCAGAGCAGCCGGCCCTGATGGAACAGGCAGGCACTGTGATACAGGTGGCCGTCGGCAAAACGGGGCATGCCAAGCAGGAAAGACTGTTGTTCGCTCAGTGTACACAGGGTTGGCAGGGCGTCTTGCACGGCCTCTGCCACATGCGGGTACAGCCAGCGGTCCTGCAGGACATGTCCGGTCAGGGCCAGCGAGGGAAAGACCAGCAGGTCGCTGTGGCCGTCATCCTGCCGGATGGCATGTTCGATATTGGCCAGGTTGGCAGCCGGGTCACCGGAGTGGATGCGGATCTGGGCCAGGGTGATGCGGGGCAGGGCGGGCATGCGGTCAATCCTGTGGGCAGGGAACAAGGCCGCCAGTTTAACAAACCGGCGGCCTTCCGGTCATGCCGGTTACCAGGTAACCCCGACACCCATCAGGTAGCGGCGGTCGTTCAGGTCGCCTTGCTGGCTTTTGACTTTTTCCCACTCGGATCTCAGGCTGAACGAGGCCCAGCTGTTGATCTTGTAGCGCAGGCCGGCTTCGTTATCCAGCGTGTAGCTGACGGCCGGCGTGAAGGGCAGGCCCACTTCGCCCTGGTAGTACAGCTCCAGGGTCTTGGCGAGGAAATAGCGCCGGTAATCCCAGCTGGCGACCAGCGAGTTGAAGTGTTCGCGCTCGTCATTGGCAAACCTGTAGCGGTTATGGGTAAGCAGTGTGCTGGCAGAAAAAGCACCCAGTGCATTGTCCCAGAACTGGAAGCCCGGGCCGGTACCCAGGGTGCTCTGGGTGCGTACATCTTCGAGGCGGTCGTGGGTGTATTTGCCCTTGCCTTTCCAGAACCAGCGCTCGGTCAGGAAGTAATCCAGCCCGTAGCTGCCGGTATAGCGGTCGGTTTTTCTGCTCTCGTCTTTGGTCTCGTGTTCGTACTGGGCGTCAAAGCCGTGCCGCCAGCGGCCATGGCGCAGCTGGCTGGCCAGCTTGAGATCGTATTTGTCGGAGTCGTTTTCGTTACGGTTGAAGTCTGCCGCCAGGTGCAGCGAGCCGCTCCAGAGCAGGTCGCTGACCAGCTTTTTGGGCTCGTGGGGGGTAAGCTGATGAATTGATGCGATGGGGCTGGCCTGCTCTCCGCCCTCATACACCAGGCTGACGCTGCCGGCCTCGCTGCCGTGCAGCCGGGCCAGCCGGCCATCGTCACTGCGCTGCTGCCTGACCAGAAATTGCTGGTCGCTGTCGAGGCTGGCAATCTGCTTGATGTCCAGGGAGAGGGTGCCGGCATAGGCCGTTTTGACTAACAACCGCCCGCCATCCAGCAGTACAATGGTGCCGCTGATGCGGTCACCGTTGTTCAGGGTGACGGTATCGGCCCAGACTGAACTTGCCAGTCCGCAACAGCTCAAAGCTGCGTAAAGAAACAGGGTGCGCATAAAGAGTAAAGCCGTTTGATGAGGTTGGAGTGGAAGACGCAATGGATGGTGGTGGCGCTAGGACGCCGGTCACCGCAAAAAAGTTCACCGATGCCGCCCGGCGACGGGAAATGCTCTATGCTGCGCTGGCACAGGTGCCGGCAGGCAAGGTGGTTACCTATGGCCAGCTGGCCGAATTGGCCGGGCTGGGCCGCGCCGCACGCTGGGTCGGTACCCAGTTGAGCAACCTGCCGGATGACAGCCGCCTGCCATGGCACCGGGTGATCAACCAGGCCGGACGCCTGAGCGTGCCCGAAGGCAGCGAGAGTTGGCTGGAACAATGCCAGCGTCTGCGTTGCGAGGGTGTTCAGGTCAGCAATGGACGGGTATCCTTGCCGCGTTACCGTTGGCAGCCATAAGACAATTCCGGACGCTATTTTGATGCAAGTTGACCATGACTAACAAGGGCTGGCGCGAAGCGCTGACCACCTATTCCAGTCCGGCCGTGCTGGCCCTGCTGCTGCTCGGGTTTGCTGCCGGCCTGCCGTACATGCTGGTGTTCTCCACGCTGTCGGTCTGGCTGCGCGAGGCCGGCGTGGCACGCGAAACCATCGGCTATGCCAGCCTGATCGGCCTGGCCTATGCCTTCAAGTGGGTCTGGTCGCCGATGCTGGACCAGTGGAAGCTGCCCTTGCTCGGGCGCATGGGGCGGCGGCGCTCCTGGCTGATCCTGTCACAGATCCTGGTGGCCATCGGGCTGGCCGGCATGGCCTTCAGCAACCCGCAGACACACCTGGCAGTGCTGGTGGCACTGGCGGTGATGGTGGCTTTCGCTTCGGCCACCCAGGATATCGCGGTGGACGCCTACCGCCTCGAAATTGTCGAGAACGAACGCCAGGCCGCGCTGGCCGCCAGCTACATGGCCGGTTACCGGGTGGCGGCACTGCTGGCCACCGCCGGCGCGTTGTATTTTGCCGAGTGGTTCGGCTCGACCGGCCTGCAATACCGGCATTCGGCCTGGGCCAGTACTTACCTGCTGTTTGCATTGCTGATGCTGCCGGGCATGCTGACCACCCTGTGGATGAAAGAGCCAAAGCTGAAGCTGGATGAAACAGCGGATCGTGTGCCCTATGCCCTGAGTCATCAGCTGGTGTCGATTGTGGTGCTGATGGTACTGCTGATCTCGGTGCCGGCCATGCTGACCCAGTATTACCACACCAACTTCCACCCGTTTCTGCGCGGTTCGCAAAGCCTGGCCGACCTGTTTTTCACCGACCGGGCATTTCTGCGCGGCCTGATGTACAGCCTGTTCATTGTTGCCTGTGTGTCTTCGTTCGGGCGCCGGGGGCTGGCTCCGGTGCTGACGCCGGTGAACGATTTTATCGTTCGTTATCGCTGGCAGGCCTTGTTGTTGCTCGGACTCGTCGCCACTTACCGCATGTCGGACACGGTGATGGGCGTGATGGCCAATGTGTTTTATATTGACCAGGGCTTCACCAAGGACCAGATTGCCGGGGTCAGCAAGGTCTTCGGCCTGATCATGACCTTGCTGGGGGCCGGTGCCGGCGGTGTGCTGATTGTGCGTTTCGGCATCATGCCGATCCTGCTGCTGGGCGGCATTGCCTCGGCGGCGACCAACCTGATGTTTGTCATGCTCAGTGGCATGGGCGCGCACATGCAGATGCTGGTGGTGACCATCTCCTGCGACAACTTCAGTGCCGGGATGGCGACGGCGGCCTTTGTCGCCTATCTGTCCAGCCTGACCAATTTGCGCTTTTCGGCCACACAGTATGCGCTGCTGAGTTCGATCATGTTGTTGTTGCCGCGCCTGATTGGCGGTTATTCCGGCGTGATGGTGGACAAGCTGGGTTATGCCAACTTTTTTTACGCCACGGCGCTGCTGGGCGTGCCCACCGTGCTGCTGATCATCTGGCAGTGGCGTCTGGATGCACGCCAGAAGAAATAGGCGACGGGCCGGGTTTTACACACCCTGGAAGGGAGGGTTATATGCAAGGTTTTTTATGGTTTTTCTTGTTGCTGCCGCTGCTGGAGCTGTATGTGCTGATCAAGGTCGGCAGCGAGATTGGCGCATTGAGCGTGGTGTTGTGGATCATCTTCAGCGCCATCGCCGGCATTTTCTGCATCCGCATGGCGGGCGTGGCCACCGCGTTCAGTGTGCGCGAGCGCATGGCGCGGGGCGAGGTGCCGGATGACGCCATGCTGACCGGCCTGTTGTGGGTGATCGGGGGCGTGCTGCTGTTCATTCCCGGCTTCATCAGTGATGCCGCCGGTGTGCTCTGCATCCTGCCGGTGACCCGTTACTGGCTGATCCGGCGCATGCGTCGCGGCATGCCGCAGGCGGATATCCGTGCCGGATATGGCGAATACCGGCAGAGCCGCACGCCGGGGAGCCACGATGAGCGTGAAGTCCACATCATCGAGGGTGAGTACGAGCGCAAGGACAAGGACTAAACCGGGCCTGTGGCTCCCGTTTTGTGGTTGCCGGCGGATGGTCACGGGGTTGCCGGGCCGGTTGCGGCGCGGGCCCGCTGCCCCGGGATATTTATTGTGCCGATCCCTTGAAATGCGTTTTGCCAGCCCCATATAGCTTGCACCAGTTACTGTGGCACACCCCGGTGTGCTCAACGGATGTCCGGATACCCTGTCCGGAACATCCTTTTTCATCAAGGGCAGGCAATGCATGTCTGCCGGTTGTTAATTGTCCGTTAGGAGAGATCGAGAATGAAGCTTCGTCCTCTGCATGATCGTGTGGTCATCCGCCGTAGTGAAGAAGAAACCAAAACCGCCGGTGGCATCGTGCTGCCCGGTTCTGCCGCCGAGAAGCCCAACCAGGGCGAAATCGTTGCTGTCGGTACCGGCCGCGTGCTGGACAACGGTGAAGTGCGCGCCCTGGCCGTCAAGGTGGGTGACAAGGTGGTGTTCGGTCCATATTCCGGCAGCAATACCGTCAAGGTTGACGGTGAAGACCTGCTGGTGATGAACGAGAGCGAGATTCTGGCCGTTATCGAAGGCTGATCTGTCTTTTTTTCACGATTGAAACAATCCAGAAGAATTTTGAGGTAAACATCAAATGGCTGCAAAAGAAGTTAAGTTCGGCGATGCCGGCCGCAAGAAAATGCTCACTGGTGTCAACACCCTGGCTGACGCGGTAAAAGCGACCCTTGGTCCGAAGGGCCGTAACGTGGTACTGGAGCGCAGCTTCGGTGCCCCCGTCATCACCAAGGACGGCGTTTCCGTTGCCAAAGAGATCGAGCTGAAAGACCGTTTCGAGAACATGGGCGCACAACTGGTTAAAGACGTTGCCTCCAAGGCCAACGACGAAGCCGGTGACGGCACCACCACCGCCACCGTTCTGGCCCAGGCGATCGTCAATGAAGGCCTGAAGGCGGTTGCCGCCGGCATGAACCCGATGGACCTGAAGCGCGGTATCGACAAGGCCACTGCCGCCATCGTCGAGCAGCTGAAGGCCCAGGCCAAGCCATGCGCCGACTCCAAGGCCATCGCCCAGGTCGGTACCATCTCTGCCAACTCCGACAGCACCATCGGTGACATCATCGCCGAAGCCATGGAAAAAGTCGGTAAAGAAGGCGTGATCACCGTTGAGGAAGGTTCCGGTCTGGAAAACGAGCTGTCCGTGGTTGAGGGCATGCAGTTTGACCGTGGCTATCTGTCTCCGTACTTCATCAACAAGCCGGACACCATGGTGGCCGAGCTGGAAGACCCGCTGCTGCTGCTGGTTGACAAGAAGATCTCCAACATCCGCGAGCTGCTGCCCGTGCTGGAAGCCGTTGCCAAAGCCGGCCGTCCGCTGCTGATCGTGGCTGAAGACGTTGAAGGCGAAGCGCTGGCCACTCTGGTGGTCAACAACATGCGTGGCATCGTCAAGGTTGCTGCCGTTAAAGCCCCCGGCTTTGGCGACCGCCGCAAGGCCATGCTGCAGGACATCGCCATCCTGACCGGTGGTACCGTGGTTTCCGAAGAAGTCGGCCTGAGCCTGGACACCACTACTCTTGAGCACCTGGGTCACGCCAAGCGCGTAGTTCTGGACAAGGACAACACCACCATCATCGATGGTGCCGGCCAGCAGGCTGACATCGAGGCCCGTGTTGCCCAGATCCGCAAGCAGATCGAAGACACCACTTCCGACTACGACAAAGAGAAGCTGCAAGAGCGTCTGGCCAAACTGGCTGGCGGTGTTGCCGTGATCAAGGTTGGCGCTGCCACCGAAGTCGAGATGAAAGAGAAGAAAGCCCGCGTTGAAGACGCGCTGCACGCTACCCGTGCCGCCGTTGAAGAAGGCGTGGTACCTGGCGGCGGTGTCGCTCTGGTACGTGCGCTGCTGGCCATCGAAGGCCTGACCGGCGACAACGAAGAGCAGAACGTGGGTATTGCCCTGCTGCGTCGTGCGGTTGAAGCACCTCTGCGCCAGATCGTGGCCAACGCCGGCGACGAAGCCAGCGTAGTGGTGGACAAGGTCAAGCAGGGCGAAGGCAACTTCGGCTACAACGCTGCTAGCGGCGAGTATGGCGACATGATTGCCATGGGTATCCTGGACCCGGCCAAAGTGACCCGTTCCGCACTGCAGGCGGCGGCTTCCATTGGCGGTCTGATGATCACCACCGAGGCCATGATTGCCGAAGTCAAAGACGACTCGGCTGCCCCTGCAATGCCTGACATGGGCGGCATGGGTGGTATGGGCGGCATGGGCATGATGTAATCGCCCTGTCCCTGTGACACAAAAAACCGCGCTCCGGGAAACCGGGCGCGGTTTTTTTGTTTCTTGATTGTGCTAGCATCAAGCGTCAGCACCGGCGGCCTGCCAGAAAACAGGAATTGATACATGACTCATGCACAACAGGATGTCGCAACACGGTTGAAGAATCATTTTTCCGTGCGGGTCATCAACGAGGCCCACTACATGGCCGAATGCTGGCATGACAGTCAGCGTGCCACCTGGACACCGGATACCGCCCGCAACCTGCAACAGGCCGCCGGGCGCTTGCAGCGTTATGCCGAGCGCTATGAGCAGCGGGAGCACCAGGAGATTGCAGCTCAAGTGCTGCAGGTCATGCAGCAGGTGGCTTCCGATCAGGGCCGGTTGACGACCGCCACCATCGAGGTGCTTGACCTGTTGATGCAGCGTTTGTGTGAAGCCCGTCTGCAGCTGGCCAGCGACCAGGCAATGCCTGATGCGGAACAGGTGCGAACACGCAGCAAACCGCTGTATCTGGCTCTGGATGACCGTGGCCAGGCCGAGTTGCTGGCCACGCAACTGGCGTTTTACGGCATGCAGGCACAGGTTCTGCATGATGCTGCCGGATTGCGGGAGGCCTTCGGGAAGCGTTATCCGCTGGCACTGATCATGGATGTGGACTTCGTCGCGGAAGGGCAGGGACTGGTGCTGGTTGCCGAAGTCCAGTCGCGGGCAGAAGCCAGGGTGCCGGTGGTGTTCTTCAGCAGCGACAGGGCGGATGCAATGATCCGGCTGGCTGCGGTACGCATTGGTGGCGAGGCTTTCCTGCAGGGTGAGCTGGAGGCACCGGCAATCCTCGAAGTGATCGAGACGACCGTGGTGCCGGGCATGCGCGAACCCAGCCGGGTGTTGGTCGTTGATGACTCCAGGGCGCAGTCGATGCTGACGGCACGGGTGCTGAACTCTGCGGTGATCATGACCCGTACCGTGCACAACCCGACACTGGCATTGCGGGAGCTGGATGAGTTCAACCCGGATCTGGTCATTCTGGACATGTACATGCCGGAATGCTCTGGGCCGGAGCTGGCCAGAATGATCCGGCAATGCGACCGCTTCGACAGCATTTCGATCATTTACCAGTCGGCCGAAGAAGATCTGGACAAGCAGCTGTGGGCCATGCAGCAGGGCGCGGATGACTTTCTTACCAAACCGGTCAGGCCCAACGTACTGATTGCCACGGTACGCAACCGGGTGGCCCGGGCACGCGGTCTTAAGGCGCGCATGGTCAGGGATAGCCTGACCGGCTTGTACAACCATACGCATATCCAGCAGCTGCTGGAGGAAAGCCATGAGCGGGCCCGCCGGCTGTCACGCCGGCTTTCGGTGGTGATGCTGGATATCGACCATTTCAAGCAGGTTAATGATACCCATGGCCATCCGCTGGGTGACCGGGTGATCAAGAGTCTGGCCATGCTGCTCAAGCAGCGTTTGCGCAAGAGCGACATGATTGGCCGTTATGGCGGCGAGGAGTTTGTCCTGATCCTGCCGGATGCCGACGGAATCCAGGCAGCAGCTGTGGTCAACGAATTGCTTGAGCGCTTCCGGCACATGGACTTCCAGGGCGTGAGCGGTGCGTTCAGCTGCTCGTTCAGTGCCGGTGTCGCCGAGTGCCGACCGGATCAGGATCAGCCGGCGCTGGACTGGATCACTCTGGCCGACCAGGCGTTGTATAGTGCCAAGAGCCGGGGCCGGAACCAGGTCGTGATTGCCTGAAACCACTACAGCTTGCCTGACAGAAGTACTGCCGGGAAGCTGCAGCCGCTGTCAGTGCGGCTCTGGCGCCTTGCTTCTGGCCTCGGCGGCGGCGCTGCGAATTCTTTCCAGCAGGTGCTTGGAGGCGTAGCCGTCCTGCGGCAGGTCCTGGAGTTGCTGGAAGCCACGGATGGCCTTGCGTGTATTGACGCCAATGATGCCATCGGCGGTACCGGTAGCCAGTCCCAGGTCATTGAGCAGCTGTTGCAACTCCAGCCGTTCGCTGCGGCTCAGCGGCAGGTCTTCGGTGGGCCAGCGGTGCAGGCTGAAGTGCTCTCCCTGCAGCCCGTTGGCCAGCAGGCCGACAGCCAGCGCGTAGGCTGTCGAGTTGTTGTAACGCAGAATGCTGCGGAAGTTGTTGAGCTGCAGGTAGGCCGGGCCACGGTAGCCGGCCGGCAGGAAGATGCTGGCTTCCTGCTGCAGCTGTTCAGCGCTGAGCGAGGCGGCCCCGTCCAGCTCCACCCCGAGTTGCAGCCATTCAGCCAGCGGCTTGCGTTGCTCGCCGTCGGCCAGGGCATGGTCGAACAGCGTTGGCAGCCGTACTTCATGGCCCCAGCCGGCACCACGCTGCCAGCCCGAGTTGTTGAGGTAGTTGGCTGCCGAGGCGAGGGCGTCGGCGCTCGAATTCCAGATATCGCGCTTGCCGTTACCGTCAAAATCTACTGCGTGTTCCAGATAGGTGGTCGGCATGAACTGGGTTTGCCCCATCGCGCCGGCCCATGAACCGATCATTGCCCTGGAACTGACATCGCCATTTTGCAAAATGCGCAGGGCAGCCATCAGCTGGTCTTCCCAGAATGCCGCACGGCGGCCGTGCCAGGCCAGGGTGGCCAGTGAGCGGATGATGTTCTTGTCGCCCATTTGCTGGCCATAATTGCTTTCCATGCCCCAGATGGCAACCAGGGTATAGCGGTCAACACCGTAGCGTTCCTCGATCAGGTCCAGGGTGCGCCGGTGTTCCGCCAGCACTGCCTTGCCGCGGGCAATGCGCCAGGAGGAGAGCGCGCCTTCCAGATACTGCCAGACCGGGCGGGTAAATTCGGGCTGGCTTTCGTCGGCGCGGATGATCGAGGGGTCGGCGCTGATACCGGTGAATGCCTGCTCCAGCGCCCAGCCTTCAATGCCGGCGTTGCGTGCCGTGCGGGTGAATTCTGTCAGCCACTGTTCGAAGGAACGTGATTGCTGTGTGCCGGCGGGCGCACCGGTTCCGGCCGGTGTAGCGTACAGGGGGCCGGTAACGGCCAGCCCGAGCAGGGTGGCAAGTGCCAGTGTGGGCAGTTTTGACATGGGTGGAGTCCTGAAAAATGTCGCACAAGTCTAGCATTTTCTGCCGCCGGACCGGAGCAGGTTTTGCCGGCGGACTGATTCCCGTGTCGTGCTTCAATCACCGGAGCTGCAGCGGGCTGCGCGGAACAGCCGGGCCAGCCCGGCGGTCGAGCTGTCGCAGGCGGCTGTGCCGGCATCGCTGTTCAGCAACGGATAAATCCGCTCGCCCAGCTGCTTGCCCAGTTCGACACCCCACTGGTCAAAGGCATTGATGCCCCAGATCACGCTCTGGATGTAGGTCCTGTTTTCGTACAGGGCGATCAGGGCGCCAAGATGGTGCGGGTCAAGCTGTGGCAACACCAGGGTATTGCTGGGCCGGTTGCCGGGAATCACCTTGTGTGGAGCCAGCCGGGCCACGTCGGCCTCGTCCATGCCGGCGGCGCGCAGCTCTTCTGTGGCCTGCTGCAGGGATTTGCCCTGCATCAGCGCCTGGCTTTGCGACAGGCAGTTGGCGTACAGCCATTGCTGGTGATCGGCCACCGGGTTGAGGCTGCGGGCGGAAATGATGAAGTCGGCCGGAACCATCTGGGTGCCCTGCAGTAGCAGCTGGTGATAGGCGTGCTGGCCGTTGGTGCCGATGTTGCCCCAGATCACCGGGCCGCTGCTGTAGTCCAGCGGCTGGCCGTCATGGCGGACCCGCTTGCCGCTGGACTCCATGTCCAGCTGTTGCAGGTGATCGGGCAGGCTGCGCAGGTAGTTGTCATAAGGCAGCACGGCGTGGCTTTGCGCGCCATGAAAGTTGGCATACCAGATGCCCAGCAGCGCCATGATGACAGGCATGTTATCTGCCAGCGGAGCGTTCAGGGCGTGCAGGTCCATGGCGTGTGCGCCGGCCAGCATGGCCTTGAAGTTGTCCATGCCGGTCATCAGGGCAATGGGCAGGCCGATCGCCGACCAGAGCGAGTAGCGCCCGCCGACCCAGTCCCACATGGGCAGAATGTTCTTTTCGGTGATGCCGAAAGCGACCGCTTTTTCGACATTGCTGGACACTGCGATGAAGTGGCGGCACAGCTGCTCGTGCGGGCAGCCCTGCGCCAGCAGCCACCGGCGAGCGGCCTCGGCGTTTTTCAGGGTTTCCAGGGTGCCGAATGACTTGCTGGAGACGATGAACAGGGTGCGCCCGGCATTGAGCTGGCGGCTGATCTGGTAAAACTCGCTGCTGTCGATATTGGTCAGAAAGTGGCAGCGCAGCCCGCCGCAGGCAAAAGGCTGCAGGGCTTCCACCGCCAGTTGCGGGCCGAGGAAGGAGCCGCCGATACCGATGTTGACGATATCGGTGATGCCCTGGCCAGCAAAGCCTTGCCACTGGCCGCTATGTACCTGTGCCACCAGCTCGGCCATGCGTTCGTGTACCTGCCGCACCTCGGTGAGGATGTCGTGGCCGTCGAGCATGAACTGTCCGTACGCGGGGCGGCGCAGGGCGCTGTGCAGGGCCGGGCGCTGCTCGGTGGTGTTGACGATGTTGCCCCGGTACTGGGCCGCTAGCGCTGCGGGAACGCCGGCCTGTGCGGCCAGCTGCAGCAGCAGGTCCAGCGTGGGAACGTCGATCAGGTTTTTCGAGTAATCCAGCAACATGCCCTGGTGGCTGAGCGAAAAACGGGCGAAGCGCTGCGGATCAAGATCGAAGGCTGCGGGCATGGAAAAGCCGTGCATGGCAGCCCGTTGTGTCTGCAACGACTGCCAGGCGGGAAGGGTGAGCGGGTTAACGGGAGAAAAAGCCTGCTGCATCCTGATGTCCTTATGTTGAGTACAACGCCAATCGTCATTGTGGCCATGGTGCCGAAACGCGGAAAACCGCCCTGCCGGTGCAGGGGCGTTCGCAGCCGGCCGGAGTGATCCATGCACAACGCTACACGCCCGCGTTGCATTGCAGGGAGACCCTTAAAGGTTGGTTTAAATATTAGCACCGAAGTGACAGCGCCGGGAAAGCACAAACGCTTTCATTGATCTGTGCAACAAGAGCATGCTGATCAGAAGGGAAGGCGCGTGCGGTATTGCCGTTACCGCACGCGTGCCCGGAGGTTTTTACGCCAGTTGTACCGGAATGGCGTTGCTGCTGTGGCTCAGCGAGCCGTCGGCCGCCATGTACAGCAGGCGTGGCTGGTGGGTATCCAGTTCGTGCTCTTCGTAGTGGCAGTAGGCGCAGATGATCAGGCGGTCGCCGACACTGGCCTTGTGCGCTGCCGCACCGTTGACGGAAATGATGCGCGAACCGGCTTCGCCACGGATGGCGTAGGTGGTGAAGCGCTCGCCGTTGTCGACGTTGTAGATCTGGATTTGCTCGTATTCACGAATGCCGGACATGTCCAGCCAGTCACCGTCGATGGCGCAGGAGCCTTCGTAGTCCACCACTGCGTGGGTGGTAATCGCCCGGTGCAGTTTGGCTTTGAGCAGTATGGTTTGCATCAGTGTTTCTACCTCTAATCTGGTGGTGCGTAGCAAGGTGCCGGACAGGTTCAGGGTTGCACGTCGAACTCGATGTTGTCGATCAGACGTGTATTGCCAAGAAAGGCCGCAGCCAGCATGACCAGCCGGCGGCTGTCGGCATTGGCCGGTTGCAGGCTGTCCGCTTCGCGCAGTTCCAGGTAATCCGGTTGCATGCCGGCTTCTGTCAGCTCCTGGGCGGCCTGCTGCAACAGGGCAGCGTAATCGCGGCGTCCGGACCGTATCCGGGCAACGCTTTGTTGTAGGCAGCCATGCAGGGCAGGTGCTGTTTTGCGTTGCGCGGCGTCAAGATACCCGTTTCGCGAGGATAATGCGAGCCCGTCGCTGTCGCGGACAATGGGCGCCCCGATGATCTGCACCGGAATATTCAGCTCGCTGACCATTTTGCGGATTACCGTCAGTTGCTGATAGTCCTTTTCGCCAAACACTGCCAGGTCGGGCTGAACCATGTTGAACAACTTGGTGACCACGGTGGCGACACCGTCGAAATGCCCCGGACGGCTGCCGCCGCACAGGCCCTCGCTGACCTCCGGTACATGCACCAGGCAGTGGTTGTCCATGCCGTTCGGGTACATCAGGGCATCGGTCGGCGTGAACAGCAGGGCGCAACCGGCGGCGGCCAGTTTTTCCTGGTCGGCGGCCAGGGTGCGCGGGTAGCTGTCGAGGTCCTCATTGGGGCCGAACTGCAGCGGGTTGACGAAAATGCTCGCCACGACAAAGTCGGCGTGCTGCCGTGCGGTGGCAATCAGGGACATGTGCCCGGCATGCAGGTTGCCCATGGTGGGGACGAAAGCGATGCGCCGGCCATTCAGGCGGGCTTGCCGGACCTGCTCGCGCAGGGCGGTGATGTTGTCAACGGTAATCATGATCTAGGCTTTGAATTCGTGTTCCGGCGCGGGAAAGCGCCCCTGTTTGACGGCGTCGGCATAGGCCGCGATGGCGCCTTCGATGGAGCCGGCTTCCGGCATGAAATTGCGGACGAACTTTGGTGTGAAGCCGGTCAGTGACATGCCGAGCATGTCATGCAGGACCAGCACCTGGCCATCGGTATCCGGGCCGGCACCAATGCCGATGACCGGCACGGCTGCCGCTGCGGTGACTTCAGCCGCCAGGCTGCCGGGTACGCATTCGAGCAACAGCATGGCCGCGCCGGCCTGCTCCAGTGCCTGTGCATCTGCCTTGAGCCGTGCGGCTGCTTCGGCGTCGCGGCCCTGTACCTTGTAACCGCCAAAGACATTGACCGACTGCGGCGTCAGGCCCAGGTGAATGCAGGCGGGAATGCCACGCTGTGCCAGCCCGGTGACGGCCTCGCACAGCCAGTCGCCGCCTTCCAGCTTCACCATGTGGGCACCGGCACGCATCAGCATGGCGCTCTGGCGGTAGATTTCCTCGAGGCTTGCAGTGGCCATGAATGGCAGGTCGGCGACAATCAGGGCGCCCCTGTTGCCACGCTTGACGCTGGCCGTGTGATAGGCCACATCCTCGATGGTCACCGGCAGGGTGCTGTCACGGCCCTGCAGAACCATGCCGAGCGAGTCGCCGACCAGCAGCGTCTCGATACCGGCCGCGCACGAGGTGGCGGCAAAGGTGGCGTCATAGCAGGTCAGCATGGTGATTTTTTCGCCGCGTGCCTTGTGCTCCAGCAGGGTGGTCAGGGTGATGTCAGGCATGGTGGCTGCTCCTTTTGGCGATCCTCGCCGGCGCGGCGGGAGGGCTGTGATGCAAGGTTTTACGAGAGTTGTCGTTATGGAGCCAGACGGTGCAGGCTGCTGTCCTGTGGACACTGCAGGAGCAGGTCGACCAGAAGACGGCCGTCGGGCAATTGTAAATCAGCGCAGGATACCTCAGCCAAAGGGTATAAGACAAAGGGGCGCTGATGCATGTGGTAATGGGGAACTTGCAGGCGTGTGTTGCTGATGCTTTGCTGGCCGATCAGCAGGATGTCCAGATCCAGGGTGCGCGGCCCCCAGCGTTCGCCCTTGCGCTCGCGGCCTTGCTCCTGCTCGATGGCTTGCAGGTGGTCGAGCAGCTGCAGTGGATCAAGGCCGGTTTCCAGCAGGGCGACCGCGTTGGTGTAGCGCGGCTGGTCGGCAGGCCCGAGCGGGGCGCTGGAGTACAGTGACGAGGTTTTCAGCAGCCGGGTCTGTGGCAGCCGGCCGATAGCCTGCAGGGCCTGCTCCAGCTGCTGGCGCGAGTCGCCCAGGTTGCTGCCAAGCCCGATATGTACCTGTTGCATCAGTGATTGCTTCCTGCCGGGCCGGTGGTACGTGCCTTGCGTTTGCGCGGACGTCGGCTCTTGCGGACCGGACCGCTCAGCTCGGTGATCATGCGGCGGCGGTCGGGTTCGCTGGCAAACTGGTAGTCGGTCCACCACTGGCCCAGATTGCCGGTGTCTTCGCCGGCATCTTCACGCAGTAGCAGAAAATCGTAAGCGGCGCGGAACCTGGGGTGAGCCAGCACGGTTTCGGCACGTTTGCCGTAGCGGTAGGGCAGGCGTTCCTGCAGGGCCCAGATTTCCTGCATCGGCATGGTAAAGCGCCTGGGAATGGCAATGCGCTGTATCTGCACCGGCAGCAGCATGTGTGCGGCTTTCTGGATGGCCGGCACGGGTGCCAGCCCTTCGGCCTGGCAACGGGCGATCAGGGGCAGCAGGCCGGGCCACAGCAGGGCGGCAAACAGGAATGCCGGGGTGACGGTCTTGCCTTCGGCTAGCCGGACATCGGTGTTGCGCAGGGCCAGGCGCACCAGGCTGGTGCAGTATTCGGGGTCCTGTTCCAGTTCGGCGGCGCTCAGCGGAAACAGCGGGGCAAACAGGTTGTATTGCTGCAACAGGTCGAAGCTGTCTTCGGCACTGCCATTGAGAAAGACCTTCAGCACTTCCTCGTAGAGGCGTGCTGCCGGAATGTCGCCGAGCATCGGTGCCAGGCGGTGAATGGGCGTGGCGGTTTCCGGTGGCAGGTCAAAGCCAAGCTTGGCCGCGAAGCGGATGGCCCGCAGCATGCGCACCGGGTCTTCCTGGTAGCGGGTTTCCGGGTCACCGATCAGTCTCAGGGTACGCGCTTCCAGATCGCTCATGCCGCCGGCAAAATCGTGCAGGATGCGGTTGGCCGGGTCGTAGTACAGGGCATTGATGGTGAAGTCGCGGCGCAGGGCATCTTCTTCCAGGGTGCCATAGACATTGTCGCGCAGAATGCGCCCGCTGCTATCCATGACCGCCTTGCCGCTGGCGGCATCGCGGGCGGTATGGTTGCTGCGGAAAGTGGCCACTTCGATCATCTCGCGGCCAAACAGGACATGCACCAGCCGGAAGCGGCGGCCGATGATGCGCGAGTTGCGGAAAACCTCGCGCACCTGCTCGGGTGTGGCGCTGGTGGCCACATCAAAGTCCTTCGGGCGCTCGCCCAGCAGTGCGTCACGTACGCAGCCGCCAACCAGGAAGGCCTGGAAGCCGGCTTCCTGCAGGCGCAGGGCGACGTTGACTGCATTGCGGCTAAACAGGTCGGTGCGCAGGCCGTGCTGCTCAAAGGTCAGCTGCTGCCCTTTGGGCGCAGCAGCCTTGCGTGGCTTGCGCAGGGTACGGATCAGCTTTTTAAGCATGGCAGGGGCCTGTAAGGATATGTTGCGGCGGCTGTGCCGGGGCAGGGCGGGCCAGACGTTCTGCGCAGGCTGGTGCGCTGGCCTGAAGGCTGGACGGGTAGCGGGAGTTGTATAGAAGATTCATGGAGGCGGATTCTAGCACTGCCAGCGTCCGGGGTGAATCTGTCACGCCGTAGAACGGGAAAATAAAAGAGGAGGCCCAGGGCCTCCTCTATCTACAGCTGTGCTTTGATGTTGTTTTTGTTGTCTGGGCAGTTTTTATTTTTGTTGTGCCGGAATTTTTAGCCATTACTGTAAAAATCAGCGGATTGCTTTGAATGCTGACGTTGTCAACTGCTGTCACCCGTGCCGTTGCCGGCTGTTGTTCTTGTTGTTCCGTTGCGACAGTGTTGCAACAATCCTCTTCAAAGTAATCAGTTGATTGCGTCTCCGGCTTTGTTGTTGTTTTTACTGGAGTCGGTGATGTTATTTTTATTTTTCAAATTTTTGTTTTTGTTGTGCGATAAACAAAGCACGCCCTGTGCCATGTTCTGTATCGCACTGATAGTAAAGGGTATTGTTGGTTTTTGTGTGCTGCGGGAGACATCCGGTAACAATCGGAGTGTTACCTTAATGCACGAAACTGTTACCGGGCGACAGATAGGGTAACAGGGGCAAGAGGGAAATGGCCCGGGCCGGTCGGTTGCCAGCCCGGGCCGGAGCCGTTATACCGCCAGCGGGATTTCTTCGCCGCCCAGCGCTTCCAGCAGTTGCGGAATGAAGTCCCGCAGGGTGAGCATCATCAGGACAAAGCTGGCATCAAACTGGCTGGCGGCATCGTCGCCACCGTCCTGTTCGGCCTGGCTTTGCAGCAGGTCTTCAAAGCGCAGGCGCTTGATCACCAGCTTGTCATCGAGCAGAAAAGACAGCTTCTCTTCCCAGGCCAGTGACAGCACGGTGGCCAGCTTGCCGGCGGCCAGGTGGTTTTGCACTTCCTCGCTGGACAGGTCCTCGCGCTTGATGCGGATGATGCCGCCATCTTCGGCGCTGTCACGCAGTTCGCATTCGTCGAGCAGGAACAGGCCGTGGCTGGCCTCGTGGCTCTTGACCCAGCCGGTGAAGGTTGCGGTGGGGGCCTGCTTCACGCTGACCGGGCGCACCGGCAGGCTGCCCAGAGCTTCGCGCATGGCAGACAGCAGTTCTTCGGCTTTCTTGCTGCTGGAGGCATCCACATAGATGAAGCCGTTCTGCGCGTCAATGGCGGCACGGGTCACCGATTTGCGGATAAAGGCCCGTGGCATCAGTGTCTGCACGATTTCGTCCTTGATCTGGTCTTTTTCCTTTTTGTAGACCTTGCGTGCCTCAGCGGCTTCGAGTTCGTCCACCTTTTCCTGTACGGCATCACGCACCACTGAAGCAGGCAGGATGCGTTCCTCCTGCCGGGCAGCAATAAGCATGAAGCCCTGGCTGGCGTGTACCAGCGGTGCATCCTCGTTTTTTCCCCAGGGAGCGACAAAGCCGTAGGTGCTGGCCACCTGGCTGCCGCAGGCTTTGGCGGGCAGGCTGGCTAGGGCTGTTTCCAGCTCCTCGGCCTGCAGAGGGGATTCAAGGTTCAGACGATACACAAGCAAATTACGAAACCACATGTAGACAGACTCCAGATAAACAAGCGCGGTATTATTCCTGTCGGGGCGGCTCAAGCCAAGTGTCGAGCACCCGGTTGCATGGACAAGGGGGCCAGCCGGACGTTCCGCCGCCGGGCAATACTTGTCCCTTTACACTGATTTTAAAAATATTTTGCTTCAGGGCTTGCCAAAGCAAAAACAACTGTCTATCATGCGCACCACTTCGAGAGACAAAGGGTGATTAGCTCAGCTGGGAGAGCATCTGCCTTACAAGCAGAGGGTCGGCGGTTCGATCCCGTCATCACCCACCACTCTTGAGAAGTCGCGCAGTGGTAGTTCAGTTGGTTAGAATACCGGCCTGTCACGCCGGGGGTCGCGGGTTCGAGTCCCGTCCACTGCGCCATCTTTCAAAGCCCCTGGTTTTAACGAATCAGGGGCTTTTTCTTTTCCGGGTAAAAGTCTTTTAGCGGTTTTCCGGGCAACTGGTTTCGCAACTGCCTGCAAAGCGTGTACCGGCTGCTACTGAAAAAACAAAACAACCCGCCAGCTGGCGGGTTGTTTTGTTTCCGGGCTGGCGTGTCACTCAGGATCAGAGGTCTTCATACCTGTTCATGTCAAGCAGGGCACGCTCCAGCGGCTGGCTTTCGCCGATATGGCGGCTCAGGTCGTGAAAGTGCTCCCAAAGCTGCGGATGGGTGCGGCGGATGCCCCAGCGATCGACCAGTACATCAAAATCCTCCCGGGTGCTGATTTTCTGCATGGCCCAGACAAAATCATCCAGTTCGCCGGCCGCTACGCTGAACATGAAGTTGGGGTAACTGCTCAGCACTTCCGGATAGATGGTCAGGGTGTCCAGTCCCGGCTGGTAGCGCAGCGATTCGCCCATCAGGAAGGCGACGTTGCTGTGGGCGCGGTTGCGCAGCAGGCTGTAGATTTCGCGGCTGCCGTCGCTGAACTCGACCCGCAGCAGGCTGGCTTCGGGCAGGAAGTTGATCACCGGCAGGCCCGCCGCCGGCCGGCTGGCCAGGCGTGACAGCAGCTGCTCGCTGGCGGCCTGTTCGTCAGTCAGGCCGGGGCGGTGGCCGAACGCCGAGTTGCAGCGGTTGATCGGGTCGGGCCTGGCGTCGAGGTCGGCAAAGCGTGTGGCCAGCTGGCGGCCGAATTCCTGTACGCTGCGTTCAGCCGGCAGCGCCAGGGCGCTGGGAGTGTGGGTGTCGATTTTGGTGTAGACCAGCCACTTCTTGACCTTGCCGCTGTACTGATACCAGCTGTCGAGGATGCTTTGACGGCTTTTGGGCGGCATCAGGCGCAGGAAGTTTACTTCCGAGCCGTTGCGGATCAGGTCGAAATACAGACGGGTCTGCAGCTGGTGTGACAGGTTGTCGAACACGTCGAAGTTGACCACCAGCTGGTAATAGGTGCGTTCCAGCAGCGGATAGTCCATCAGCCACAGGGTTTGCGGCACTTCACCGACCAGCCCCTTGCGCACCGAAGCGCTGTCATGGTGGCGGAAAATGCTCAGCAGGGCATTGTCGTTGCCTTGCCACAGCTCGTCCCAGCCGGGTGCCGGCAGGCGGGCATAGGCCTTGCTGCGGATTTTTTCATAGGCATTGCGGGACTTGCTGTAACGACGCCAGGACGACAACAGCTTTTCTTCACGGGTATTGGCGCCAGGCAGGGCCAGCAGCGGATCAACCTGCTCACGGTAGGCGGCATCGGTGATGTAAAGATCATGGGCCGGGTCCTGGAACAGGGTCCAGAAGTTGTCGCGGATGACATCGGTGGCAATCTGGCCACGGCAGACAGGACCGCGGATGAAGGTGCGTACAAAATATTCGGCGTCATCCAGCATGAACTGGTAACGGGCTGCGGCCGGAATGGCGGCAAAGGTCTCGAACGGGTTGGAGCGGGCGCGCCTGCCGTAGCCGGGCAGGGCGTCGACCTGCCACGGCCTGGCCCAGAACAGCTCGCGGACACGCTCCAGTTTGGCTTGCGTAAGCGGATAGGTGATGTGGGTCTTGTGTACCAGTACATCCTGCACCGGCCGCAGACGGTACTGGAAGTGGGTGCCGGCATCCTGGTTGGGGCGCCGGCTGGTCACTTCGCGGGGAGCGGCGCTGCTGTCACTGTGCGAGCGTACCCACTGGAAAAACCGGCCCTGCTTGCCGCTTTCTTCATCAAGGTAGACATGGGCGAGAAACAGGTGCTCGTACAGCCAGCGGGCCAGCAGGCGCTGCTCGTTGCTGGTGCCGTTCATCAGGGTTTCCCACTGGTCGATTTGCGCCTGCTCGGCTGCCGTGGGCTGCCAGGACGTTGCATCCATGGCGGCACCCTGTATCAGCCAGTTGGCCAGGGTGTCGTATTCGCTGTCGCTCAGGCCGGTGACGGCATAGGGCATGCCGCCGTGCGGGTGCTTGTCGGCGTAAGTGTTGAATTCGGCCGGGGTGGGGCAACTGTCGCTGCGGTTCAGGCTAAGATCCAGCCCGGTCGGCAGCTTGCTGTTGTCGGCCGGCAGCGGGTGCCGGCGTGCCAGGCTGAGCATCTGCAACAGTACGGATTGCTGTTGCGGGTCTTGCAACACATCGAAAAAACCCAGTCCGCGCCATTCGTCTTCGTTGTTGGCATCAACAAACAGCCGCGTCGGCTGCTGAGCATGACGGCGGGAGCCCTGATAGACCGGCAGTTTGTGTGCGCCACGTTCCAGACCTTCGGCACTGCCCAGGTTGAGCTGGCATGGCGCATCATAGCAGGCATGGCAGGCCACACATTTTTCGGCCAGTACCGGCTGCACATCACGGCTGAAAGATACCTGCCCAGCCTGGGCCAGCAGGCACCAGCCCAGCCCGAAAATCATCATCAATGAACGCATGGTCATCCTGCTCCTGCGGATATTGTCAAAAGGCGCCAGTGTGCAGGTTTTTGGCCAGTTTGGCCATCGCCGGAGCATGGGCTGCTGCCGCCGGTTTTGTTCATGTGCTTGACTTGCCGGGCAAACACAGTAAAATGCGCGACCTGTCTACGGCGATACGTCGTAAGCGCCGCGCAGTGGTAGTTCAGTTGGTTAGAATACCGGCCTGTCACGCCGGGGGTCGCGGGTTCGAGTCCCGTCCACTGCGCCATATTTGAAAGCCCTTAGCTTGTTGAAAGTTAAGGGCTTTTTTTTGCGGGTGCGGGGTGTCGGCCAAAAATGCCCTGAGCCGCTGGGTCCCTGTGCTAAGATCCGTGTTTTGCATACGGGCAACATCATGGAACGCACTGTCTTATCACGCTCATGGCTGTGGCTGTTTGGCCTGGCTGCCACAGTCATCATCATTGGCGGGCTCAAGGCCGTCAGCTCTGTCATCACTCCGTTCCTGTTGGCGGCTTTCCTGACCATCATTTGCATTCCGCCGCTGACCTGGATGCAAAAAAAGGGCATTCCCGGCTGGGTGTCTTTTGTCCTGCTGTTTTCCACGGTCGGGTTTTCTTTCTTTCTGCTGTTTCTGGCGATCAAGGGTACCTCGGAAAGCCTGGTGCTCAAGGCACCATTGTACCAGGAGCGCCTGACCGACCAGCTGCTGCTGTTGCGGAACCTGGCCACCAGTTACGGCGTGCCGCAGGAATTCATTCCGTCGGCCATCCCCCTGCCCAATGTCAGTACGCTGACCGGCCTGGCACGCAATCTGGCCGGTACGCTGGGGCAGTTCACGGCCTATACCTTCTTTGTCCTGCTGGTGTTCATGTTCCTGTTGCTGGAGGAGCGCTCGATTGTTGACAAGCTGGAAGCGGCTTTCCCCGGCAAGAAAAGGATGCGGGTGCGCACGCGCAGTTTCTTGCGTTCGGTGAACCGTTACCTGGCCATCAAGACCACCAGCAGTTTTTGTACTGGCCTGATTGCCGGTATCGGCCTGTGGGCGATCGGGGTGGACTTCCCGATCCTCTGGGGCGTGCTGACCGGGCTGCTGAACTTCATTCCGACCATAGGCTCGATTGTTGCCGCCATTCCGCCGGTGCTGATCGCCTTTCTCGGACTGGGCGTTCCGGAGGGGCTGATGACCCTGGTGTTGTATATCGCCGTGAATACTGCCATCGGCAGCATCATTGAGCCGCGTTTCATGGGGCAGACGCTGGGCTTGTCACCGGTGATCGTGCTGCTGTCGCTGATGCTGTGGGGCTGGGTGTTCGGACCGGTGGGGATGCTGTTGTCGATCCTGCTGACGATGATCGTCAAACTGGCGCTGGAGTCCAGCCCGGCCACACGCTGGCTGGGCATCATGCTCAGTGATGGTGTGCGGCTGAAAGGTGACAAAAACGATTAGTGGTCTGTTTTGGTTTGTGGGTCTGGGCTTATTTGGGCATGCCAATGTAGGTTCGAATTTATTCGAACAAAATCAGGCACCTGGTCAAGCCGCCAAAATTTGTGTGCGAATGAATTCGCACCTACAAACAGAGGATATCTAGTGGCCTGTTGTTTCCGGTTTTGCCGTATAGCAGCGGGTAGCCGGTTCGGGTTGCAGTTCGTTATCCTCAGGTACCAGCTGGCCATCCTTGTAGCGCATGATAAAATTGAGCAGCTGACTGCTGCCCTCCTGCTGGATGCGAAATTCGGCCAAGTCACCTTGCAACAGCGCGCTGACCAGCCTGGCTGGCTGTCCGTCAACCAGCGCCTGGCCACTGAGTTTCTGGTGTTTCTGCTTGAGCTGCAGGTTGAACGAACGGCCGGTGCTGTCTTGCCAGTGCCAGTGCCCGGCAAGCTGTGCCGGCACGATCCATTTGTACAGGTTGATGCCGCCGCAGTTGACGCGCTCGTCCGGCTTCCAGTCGCCCATGTCGAAAGCGTGGGAAACGATGCGTGTGCCCGGACGCAGTTCCTGCTGCAGGCGGGGGCGCAGCTCCAGGTTGATGATGTCGAGCAGATACAGGGTGACCACGGTTGCTTCCCGGAAATCGGCTTCGAGCAGGTCAGCCTCGAAGAAATCCACCATGTGCTCGACCCGCGAGTTGCCGGCATACTCCATCGCTTCGGCAATGCGCATCGGGTCAAGGTCGATGCCGATGCCGCGGGCGTTGCGCTGCATGGCGGCGGCGACCACGATACGGCCATCGCCACAACCCAGGTCGTAGAGGATGTCGCGCGAGGTCACGCCGGCCAGGTCGAGCAGGGCGTCAACGATCTTCTCGTCTGTCGGCACATAGGGTACGTCAAGCATGATGTCCGGCTCGTCGATGCTGTACTCGTCCAGATGCAGACCCTCGAGCAGGGCATCCTCAAGCAGATAGTCCATGGAAGGGTCTTCGCCGAAGTTCAGCTCGTCCATGGAATACTCGTCATAATCGTAGTCGTCGTACACAGTGTGCTCCTGCAGGTGAAAGTGGGTGCATGACGGGCGGTCATCCGGTGGCACTCAGGGTAACATATACGCAACTGAAGCCGCTTTGGCAGAACGGGGCGACTGCCGGCAGTCACCCCCGGTGCTGCTGTGGAGCCCCGCCCCTGCGCTATTCAGTCCATATATTCATTCTTCTGGCGTTCATTACAACCATGAAAATCCTGCATACCTCCGACTGGCATCTGGGCCGCACCCTGTACGGGCGCAGGCGACAGGCCGAGTTTGTTGCTTTTCTTGACTGGCTGCTGCAGCGCCTGGCCAGCGAACAGGTCGACGTGCTGGTGGTGGCGGGTGATATTTTCGATACCAGCACGCCGGGCACTGCTGCGCAGGAGCTGTATTATCGTTTTCTGGCCCGGGTTGGCAAAACCGGTTGCCGGCATGTGGTGATTGTCGGCGGCAACCACGACTCGCCCTCGTTTCTCGATGCACCGGCCGGGCTGCTGCGGGCGCTGGATGTGCACGTGGTGGGGCAGGCCTGTGCTGATCCGGCCGATCAGGTTTTGTTGCTGCGTGACGCAGCGGGTGCGCCGCAGCTGATCGTCTGCGCTGTGCCCTATCTGCGTGACCGCGATATCCGCCAGGCCGAGGCGGATGAAAGCATCCGCGACAAGGAGCAGAAACTGCAAGACGGTATCCGCGCTCATTATGCCGCCATCGGCGCGGCGGCCAGCACCCTGAATGCCGGGCTGGAGCGGGCGGTGCCGGTGATCGGTACCGGCCACCTGTTTGCCGCCGGCGGGCAGACGGTTGAAGGTGATGGCGTGCGCGAGCTGTATGTGGGGTCGTTGGCCCATGTGCATACCGGAGTGTTTCCCGGATGCTTTGATTATGTCGCGCTGGGCCACTTGCATGTGCCGCAGCAGGTGGGCGGGCAGGCGCATATCCGTTATAGCGGCTCGCCCCTGCCAATGGGCTTTGGCGAGGCGCGGCAGCAGAAGAGCCTGTGTCTGGTACAGTTTGCCCGGGATGGACAGCAGGCGTTTGTACCGCAGGTGGAGTTGCTCGACATACCGGTGTTCCAGCGCCTGGAGCGCATTGCCGGCAATCTGCCGGACATCAGCCTGCGCTTGCAGGCGTTACGTGACGAGAATGAGCCGGTCTGGCTGGAAGTGCTGTATACCGGCGTGGAGATTGCCAGCGACCTGCGCGAACAGCTGGAAGAACAGGTGGCCGGCAGTGCGCTGGAGATCCTGCGCATCCGCAATCAGCGCGTGGTGCAGCAGGTGCTGGAACAGGGCCGGGCGGAGGAAACCCTGGACGACCTGAGCGAGCTGGATGTGTTCGGGCGCTGTCTGGATGCACACCAGGTGCCGGAACAGCAGCGTGACGAGCTGCTGCACAGCTATCAGCAGGTGCTGGAGTCGCTGCACGATGCAGACGGCATGGCCGGGCAGGGAGAGCAGCCGGCATGAAAATCCTGCAACTGCGTTTCAAGAACCTTAACTCGCTGGCCGGCGAGTGGCTGATCGATTTTACCGACCCGGCCTTTGCCGCCGAGGGCATTTTTTCCATTACCGGGCCGACCGGAGCCGGCAAGTCCAGCATCCTGGATGCCATCTGTCTGGCCCTGTATGGACGCACGCCGCGTCTGGGGCGGGTCACCAAGAGCAGCAACGAGATCATGTCGCGGCAAACCGGCGAGTGCTTTGCCGAGGTCACCTTTGCCACGGTGGCCGGGCGTTATCGCTGCCACTGGAGCCAGCACCGCTCAAGACGCAGCCCCGGCGGCGAGTTGCAACAGCCGAAGCAGGAGCTGGTCAGGGCCGACAGCGGCGAAGTGCTGGAGTCGAAATTGCGCGAGGTCGAGGAAGCCGTCATCGAGCTGACCGGCATGGATTTTGAGCGCTTTACCCGTTCGGTGCTGCTGGCCCAGGGCGGTTTTGCCGCCTTCTTGCAGGCAACAGCGGACAGCCGGGCTCCTATTCTTGAACAGATTACCGGCACCGACATCTATAGCCGCATTTCCATCCGCACCCACGAAATGCAGCGTGAACAGCGCGAACAGCTGAAACTGTTGCAGGCCCGGTTGGGCGGTGTGCGCCTGCTGAGCACAGAGCAGGAGCAAGAGCTGCTGCAGGCGCTCGAGCAGGAGCGCAGCAGTGAGCGGACGCTGGTGGAACAGGTGACAACGCTGGAGACCAGCGTGCGCTGGCAGGAACAGATCCGCCAGTTGCAGCTGCAACAGACGCAGCTTGAGCAGGGCCGGCAACAGCTGGCCACGCAACAGCAGGAGTTTGAGCCCGAACGTGCCCGGCTGGCGCTGGCACTGCAGGCAGCAGAGCTGGAACCGGACCTGGCCAGGTTACAGGCTGCCCGCAGAGCGCTGGAAACGGCTACTGCCGCGCATGAACAAGAGCAGGCGCGGTTGCCGCAACTGACCGAAACGGTACGGACAGCACAGCATCTGCTGGAGCAGCAGGCGACTGTGCTGGAGCAGGCGCGCCAGCAGCAGGTCATGCAGGCACCGGAGCTGCGCAGGGTGCGGGTGCTGGATCAGGAGTTGCGCCAGCACGCTGAACAGTTGGCGCTGGCAGTGCAGGGCCGCGACGTGCTGGTGCAGAAACTGGCCGGGTTGCATCAGGCCCGGCAAGAGAATGACGACCTGCAGCAAAAAAACGCGCAGCAACAGTCCGGGTTACAGGTGTTTTTCCAGCAGAATGCGGCGGATGAGTGGCTGGTCACCGGCCTGGCCGGAGTCGAGCAGCAGCTGGTGCAACTGGAGCAGCTGCAAAACCGGCTGCAGGATGCACGACAGCATGAGCAGCAGGCACAGGAGCGGCTGCAGGCACTCGCTTCGCAGCTGGAACAGCAACGCGTGCGCTGGCGGCAAGACCAGCAGGCCGTAGAACAGGCGACAGCAACCCTGAGCAATACGCAGGAACAGCTGGCCGCGGTGTTGGCTGGCCGGCAGCTGGAAGATTACGAGACCGAGCAGCGCCACCTGTGGGACAAGCGTGAATTGCTGGCCCGCATTGAAAGCCTGGAGGCTCAACGCGACAGCTTGCATGACGGCAAACCCTGCCCGCTGTGTGGTGCCACCAGGCATCCTTATGCGCACGGGCAGGTTCCCCGGCTGGATGGGCTGGGCGAGCAAATCAGGGCGATTGAAGAACAGATCAAGCAGGTCAGAATGTTGCAGGAGCAGTGCCGTCAGCACGAGCGACGGTTGCAGAGCTTGCGCGAGCAATTTGCCGGGACCGAAAAAACCGGCCTGGAGCTGTCCACCCGGGAGGCGGGCTACAGGGAACAGTTGTCCTCGCTCGGGGACGAATGCCAGAAACAACTACAGACACTGGCCGCGTTCAGGGAACAGATTGGCGGCGTGCTGGAGCCGCTGGGTGTACTGCCGGGTGAGGCTACCCGTTCCGGACAGTTGCTTGAGCAACTGCGCATTCGCCGTGACCGCTGGCAACAACAGATGGCGCAGGCGCGCCTGCTGCAGCAACAACAGCAGGGCTTCGAGGCGGAAACCTCTCGCCTGCAGGCGCTGATCGGCTTGCAGCAAGACAGCCTGCAACAGCAGGAGCAGCAGCTGCAGGCGAGCCAGCAACAGCAGGAAGTGTTACAACAGCAACGGCTGGCACTGTTCGGCCAGCGCGATCCGGACGCGCAAGAGCGGCTTTTGCAGGAAGCGGCTGTCAGCGCGGAGCAGGCACACCAGCAACAGGCGCAGCAGCTTAAAGAGCAGGAGCAGTTGCTGGCCAGGTTGCAGGAGCGGATTGCCGGGCTGGAACGCCAGTGCAAGACCGGACAGGCGGATTTGGCCGTCGCGCAAGACAGGCTGGCCAGCCAGTTGACGGCCCACGGATTTGTCAGCGAGCAGGCGCTGCAGGAGGCATTGCTGCCGGCCGAAACCAGGCAGCATCTGCAATTGCGGGCCAGGCAGCTGGACACGGACGAAACCGCCTTGCGTGCGCGGCTGGACGACCTTGAGGACAGGCTGGCTACAGAGCAGGCGCGTGAGCTGACAACTCGCACCATGGAGGAAGTGCAGGCTGAATTGCAGCTGGCGCAGGAGCAATTGCAGCAATTGCGCAACCGCATGGCGGCCCTGACACATCAGTTGCAGGAAAACGAGCAGGCGCGCGCCGGCCAGGTGCAGTTGCTGGAGCAGCTGGCGTTGCAGCAGGAAGAATGCCGCCGGCTGGATAACCTGCATGCGCTGATCGGTTCGGCTGATGGCAAGAAATTCCGCAACTTTGCCCAGGGGCTGACCTTCGAGCTGATGGTGGCCCACGCCAACCGCACACTGCAGCAGATGAGTGACCGCTATCTGCTGGTGCGCGACAGCAGCGAGCCGCTGGAACTGAACGTGCTGGACAATTACCAGGCCGGCGAAATCCGCTCGACCAAGAACCTGTCCGGCGGTGAAAGCTTTATTGTCAGCCTGGCGCTGGCGCTGGGCCTGTCGCGCATGGCCAGCCAGAACGTGCGGGTGGATTCGCTGTTTCTTGATGAAGGCTTCGGAACGCTCGACGAGGAAGCGCTGGATGTGGCGCTGGATACCCTGGCCGGCCTACAGCAGGACGGCAAGCTGATTGGCGTGATTTCCCACGTGCAGGCACTGAAGGAGCGCATTGCCACGCAGATCCGGGTGCGCCCGCTCAATGGTGGCCGCAGCCGTATCGAAGGTCCCGGATGCAGCCGGCTGGAAGAAACAGGTCCGGACTGAAACCGCAAGCGGTATGCTGAACCCTGGTGGAAGTGGAAGAAACCAGCCGTGGCGATACTCAAAACTTTGTTTTATCGCCATGCGGGCGGCATAATGCCATGATTGCCACGGCTGCTCCTGCCCGTACCGGCATGCCGTCTGTCGCGTGAGAAGACCTTCACACATGTTAAACAATTACGACCACACGCTGAAAAAACTGCAGCATGACTCACGCAGGCTGGAATTGCTGCTGCTCAGTGCCGGCCTGCTGTTACTTGGTGTGATCATCCTGGCATGGCAGACGGGCGAGGAGCGGGCCATTCGCACGGGTGAGTACAGTCGCTTGTCGACCCAGAGCGGCATCATCTATCACGACCTGCGCCGTCAGCTGATGAGCATTCGCGCCTCGCATTACAATCTGCAGGCAGAGTTACTGTCGGAACCGGCCGGCTTTGTCCGGGCCCGGCCGTTCATCGACAAGCGCCTGCGTGCTTTCGTGCAGACCATTGTCGGGGTGCGGGCCACCATCCTGCTGGATGCCGATGGCCATATTCTGGCCAGCAGCGACCCGGACCAGCAGCGCGGAAGCCTGGCAGACAATGAGTTGGTGCAACGAGTCATGCAGGAACGGCAGACCGGCATCCTGTATGTGAGCAAGCCCTATCAGCTGACCGACAACTTGCTGACCATTACGCTGGCCAGTGCACTGACCGACGAGCAGGGCGGCTTTGCCGGCATGGTGCTGACCGAGCTCAGCCCGCTGGAAATCGGCATCCTCCTGAACTCGGTGTTCTATGCCGATGACATGCAGGCCAACATCGCCCATGCTGACGGCACCATATTCCTGGCGGAACCCAATGCACAAACGGTGCTGGGGCTCAACCTGTCACGGACGGGCACGCTGTTTACCCGCCATCAGCTCAGCGGCAGGAAAATCAGCGTGCAGGAAGGTCTGCTGTTGTCCAGTGGTGAAAAGAGCATGATGGTCCAGCAGACCATCATGCCGTCAGAACTGAATATCAGCGATGCGCTGGTGGTATCGATCAGCCGCAATTATGACGCCATTTTTGCAAAATTCCGTCATGATCGCTTGATGATCGCTCTGTTGTACCTGTTGCTGGTCTGCGTCAGTCTCTGCGCCATGCGCCTGTGGCGGCGCAAAAGCAAGCAGGTGTTCAGGGAGCTGCGCAGAGCCCAGCAGGAAACCGTTGCCAGTAACGCGCTGTTGCTGCGGCTCAACCGGCAGCTTGAGCAGCAAACCGAAAACATGCGCTCGCTGGCCTTTCTTGACGAGTTGACCGGCATCGCCAACCGCCGCCACTTCAATCGCAGCCTCGAAGCCGAGTGGCGCCGTTGCCAGCGTGAAGGGCAGCCATTGTCGGTGATCATGATGGATGTCGATTATTTCAAGCAGTTCAACGACCTTTATGGCCATCAGCATGGAGATGACGGGCTAGTTTGCATTGCCACCAGCCTGAAGAACAGCCTGACCCGCTCGCATGACCTGGTCGCGCGGATCGGCGGTGAGGAATTTGCCTGCCTGCTGCCCAATACGCCGCTGCGCGGAGCGCTGGCCAAGGCGGAGTGCATCCGCGCGGAAATCGAGGCCCTGGCCCTGCCGCATGCCGGTTCTCTGGTGGGGCCAGTAGTTACCATCAGTGCCGGGGTGGCCAGCGCCATGCCCGGTTCCCCAGCCGGCTACCTGGATCTGTTGCAGGCGGCTGACGAAGCCCTCTATCAGTCCAAGAAGCTGGGGCGCAACCGGGTATACAGCCAGCTGTCGGCAATCGACTCGGAAAACTGAAGCGCAAACGGAGTCTGGAGAACACAAAGGTGCAGATATGGATTGATGCGGACGCCTGTCCGCGAGCAGCACGGGACCTGGTGGTGCGTTTCGCCCTGAAGCGCAAGCTGGATGTGGTCATGGTGGCCGGTCAGCCACAGCAAAAGCCGAACTTTGCCTGTGTACGGCTGGTGGTGGTACCCAGCGGGCCGGATGCGGCTGATGACCATATTGTCGAGCAGGCCGAAGCCGGGGATCTGGCCATTTGCAGCGACATACCGCTGGCTGACCGTTTGCTGAAAAAGGGCGTGGCCGCCCTTGACCCGCGCGGGCACGAGTTTACCGAAAAGAACATGGGCGACCGCCTGGCCACCCGCAACCTGCTGGCCGACCTGCGCGATACCGGCCAGATTGCCAGTGGCGGCCAGCCCGCGTATGGCGAGCGGGACAAGCAACAGTTTGCCAACGCACTGGACCGCCTGCTGACCCGGCTGGCCCGCTGAGCGATAAAACGTCCCTGTAGGTGCGAATTTATTCGCACATGAAGGCAGCAGGTCCGTATTGCGCGAATTCATTCGCACACGGGGCTCTGCTGCCCGGCGTTGCCGGGCTTGTCCGAATAAATTCGGACCTACAGGGTGGTGGCCAATTACACAGCGAGTGGCGGCCGGCATTCGCGCCAAATGTAGGTGCGAATTTATTCGCACATGAAGCAGCAGGTCCGTATTGCGCGAATTTATTCGCACATGAAAGCAGCCGGTCCATATTGCGCAAATTCATTCGCACACGGGGCTTTGTTGCCCGGCGTTGCCGGGCTTGTCCGAATAAATTCGGACCTACAGGGTGGTGGCCAATTGCACAGCGAGCGGCATTCGCCGCAAATGTTGCGCACCAGGTTGGTGATGTAACAGGAGAGCGCTGCGGAGTCAGCTTCCGGTAACAGGAGCGGGCGGCTTCAGGCCGGGCTGATTCAATTCACCGGCCGCTTCCAGCGCAGGGTAGGCGGTCGAACAGACATGCGAGTGGATGCGCTTCAGGTCACGCAGGATATCCAGGTGCAGGGAGCTGGTTTCCAGGCTCTCCACCCGCTGCTGTTTGAGCCGTTCGATATGGTTTTCCGCCGCACGGAACTCCAGGTCACGAATGCGGTTTTTCTGTGCCAGCAGCATGCGGGCCGATGCCACGTCACCAGACAGGAACACACTCATCGCCAGGCGCAGGTTGTCCTGTACGGCACGATGGATTTCGGTCAGCTCGCGGGCACCCTCCCCGGAAAACTGCAGCTGTTTCTTGATTTTCTTGCTGGCCAGTTCCATCAGGTTCTTGTCGATGATGTCGCCGATGTGCTCCAGGTTGATGGTCAGGCTGAGGATTTCCATTGCACGCCTGCTTTGCCGGTCATCCATCGCCGACCGGGTGATCTTGATCACATAGAGCTTGATGCTTTCATGCAGCCGGTCGACGGCATCGTCCATGGCACTGACCTTGCTGACCAGCTTGCGGTCATTGGTCATGATGGCGGTGATGCTGTCTTGCAGCATTTTCTCGATGATGTCGCCCATGCGCATGGTTTCCCGTGCGGCGCTGGACAGGGCCACGCTGGGTGTGTCCATGGCGTGCGAGTCCAGGTACAGGGGCCGGCCGGGGTCGTTCTCGTTTTCCGCTTCCGGCAGCATGCGCTCCAGCAGACGGGCGACCAGCCCCAGCGGCACGATGAACACCAGCGCCATGAACAGGTTGAACAGCATGTGGAAATTGGCGCTCAGCCGGGCCGGCTGACTGTCCAGCAGTGATAGGTACTCCACCACCAGTGGCAACAGCGGCACAAAAATGATGCAGCCCAGCAGGCGGTTGAGCAGGTTGCCCAGCGGCATCCGGCGGTGGGCCGGGTTGCTGCTGCCCAGCCCTTCCAGCAAGGGATTGAGGGCACTGCCCAGATTGGCACCGAGCACCAGCGCCAGTGCCGCCAGCGGGGTGATCAGGCCGGAAGTGGCCAGTGACATGGTCAGCAATACAGTGGCTACGCTGGAGTGGGCAGCCCAGGTGAGCACCGCCCCGATCAGCAGGGTCAGCACCGGTTCGCCGGTAATGGCGGCGAACAGCTCACGGGCGACGGGTGCATCCTGGATCGGTTCAAGGCTGCTGACCAGCATTTCCAGTGACAGCAGCATCAGGCCCAGGCCGATGCCGACCCGGCCCAGATCCTTGAGCATGGTGTGCTTGCTGCGTTTGAAGGTGATGAAACCCAGCAACAGCAAGGTGGGAGCGATGGCCGAGGCATCGAAGGACAGCACCTGCACGATCAGTGTGGTGCCGACGTTGGCACCGAGCATCACGGCCAGCGCCGGAGCCAGTGCAACCAGCCCGGAGGCGGTAAAGGAACTGAGCATCAGGGCGGTGGCGGTACTGCTTTGCAGAATGGCGGTAACGCCCATGCCGGCCAGAAATGCCGGCAGACGCCGCTTCAGCACCTTGCCGAGAAAGCGCCGCAGGCGCGCACCGAATGCACGAATGATGCCGGTATTGACCATGTGCAGCCCCCACAACAGCAGGGCTACACCGCCGGCAAGATTGAGAATGACTTTAATGCCCATGGTCAGCTGCTTGTGTGGATGTTTGTTTGCATCCTAGCATTCTGCCAGCGGGCATGGAGTACGACGTCTGTATAGGAAACGGCAAGTGCTTAGCGGCACAGCTTCTGATAGAAGAGGTCGCTGGTGTCGATTTTCTCGTGCTGGGCGGCCTTGACAGTTTTCCCCTGGGGAATTACGGCGCGTTCCAGAGTGGTGCAGTTGAGCACTGCCATATAGACCTGCTGGCGCTCGATCGGGTCCTTGATGAATTCGTAGAGGAAGTACTCGACGATGACCTGGTTGTCCTGTTCGACGGTTTTCGAGTTGCCGTCAAAAATGAAGAAGCTGTTGATGGCGGGCCGGATCACGCTCCAGGGTTTGAAGAAGCTGCGCTCCTGTTTTTCGCCAAAAAACACAAGGTCGTCAGAGGGCTGGGTGATGCGTACCTGTTCGGTCTTGTAGCCGTACCAGGTGTAATCGTAAACGGCCAGATAGCCGAACATGCTGACGCCGGCGGCGACCGGGATGATCCATGACGGCAGCCTGTTGCGGGACAGTTTGCGGGCCAGGTAGGCCAGGCCACCCATGCTCAGGCCCGAGATGAAAACAGCGATTAGATGCCACATGCGACACACTCCAAAAAACTGCAGGTCTGGTTAACGCTCATGGTGACGGGTGCCTCCATGGGCCACAAAAAACAGCGGTCAGCCCGGCCGGGCGGCGATGAAGCCGGTCAGGCCACAGCCTGCTCCTGCGCGGGCGGGAGTGACTGTTGTCTTGAGGCGGGGTTGTTTCTTCTGGCAAAAAAAGTGGGCTTTCAATGAAAGCCCACTAAAGGTCGATGTAAGTTTACAGCAAGTCAGGGCTTATGGGTAACGTACGCGACGTACCATGTCCTGAATTTCTTCACTTGGGCGCTCGGTAGCATTGGATACCACGATGGCGACAATAAAGTTGATCGTGGCACCGATACAACCGAAGGACAGCGGCGAGATGATACCAAACAGGTAGTACTCGGGGCTGTTCGGGAAGGTGTTGGTGCCGGGGATGAAGAACCAGCCCAGGTACAGGAAGATGTACACCAGGGTGGCACTTGCACCGGCCAGCATGCCGGCAACCGCGCCCTTGCTGTTGATGCGACGGATAAAGATACCCATCATCAAGCAGGGGAAGATCGAGGACGCAGCGATACCAAAGGCCAGAGCAACAGTCTGCGCAGCAAAGCCGGGCGGATTGAGGCCAAGCCAGGTAGCGATGGAGATCGCGCCGACCATCGAAATACGTGCATACAGCATTTCAGTTTTTTCCGAAATGTGTGGCATCAGCGTATTTTTTAGCAGGTCATGACTGACCGCCGAGGAGATGGCTAGCATCAGACCGGATGCGGTTGACAGTGCAGCAGCAATACCACCAGCAGCCATCAGGCCGATCATCCAGCCAGGCATGTTGGCAATTTCAGGCAGGGCCAATACCAGGATGTCGTTGTTTACAGTCAGCTCGTTACCCTTCCAGTCGGCAGGGGCTACGAAATCCTTGTTCGGGGTTGGCAGGGTGCCATCGTTGTAGAACTGGATATGGCCATCGCCGTTCTTGTCCTCAAACTTCAGCAAGCCGGTTTCTTCCCACTTTTTGAACCATTCAGGTGCATCAGCGTAAGCCAAAGGAGCTGCCTGAGTACCGTTTGGATAGATATTATCCAGCAGGTTCAGACGACCCATGGCTGCCACAACTGGCGCTGAAGTGTAGAACAGAGCAATGAATACCAAGGCCCAAGCAGCAGAGCGACGGGCGTCCTTGATGTTGGGTACGGTGAAGAAACGGATGATAACGTGTGGCAGGCCTGCGGTACCGACCATCAGGGTCAGGGTGAACAGGGTCATGTTGACACGATTGGAAACGTCGGCGGTGTAGTCCTGGAAACCCAGGTCACGTACCAGCTGGTTTAGTTTGTGGAGCATTGGAGTGCCAGATGCTGCGTCCGCACCGATGAAGCCGGTTTGTGGCAGGAAGTGACCGGTTACCATCAGCGACAAATAAATAGCTGGAATCAGGAAGGCCAGAATCAATACGATGTACTGGGCTACCTGAGTGTAGGTAACGCCTTTCATACCGCCGAGTACCGCATAGGCAAATACAACAACGGAGGAAATCATCAGTCCGGTAGAAACTTCAACTTCCAGGAAGCGGGCAAAAGCAACACCGGCACCGGTCATCTGGCCGATTACATAGGTCAGCGAGATGATGATCAGACAAACAACCGCTACTACACGGGCTGCTTTACTGTCATAACGCTTACCGACGAAGTCAGGCACGGTATAGGTACCGAAGCGGCGCAGGTACGGAGCCAGCAGGGTTGCCAGCAGTACATAGCCGCCGGTCCAGCCCATGATGAACGCGGAGTTGACGTAACCGACGGAAATCAGGCCGGCCACCGAGATGAAGGAGGCAGCAGACAGCCAGTCAGCCGCGGTCGCCATGCCGTTCATGGTCGGATGAACTTCACCACCGGCGATATAGAACTCGCGGGTTGATCTTGCCCGGGCCCAGACCGCGATCCAGGTATAGATGGCGAACGAGCCCAGTACAAAAATCAGGTTGATAGTAAATTGGCTCATGATCAGTCCTCCAGACCAAATTCGTCATCAAGCTTGTTCATTCTCCATGCGTAGAAGACGATCAAGGCGAGGAAGGTGAAAATTGAACCTTGCTGGGCAAACCAGAAGCCGAGGTCGGCTCCGCCAATGTGGATGCCCATGAACAGCGGTCGCAGCAACAGGCCAAGCCCATAGGACACGAAGGCCCAAATGGCGAGGCAGATGATGATCAGGCGGAGGTTGGTACTCCAGTACTGCTGATCCCTTTCAGTAATTTCTTTTGGCATGACTGTGCACTCCAGATTTAATTGTTTTTGTTAACGCAGGCGAGAGAATCGGGCTTTATTTTTATTCAACCTCCGGTCTTATTTTTATAAGGGTTGCAAGATGTCCTGAAATGTTTAAGTTTCAGCGTTTGTTTTTATTGTTTCCATGAGTGGCCGGTTTTTTTGGATGTTGGTCCGGGCCTTGAATACTGCGGCTCATGGCTTGTGGCTTATGCTAGGGTTTGGCAGATAATTGTGTATTCGACCTTTAGATTATTCGATGCTATCAGTTTGGGAGCATATTAATAGCAGGCTACTGTGTTTGACCTTTAAATGTAATTAGCACGACAACAAGATTCGTGCTAATTGTTTGCATGCTAATATGTTTTAAATGTTTTTTTAATGTTTTCTGGTCAGTTGCAAAATGGCCTGGCAGGTATCACTTTGCTGGTGTGTAGCGCTGCAGGGCAGGGGGGATGGCACCTGTTCGGGCGGCGAATCCGGGTGGGAGGCTGGCCGGCTTGCAGGCAGCCGTTCGCCAGAAATGTCCGTCAACGGGCTTCTGCTTGTAGCGAAGCAAGGCGGGCGGCTTGAAATTTGTGGTCGCGTCCTTATCTATTCATTCGCTACCGGTGAGCCCGGGTAAGACTAATGGATATACGCCACGGCTCGCCCAACAGGATATCTGGAGGAAAAAACATGCGAGCCGATCGTTTGACCAGTCAATTACAACTGGCCCTGTCCGATGCCCAGTCCGTTGCACTGGGCCAGGACCACACCGCCATTGAACCCGTCCACCTGCTGCTGGCGCTGATCGACCAGCAGGGCGGGGCCATTCGCCCGCTGCTGATGCAGGTGGGCTTTGATGTCAACAAGCTCAAGGCCGAACTGAACCGGGTACTGGAGGATTTGCCAAAAATCCAGAGTCCCACCGGCGACATGAGCCTGTCGCAGGATCTGGCGCGCCTGCTCAACCAGGCCGACCGCCTGTCACAACAGAAGAAAGACCAGTTCATTTCCAGCGAGCTGGTGTTGCTGGCGGCGATGGACGAGAACACGCGTGTCGGCAAGATCCTGCTGGGCCAGGGCGTCAGCCGCCAGGCGCTGGAAAACGCCATCAATAACCTGCGTGGCGGTGCCAGTGTCGATGACCCCAATGCCGAGCAGTCCCGCCAGGCGCTGGAGAAGTACTGCATCGATCTGACCGAGCGGGCCGAGCAGGGCAAGCTGGACCCGGTGATCGGCCGTGATGACGAGATCCGCCGTACCGTGCAGGTATTGCAGCGCCGCACCAAGAATAACCCGGTCCTGATCGGCGAGCCTGGCGTGGGCAAGACCGCCATTGCCGAGGGGCTGGCGCAGCGCATCATCAATGGCGAAGTGCCGGACAACCTGAAAGGCAAGCGCCTGCTGTCGCTGGACATGGGTGCGCTGATTGCCGGTGCCAAATACCGTGGCGAGTTCGAGGAGCGCTTGAAAGCCCTGCTCGGCGAGCTGGCCAAGCAGGAAGGGCAAATTATCCTGTTCATTGACGAACTGCACACCATGGTCGGGGCGGGCAAGGGCGAGGGAGCGATGGATGCCGGCAACATGCTCAAGCCGGCGCTGGCGCGTGGCGAACTGCACTGTGTCGGGGCCACCACGCTGGACGAATACCGCCAGTACATCGAGAAGGATGCCGCGCTGGAGCGTCGCTTCCAGAAGGTGCTGATCGACGAGCCGAGCGAGGAAGACACCATTGCCATCCTGCGCGGCCTGAAAGAGCGCTACGAGGTTCACCACGGCATCACCATCACCGACGGCGCCATCATTGCCGCCGCCAAACTCAGCCATCGCTACATCACCGACCGCCAGCTGCCGGACAAGGCCATCGACCTGATTGACGAGGCGGCCAGCATGATCCGCATGGAAATCGACTCCAAGCCCGAAGCGCTGGACCGTCTTGATCGTCGTCTGATCCAGCTGAAGATCGAGCGTGAAGCCCTGAAGAAGGAAGACGACGCCGACACCCGCAAGCGGCTGGAAAAGCTGGAAGAGGAAATTGCCCGCTTCGAACGCGAATATGCCGACCTGGAGGAGGTCTGGAAATCCGAGAAGGCCGAGGTGCAGGGTTCTGCCCAGCTGCAGCAGCAGATTGAGCAGGCCCGCCAGGAAATGGAGCTGGCCCGCCGCAAGGGTGATCTTAACCGCATGGCCGAGCTGCAATATGGCGTGATTCCCGATCTGGAACGCAGCCTGCAGATGGTCGACCAGCACAGCAAGAGCGAAAATCAGTTGTTGCGCAACAAGGTCACCGACGAGGAAGTGGCCGATGTGGTGTCGAAGTGGACCGGCATTCCGGTATCCAAGATGCTGGAAGGCGAGCGCGACAAGCTGATCAAGATGGAACAGCTGCTGCACACCCGCGTCATTGGCCAGGACGAGGCGGTGACCGCTGTGTCCAATGCGGTGCGCCGTTCGCGTGCCGGTCTGGCCGACCCGGACCGTCCGGCCGGCTCCTTCCTGTTCCTTGGCCCGACCGGTGTGGGCAAGACCGAGCTGTGCAAGGCGCTGGCCGAGTTCCTGTTCGACACCGAGGATGCCATGGTGCGCATCGACATGTCCGAGTTCATGGAGAAGCATTCCGTGGCACGCCTGATCGGTGCTCCTCCCGGTTATGTCGGCTACGAAGAGGGCGGCTATCTGACCGAGGCGGTGCGCCGCAAGCCGTATTCCGTGGTGCTGATGGACGAAGTGGAAAAAGCCCACCCCGACGTGTTCAACGTGCTGCTGCAGGTACTGGAAGATGGTCGCCTGACCGACAGCCACGGCCGCACCGTGGACTTCCGCAATACCGTGGTGGTGATGACCTCCAACCTCGGTTCGGCACAGATCCAGGAGCTGGTCGGTGATCGCGAAGCCCAGCGTGCCGCGGTGATGGATGCCGTGGGCAGCCACTTCCGTCCCGAGTTCGTCAACCGGATTGAC
>WPCI01469516.1_pt1 | contig 44446 bp, 39 predicted proteins | sample 5399871 | NCBI WGS metagenome assembly WPCI01 (sample SAMN12869469, study PRJNA574797) | sludge metagenome | isolation source: wastewater treatment of pH7 | place: China:Beijing | collected 2019-05-20 | reverse complement strand
CCGAGCAGTTCAATACACGGTTTTATTGATTGCGCGGTCAACCGCTAATAAATCTCAATGGATTTACGTTTGCATGGGTGACTCAGATTCATACCCGCGATTCTTAAGAAAAAAGCTCATGGAGTGTAACGGATGAAATTGATCATCACAATTCCAGCTTTGAATGAAGAAGACACAATCGTCAATACTATCTCAGCCATTCCTGAATCAATTAACGGAATAAATGAGATTGTGGTGTTGGTGGTTGACGATGGCTCGACGGATAACACTGCCGACTTGGCGGCCAAAGCGGGAGCTCAGGTGGTTTCTCACGGTCACAACAAAGGTGTTGGCTCCGCCTTTCAATCTGCCGTACATTTTGCGCTTGAAAATTTCGCTGATGTGCTCGTCAGTATAGACGCCGACGGTCAATTCGACCCCCATCAGATCCCGCTGCTGCTTTCACCAATCCTTACCCGCAAAGCCGATATGGTACTCGGCAACCGCTTTCTCTCCGGTCAACCTGAGGATATGCCGCCGATTAAGTTTTCAGGCAACAAGTGGATTGCAAATTTCCTCAGCAACATCTCCGGCCAAAAATTCACAGATGTCTCCTGTGGTTTTCGCGCCTACAACCGTGAAACGCTTTTCAGGTTGAACGTCTACGGAAAGTTCACCTATACCCACGAGACCATACTTTCCGCTGTCTTTCAGGGCTTGAAGGTGGTTGAAGTTCCCGTCAGCGTACGCTATTTCCCCGAAAGAAAATCCAGAGTAGCCGGCTCCATCCCAAAGTACGCCCTGCAGGCAAGCAAGATTATCATGCGCGTACTGCTTGACTACCGCCCTTTGAATGTGTTTGGTATCACCGGGCTGGTTTTCAGCCTCATCGGGTTGGCGTTTGGGGTTTTCTTGTTGGTTCATTACTTCATTACCCACGCGTTTACCCCTTATAAAACTTTCGGCTTCCTTTCGCTTGGTTTTATCATTTTCGGATTGGTGATTTTCGTTATCGCTCTTGTTTCTGATATGCTGAACCGGATGAAATCAAACCAGGAAAAGATGCTGTATGAACTAAAGAAAATTCGCTATGAAAAGCACAGGGATGATTAATGAACCAGAAAGCTGACCTCGACATCCTCTTCATTGCGAGGAATTACCCCCCGATCATCGGCGGGCTGGAAAAGAACGCCGAAGAGTTCTATGTTAATGTCAGCAAGCTCGCCCATGTTGATTTGCTGGCAAACAGAAAAGGCAAAAAGCATCTCACTGGTTTTACACTCAGTACGATATGGTATCTTGCCCGGCACGCAAAGAAATATGACGTGATCCATTTCAACGATACCGCCCTCGCCCCAATACTGTTTGTGATTCGCTTGTTTTCAAAAGCCAAGGTAACTTTTACTGCCAACGGGCTCGACGTCGTTTACCCCAACCCCATCTACAGCTTTTTAATGCGTAACTCATTGATTCGTGCTGATAAAGTTTTTCCGGTCAGCAAATATACCTATGATCAATGTCTGGCCCGCGGGGTTAAGCCGGAAAGATTGAAGATTATTCTCAATGGCATCACGCTCGAAGATCAAATCCATCACAGTGAGGAAGAGGTTGCTGCGTTTCTCAACAAATATTCCATAGACCATGAAAAACGCAAGATTCTCGTCAGTGTCGGCAGACTGGTGGAGCGCAAAGGACACGCCTGGTTCATTCAATCCGTCTTCCCGCATTTGCCTGATGATTACATCTACATCATCGGCGGCGATGGTTCAGATTATCAGAAGGTGGTCGGTCTAATCCGTGAAGGGGGGTTGGAAAAGCGTGTGTATGCCCTCGGCAGGGTATCAGAAGCAGAAAAGCAGATCATCTACCAGATTGCAGATACATTCATTATGCCAAACATTACCGTCAAGAACGACCCTGAAGGCTTTGGTATTGTGCTGCTTGAAGCGGGCTGTTACAACGTACCGGTTGTCGCTACTGGTATTGAAGGCATTTCCAGCGCGGTGCTTGATGGCATAACCGGAATACTCATCTCCGAAGGGGATGTGCAGGGGTTTATTGATGCCATTACCGACATGAATCTCGACCGAACGAAAATCAGACCTGCAATCGAAGAGAACTTCACCTGGGAAAAAGTAGCTCAGAATTTTCTCAATGCTTTTCAAGAGCTTGCGGCGCATTAGCCTACACGCGCCCCGCATTTTTCTGTAAATACACCCCCTTTTCGCTGGATATCTGCGTTACAATCATTATCAGATGTCTATCTCCTTCAACGCAATAATCACCCCGGAGCTTTCACCCCGCTGATGTTTTACATTTCCTTACTCCTTTACCTCGTCTCTACCGCCTTCCTCTCCCTCAGAGTCTTCAAACAGATTCGACTTAGCCATTTCACCTCCCTCCTTTTCATCCTCATCACCTGCATCAACGTTCTTGTCGCTCAATTTTTACACTTCCTTTCTGCTCTCAACAACCCGGTTCTCTTCCTCTTCACCCAGTTCATCCTCTGCGCTCTACTTGTCCTCATCCTTGTCGATCCTCTTCACAAAATCTTCTCAACCTCCTTCCCCAAGTTCTCTGTAGCCTTTGACAAACCTACCTTCCTCGAAGGTTTCCTGACCTTCTTAATTCTTGCCGTGCTCGGCCTCGCTTTGTATATCGGCACCCTCAGCCCAATCAACAACTCTGATTCTCTGCATACCCACCTGCCGCGCATTTTCTACTGGCTGCAGCACGGTTCGCTCTCCAGTTGGTTCCCCACTGTGATGACCCAGATCTCATATCCGATTAACATTTCCGTGCAGGGTCTTTGGCTTTTCCTCTTTACCGGTTCTGAAATGTCTTTCTTCCTCGCCCCCTGGCTGGCTCTGGCAGCCATTGCCGCATTGATTTTCGACATCGCCACGCTGCTTGGCGCTCAGAAACACGCAGCGCTCACTGCTGCCTTGCTCGGCCTGAGTTTCCCTGTCGTTCTCTTGCAAACTTACTCCTACCAGGGTGATGCTTTTGTCGCCGCGCTGATCCTGTGCTCTATTTTCTTCTTGCTGCGTTTCTACCAGCACAAGCATAAAACCGATCTCTTCTTATCCATCCTCGTCTTATCCCTCTCTTTGGGTTCCAAGCAAACCGCTCTCCTCGTTCTGCCTGCCTACCTGCTAGCTCTCGTGTTCATGCTCCGTAATTCCCTTTCATTCCGAACACTCCTCGTTGCAGGTATCTTCGGTCTCTTCTCTTTTATGCTGTTTTCTTCTTTCAAGTTCATTCAAAACCGCACCGAGAAGGAATTGGAAGAGGTGCACATGGTCAATCCATGGTTCGTTGACCATTTGTTTGGGGTTTTCCAGAATCCTTTTGAGGGTTATTTAATTAACGGCTTACGCTATCTCTATCAGGCTATCAGCTTGGATGGGTTCCAAGGTGAATTGAAATTGAACCTGGAAACCCAGAAGGAAGAGGGGTTTCGCAGGCTCAGTGACCGCTTGGGAATAGATCTGGAATCCCGCGTATATCTGCCGGAATACGAAGAGGGTTATTTTGAGTACGATTTCGATTGGCCGGTGAATGAAGAGGGCTCGTGGTTTGGCCCCGTCAGTTGGACATTACTGCCGCTGGCGATGCTCCTTACGCTATTTCAAAAACGTTATCCATTGAGAAAATGGTATCTCCTCTTTACATTTTTACTACTGCTAACCTATATTTTTGGACAAGTGATTCTAAAAGGCGATGGTTGGGGAGCTTTCCGTGGGAGACATATGACCATCGGAGTCGTTGCGCTTGCGCCGCTCTTCATCTCATTAATTCCATCCAAACCATTTTACGGTAAAACCATCTCAATAATTCTGGCTCTCACCGCGTTTTACCTCTCCATTTCGGTGTTGCTCATCAACAATAACCGCCCCATGATAACGTCGCGGACTTTATATCAATATGAAGAGCGCGTCGTCTATGCCAAGCCGATTACCAACCCCTTCCAGGCGCGCTTTGTATCTTTCAGTGACAAATTAATCAAATCGCTGCTGTTAACCACCCCAGACCGTAGGAGTATTCGCGAAGAAAGTTATTATGGCCGGCTTTTCTTCCAAAATGCCAGCGCAATCGAAATGATCAATTTCGCGAACAGGAATATACATCCATCTGAAACTCTCTACATCATGATCCAGCCATCATTTTTTGAATATGCTCTTTTCGGCCAGAATCGCACCCGCGAGGTAATCCCGTTGGAAAGCTTGCGCAGCCTGCCTGATTCTGCTTGCGCGCTGGTGTCCAACAGCCTGTTGGAGGGTTCCGCTGTTCCGTTCAGGAGAATCGAAACCAATCAACTCTACACAATTCTCTGCAACAGGTAAAAGCCATACAGATGCCCCGTATAATCCCAATATGCAAGAATGGATAAATTGTGACAAATCACCAGCCTGAAGATGCCCCACGCAACACTAAGGTGAAAATTCTCACAACATTGCTTGGGTTGGTGGCAATCGCCTTATTGGGATATTACCTTTTTCAAAACCGCATGGTTTTTTCTTCGCTGGGCAATGTGACTGTACTGCAAATTACATTAATCATCGGCCTGGAAACTATTGTGGTAATTTTGGGTAGTGTGGTCAATTATTCCATGGTTCGCCGCTTCGGGTACCGTGTTACCTTTTTGGATAGTGTTTTATTACAATATATCAACAACTTCTTGAATAAAATTCTCCCTACCATCGGCGGAGGTGCGGCTTTCCGCGCGGTGTTCTTAAAGAAGAAGTATCAGTTCCCCTACTCGCAATTCGTCGCCACACTGGGTGGGTTTTATTTGATCAACTTTATCGCGACATCGTTGATTGGATTGTGCTGTATGGCGTGGATTTATTTACAGTATGGAGAAACCAACTGGGTTATCATTAGCGCCTTTTTGTTGCTTATCATACCTTCATTACTTATTGTTTTTTTTACGCCGAAAATCCCCGGAGGGAATAATCGAATTTCTAACGCGCTGCGCCGCGCCACAGAGGGCTGGAATATCTTAAAAAAAGACAAGGGCTTTATCTCTTTTTATGCCGTGGTGATTATTGTGCAATTGCTTTTATCTTCTGCAGAAATGTTGATTGCATTCAATGCTATTGGTGTGCACACGGGCTATATCCAAACTTTGTACCTGTCTTCCCTGGGGATCATACTTTCTTTTCTGAATTTCACCCCTGATGGCATCGGCATCCGTGAAGCCGTATATGTGTTTTCTTCCTCGGTTGTCCAAATTCCGCAAGCCAGTTTGGTTCTCGCATCGCTTGTGCTGCGCGCATTATCTATCGTCACCTCACTGAGTATCGGCGGAGTGGGATATCTGGTATTCCTCAAACAGATCAAGAAAATCGAAGAAACTCAAGGTTCCAAAAGTGATCTTTCTGCCTCAATTGAACTTCCGAGGAATACTGACCCACCATCTTTAGAAATGAATTAAGCTCAAAACTCTATTTAATTATTCTGACCCGTAAATAGTTGGGAATGATTGGGTTTCACAATTTTCGGAAAGTAAATCTTATCAAACACCCGCTGCGTACTCATCATGCATTTCGCTCCTCCAAAGACACGGAAAAGCCATCTTTAACTCCGCGCCAGTAGTGCTGAAACCTTTTTGGTTTCAAGTTCGAAAGGAACCCCCTGACCACTGCTGCGCTTATGAAGACTATACGGCTGAGCCCGTGCAGATGCATGCGCGCAAATATAATCTGGTTGCGGTTGAGCAGGTAAATCTTAAATGTGTTCTCGCCCTTTGTGGCATACGAATGGAAGTGCCGGGCGTGGATTTCCCAGATCATTTCCATGTCAATATCATTTTCTCTCGCGCGGTAGCAAAAATCAACATCTTCGTAATAAGTACCAAATATCTCGTTAAACACACCGATTTTTTCCAATACCTCGCGATGCATGAAAAGAATGCAGCCTGAGAAATAATCGGGGGTCTCTTTCTTAAGCTGTGAAACCGGGGTGTGATTGTTCAGGTTAATCGTTCCACCGAGCCAGATGAGCACTTTACCGCCCGTGTTGTAGATCAGGTCGGTGTCGCGAAAGAAAATGAGCGGCGAGTAGATGCGGTCAATGCGCGGGGCATGCTCCAGCATGTCAGTAAGGAAGCTCGGCGTCAGCTCGACATCGTTATTCATAATGAGAAAATGAGAGATTTGCGGGTTCGGCAATAACTGGCGCAGCCCAAGGTTCACCCCGCCTGAAAAGCCCTTATTCTCGGCGCTGTGTATGATGCTGATGCGCTCATCGAAGATAGGTTCTCTTTCAAATTTTTCCACATCTTCAGCCGAGTTGTTGACGACAATGAAGCGAAGGTCTCGATACTGGCTTTCCATCACCTGTTTGATCAAGGTCATGGTGATGTCAAAGCCTTTCCAGTTTACGGTGACAATACCGATCATGCGCACATCCTCAAATTCATGCTGAACAAACTCCGGAAGTAAGGTGAAAAATTCTGTTATTAAAATCGCGAGACTTTTACCCGGCAAGCGAATACATGTATTCTACCAGTTATCGATTGATGAGAAAAATCAGCACTGCCCTTTCTTCTAAAAATCACACATTCTGATGCATTTTCTTCTTATTCCGCACCAGAATACCATTTGACGACCCACTAGTAACCATACCAACACCAGCTATTGACTTTATTTATTGAGAAGAATACAATCAGCCTGTAGTTGGTTATCACAGCTTTAAAACCAGAAAGGTTGCCTGATGCATTCGGAAGAACCGGACAGTTCCAGCGATGTCCCCCCTCTTAGACCTGGGGAATTCATAGATCTGTTCACGCACGTTGAAAAGAATAATGCGCCTTTCCAACCCTTCGGGTTGGGGCGTGAGAAGGTGGAAACACCGGCTTGATCAGCATCTGCTGATTAATTAACACGTTTACGCTGCCGGCTGGTGCTTCCGCTACCAGCCGGTTTTATTTCCGGCTTGATGATTACAAACTAATTCTACGGTATCTGCAGTTGCAGGCACTGCCCATATTGTATGGAGGCTGTTATGCGCTATTTTGTCATCAAAGCGGAGAAGGTTTCAAAGAAATTCAGTCATCGTCAGGGGATTGAAAACATCTCTTTTGAGGTTGAGCCTGGCGAAATTTTTGGCTTGCTTGGCAACGATCATGCTGGCAAGAGCACACTGGTGAGCTTGCTCGCCGGTTATTTCAGGCCGAGCAGCGGTAACCTGATGGCTTTTGGCCTGGATTGTCAGCGTAATGCCCGCCAAATTCGCGAGCGTGTGGGTTTTTACCCGGGCAATTACCCTTCGCCCAGCCGCCATACTGTGGCAGAAATACTACGCTCGCAAGGCTACCAACCCGGCGGAATTCTTTGGACAGATATTCAAAAACTGGCGGATAAACTCGATCTCGACTTGGCGCAGCCTGCCGCAACCCTTTCTACACATGACCGCCAGGTTTTCGATCTGCTGCAGGCGTTTATCCCGCGCGCTGAGTTGTTAATCCTTGATGAACCCACTTATGAGCTCAAACCAGCCATCCAAGATGTCTTCTACCGTCTGATCGCAGAAGCCCGCGAAGAAGGACGCACCGTTTTTATTACCTCGCGGTCACTGGCAGAAATGGAACGTTTATGCGACCGTGTGGCTATCATGCATCGCGGCAAACTCGTGGCAATCGAACGTGGAATTCAGCTTCGTTCACATGCCATTCGTGTCATCGAAATGCGCTTTGCAGACCCCGTAACCAAAGACAGTTTCTCTGCCATTCCCAATATCCGCAACCTGACGATTGAAGGCAATAAATTGCGCTGCGTGCTGCAAGGTACGCCTGATAAATTCATCAAAACTGCCTGCCAGTTCCATGTAACAGATATGCTCAGCACTCAACCCAGCCTTGAACATGTGTTAAGAGATACTTACGGCATTAAAACCCTCTAATTTATTTCCACTTTGCGCCGAGGAATGTCGACAGCGGAGAGAGTTTTTCTTTTTCCGTTGACGTCAATCCCGTGATGGGGTATCCTTAACAATGCGCTCCGGATGGGACCGGCGCGGCAGAGCCCTGCGAACCCCGTCAGATCTGAGAGGAAGCAGCGGTAAGGAGGATACTCTGGGCGCCGCCGGCCAACCTGTCCGGACGCACTTTTCAACTGTGGAGAACGATGCAAACACCCCCCGTATGCAATTATGAAGGCTCAGATTACCAAAACACTTTCTGGGAAGAAGGCGGGCGCGCCTACGAAGATGCCTGCGAAGCGGTTGCCTTAGAGCGATTGCTTCCTCACAACGGCCGTCATTTGCTCGAGCTTGGTGCAGGCGCCGGGCGTAATACTCCGCGCTATCAGGCTTATGAGCATATAACCCTGTTGGATTACTCTCGGTCGCAGCTTCAGCAGGCGCAAGCCAGGCTGGGCACATCAGATCGTTACCGCTATGTTGCCGCCGATATTTACCGTTTACCCTTCGTTGATGGTGTTTTCGATGGCGCAACCATGATCCGCACATTGCACCACATGGCCGACCCCTGTCTCGCCCTGTCTCAGGTGCGGCGTGTGCTTGAGCCAAGGGCTGTTTTCATTCTCGAATACGCAAACAAGCGCAATCTTAAGTCGATATTGAGATACATGTTACGCAAGCAGGATTGGTCGCCATATAGCCGAGAAGCGGTGGAGTACATCCCGCTTAATTTTGATTTTCACCCTGCAGCCATTCGCGAATGGCTCGCGGCTGTAGGCTTCAGAATTGAACGCACGCTCACCGTCAGCCACCTGCGCCTGGGTTTTCTCAAGCGCCATGTGCCCACCCGGCTGCTGGTTGCGCTTGATTCTGTTTTACAGCACACAGGTGAACTTTGGCAACTAACCCCCAGTGTATTCTTGCGTGCCAGCGTTACAGATTCGGTAAACAAGGCCCTGCCTGAAGCATTTTTTGCTTGCCCGGCTTGCTCCGCGCCGCTTGAAGATACCCCGCCGCTGATTCATTGCAGCGCCTGCGGTCATTCTTACCCGGTAGCTGACAACATTTACGACTTCAGAATCAACCCGCCCTCGGAGACAACATAACCGTGCCTGATTTTCTTTTGGATGATTTGAACCCGCAACAGCGCGAGGCAGTTACCGCTGGGGATGGCGCAGTACTGGTGCTGGCGGGGCCAGGTTCAGGCAAAACACGTGTGCTCACACGCCGTCTGGCTTATCTGGTCGAACGTATTAATGTTCCGGCTTACAATATCATCGCTGTTACTTTTACCAACAAAGCTGCAAGAGAAATGGACATCCGCGTCCGCAGTATGATCCAACAGAACCTTGAGGGGATCTGGCTGGGAACTTTTCATGCCATGTGCGCCCGGCTGCTGCGGCGCGAAGCCAATTACCTGCCTTATCAAGCGAATTTTGTCATCTTCGATTCCGATGACCAATTGACCCTGGTTAAACGCGCCCTGCACGATTTGCGAATTGATGAAAAAACTCACCGCCCGGCTGGAGTGCATGCCGCAATTTCATCGGCAAAAAATGACCTGCTTCAGCCTGACCAAATGCCCATCCAAACATATCGCGATGAAGTGGTGGCACGTGTGTACAAACGCTATCAAGAGCAGCTAATTGCCAACAACGCAGTTGATTTTGACGACCTGCTGCTGCTGGCTGCTCGCTTGCTGGAAGAAAACCCCGGTGTGGCTGAACGTTACGCACGACGTTTTCAACATGTATTGGTAGATGAGTTTCAGGATACTAATCTGGCACAATACGCCTTGCTGCAAAAACTGAGCGCATATTACGGTAACATTTTTGCCGTTGGTGATGAAGATCAGTCCATATATCGTTGGCGCGGCGCAGATTATCGCAATGTGCTGCGTTTTCAGCAGGATTTCAAAGCTTGCAAGACCATTCTTTTAGAACAAAACTATCGTTCAACACAATATATTCTGGATGCTGCTCGTCAAGTCATTGACCGTAACTTCCAACGCACCCGCAAGCAGCTGTTCACCGCTCGCGGCAGCGGCAATAAACTGGTCATGAATTCGGCTGTGGATGATATCGCCGAAGCGGGTTTTGTCGCTGACACAATTCAACAATACTTATCTACAGGCAAGGCGCAAGCCAGTGATTTTGCCGTGATGTACCGCACCAACGCACAATCGCGCCTGGTTGAAGAGGCTATGCTGCGCGCCAACCTGCCTTACCACCTGGTTGGAGCGCTGCGCTTTTACGGCCGGCGTGAGGTGAAAGACCTGATTGCCTTTATGCGCCTGATAGAGAACCCCGGCGATGAGGTGAGCCTGCTGCGGGTGATTAACGTGCCGCCAAGAAAGATTGGCGACAAGGCGCTGCTTTCACTGCAAAGCGGCGCGTTTCAGGCAAACTTAAGCCCCGGCGAGGTGCTGCTCGACCTTGGACGCAATGGAGAATCCTCTCCACATTGGTCCGGCATCGGTCAGCCAGCCGCTGTGCTGGCGAAATTTGGAGCGCTGCTCTCTGATTGGAACGCTCGCAAAGACAGCCTGGCGCTCGCAGACCTGTTCGACCGTATTCTGAATGACACTGGTTATGAATACTATATCAATGACCAATCTGATGAAGGCAACGATCGTTGGGAGAACCTGCAAGAGCTGCGCCGCCTGGCCGAAGAATTCAACGACAAAGGGTTGATTGAATTTCTGCAGAACTTGGCGTTGGTATCAGACCAGGATACGCTGCCAGCGGAGGGCGCAGTGGATGCCGGTGATGCATTAAAATCGGTGACTCTGCTCACATTGCACGCTGCCAAGGGTTTGGAGTTTAACCAGGTTTTCATCATCGGTTTGGATGAAGGTGTGCTGCCTCACAGCCGGGCGCTTTCAGATGCTGAAGAAGTGGCAGAGGAACGCCGCTTATTTTATGTAGGCATGACCCGGGCTAAAAACCAGCTTTACTTGCTGCGTTCAGAGCGCCGCTTAGTGTACGGCAGTCGTGAATATAGTGAGCCTTCGCGCTTTTTGAATGACATCAGCGATGACCTGATCATTAATCAGGGCAAACGCAGCGCCAGCCGGCGTGAATCTCGTTTTGATGATATGCGTTGGACAACCACAGGGGTGGCTTCTCCGTACTCACCTCCTCGCAAAACGCAGGAAGCACCCATAGAATCACTCTATAAACCTGGTATGCGCGTGCGCACCGCCGCCTGGGGAGAGGGCATTGTGCTGGAAAGCCGGATTGACCGTAATGGCGAAGAAACCCTTGATGTACACTTTGAATCGGTAGGCTTCAAGCGGCTGCTGGCAGCGCTGGCAAATCTTGAAATTGTCCAATAAAACTGATCGAGCGTTCGCCGGCTGAACATACGTTCATGATCATTATGATGTTTAATTATTTTGGTTCGTTCACGCGTTAATCATGGCCTATCTTTACGCTTCACTCCCCATCCTTTTCGTGCTCGTGCTCATGCTGGTGCTGCGCCGCGGCAGCCATGAGGCTGGCTTCATTGGCTGGCTCGCCGGCATCGGTATCGCATTCCTCTTTTTTGGTCTTAATTGGCAGGTATTCTGGGTCTCACAGGTTAAAAGCCTCTTCCTCGCTATGAATGTGCTGGCGGTGCTGTGGCCGGCACTCTTGCTCTACCACCTTGTAGATAAAGCCGGCGGCGTGCACGCCATTGCATATTCTTTGCAAGAGATGATCCCTGAACCGGGATGGCTGTTGCTGGTGATGGCGTGGATGCTCTCTGCGCTGGTGGAAAACCTTGCGGGCTTCGGCTTGCCGATTGCCATCATTGCGCCCATGCTCATCCTCCTTGGTGTGGCGCCGGTACGCGCGGTGGCGGCATCTGCCATTGGCCACAGTTGGGCTGTGAGCCTGGGCAGCATGGGGCTGGCCTTCCGCACGATGACGGATATCACGGGGATGAGCGAAACTGAAGTTTTTCCATTTGCCGCTTTGTTGTTGGGGGTTACGGTTTTCCTCACCGGTCTGGCTTCAGCATTCGTGCTCAAACAGCAGCAATATTTGAAGCGCATCTTGTTCTTATCGCTGATTGTTGCCGGCGTGCAGTATCTCATCGGCATCAGCGGGGTGATTCCATTAAGTTCGTTTACTGCCTCGCTCATTGGTATCGGTGCAGGTTTTCTTCTTAGCAAGCGCACGACCGGTCAGAAGGTTCGCGTAACCGTCACGCCGCAATTGCGGGCTGGTTTGGTTTCTTACGGCATTCTTTTCATCATCGTTGTGATTATTTCCCTCATCAAGCCGCTTAACCAGCTCTTGGCTCAGGTACAACTGACCGCCTTCTTTCAACAGGTGGCTACCAACACCAATCTGGTCACTGCAGCTGGTAATGGTTTTATTTTTAAGCCCTTTACGCATGCCGGGGTGTGGATATTATTCAGCGCGATAGTTTCGCTCTTCCTTATACCGCTTATCACAGGCAGCGGTACCGTCCATCTTAAAGAAACACTGCGCGACACCTGGCGTTCTGCGCTGCCAGCCAGCTTGGGTACACTCTTTATGATTGGGCTTTCTTCGCTGATGGAGCATACCGGCATGACGATGAAAATTGCTCAAGGGCTGAGCCTGGCATTCAGCGGGGCTTACCCCTTGGTGTCGCCATTGGTCGGCGCGCTTGGCGCATTTGCCACCGGCAGCAATACAAACTCCAACATCCTTTTTGGTCCGATGCAGAAAGACGTCGCCGAGCTTCTGGCGCTCAGCCCGGTCATCCTGCTGGCGGCACAAACCACCGGCGGAGCCTTGGGCAGCATGATTGCGCCAGCCAAACTGGCAGTGGGCAGCAGCACCAACCCGATGAAGGGGCGCGAGGGCGAGGTGTTAAGGCTTACCCTGCCCATCAGTCTGGGCTGTACTGTCGTCATCGGTCTTATAGCACTGATCTTGATTAGACTGATTCACTAAACCTAACCCACGCCCCAACACCGATGCATGCAGACATTTCCCGGGTGGTTAGCATCTGCTTCTGAAGCTTTTTACAACCTGCCGTGGCGCTATCAACAATTTTTAGGCGCCAATCAGCCAGCGCACCGCCAGGCTGATGAGGATGGCATAAAGAAAACTCGCAAAGGTGCCAATGATGATGTACTCAGCCTGTTTACGATTTTCACTATCCTTGAGTTCGCCAAAACGGAGAATTGATTTGGCAGTGATCAGAAAACCCACACCTGCAAATTCACCGGTGAGGACGAAGATAAAGATCAGTAGCCGTTCAAGGTAGCCGATATACTTGCCGCCATCCCTTAACCCTGTCAACGGGCGTGGGTGATTCGGCAGAAACTTCTTGATCAGTTGTTTTTGAAACGGCTCTAATATCCATCCGATTAACACCCCGCCTACAACCGTCAGCAGAAGCACGCCAGCCAGGATGATGAGAATTTTCAAGAACAGCTGGTTTTGTAAGGGTGAGTCAGCTTGGTTGTACAAACCATTGGTTAGCAAGGTTTCAAGCATTGATTCCTCCATCAGTACGCCGATGGTTCGGCATTTTGATCGCTGTTAATGATGCACCCAAGCAGCTGCTCAAAGTGGGTTATGGCGTTCTTAAACGGCAGCCAGCCTGCCCGGCGAATACTGCTGGAAACGGAAGGCTGTGTGATGGGATTTGGCTTCCAGCGCTCTCCAATTTCAGCTTGGGTAAGCCCTTGCAGCGCCCAGTATACTGCCTGGCATTGGCTTACCCCCCAATTCATGATGATCACATCCATCAGCTCCACCAGGTTAATGGCGCTGGCAGAGGTGAGATTTTGGCTGCTCGAAGAAAAACCAAGCCTCATTCTTTGACTGCCAGGGATCTCTTCAAGCAGCCTGCCTGAAATAGTATAGGCTGCTCCATATCCTGCAGAAACGTTGTTTTCAGGAGCAAACTCAATCCCACCGATACCAATGGCAATGCGTGAATCAATCTGCTTATCTGTTACGGAAAAGCGCAGATAGGTGCGGATAAATACACTGATCTCGAGCGCTTTTAGAGGTTCATCAACCACCAGTTGCCAGCCATCGCCACGAAAATTGCTGATGTTCGTGGTAATCACTCGTGGATATTTCTTCCGCAGTAAGGCAGAGAGATGAGGAAAAGCTTCAAAAAGGATTTTCCGGTCATCTGGGTTTAACAACGAGGAGCGCACAATGTCCCCAGTTAATACTGCACGAATTTCAGATGTCGCTGTGCTCATTACATTCACCCATGATCAAGATTGTAAAATTATTGTATCACAATATAGTTGAATATTCTATATATTATGTTTATAGATTATCTATATGTATTATTAGGATATAGATCCTTGTGCTATATCATTACAATCAGCATCTGCTTTCAATTATTAAAGGTCCGTTTTACCATGGAAGGATTAACCGAGGAGATTCTTGAGGCGCGTATCAAGCCCAGAATTACCCAGCAGCGCAATCTGCCGGTTAAGCGGGTAATCTCAGCCAGCGCAGTGTCTTCACAGCCTAAGCCCGCTCTTCAATATGGCTGTGGCGGATAATCTCATGAAATACATCATTTTCAGCAATAAAAAATAACTTATTTTCTCAACTTCAGTGCTCACCAGAAAATTCAGTTGCTTGAGCATATCTTCTGCCTGGCGGGGATTATGGCGTCGAGACAAGCGTTACGATTTGTTATTATGTCATCCTCGTTAAGCACGGCTGTTAATTGTGTTGTTCGTAAACTATTGGAAGTGTTTATAATGGATATATACACGGAGGGTTTCATATGAAACGCTTTCTCTCATCCGCAATGCTCATCGGGGTGGTGATATTATTGGCAGCCTGCAGCCTCTCTTACAACCTCTTTGACGAAAAACCGCAGCCTACGCTGAATCTGCCGCCCTCCCCAACCTCACCTTCGCCAACCACCATGACCTCACCCCTGCCAACGGTAGTTATCGTACTGCCGCCGCCAAAAAATACTGAGCAGCAGATTACTGTCTACTTCCTCGATCTCAACCGCTTTATCAACGCGATTGACCCCTACGAAGTCGCGGTCACCCGTACCACCACAGACACCAACCTGCCCTTGGCTGTGCTTAACGCCTATTTCGCCGGACCGACCCAGCAAGAATATGATCAGGGATTGAGGATCCATGGAAGCGGATTCACTCATGTGCGCGAACTAACCATCAGCGATGGTGTGGCGCATGTCTTCCTTAGCGGTGAATGCGCCAATAATGGGGCGGCTTATTCGGTGGCAGCGTTGATCGATGCAAATCTGCGGCAATTTCCCGATATTTACGCCATAAAAATCTACGATGAAAACGATTCCACGCTCGACCCCGATTCAGCCAACAGCTCATTGCCATATTGCCTTGAGCCGTAACAACGATGACAAACTTGCTCCCACTTTCTTCCGCCACCGAGTTTATACACAACGCCAATTCGCCTCTTTGGTTATCCCTTATCAGTTTTCAAAATCACGATCAACGTTTGGATTCCAGCCGATGAGGATAGTATTGGGTATACAATAGCAATATCAGACAAGGCAGGGAAAAATGGCCTCTCAAAAATTACTCATTGGTCCGGGTAAGTTGTTGGACTCTCACGGGAACCTTACCCAATCCGGCTGGTCTCCTTACCCGGTACTCGATACCAATTTAGAAGACAGCCAGTTTTACGCAATCCGACCGCTGCAAAGCTTGCGCCTGAAAATTTGGGATTACTACGCAATCACAACACCGACTCACTTTTTTTCATTCACCATCAGCGATATCGGATACTTGGGGATGGTGTTTGCTTATGTCATTGATTTCCAAACTGGAGCCTATAAAGAGGAAACCCTGGCGGTGCCTTTTGCCAAAGGAGTAAGGCTGCCGCGCAACAGCACCGAAGGTGTTACAGAGTACAAGAAAAACAAAATTGTCCTGCGATTCAGCGCGGAGGAAGCACAACGGCAACTCTATGTGCGCTGGCCAGGATTCGCCGGCAATGCGCTCAATGCCGAACTCACCTTGTCTTGTCCACAAAATCACGAATCAATGAATATTGTCATCCCAATCCCAGGCAAGCGGTATTACTACAATCGCAAGATCAACTGTATGCCGGCTGCAGGCTGGGTAGAATATGAAGGAACGCGCCATGGTATTGAACCCTCATCCTGCCTTGCCAACCTGGATTGGGGACGAGGCGTTTGGGAGTACAGTTCTTTCTGGGTTTGGGCCAGCGCATCAGGCTTCTTACCTGACGGAAAGCGTATTGGGCTGAATATGGGTTATGGTTTCGGCGATACCAACGCTGCCACTGAGAATTGTTTCCTCCTCGAGGATAAAGTTCATAAGTTAGAAAAACTCGATTTTACTTACGACAACCACAAATTCAAAACCCCATGGACAATGAAAACGCCAGATGGCAGGCTTGACCTGACCTTCTCCCCGTTTTTTGAGCGTGTAGCAAAGACAGATGCGCTTGTGCTTAAAAGCGAAGTGCACCAGATGTTTGGCCGTTACAATGGTCAGGTAATTACGGATGAGGGTGAAAAGATGGAAGTTGTAGATTTAATCGGTTGGGCTGAAGAACACAACGCTTACTGGTAAAACCAAGAGATATATAGCCGCTCCAATCAAATGAATCGCCTCGTGTTGAGCTGCCTTAATATTTGTTAATTGGTCACAGAAAGCCCAGCGGTGTTGCAGCCCTGTTTTTCGTGATTGACAGGAGTAGTTATTTCACGATATAATATCATCTGCAGTTGGTTAGAAGGAAGCCAAGAACTTTCAAAGAGGTGATGAACTAAAACCTTTCTTTTCCGCGAAAGAACTCTGAAGGATTGACCCCAATCGACTGCGCGACCTGACAGTCGATTTTAATTTTCCCGGCGAGGGGAGGTGAGTAACCCATGGCTTCAGTAGTATTAAGACCCAACGAATCACAAGATTCTTTGCTGAAACGCTTCCGTAAAAAAGTAGTCAAGAGCGGCGTTTTAAGCACCATCCGCCGCAAGCGCTGGTTTGTTTCAAAGAGCGAACTTCGCCGCGTGGAAAGAAAAAAGGCCATCAGACGCATCAAACGCCGCCAATACACCAAGGTTGGCGAATAGTCTGGAAAAAAGATTAGCCGCCGTTGCGGCTGGAATGGAGGAATTATGGCCAAAGAAGAAGATAAGATACAATTTGAAGGCGAGATTATCGAAGCCCTGCCCGGAACCCAGTTCCGCGTGCGCCTCGAGAACGGCCATGAAGTACTCGCTTATCTTTCCGGACGGATGAGGCGTTATTACATCCGTATATTGCTGGGCGATCGGGTCAAAGTGGAGATGAGCCCTTACGATCTCACCCGCGGGCGTATCGTCTACCGGCAAAAGAAGAACGAACCGATGCTCGACGAACCAACCAGATAAACTTTACAGCCGGTCTCTGAAAAAGAGGCCGGTTTTTTTATTAAGATCAATGGAAAAAGAGCAGTCGGGAGGGGTTACCCCCTCCCGACTGAAAATAGGTTGTGGATCAAGTAATTTCTATCTACAATTAATCGTTTTGTTCTGCGGGTTTGGTATATGCCATAGCGGCCATTTGTTTATACAACTCCCACTTGCGTTGTGCAAGTTCCGCGGCTTCATTCATCAGCATTTCGGCGCGAGCTTCGTCACTCTGCACCAGCATGCGATAACGGGTTTCGTTATAGGCATAATCTTTAACAGCGACGTTTGGTTCGCGGCTATCAAGCTGCAGCGGGTTCTTTCCTTCATCAACCAGGTTGGGGTTGTAACGGTAAAGCGGCCAAAGCCCGGTGGCAGCCAGAAGTTTCTGTTGTTCGAGACCCTTCTTCATATCAATGCCATGGGCAATACAGTGGCTATAGGCGATGATGAGCGACGGGCCATCATACGCATCGGCTTCGATGAAGGCTTTGAGGGTCTGATTGTCGTTGGCACCCATGGCAACATTGGCCACATACACATAACCATATGACATTGCCATCAAACCCAGATCTTTCTTTCCGATACCCTTGCCTTTGGCTGAGAACTTCGCAACAGCCGCCAGCGGAGTTGCTTTCGAGGATTGGCCGCCCGTGTTGGAATAAACTTCAGTATCGAGCACCAGAATGTTAACATTTCGCCCTGTCGACATGACGTGGTCGAGCCCGCCATAGCCGATATCATATGCCCAGCCATCGCCGCCTATAATCCAAACGCTTTTCTTTACCAAGGCATCCGCCACGCCGAGGAGCATCGCAGCATTGACATCTTTGCTCCTGGCAAGGTTCTCTTTCAGAACTTCCACGCGTTTGCGCTGTTCTCTGATAAGAACTTCGTTGGACTGGTCAGCAGTGAGAATTTCTTCTACCAGCTTGCCGCCAAGTTCGCCTGCCATCTTGCTCAGCATATCACGTGCAAAAACGTTTTGCTGGTCCAGTGTCAGGCGCATCCCCAAACCAAATTCCGCGTTGTCTTCAAAGAGCGAGTTCGCCCAAGCCGGTCCGCGTCCCTGGTTATTCATCGTCCAGGGGGTAGTGGGCAGGTTGCCGCCATAAATGGAGGAACACCCAGTGGCATTGGCAACCACAATGCGGTCGCCGAAGAGCTGGGTTACCAGTTTGATGTACGGGGTTTCGCCGCAGCCAGCGCATGCACCGGAGAACTCGAAAAGGGGTTCGGCAAGCTGTGAATTTTTCACAGTACTCGGCTGGTAGAGCGCAGGGTCAGGTGAAGGGATCGACAGGAAGTAATCCCAGTTCTTGGCTTCTTGCTCGCGAAGAGGAAGCTGCGGCGCCATGTTAATGGCTTTGCGCAGCGGGTTATTTTTATCACGCGCCGGACAGGCTTCAACGCAGAGGCTGCAGCCCGTGCAATCTTCTGGCGCCACCTGAATAGTGTACATCGTATCCGGAAATTCTTTGAACTTGGCGCTGATTGATTTGAAAGTCTCTGGCGCATCCTCAAGATAAGAGGGTTCATATACTTTCTGACGAATAACGGCGTGAGGGCAGACAAAGGCGCATTTACCGCATTGAATACAAAGGTCGGTGTCCCATACCGGGATTTCAAGACCGATATTGCGTTTTTCCCATTGGGTGGTGCCAACCGGGTAAGTGCCGTCAATCGGAAAGGCGCTGACCGGTAGTTCCTCACCCTTAAAGGCGATTATCGGTCCGAGAACATCCACCACAAAATCAGGTGCTTCGGCGGGCACTGGCGGGCGACGCCTGATTTTACTGGTGGCAGTGGCGGGCACTTTTACCTCAAATAAGTGGGCAAGCGTATGGTCAACTGCATCATAATTCTTCTGCACCACAGCTTCACCACGTTTGATATATGTCTTCTTGATGGATTTCTTGATCTCATCAATAGCCTGTTCACGCGGCAGCACACCGCTAATGGCAAAAAACGCCGTCTGCATAATGGTATTCACCCGTCCACCCATACCGGTTTTCGCGGCGACCTCGTTGGCATTAATCATGTAGAACTTGATCTTTTTATCAATAATGTCCTGCTGAACTTCCAGAGGGAGTTTGTCCCAGACTTCATCTTCATCATAAACACTGTTAAGCAGGAAGATGGCACCCGGAGCAGCAAACTTGAGCATGTCGAGCCATTCGAGGAAACTGAACTGGTGACAGGCAACAAATTGAGCGTCATCATGTTCGATCAGGTACGGGGCACGGATCGTTTCTGGACCAAACCGCAGGTGAGAGATCGTTACCGAGCCGGATTTCTTTGAGTCGTAGTAGAAAAAGCCCTGCGCGTCGTTCTTGGTCTCTTCACCAATGATCTTGATGGAGTTTTTGTTGGCGCCAACAGTACCATCAGAGCCAAGCCCGAAGAAAACGCAACGGATGGTTTTTTCATGGGCAATTGAGAAGTGGTGATCGTAATCAATGCTGGTATGGGTTACATCATCGACAATGCCCACAGTGAAATGGTTCTTTGGAGTTTGCTTTTCCATTTCATCGAAAATTCCCTTGACCATTGCAGGGGTAAACTCTTTGGAGGACAAGCCATAACGGCCACCAATGATGCGTGGAGTAGCCTTGAAAGGAGTTTTTCCGGCCGCCAAAGCTTCGTTAATCGCAGTGACCACATCCTGGTAGAGTGGTTCGCCGATGGCTCCGGGTTCTTTGGTGCGATCAAGCACGGCAATGGTTTTTACACTTGCGGGCAAAGCCGCGATGAAGTGTTCAACAGAGAAAGGCCGGTAAAGCCGGATGTTCACCACACCCACTTTGCGCCCTTGTTTATTGAGGAACTTCACCGTTTCTTCGGTAGTCTCCGCGCCGGAGCCCATAATAACAATCACTTCAGTTGCGTCTTCTGCTCCGACATAATCAAAGAGATGGTAGCTTCTGCCGGTTAACTTGGCAAATTTATCCATTGCCTTCTGCACGATTGCGGGAGCTTCCATATAAAATCGATTGCTGGTCTCACGACCCTGGAAGAAGACATCTGGGTTCTGGGCAGTGCCGCGAATCACCGGATGCTCAGGTGAAAGTGCGCGATTGCGAATGTGGGTGATGAAATTCTCGTCAATCATTGCCTTGAGGTCATCTTCACAAAGTTGCTCAATTTTGTTCACCTCTGCTGAGGTGCGGAAGCCATCAAAGAAATGCACAAACGGAACCCGCGCTTCGAGCGTGGCTGCGTTGGCGATGAGCGCCTGATCTTGGGCTGTCTGAACCGAATCAGAAGCCAGCAAAGCAAAACCAGTTTGGCGGGCAGCCATGACGTCTGAATGGTCGCCGTAAATTGAAAGCGCGTGTGTAGCGATGGTACGTGCGGCAACGTGGAACACGGTAGGCGTCAGCTCACCAGCGATCTTATACATATTGGGGATCATCAAGAGCAAACCCTGTGACGCGGTGAATGTCGTGCTCAATGCGCCAGTCTGCAACGCTCCGTGCACCGCCCCGGCTGCGCCGCCTTCTGATTGCATTTCAATCACTGTCGGCACGGTGCCCCACAAGTTACGAACCCCGGCAGCCATCCAGGCATCGGCAAACTCGCCCATGCTTGATGAAGGCGTGATGGGATAAATTGCGATTACTTCCGCCAGGCGGTAGGCAATATTTGCCACCGCTTCGTTGGCGTCAATCGTGATAAGATTTCGTTTCATTTTCAACTCCGATGGTTGTAAATAGGTTTTCAGCCCTAATAATATTTTACATCGCTGAGATTATAATCGATAAACGCCCAATTTCGTGTCACAGAGAAGGGGCGCGTAAATAGTGCTGAATGTCATATGACACATGATTAGCAAATAAAACGCTGCGAAAGCATCAATACCGCCAGAGACTTACTATCCTCAATTTCAGCGGCTCTCACCATTTCAAACACTTGTTGCAGCGGAATGGTTACCAAATTCAAGAATTCATCAACATCCGGAGTGAGCGGATCGCGATAAAGACCGCGAGCCAAAAAGCAGTGCATATATTCAGTGGCATATCCGGGGGTCATATAAAATCCGCCGAGCGCGTCCCAGTTTCTCGCGCCAAAACCGGTTTCCTCGCGCAATTCCCGCTGAGCGGTAACCAGTGGGTCTTCACCCGTCTCAATTTTCCCGGCAGGCAGCTCAAGCAGCTCAGAACGCGCGCCAATACGATATTGCCTGACAAAATGCACAATGCCTTCGTCATCAACAGGCAGGATTGTGACTGCGTTTTGGATATCAATCAGGTGATAATCACGTGCCTTCCCATCTGGGAAAGCCAGGTTAATTCGCCTGACCTTAAACAGAGAGGTTGTGTACTCAATGGCTTCATTAAATATCTGATATGACATGGTTCACCTCTTGGTTCAATGTGTTCAATGCAAATCCAAATAAGTTTAAGCCCAATCATATAATGCGAAAAAGGCTTCATAAAAATAAGAAGCCTTTATTAATTTAAACCCGAATATCTTCAGGGAATATCCAGAACCTGGCCAGGTTCCAGCTTGGCACCGCTCTCAAGGCCGTTGGCAGCGAGAATTGCTTCAGGCGTGACTTCGCCAAAGAGACAGGCAATTTTTCCGATCGTATCGCCAGCAACCACGGTGTAATCGGCAGGGTGTGGTCTCAGCGAACGCTGCCCAACGAAGGGTTTTCCGCTTTGTGGAATGGTCAGCCGGTCACCAACTTGGGCGTAGTAATCCATTCCCAGCCCATTAATCGCCAAAAACTCCGCCACATCCACATTGTAACGGCGTGCAATACAAAACAGAAACTCATTGGCTTTGATGGTATAAGTAGCGGGTAAACCCGGGGTTGGCTCTGGTTCAGGCGGCTCTTCAGGTTGCGGCGGTTGAGTGGGTCCCACGCTGTTGGGGTCTGCAGCCTGTGCGGTTTGCGTCGCAGATAGAATATCCTGCATGATTTGTGATTGGGTGGGATCGGGAGTGGGGATATCCCCATCGCCTGGTGCACGCGTAGCAGATCGCTCACAAGCGGTCAGCAAAAACGCCCCGATAATAATCACAATTAAGGCTCCAAAAACATTTCTTTTCATCTCACCTCTCCTTATCTCGAATGCCGCTTCTCGTATACTTGGACGCAAAGGCTCAGGATATAATAGATTTTTGAACCATCTGCCTCTCAACCGTTACGATGCCCATACATACGGCAGGCCAGTTAAGTAGATAATTGCAATAACTATGCCACATTCAAATAAGGAGACAACATGAATGTTTATTTTTCTTGTTCAATCACCGGTGGTCGAGATGAAGAAGTTATTTATCAAGCCATTGTAAATGAAATGGAAGCTCTCGGACACACCGTGCCAACAGCTCACCTTTCTTCTTCGCAAGTAATGGATTTGGAAAAAATCGGTGATCCGGTTGAAATTTTCGAACGCGATATGGCATGGCTGCGGGCGTGCGATGCAGTTGTTGCCGAGGTCTCCTCACCCTCGCATGGTGTAGGTTATGAGATTGCATATGCGTTATCTTTAAAAAAACCTGTGCTTTGCTGTCACCTGATGCACAAGCCCATTTCAAAGATTATCAGCGGAAACACCACCCCTGGGTTGACGGTCGTTAATTACACACTTGTTGACGAAGTTCTCCTTCAGGTTCGCGCTTTTCTTGGAGCGGTTCCCGCGGCTCAAGCCTGAATTTTAGAGAAATATTAGCGTTATATTAGAGCTGCGAGGCGGGCTATTGACATTTCCATCAATCAAAGAATACAATTAAAAAATGGATTATAAGGACTATTACAAGGTTTTAGGTGTAGACCGAAAAGCCACCCCAGAAGAAATTAAGAAATCATTTCGCAAGCTTGCGATGAAGTATCATCCGGATCAAAATAAGGATAACAAGCAGGCGGAAGAGAAATTTAAAGAAATCAACGAAGCCTACGAAGTTTTGAGTGATCCCAAAAAACGCGCGCATTACGACCAGCTTGGCAGTTCATACCAACAATGGCAGCAAGGCGGGGGTAATCCGGGCAACTTCAACTGGAACGCTTGGGGTTCTACGCCCGGCAGTCGTACTCAACAGGTGAACCCGGAAGATTTCGGCGACGTTTTTGGCGGTTTCTCTGATTTCTTCAGGGTGATTTTTGGAGGTATGCCTGCAGCAAGCCAAGCCCAAACCCGCCGCTATGCCCCGCAGCAAAGCGCTCAGGTGCGCAGCCCGGCGAGTTACCAGCAAAAGGTACAAATCACACTTGAAGAGGCATATCATGGTACTCAACGCCTGATGCAAATTAATGATCGGCGGATTGAAGTTAAAATCCCCGCCGGCGCGCGCAACGGTACAAAAGTTCGCGTGGCAGGCGCCGGACCCGCCTCTGCTTACGGACAGAGTTCTGACATATATCTGGTGATCGAAATCTTGCCGCATGCACGCTACACCCTCAACGGCACCGATCTGACAACCGAAGTGAAAATCGACTACCTCACCGCTGTGTTAGGGGGAACAGTAACCGTGACGACACTTTCAGGTGATGTAGTGCTCACCATTCCGCCGGGTACCCAACCCGGGCAAAAATTCCGTCTCAGCGGCAGAGGGATGCCGCTGCTAAAATCTTCCCAAACTTTCGGCAATCTCTATGTTCAGATAAAGGTGGAATTACCAAAGAAGTTGACGGAAGAACAGCGTAAGCTGTTTGAGCAACTTCGTAAATCTTAAACAACTGAGGCACAACAAATTATGAAGAAGATTCTCACAGTCGTCATTGCAATGTTGACACTGGTCGTTTTAATGTCCTGTGTGCTTACACCAAATGTGGATTTTGATTTGGATTTACCGGAAAGTGTTGAAACTTTAATCCCAGTGATTCCCACAGAGAAACCCACGGCCGCCCCTCAGATAATCGTCAATGTTGAAGATATCGCCAATACTGACCTCATTCTCACCAACCTTTACACCCAGGTCAACCCCGGCATTGTCACAATCATCTCCTACACAGATCAAGGTGAAGGCAGCGGTTCGGGCTTTGTCTATGACCAATTAGGGCATATCATCACCAATTACCATGTGGTGGAAGGAGCTCAAACAGTTGAGGTGGATTTTGCCAGCGGGCGGAAAGTTTACGGCACTGTGATTGCCACCGATTTGGATTCTGATATCGCCGTAATCAAAGTGGATGTACCGGCGGATGAATTGTTTCCGCTTACCTTGGGCGATTCAGACGGGCTGCAGGTAGGGCAAATGGTGGTGGCAATTGGCAACCCATACCGCCTTACCAGCACCATGACGTTGGGAATTGTGAGTGCCAAAGGCCGCATCCTTGATTCAATGCGAGCCTCCACTGATGCTTCTTCTTACACTGCCGGCGACCTCATTCAAACTGACGCCGCCATCAATCCCGGCAACTCTGGCGGTCCGTTATTGAACCTTCAGGGAGAAGTTATCGGCATCAACCGCGCGATTCGCATATCCGGCACCACAGTTGAAGGCGAGGCAGTCAACAGCGGCATTGGCTATGCTGTTTCTATAAATATTGTCAAACGTGTTGTGCCCATTTTAATCAGTGAGGGCAAATACGATTACCCGCTGATTGGGATTTCAAGCTCTTCGACTGAGTTAACTCTAAGTCAATGGCAGCAGGTGAGTAACAGCGCCACCTCTGGCGTGTACGTCATCAGCGTCACCCCTAATGGGCCGGCAAGCCGTGCCGGCTTAATTGGCGGATCAAAACCGACTAACATCCAGGGGTTCTACAGCGGAGGTGACATCATCATCGCGGTAGATGATATCCCCGTCAAACTATACGGCGAACTCATCAGCTACATCTTTAAGAATAAATCGCCGGGAGATGTCATTCGATTAACGATTATCCGTAACGGCACTCAAATGGAGATTCCCCTCACACTCGGTTCTCGATAGAAGCTACTGCTTTTGAATCTCAATAAATATGAAGGAGGTTTCAATGTTCACAGAGACAAGTCTGCGGAAGATCAAAGACTTCAATGCCGATAGTCCGATTCTCACATTGTATTTGAATACGGAACCAAGCCGGGGCAATGCTGAAACTCATCGCCTTCGCCTGCGCAACATGCTAAAAGACATTCCTCTCAAACAAGATGCAGAAGCAATAGAGAAATTCTTAAGCCTGACCTATGATTGGACAGGCCGGTCGGTAGCTGTTTTTTCATGCGCCCCGGCAGGCTTTTTTCAGGCCATACCCATCGCTTTGCCCGTGAGGGATTTCATACAGATCGGTTCAAAAGCGGCGGTGGAACCGCTGGAAGATCTGCTGCAGGAGTTCAGTAATATGGGCGTAATTCTGGTGGATAAACAGGGTGGTCGCTTGTTCCATTTTCATCTTGGGGAACTGGTGGAACAACAGGGTGTAATGGGCGATCCGGTAAAGCACGTAAAAACTGGCGGAGCTTCTTCAGCGCATGGGCAGCGCGGCGGTACATTGGACAGCGGACGTACGATGCGCGAAACTGTTGACCGGAATCTGCGTGAAGTTGCCGATAATGCCACCCGGTTTTTTGAAAGCAGGCACATCCGCCGCATCTTGCTCGGCGGTACGGATGAAAACACCTCCCACTTCCGCCAATACTTGCCAAAATCACTGCAAAGTATCGTAGCGGGCACTCTTTCCATCAGCATGACAGCTTCCAACTCTGAGGTACTGCAAAAAGTGATCGGGCTTTCTCGTCAGAGCTAATCTCTTCATGAAAATAAACCACGGCTTTAGATCAAACGGAAGCCGTGGTTTTTATTAACAAGCAGTGTTCAGGAAAGATTCTTAGCCAGCATGAGCAGGTTGTTGAAGACTGTATCAAGCGCTGCGCGTGAAGTTGCGAAACCTTCTTCAGTGAGGTTGGAGAGGGCTTCGTCCAGCCTGTCTGAGAACCCTGAAAGTACAGCTTCATCCAACCCCGAATCCTTCAGTGCAGCCAGATCAGCTTTGGCAAAGGTCAATGCCTGTCGCGCGGAGGGTGCATCTCCCTGTTCAATTGCCGCACGCGCAATGTTGACATTGGTAAGCATCTGATAGACCATGCTGAGCGTCTTGGCGTCTGACAATTCAACATTGAGTTCTCCGATGGTGACATTGGCTGCAGCAAGGTCATCCTGTGCGGTTACTAATTCCTCGCGCACCAAAACCAGATCATTCTCGATTTTGGTTTTATCGATGGTTAATTGGTTAATTTGTGTATTTAAGGTGGTGATTTCAGCGGAATTTGCATCCGCCGACAAAGCTGCGGCAGCATTCATCGGCCGTACCATGGTGAAATAGATTGTAGCCAGACCGCCAAGGAAGAACACCAGCGCCACTATTACCCACGGCAAAATCCTGTCCCACAGACTTTTCTTCGCCGTTGGAGAACGCAGCGGTTCGCGTTTTACCCCTGTGCCCGGAGGAGGTTGGGGAATGAACACCGGCTCCTTTTCCGGCAGCGATGCAGCTTCAATCTCAGGTTCTGGTTCGACTTCCAACACAGGGTGAACCTCTTCCACTACAGGTTCAACAATTGGTTCTACAATTGGTTCTTCCACAGGTTCGTGCACTTCCGGAATTTCCAGCGGGTTTTTATCCTTTTCAGGTACCATTTTTTCTTCCTTTCAAGCCGATTGATTATTCGATTATGGATAGTATATCACTTCAATAAATAAAAACTGACAGGTTGCATTCTGCCCCATTCAGGGTACCCTTTTCCATTGACATTAACATGAGGTTGAGCCAACTTGTTTTTCGTCAAGCGATATAAGACAAAGGGTTATAATCTTTCATATGAATTCCACAACTGAACCCGCCAATAATGAAAACCGCAGACTAGCCCGTGATGCGGGTACAGTGATGATTGCCATCCTTCTGGGACAGATTTTCAGCCTGTTGTCATCCATATTAATCACGCGGGCATTTGGTACAGGCGTTCAAAACGAAGCCTTTAACGCAGCCAACCGGCTGCCGGATATTCTTTATCAATTGATCGCCGGCGGAGCGTTAGCGTCTGCTTTTGTGCCGACCTTCACCTCACTGCTGCTGCATAAAAAGCAAACCCAAGCCTGGAAGCTGGCTTCTGCGATTGCCAATATCATCACACTCATCTTCATCGCGCTTGGTGTTGTGGTTATCATCTTTGCCCCATGGGTCGTGCGTCACATACTTGCGCCTGGTTTCACCGCTGACCCCGAGAAGTTTGCTTTAACCGTTGATTTGGTGCGCATCCAAATGGCAGCGCCTATCTTCTTTGGCGTGAGCGGATTGATGATGGGTATTCTTAATGCTCATCGCAGCTTCCTCTGGCCGGCGCTGGCGCCGATGATGTACTCCATCGGTAAAATTCTGGGAGTCTTGTTGCTGGCACCATCCATGGGAGTGCACGGTCTGGCAATAGGTGTGGTGGTTGGCGCGTTTTTCCACGGGCTGATTCAATTACCAGCGCTGTTAAAGCTGCCCGAGCGTAAATATACCCCCTCCTTAGGATTAAAGATGCCGGATGTGCGCGAGGTCGCCCGCTTGATGGGTCCGCGTGTATTAGGCGTCGCTTTCGTCCAGTTAAATTTTCTCGTCAACACCCGTTTGGCATCACTGCAGCCGCTTGGCAGTGTAACCGCCATCGCGGTCGGGTTTGCGCTGATGATGATTCCCGAGGCGGCTATCGCCCAGGCGCTTGCCATTGCCGCCCTGCCGGCTTTTTCTGAACAAGTGGCTTCTGGAAAGATCCCAGAAATGCGCGCTTCTCTCTCCACCCTGCTGCGTTGGGTGTTGTTCCTAGCTGTGCCGGCTTCGCTGGGCTTGATTTTATTGCGCGTTCCCCTGGTTACGGTAATCTATCAACGCGGGCAATTTGACAGCGCATCAACCCAATTGGTGGCATGGGCGCTGCTGTGGTATGCTGCCGGGTTGGTGGGACATTCGGTGGTTGAAATTGTTTCACGCGCCTTCTACGCGCTATACGACACCAAAACCCCTGTTTTGGTGGGCATCGGTGCCATGAGCCTGAATGTTGCGTTGAACTTTCTGCTGAGCGGCTTATTCCTGCGTTGGGGGTGGCAACCACACGGTGGCTTGGCGCTCGCCAATTCTATTGCCACCTTCCTCGAAATGCTCGTCTTGCTCTTCTTCATGCGCAAACGCCTGGGCGGTTTAGAAAACAAGCGGGTGATGAACGGCTTGCTTTCTGCACTTTTTGGCGGTGGTACGATGGCGCTTGCCCTTTGGGGGTGGCTGCAACTCACCAGCACCGCTTCAGCCTGGCTTAGCGCTTTGGGTGGTATTGCCGTGGGCGGAGTGGTTTACCTGGCTGTGCTGCTGTTGCTGCGTGTGCCTGAGCTTAAAACCGCCCTTTTGGGTATTAAAAGTAAGTTAATAAAAAGCATATAACCGGGAGTTACCTATGAAAAACAATTCGGGTCATGAATTTATGCTGAATACTCGCTACAATAATATCAGCCCCTCGCCGCAATACAGCGGCCTTGTCCCTCAGCCGCCGCTTGAGCTGCCCTTGCCCGCTGGCGAGGTTCTGATTCCTTTGCCTCCTCCGACTGATTTGACCATCCCTGCCATGGATTTAAGGGAAGCCATCGAAACTCGCCGCAGCATCCGCGCTTACAGCCTTGAGCAGCTTACACTCGTTGAGTTATCGTACCTGTTATGGGTGTCGCAGGGGGTCAGGCGCGTTTCCAAACGCCCTTCAACCGCGCGAAATGTGCCTTCAGCAGGCGCGCGCCACGCCTTCGAGACGATTTTGCTCATCAACCGTGTGGAGGGGTTGACACCCGGTTTATATCGCTTCGCCGCTATTGAACATAGTTTATTGCACCTGAACGCCTCTGAAGATATCGCAGACCGTATTGCCTTGGAATGTCATGAACAAGCGCAAATTACCCGAAGCGCTGCCACCTTTATTTGGGCAGCGGTGGTGGAGCGCATGTTTTGGCGCTATGTTGAACGCGGCTACCGTTACCTTCACCTGGATGCCGGCCATGTATGCCAGAACCTGGCGCTGGCGGCCGAACAGTTGGGCTGCGGCGTTTGCCCCATCGCCGCCTTTGACGATGAAAAGCTCAACCACACCATGGGTTTGGACGGGGAGAACCAGTTCGTTATCTACCTGGCGTCATTAGGAAAGAAAACCACTCACGATTAAACATGGCGTGGTGGCATAGTCTTTGCGGTCTTTGTTAATCTATCTTTTCTATTTGGATATTTTCTCTGCCCACCAGCTCAGCCAATTTATGCACCATTTCGACAGAGGCACTGGTAGTATCGTTCGGGAAATCAACCAGGTTCTGGAACCCGCGTTCATACACCAGGAAGCAATAGCGATCACGGCCAGGATAGGCGTTAATCACCCCATGTGCCCGTTGTATGCGGCGAATGTCACGTTCTTTCTCACCACTGGCTCGAATCGTCACAGTTACCAGCCTGATTTTATTCCCATCATCCGTAGAAGCTGAATGCGGCGCCATGATTACCGGTGGTTTCACAACAAGCGGTTCATCAGGCTCATAGGCTTTACGCTCCGCAATCAAACCGCCTGAATTTAAGTTCGGGCTGTTCTGAAGCGTTTCCAGTGATTGCATTTCGGTGGTATTGAAATCATCGATTACATCCGGGTAAAATGTTGTCCAGGTTCTTTCCTCAGAGCTGCGCGGAGGTTCTTCGTACCCCTGGTTTTGTTCAGTGTAATGTTCAGTATCAATATCACTCTGCCAGGGAATCCCATCTGCCGAACTGTTGATGGTTTCAGTATTTGAAATAAAGTCATCCAGGCGAAGTGGTTTAATTGCATCCACCACAATTTTGGGTTCTGTACGCTGCAAGTCCAACTTTCCTTCTGCCAGAATCACAGCATCCACCTCAACAAGCGCGCCAAACTTCGCCCATGTCCGCGGAAAGATCACCAGTTCAACAGACCCGAGCACATCGTCTATCCTGGCAAAGGCCATCGTATCGCCTTTTTTTGTGACGGTCATGCGCACCTGGGTGACGATGCCCGCAACCTTCACCTTTTGACCCTCCCCGCCTTCTGCCAGTTCCACAGTAGTGTGGCTGGATTTCTGGCGGATGAGAGGTATATAGGGGGTTATTGGATGATCAGAAACGTAAAGCCCAAGGAGATTTTTTTCCCATTCAAGAATGGTGCGTCGGTCAAGCGGCATGGCCTGAGGAAGATGAATTTCTTCTTCAACGCCGATATCTCCGCCAAAAATACTCATCTGCCCGCATTCCGCTGCCTGGAAGTGGCTGCTGCTGAGCGCGACCATCGAATCCACCGCCTCCATAAGCGCGTGGCGCGGTCCAAACGAATCAAGTGCACCCACCATCACCAGGCACTCGAGATTGCGTTTGCCAACGCTGTGTAAATTAACGCGGCGGATGAGATCGTTCAGGTCTTTATACAACCCCTTTTTTCTCTCTTCAATGAGAACTTCAACCTGTGTCGCCCCAAGGTTTTTCACCGCCCCTAAGCCAAAGCGGATTGCAAAACGCTTGTTATCCAGATCTTCGATGCAGAAATCCCACTCGCTGCTATTTAGATCCGGCGGCAGTATTTCAATACCCAGCAAACGTGCATCGGCAATGTAGGTTGCCACCTTGGCGGTATCATCTTTCATAACAGAGAGCAGCGCGGTCATGTATTCCACGGGGTAATGCAGTTTAAGGTATGCGGTTTCAACCGCAATTACACCATAATCAGCCGCATGGCTTTTATTAAAGCCATAATTGGCAAATTCTTGCCAATCGCTGTAGATCTTCTGCGCCAGTTCAGTGGTGATGCCGTTATTCTCTGCTCCAGCAATGAACTTTTTCTGGTGCCGTTCAATTGAATCCTTGTTCTTCTTGGAAATTGCTTTACGCAGGTCATCAGATTCCACCGCCGTGTAGCCTGCCAACGCCATCGCCGCCATCATCAGCTGCTCCTGGTAGACAGGAACGCCGTAAGTATCTTTGAAGATTTTCTCCATGATGGGATGGTCATATGTAATTTCTTCTTCACCATGCATACGGCTGATGTATTTGGGGATAAACTGCATCGGCCCGGGGCGGAAGAGAGCGACCATGGCAATAATGTGAGAGAGATTGTTGGGCTTCATCTCTTTGATGTATCGCGTCATGCCGGTGCCTTCCAATTGGAACAATCCTATCGTATTGCCAGCACTGATAAACTCATAAGTTGCCGGGTCATCCAGTGGAATATTGTGCAGGTTGAACTCAAGATTGTGCCTTTCTTGAATCAAATCGCATGCCTTGTGGATGACCGTCAGGGTGGAAAGGCCGAGAAAATCGACTTTAAGTAAGCCGAGGGTTGTGATGTCATTCATCTCAAACTGGGTTACCGATTTAATCGGCAAGTCTTCAGAACTACCCGTTGGGCGATGCAGCGGCAGGTACTCAATGAGCGGAGCATCTGTGATTACAACACCCGCAGCGTGCGTGCCCGCGTGAACCGATACCCCTTCCATGCTGTTGGCGGTGTCAATCAGGTCTTTAATGTAGCCGCCTTCTTGATAGACTGCCTTGAATTCAGGCGATTTCTCGAGCGAGTTGCAAATCGTTACAGGCAAATCGGGGATCATTGACGGAACGGTTTTTGAAATACGGTCGACTTCAGAAAGCGGAATATCCATCACTCGCGCGACATTGCGAATCGCCGCCCTTGCGCCAAGCGTGCCAAAGGTGATGATTTGAGCCACCTTATCACCGCCGTATTTCTCCGCGCAGTATTGCAAAATTTCAACGCGCCTGTCGTCTTGAAAATCAAGATCAATATCTGGCATTTCTTTGCGGTCAGGGTTTAAGAAGCGCTCAAAAATGAGCGAGTGCTCCAGGGGGTCAATCAGGGTGATATTAAGGGCATAAGCCACAATCGAACCGGCGCCAGAACCGCGTGTGTTGTACCAAATGTCGTTTGCACGCGCATACCGGCAGAGATCCCAGACGATGAGGAAATAGGCATCGAAACTTCGCTGTGCGATAATTGCCAATTCATGGTTAAGGCGTTGGGTAACCTCCGGGCTGTTAAAGCGCCCGGCATATTTAATTTTTAACCCTTCTTCACATAATGCCCGCAAGTAAGATTGGTTGGTAAATCCTTCGGGCAAGTCAAATATGGGCAGGTGATGCCTTCCGCTGATAAGGTTTAAGTTGCAGCGTTCGGCAATTTCAAGCGTATTGCTCAACGCTTCCGGGTTTTCCGGGAAGAGGGATGCCATTTCCTCAGGCGAACGCAGATAATAGGTATCGGAGCCCATGCGCATGCGGTTTTGATCTGCAATCAGTGACTTGGTTTGAATCGCCAGCATAATATCCTGCAGGCGCGCATCTTCTCGGTTGATGTAGTGAGCATCGTTGGTGGCTATCAGTTTGATGTTATAGCGCCGGCTCAGATCAATCAGCGTGCGGTTGAGCTCTGGCAGCTCGCGGATGGGGTGATTTTGCAGTTCAATAAAGAAATTATCTCTGCCAAATGTATCCAGGTAAAACTCGAGCACTGCCTGGCCCGCCTCGACACCTTTATTGAGGATGGTGCGCGGTACCTCTCCAGACATACAGGAGGTGGTGGCGATTAGTCCTTGGCTGTGCGCTGCCAAAAACTCATGATCTACTCGCGGATAGTGGTAAAACCCTTCAAGCTGGCCAGCGGTGGTGATTTTTAGCAGGTTCTGGTAACCAGTCTCATTTTCCGCCAACAACACCTGATGATAGGAGTGTTTATCCTTTTGCGGGTCGCGGTCTTGCATTCTGCGTGCGGAGACATACGCCTCAACACCAATCAAGGGTTTTATACCCGCCTCCCTTGCTGCCGTGTAGAAATTAATCACACCAAACATCGTGCCGTGGTCGGTTATCGCCACTGAGTCCATGCCCATTTCTTTTACACGCTTAACCAGCTTTTTTACATTGCTAAAGCCGTCAAGCAGCGAGTATTCGGTATGAACGTGGAGGTGGGCAAAAGTCATTGTTTTTACTCGGTAAACTTATACGATAAACTTAAAAATGATTATAGCATGCAGGGCTTCGCGGTCTCTTAAGATTCAATTTGCTCCCGCCATTTTTAAGAATTCGTGCGTACTTTACGGCCAACAAAGCCTGGTGGCAGTTGAAACCCGGAATTATTTGCAAATTACAAAAATTGCGGGCTGTCGGCGGGTTTAACCCCCAAATCGCTGCTGCTGACAGAAACAGCGGAGAACGCTGCGAAGGTTAAATTCTGCATGTTAACTTTCATTTTCCGTTTTAGACCCTCAAAGAGGCTCAGGTAGCTTGCATCTATGCGTTTATCCCACGCCAAAGCAAGCATGGCAGCGGTTGAGCGAATCAGGCTGGTGTCATCACCTTCAATTTCGCAGAATTTGCCATAAGGCAATTCATCAAGCGTGATCAATAGCCCTTTTAACGTATAGGTTGTGCGCCATTTTTCATAGCTTACAACCACTTCATACCCCAGCTCTTGCAAAATACTCTGTGCGGTTAGAAGATTATCCACCTCAATTTCATACTCCGGGCGCACACGCACCCCTTCTACCTCAGCAGATGCACCCTTTAGCGTCAATCGTGCGACTGCATCCTGCCGCAGGCGTAAAGCCATTCCTTGCGCCGCAAGCGACGCTTGTGCATCGTCAAAGCGGTAATTCACTTCGTGAGTACGCGGCTGAACCAGATTGGCTCCGAGCGAGATCAGGCGGTTTTTAAGCGCAACCAAATCGGTGATATAAAACTTGACTTCTTTTTCAAGGGGGGTATTGTCCATTTTTATTCCATGCTTTCATCTTCAGGCAGACTGGTTGAACTTTTCATAAAGGGTTCGAGCAGCCATAAAGAGAATAACAGAAAAATCAGCATCACAACCGAAACAATCAATGGGATAAGGTGAGAGTTTATTTGAAGCTGAACACGAGAGAGGAGAAGACGATCAACCCAATACCAGATAAACACCAGGCCAGCTGCAAGCTGACCCAAACGCGGTGCAAATGAGAATCGCAGCCACAATAAAATACCGGTTGTGATAAAAATGAGCGAAAAAAGCGAGCCTGTAAATACCGCATACAACGGGTGCGGAAAATAACCAGAGACCAACAGCCAGTTCCATGAGCGAAAGGTTTGTGCAACACCGGCAGCCTGCATCACTGCCGCCAAAACAAACAGCACGGCAATTAGATGAAGCAAAAAAGGTACGTGAACAGGTTTGGCAGCTTTCATATCAGGTCTGCTGGATTATAGCACGCCCGGTTTTTACTTGAGGAGCCCTTTTGATTTGGTTCGTTTTATTAAGTTTTTGAAACTCTTATCCGCTGCTCACTTTTCAGCTATTCTTAATATTTCGCCGCATTACCTTCAACCCTGCTATAATTCACTTTCACCAAAAATCAACGAGGCATATATGAAAAACGAAAACGGCTTGGCTTTTCACCTGCATATTAAAGAGGGAGATATCGGTCGCTATGTACTACTGCCCGGAGACCCCGGACGCTGCGAGAAAATTGCACAATATTTTGACAATCCTCATTTTGTAGCCCAAAACCGGGAGTACGTTACCTGGAGCGGTACGTTGTTGGGCGAACCCGTCTCTGTGGTCTCTACTGGTATTGGCTGCCCCTCAACCGCCATCGCAGTAGAAGAATTGGTGGAAAGCGGCGCTGAAACTCTGATACGGGTTGGCTCTTCCGGGTCTATGCAGCCTGATATCCATGCTGGTGATGTGGTAGTGGTCAACGCCTCCATTCGAGACGAAGGTACCAGCTTTCATTATCTGCCGATTGAATTCCCCGCCGTCGCCAATATCGAGGTGGTTAATGCGCTGCGAAAAGCCGCCAACCGCCTTGGCTTGCGCTCACACACCGGCATCGCTCAATCCAAAGACTCTTTCTACGGCGAGGTGGAGCGCACCCGCATGCCGATGAGCGCACATCTCACCGAACGCTGGAATGCTTTTGTAGCGGGCGGCGCTGCCTGCTCTGAAATGGAATCTTCGGCGCTGTTCATCCTCTCCTCGCTTTATCGCAAACGCGCTGGCGCCGTGATGTTGGTGATTAACGAAGCTGACCTGGCTGAAACCGAAGAGGTTGGTGCCGACAAGCACATGTTGGAGTTTGACGCTGATCGTGTTATTCAGGTAGCGGTGGAAGCGCTCAAGATTCTCATCGAAGCTGACCGTCAGTAACTGAGTCATTCCATGAAGCTTGCTACGCTGCATTCCCGCATTAATAATATTCCTCGTGAATTGGCGCTTTTCATCACCGCATCTTTCGCAGTGGGTATGGGCGCCAGCCTGGTGGATTCCACCTTTAATAACTTTCTTAACGATACTTTCACCATAACCGGTTTTCAACGTTCTTTTCTCGAATTTCCGCGTGAATTGCCCGGTGTCATTGTCCTCTTCGCTTCAGCAGCCTTATGGTTTTTGGGCAGCCGCCGCCTGGGCGCATTTGCCATGCTGCTGGCATCTTTGGGAATCTTCCTCATCGGTTTTTCTTCTTCCAGTTTTGGATTAATGGTGATCTTCCTGTTCATTTACAGCAGCGGCAATCACCTGTTTATGCCGGTTGCCACAACTGTCGGCATGGAGCTGGCGTCTGCCGGTAAGACCGGGCGTCGGTTGGGACAGCTCAACGCTATCCGCAATGTTGCGGCTATCGCCGGCAGTTTTCTTGTTTTTATTGGCTTCAAATACCTCGGCTTTACATTCCAACATAGTTTCACCATCGCTTCAATTATCTTTGCATCAGCAGCTGTGCTGATGTTCCTCATGAAACCAGAAAAATCTGCTCCGCCAAAAACTTACCTGAAACTGCGCAAGGAATACTCCCTCTTCTACGCCCTTTCAGTGCTTTCGGGTTCGCGTAAACAGATTTTTATTACCTTCGCGCCCTGGGTAATCGTCACCATATTTCATAAACCTACACAAACCATCGCCACATTGGTCACGATCGGCGGGGTAATCGGCATCCTCTTCCAACCCTTTTTGGGTAAAGTGATTGACCGTTTTGGCGAACGTCTGGTTTTAAGCGCAGAGGCAGTCATCCTTGTCTTCGTCTGCTTGGGATATGGTTTTTCCCTGTCCGTTTTTCCTGAGAATGTCGCTTTTATTATTGTGTGCATCTGCTACCTGTTGGATCAGATGCTCTTTTCCGTAGGCATGGCGAGGTCTACCTATATCAAAAAGATCGCCCGCGACCCCTCTGACATTCAACCGGCAGTTTCTGCATCGATCAGCATCGACCATGTGTTTTCCATCAGTGTTGCCTTACTCGGCGGGCTGGTGTGGAACAAATTTGGTTTTCAATATGTTTTTCTGATGGGTGTGGTCATCGCGATCATCAACTTTTTCGTTGCCAGCCGCGTTAAAGTTCCGCCGGTGGTAGTGACCGATGCGCCGCTCACTCCACCAATCGAGCGGGACTAAGGAATAACTGTTTAAGTTCTATTGTGTGGTTACTTCCTTTTTGTATATAATTATTTAAGAGTATCTTCATTTTTAAACAATATGGAAGGGGCGCGGATGAAAATCAATTTCTCCATGTGGAAGAAAGCGCTATCAGTACTGGTGAAGATGGACAGCAAAGAGGAGTGGGATCATCTCGATGTGATCTCCAAATGGCTGATTGCCACCCGTTCTGCCGTCACCATCGTCACATTATATTCATGTGCCATCGGCGGTTTGTTGGCCATCAGACACGGTTATTTCAGCGGCAATTGGGGCATGTCCATCCTCGCCTGGCTGATAATCACACTCGGTCTGTTTATCGCGCACGGTACGAACAACTTCCTCAACGATTACACAGATTTCACACGTGGCGTGGATACGGACAACTACTTCCGTACGCAGTACGGCGTCCACCCATTAATCCAAAACTTCTGGACGAAAAAAGAGCAGTTCCGCTGGTTCGCCATCAGCGGCACAATCGCCGCCCTGACCGGCCTCTTCGCCCTTTTTTATACCAATTTTTCTCTCAACACCCTCCTTTTTTTCATCATCGGTGCGCTTGTACTGCTGCTATACACCTGGCCGTTAAAGCACATTGCGCTGGGCGAACTTTCCATCTTTCTCATCTGGGGACCAATTATGGTAGCAGCCGTGTTCCTGGTGCTGGCTAAAGGCGCATCAGATTTCATGTGGCCGGTAGCGTTGGCTGCTGTTCCTTGGGGTTTAAGTGTGGTTAGTATTAACCTCGGCAAACACATTGACAAAGCCCCCGAAGACAAAGTGAGAAAAGTAGGCACATTGCCTGTTGTTATTGGCGAGAAGGCAGCGCGTTATATCAATATGGCAGTCATCGCCCTGATTTATCTCCTTATTCTCTATCTGGTTTTCGTTAGTCGATATTTCAGCCCCATTTTGCTGATTGTGTTCTTCGCCGGTAAACGCGCCCTCTACGCCATTGGCGTGCACGCCAAACCTCGCCCGGCAGAACCTCCAAAAGAATGGATTTACTGGCCAACCTGGTTTTCTGGTTTCGCTTTTTATCACAACCGCCTGTTCAGCAACCTGCTTGTGCTCGCCGTTTTGATTGATACCGTGCTGCGTTTGTTATTGCCAGGTTTTTGGCCAGCGCTGTAATGTACTGATCACCATCCTGAGGAGTCTGATATGGATCCTGTAATTTTATCTCGTTGGCAATTTGCCCTCACAACCATTTACCATTTCTTCTTTGTGCCGCTCACGCTGGGTTTGGGGTGGCTCGTTGCCATCCTGCATACGATGTACGCCTCAAGCGGAAACCCGCTGTACAAGCGCCTCACCAAGTTCTGGGGCACCCTTTTCGTGATCAATTACGCCATGGGAGTGGTCACCGGCATTGTGATGGAGTTTCAGTTCGGCATGAACTGGTCTGAGTACTCACGCTTTGTGGGTGATGTCTTCGGCGCACCGCTTGCAATTGAGGGGCTTCTGGCATTCTTCCTCGAATCCACCTTTATCGGTGTGTGGATTTTCGGCTGGGACCGTATTTCGAAAAAGCTGCACGCAGGGGTAATGTGGCTCATCGCCATTGGTGGTAATCTGAGTGCTTTCTGGATTTTGATTGCCAATGGATTCATGCAGCATCCGGTCGGGTATGAAATTGTCAACGGGCAAGCCCAAATGGTTAATTTTGGTGCACTGCTGGGCAACCCGCGCGGAATTTACCTGTTCATTCATACCGTCTCTTCTGGGTTGGTCACTGGTGCTTTCTTCATGCTCGGAATTAGCATTTACCACCTGACGCGCAAGCGTGAGGTTGAGGCTTTTCAGAAATCGTTTTCGCTCGCTGCGATTGTGGGGCTTGTTTCAGCCGTCCTCGTTGGCGTGACGGGCCACATACAGGGTGTTTACCTTCTCGATGTTCAGCCAATGGCGGCTTCAGCCTCTGAGGGACATTACGAGACAGCCAACCCGGCTGATTTTCATGTGATTGCCGGCTTTGATACAACCGAAAACAGGGTAACCTGGTCAGTGACTATTCCAAAAGGGTTAAGCCTGTTGTACTTCTTCAAACCTTACGGCGAGGTGGAGGGCATCAACCAGATTCAAGCGCGCTATGAGGAGGAATTCGGTCCAGACAATTACATTCCGAATGTGCCGTTGGCTTTTTGGACCTTCAGGATTATGGTCGGGGTGGGGATGTTAATGGTGCTGGTGGCGTTGCTTGCCCTTATTTTGGTGTACAAAAAATTCCCCGAGAAGTGGCTCGGTCATCGCTCCGGCTGGTTGTTGTGGGTGCTCTTGCTGCCATATGTTGCCAACACTGCCGGCTGGCTGGTCACTGAAACGAGCAGGCAGCCATGGGTGGTGCATGGCTTAATGCTCACCCGAGATGCTGTCAGCCCGACGGTTACGCCTGGCATGGTACACACCAGCGTAATCGGGTTTACGCTGATTTACCTCATCTTGATGATCATTGATGTCTACCTTTTAGTATATTTCAGTAAAAAGGGTTTGGCTGCCGGAGAGTTGGAGTCAGTACCGATTGCGGAAGAAGTCAATACAAAGAAAAGAGGAGGTAAAAAATGAGCCTCAATATCCTGTGGTTTGTCCTGGTTGCTATCCTTTACGCCGGTTTCTTTTTACTTGAGGGTTTCGATTTTGGCGTGGGTATGCTGTTGCCCTCGCTCGGCAGAAAAGACCTGGAACGACGGGCTATTATAAACACCATCGGCCCACACTGGCTGGGTAATGAGGTCTGGCTCATCGTGGCGGGCGGAGCAACCTTCGCGGCTTTTCCACAATGGTATGCCACCCTCTTCAATGGTTTTTACATGGGCTTTTTTCTTCTGCTCTTCGCGCTCATCATCCGCGGCGTGGGTATTGAATTCCGCAGTAAGCAGGCTGCACCGCGCTGGCGTTACGGCTGGGATTGGGCGATTGCGGTTACGAGCTTCTTGTCTTCGTTCTTGCTGGGCGTGGTCTTTACCAACCTGGTGCGCGGTGTGCCGATTAATGCAGACATGCACTTTACCGGCAATTTATTGACACTGCTCAACCCGGTCAGTCTGCTCGGCGGAGTAACTGTTGCGCTTTTGTTTGTTTTTCATGGCGCCAACTTCCTCAGCCTTAAGCTCACCGATGGACTGCGCCATCGCGCAAACAATGCCGCAAAAATGTATTTCACCCCCACGGTAATTTTTGCGCTGCTTTACTTCGTTGCGCTCTTCATCACGCCAACTGCTTTTTCAGCCAAAGGCTGGACAACCGCCATTGTGTCGGTGCTGGCGGCGGCAGCGCTTGTAGCCTCTCGGGTTATGATGGAAAAGAAAAGAGAAGGATGGGCGTTCGTTGGCTCAAGCCTGGCGGTGCTGCTCACCGTGGCTGCGCTTTTTGTTGCGCTCTTCCCCAATTTGATGATCTCCACAACCGACGTTGCTTATAACCTGACAATTGCCAACGCGGCTTCATCAGCTTACACGTTGAAAGTCATCACAATCATCACCGCCATCATGTTCCCGATCGTGCTGGCTTACCAGATTTGGACGTATGTAATGTTCAGGCAGCGGGTGAAAGCCGATTCAAAAACGTTGAAGTATTAAACTTATACTATTTCTGGTATTTCTCCCCCTCTATCCTTGAAGTATGGAGGGGGTTTTCTTTGCTGCTATGACCGCCGCTTTATTTTAGGCTGGTTGTTGAATTAATTTAAGCACACCAATCGAGGGTTACAGAAAGTTAAGCTTTTTTACCTCATGGTTTACTTCAATCGACATGGCACGGCAAACCTCAATCGGTAACCGACCGCTTGCGTCCGATCGCTTTTTCGAAATGCGTTTTATGAAACCCTTACGACAGGGTTTGCAATTAATTTCACCTTGTCAAATTTCATTCATTGTCATCAGCAGAAGGAGAGGTGTCTTTCGGTTTGGTCAGGATTACAGTTCAACCCAACAAGCGCTTTTCATAAATACAAGGGACGTTTTATGAAAGCCCGGCGTTCATCTCGAGCAGTTAGAACGATGCCCGGGAGCAACGATTCATTGTTTTATTAAACTTCATTCATAACTGTCATGGTATATCCATGCAGATATCTGTTTTAAATAAACTCCGTTTTGGTTAACTTTCGGTTAGAATTACGCGACTATGATAAAAAACATTGTTTTTGATTTTGGCGGGGTTCTGATTGAATGGAGCGCCTACAACCTCTACCGCAAACTTCTGCCCTCTGATGGCGCAATCCGCGAGTTTTTGGAAGAAATAAACTTTAGCGCATTCAACAAAGAACTGGACGCCGGTTACTCTTTCAGTAAAATGAAAGAGAAGCAATTGGCGCTTTTTCCCCAACATCGAGAACTGGTGAGCGCCTTTTTCGACCGCTGGAATGAATGCATTGGCGATATTCTCTATGCAACGGTGGATATCTTGCGCGAGTTAAAGGCAGCCGGCTACCCGGTTTTCGGCCTGAGCAACTGGTCGCACGAGACTTTTCCGCTTGTGATGCAGCGCTACCATTTTTTACCACACCTGAATGGTTTTCTGCTTTCGGGCTATGAGGGCGTTGCCAAGCCAGATGCCGAAATCTATCATCTTTTTCTTGAGCGTTTTAACCTCAATGCAGAAGAGAGCCTCTTCATCGACGATGCGCCAATTAATATTGAGGCTGCTCGGCGAATCGGGTTCACCGGCATCGTTTTCACCTCAGCGGAACAATTGCGCACTGATCTTGAGGGGTTAGGAATCCTCTCACCTGGTTAGGCATTCAATTTAGCGAAATGGTTATCGGTTCAGAACTTACACGCGACCATTGATAATTGTTTCTTCCGTTAATTCACTGATTTTCATGCCTTTTTGCTTCCCCAGTTCAACAAGCCTGCTGAAGAGCGGATGCGCATCTGCCTGGCGATGATAGAAGTAGATCTGATCATAAGCGGAAAGACGATGGATGAAATTATCCAAAAGACCGGCAAATTCTTCTTCGTTGACCTCTGCAGGCGGTTTGCTGTACCAACTGATTTTATCGTGCGGGAGTACCACTCCATAGTAATCTGAAAAGATCGCCCATTCATAAGCATTTGCTTTACAATAGCGGATGAATTGCTGCAACCCCGGGGAAGTATAGAGCAATTCGGGGATCACCTGCTCTTTCGAATCTTTGAAAGAAGGATCTTTGTCTCGTGAACAGTGTGTTAGATAAATCGATTTCATCGATATAACTCCTGAAAAGCATGATTTAGAGTTAATCCTGTTTTGTACGATTTCTCAGTATGCATCTGTATTTTTATCTGCGCTCTGAAAACAACCCTGTGATCTGCGCTTATCATCAATTCTTTGTTTTCGAGAAGAGCAAAGGGAAAAACGGAATGACAAGCAGCATGATCACGCCAAAAACCAGGAAGGTAACCGGGTAACCAGCAGAATTGGCCAGCCCTCCGCCCATGCCAAGCCCAATGCCCTGCCCAACGTTGGTAACCGCCATTAAAATTGAGTACATTGAGGCGGCGATGGCTGGCTGGGTATACTTCATCGCGAGTGCAAAATATATGGCTTGCGACAGGCCGTATGCGATGCCGAAGTAAACCATCACCAGCCACATCATGGTTTTGTTCGCTACCACTGCCAACAAGATCATCGCCGTAACCACCAGTAATACTGAAAACCATAGGGCTTTTTTATTGCCAAGTTTGTCCATCGCTCTCCCGCCAAACAGGGCACCCACCACGCAGCCAATTCCCCACACGGTGGTGAGCAAACCAGCAGTGCTGAGGTTTATGCCCAGGTGCGCATCAAACCAAGGGTTTACCAACTGATTGGCGCCGACAATCACCAGAAACACAACCAACCCCACCGCAGCCACAGCCAGCACTTTGATGTTCTTAAACGCACTGAATGCTGACCACTGAAAGCGCATCTCCTGCGTTCTGGGTTTTTCTCGGATGTAAAAGAGGAAGGGAATAGGAACAAGCGTGAGAATGGCCAGAAAATAGAAGACAATCGGCCACGAGAGGTGCTGCGCGATCAGTCCTGCCACCGATGCGGCCACAATCACACCAACCGATCGACCGCCAACCATGAAACCCTGCAGCATTCCCTTCTCAGATTCCGGGGTGATATCCAGCGCCAGCCCATCAGTACAGGTATCGTAAAAAGCCATGCCCAACTGCAACAGAAATGCCAACCCCACATAAAGCCAATAATTCTGGTATGGGCTGATGTTTGCCACCGCGATGAGGCAGGCAAACTGCACCAGCAACCCAATAAAAATATATGGCTTGCGGTGTCCCAGCCCAAACAGATTGTAACGGTCGCTCAAAATGCCAAAAAGAATCTTGATAATAAAGGGTATGAGGGCAATCGTAGAAAAAATCCCCACCTTGGCAATATCGAGTCCGCTTTCAAGCATATACAGCGCGTTGAGCGAAGCAAAATAGCCCAAGATTGTGCCCTGAGTAAAATATAAAAGAGCGAACATTGTGAAGCGGGTAGTTTTGTTTTGCAGTGCCATGGGTATCCTGACTGTGACTTTTATGGGAAAATATTATGAATAATTATACAGGATGATAAATCCATCATGGAGGATCGTTAATTAGTATGTTCACTGGAAAAACAATTGTTATCACTGGCGCCAGTTCCGGCATTGGCTGGCAAATCGCCTGCGATCTGGCTGGCAAAGGCGCATATGTCATCGGCATTGGCAGAGATGCCGCACGCTGTGAACAGGCACGCCAGCGCATCCTCCAATCAACACCTCAGGCGCAGATTACTTTCTTTGTCGCTAATCTGGCAAATCAGCGTCAGGTGCGCACGCTCTTACAGCAAATCAGCGAAATGCTTGATCACGAGGGTCTTCCGCTGGATATTCTGATAAATAACGCTGGTTTGTATTCAGGCCGCCGCTCCTCCACCGAAGATGGCATCGAGCTGACGTTCGCTGTCAATCACCTTGCGCCTTTCTTGCTCACCCACTTAGCATTGCCACACATGAAGCGCGCGCCTGAGGGCAGGGTAATAACCGTGAGTTCAACCTCTCACTACCGAGCCCGGCTCAATCCGACCCGAGTTTTCAACCCCCGCTTGTATGTAGGCATCACCCAATATGGAGTCTCCAAACTATGTAATGTGCTCTTCAGCGCTGAGTTTAACCGTAGGGCAAACTCCAATCAATTACACGCCTGGGCTGTTGACCCGGGTTTGGTGAACACTGATATTGGACTAAAGAACACTGGTTTGCTCTCAAGGCTGGTGTGGCGCTCTCGGCAGAAACACGGCACTAGTGCAGAGGCGCCCTCACAGACGCTTCTGCTGCTTTCCTCTGCGCCGCTGGCGCATATTCAGCATGACTTGTATTGGAGAGACTGCCAACCACAAACCCCCTCCAAAGCGGCACTCGACCCTGGGTTGGCGCAGGCATTATGGAAGGAGTCTTGCCGCTTGTGCCGGATTGAAGACTATTTCAACCCAGCCTGACGCAGCGCATTGAAATTGAACCCATGGTAACCGTTTCGTTGAAAAATGAAATCGGCTCTCCCTCAAAACCAGCCCCCAATACATAAAGCAGCGGCAGGTAATGCTCTGCGGAATTCACTGACAGCTGTGCCGCCTCTCCGTGACGCTCAAAGTGCACCACCTGCTCGTGATCTCCCTGCTCAATCCACTCTTTCAGGCGGGCATCATAGGCGACAGCCCAGTCATAACCCCCATCCTCCCAGGCAGCCAGGCGCAGGTTGTGCACCATGTTACCACTGCCAAGAATGAGCACGCCTTCATCGCGCAGCGGGCGCAGCGCTTGCCCAAGCGCG
>WPCI01078545.1_pt1 | contig 44574 bp, 40 predicted proteins | sample 5399871 | NCBI WGS metagenome assembly WPCI01 (sample SAMN12869469, study PRJNA574797) | sludge metagenome | isolation source: wastewater treatment of pH7 | place: China:Beijing | collected 2019-05-20 | reverse complement strand
TTCATAAACATCTCGCGGTCATTGATCCTTTCTGTTAGCGCAGGAGCAAGCAACGCCTTTAAAGGCGCCGAATCGGCGACACTGCGCTGCATTGCGGCAAGGTAGGCCTGCTTGCCCACCTGGCTCCAATCCACACAGCGTTGTAAACTCTTTTTTAGAATCAGGTCAAGCCAGATGCGCGCGCTTCTGCCGTTGCCCTCCATAAAGGGGTGGGCGGCATTCATCTCGACGTATTTTTCAATAATTTCGTCAAAAGTGCTTTCGGGCATGTTTTCAATGTTTTTTAGCGTTGCGGGCAAAAATTGCGCGGGTGCAAAACGAAAGCCGCCTTTGGCAATGTTGAGCGTGCGAATTTGCCCGGCAAAATCATACAGCCCGCCGAAGAGGTAAGCGTGGATTTGGCACAAGCCGTTGAGTGTGCCGACCTCCAGCGTGTGATAGAGCGAACTGTCAAAGAGCGCGTATGCTTTGCTTTTACTTTTTCCGTCAATGGTCTCAGCGCTATAGGTAAACCACTCGATAAAACGGTTGGCCTTTTTGCTTGGAAAGTTTTTCGCCAGCTCGATTACCCCATCAGCGTTAAAAGTATCTGTGAGGTATTTTTTACCATCTGCGGCGGTTATTTTCAGTTGGTTAGCGGCACTAACCAACTGGGGGTTTTCTTTTTTCAGCTTTGTTTTCAGGTATTTCCAATAATTCCGGTTTTTTTGATAATCGGTTTCTTCACGCAAAACGCCGATAATATCGAGCGCAGAAAACCACCAGGTGGCGTTGGCTTCATCCCAAACGGCGCGGACTTCATGGTCGTCAAAGAAACGAAGCGAGATTTTAGGCATTAACGAAACTGCTTTCGGCATAGGCGCAAAATTTCGACGAGGAAGCGGCTGTCAATGCGCTCGGTTTCGTGCTTGACCAAATCGAGCATGGCGTTGACCTCGCGCTCGGCGGTAAAGACCTCACCATGGGCGGCAACGCGCTGCTTTGACTTGACTTGTTGGTTCATGAGCCGGGCAATTCCTCTTGGTTAATTATAGCATGCCAGGCTGCGGGGATTTAGTAGCTGAAGAGACCGGCGGGGGCGCAGAAGTAGAAGAAGACGAGATCGGCATCCACGGGGTCGCCATCTTCGCGGAACTCGCCGGGGTAACGGTCGGGGTAGCGGATGGCGAAGCCGACGTAGCCTTTGAGGTCGATGGGCTCGAGGCGGATGGTGAAGGCTCCAGGCTGGAGTTGTTGACCTTGCGGCACGGACAGGCTGAGGCGCTGCAAGGGTGAAAGGTCATCCGTGTGGTAGGTTTGGCTGAGGATGACGGCGCCGCTGGCATCTACCAGGGAGAGGCGAAGCTGACCGGAGGCGTCAATCTCTTTGTCGCCGATGAGCACCTGGACCTCGGTGAGGTTGCGGCAGGTGTTGCTGAAATCCTGCTCGAGCAGAGTGTTCTCTCTGAGCAGGATCTCCGCCGGCTCGTCGAGCTCCATATTGTGATAGGCGGGCAGTTCGCAGTTTTGACCGGTGAAGAGATAGGGTCCGCAGGAGGTGTAGAAGTAAGCGTAGAGACCCCAGAAGAAGACGATGAGCGCGAGAACGCTGGCGGCAGGGATGAGGCGCTGGAAGAGGCGGGTGGTTTTGTCGTTGAGGCTGAGGAGCCCGGACAGGGCGAAGAAGAGCAGCGGCAGGGTTGGGAGGAGGTAGCGCCCCTGAATGATGAGGAAGGTATCGGTGCTGCCCTGAGAGAATTTGCCGGAGGTGAGGAGGAAGAGTGTGCCGGCCCAGTTGAGGAGCATTAATCCGAGCATGAAGAGGCGCATTTTCCAGGTGAGCTGGGGGTGTTTTTTATCCATCAGCAGGCTGAGGAGCAAAGCCGCGATGAGAAAGACGTAGGTTAGGGCGGGCACCTTGCCGAACCAGTTGCCATAGCCCGCCAGCATGGAACTGAAGAGCTGGGTTTTGTACAAGATGAAGGAACGGGCGAAGGCGGTGAGGTAGGTTCCCAACTGGGAGGTGATGCTGAGGGCGGTATCGGTGAAGATCTCGCTGCCGAAGCGTGTGTTTTGGAAGCCGAGGTAGAGCCAGGCAAATTGGAAGATGAAGGCGGCGATGCTGACGAGCCAGAGGGTGATGAGCTGGGCGCGCGAGGAGAACACACGGCGCGGCAGCATGAGGAGCATGGGCAGGAGGAAGACGGTGGCGGGTTTGCCCAACCCGAGCCCGATAACTGCGAGGATGAGGGCGAGCCAATAGCCACAGGTGAGTTTGACCTGGGGACGGAGCGCGGCATTGAGGACCAAGGCCATAAAGATGAAGCCCACTGCGAAGGAGTAGCCGTCGGCGTTGATGGTGGAAGCCTGATACAAGGCGGTGGGGGTGAGGGCGAGCACGAGGAAGCTCCACTTGCTGATAGGCAGCAGTTTGAGGGTGACGGCACAGCCCGCCAGGAAAAGAAGCAAGCCCACGATGCGCATTACGATGGTCACGGGGATGATGGGCCAATCGAAGAAGCGCCAGGCGATGCCGGCGACAGCGGCTTGGGGGAAGAACATCAGCGGGGGGTAGACTGAGTTGATGGCGCCAATGCTCATGCCGCCGTAGTTGCCGCGGACGAGGAAGGTTTCGGGTTTGAACATTTCGAAGCCTTCGTCGCGGAAGAAGCGGCGCCAAAATGAGAGGGTATGAAACTCAGAGAAATAGGCGGTTTGATTGTCTACGGTGGTGTTGGGAAGCATGTTGAAGACGGAGATGTCGAAGACGCGCGGCAGGTGGTGGCGTTCTTCGTCGAAGCCGGTGCCAAAGGGGGTGAAGATGGCCAGCAGCACGCCGAAGAGGGTGCCGATTACCAAGAGCAGGAGGATTGTAATATGCAGCTTTTTCTTCATGCGTCTCCTTGGTTAACGCTCCAGCCAGCGGGCGATATTGTGTGGAAATTCGAAGGCGGCGAGTTTGCGCAGCAGTTCAACGGGTGAGGCATCTTCGACGAAGAGGTTGAGGTGTTCGGAGTAAATGAAGCGGTCGCGATAGGCGCGCCGGATCCAAGCCAGCAGGTCATCCCAATAGCCGTTGGTGTTGAGAAAGGCGACTGGTTTGCGGTGTAAGCCGATTTGCGACCAGGTGAGAGCTTCGAAGGTTTCATCGAGGGTGCCGTAACCGCCGGGGAGGGCGATGAAGGCTTGCGCGAGTTCGTTCATGCGCGCTTTGCGCTGTTGGATATCGGGAACGATTTCAAGCTGGGTGAGGCCGGTGGTGAAGATGAGCTGGGAGCTGTCGAGACCTTTGGGGACGATGCCGATCACCTCTCCGCCGGCAGCCAGCGCGCTTTGAGCGAGGGCGCCCATCAAGCCGGTGGAGCCGGCTCCGTAGACGAGCCTGATGCCCTGCTGCGCCATAAGAGCGCCGATTGAGCGCGCGGCGGTGTAATACTCTGGGGCGAGGTTGTCGGCGGATCCGCAAAAAACGCATATGGAGGTGTATGGGATGGTCATGTGGGCTCCGGGTGGCGAGGGTTGAGGGTGGTGCATGCACTCCATTATAACTGAGAAGCTGGGCGCGCTCTGTGAGATTCTCAGCGGCGGTTGGCGCAGAGGCGCAAGGGATGTGACGGCTATGCGCAGGTGGATGGGGGTGAACGGTATGGAGCGCCGCAGGTGCAAGCCGGCCTCGGGATTTGTTGGTGAAGCGCACGGGAAGGGTTATGCGCGGGGATTAAAAACGGGCAGGTTGGATACCTGCCCGACTGATTGGTGGTGGTTTCTGATTATGGGATTTCGGTAAACTCAGCGGCGGGGGCAAAACACACGCCGATCATGCTGCGGCCGACGTGCGCGCCGAGCACGAGGGACAGTTGGCGCATGGGCACCCATTCTATATCGAAGCGACTGGAGACTTCTTCCACAAGCTGCTGGGCGCCTTCAGGGTTTGAGGCATGCACGACTTGCATGCGCATTTTTGTACCCGGTTCAAACTTTTTGCTGATGAGATCGCCAAGGCTTTTAATGGCGTTGTTGAAGGAACGCGCCTGCGCCAGGTTGACGTAGGTTCCGCCCACTTTTTCGACGCCGATGATGGGTTTGATGTTGAGCATGGAGGCGATCAGCCCTTTCATGTGGCTGATGCGACCGCCGTGGATGAGGTATTTCAGTTCTTTGAGGGAGTACATGACGTTGGTTGCCTCGCCGATGCGGGCGATGAGCGCGAGGATTTTCTCGAGCGGCCAGCCGGCAGCAGCGGCGCGGGCGGCGGCTTCTACCTGCCAGCCTGCGGGTACGGAAAGTGTTTTGGTGTCGATCACGGTGACGCGGGCTTCAGGCGCCAGCGCTACGGCGGCGCGGGCTGAGTTTACTGTGCCGCTGAGGCCCGAGGAGATGTGAATGGAGAGGATATCGGGGTCGGTTTTTGCGAGCTCGCTATAGACGGCGGCAAAATCACCGGCTGACGGCTGCGAGGTGGTAGGCATCTGCTCTGAGGCGTCAAGCAGGTTGTAGAAAGCATCGGGTTGAATATCAATGCCTTCACGATATGAGGTCTCACCTAAGGTTACTTTTAGAGGAACGATGTGTACATTGAATTTCTTCAGTTCTTCGGCATTAAAGTTAACGTCGGATCCGCTGTCTGTTACGATTTGCATGTTAAAGTCTCCCAACTTAAAAGTCCCTTTTTGGGGGCAATAAGAGTATAACGATTTTGGCGAGCTTGGGAATGTGTCTTAGGTGGGATATTCAGACGATTTTTGACCAAATTTTGCCCGCGGGCAGGATAAATGTTGGATAAATGTTGGTGTTTGATGAGGAAATGGGGCTATAATGGCGGGATGAAATGGGATGAACGATACGCAGGCGCTGAGTACCACTTTGGGACTCAGCCGAATCAATTTTTAGTAGAATGCGCCGCGCACCTGAAGCCCGGCAAGGTTTTGTCTTTGGGAGAGGGCGAAGGGCGCAACGCGATATACCTGGCAAAGCGCGGGTATGAGGTGACGGCGGTGGATTTTTCTGCTGTGGGGAACGCGAAGGCGCAAAAACTGGCGCAGTTGAACGCGGTAACGCTGACCACGATTACGGCAGACTTGAATGATTACGTGATTGAGCCGGGCGCCTGGGATTTGATTATGTGCTTTTTTTGTCATATGCCGCAGGATGAGCGCGAACCTCTGCACCGGCGGGTTGCAGCCGGGTTGAAACGCGGCGGCGCTTATGTTTATGAGGTATTTTCGCCTCAGCAACTGGATTTCAACAGCGGCGGCCCGACGACGCTTGAAAACCTGGTTTCTCTGGCGCAGGCGCGCCGCGAGCTGGCGGGTTTGGAGTTGCGCATTGGGCGCGAAGTGGTGCGGCGGCGCGAAGAGAACGACCCTGAAAGCGAAGCGATGGCTGTGCTGCAGGTGCTGGGCTTTAAGCGCTAAGCCCCCTCCCCTGCAAGGGTGCGAGCGCTGATTGCAAGCGGGGGGCACGCTGCCCCTTTATTGATTTCTGTTTAGATATTTGGGAACAACAGCGATGATAACAACGAACCACTCAGATAAGAAACCCCTGCTGCCACCTGTGCTGATCATGTTTATGGTGGCGATGATTTTGGCAAACCTGGGCGGCAATATGTACGGGCCGCTGCTTTCGCTTTACCTTGAATCGCTGGGCGCCACGGTGACACAGATTGGTTTGTTTTACACGCTGTCGCAGATTGTGCCGCTGGTGCTGCAAATTTTGGGCGGCTGGGTATCAGATTCGCTTGGACGGCTACGCGCAGTGGCAATTGGGAGTGTTTTCGGCACGATCGGCGCGCTGATTCTGGTGGGCTCGACAAGCTGGCTGATGGTGCTGCTCTCAAGCGCGGTTGGAGCGGCGGCGGGCGCGCTGGTGGGACCAAGTTTTGACGCTTTCATTGCTGAAAAATCGAGCGATGATAACCGGGCGCGGGTGTTTGGTGTGGCGCAGATGCTGTATGGGGTTGTGGCGGTTATCGGTCCGCCGGCAGGCGGCTGGATTGTGCAAAACTATGGCTTTAAGGCGATGCTGTGGGCTGCGGCGGTGTTGTATATGATGGCGATGGTGATCCGCATTGGGATGGCGCGCAGCGGCAAGCATGATACGGTGGTTTACAATCGCGCGGCGCTGACGTTTACGGGGCTCAAGAAGAACCTTGGCGAACTGTTTGCGCTGGTGTTTGCGGGGGGTGTGATCACCTGGATTTTGATTACCGATGGTGTGAGGGATGTTTCTTACGGTATTTCGCTGAACTTTCTCGGGTTGTATATGGAGAAAATCGGCAACCTTACGATTCAAACCATCGGCTTGTTGAATGGGGTTTTTGGGTTATTTTCGATGGCGTTGATGATTCCCGGCGGCTGGCTGGCGGATAAACGAGGGGAACGCGTGGGGATTAGTATTGGTTTCGTATTTAATTCGCTCGCGCTGGGGGGCATCGCGATTCTGCCGGCGGCCAGCCCGGCCTGGATGTATTTTGTGGGGTTCGCGCTCGCCGGCATCGGGATGGGTTTGATGGCGCCGGCTTACCAGTCGTTGATCAGTAAGGCTGTGCCAGCGCACATGCGGGGGACGGCTTTTGGGCTGTTCAGCACCAGCCTGGGGTTGATTTCGCTGCCGGCGCCTTTTATCGGCAGTCTGTTGTGGGAGAATATTTCGCCGCAGTTTCCGTTTTTGGTTACGGCTGTGGTCTCGCTGATTATCATCCTTCCGGTGTGGTTCAAGTTTAAGCTGCCGGCAGCCAGTGAGAGCGCGGCAGAAGCACCCGAGACGGATTGAAGCAAGGGGATTAAGATACCGGCGCGGTTTTTGGGGGATTTAGGGGAAACTCAGAGCTTGTTGATATCCACAAGACCGAGGCGCAAGCCGACAACTACGGCTTGGGTGCGGTCGGAGACGCCGAGTTTTGTAAAGAGGTCGCTCATATAGTTGCGCACGGTGCCGCGCGAAAGGTAAAGCCGGCTGGCGATATCGGCATTGGAGAGCCCCAAAGCCAGCAGTTCGAGGATTTCGCGCTCGCGCGGTGTGAGTGTGATGTTGGGCTGAGACTCGTGCTGCGGAGTTTGCGCCACGTTTTGCAGCACTTTACGCGCCACACTCGGATCTATGAAGGATTCACCCAAAACGGTGCCTTTGATGGCGCTGATCAGATCTTTACTCGGGCTGTCTTTGAGCAGATAGCCCGCGGCGCCATTGCGAATGGCGTCGAAGAGCCATTCGTCATCGGTATAGGTGGTGAGGATTAATACCTGGATTTTGGGATGCGTTTGACGCAGGCGGCGGGTGGCTTGAATGCCGTTCATGAGCGGCATTTTCAGATCCATTAAAACCAGATCGGGGTTCAGTTGTGAAGCCAAATCCAGCGCTTCTTGCCCGTTGTGGGCAATGCCGACCACACTGATTTGGGGGTCGGTTTTCAGGATGCGCTGCAGTCCTTCGCAGACGATTTCCTGGTCATCACAGATCAGCACTTTGATCATCTGGTATTTCCCATATAAATTGAACTGTTGTACCCGCGCCGGGTTGGCTCTGGACGGATAGCAACCCGCCGACCACTGCGGCGCGTTCGCGCATGCCTTTGATACCGAAGCGGTCGTTGCTGAGTTTTTCTTTGGGGTTAAAGCCGGCGCCGTCGTCTTTTATGGTGAGCTCAATACGGCTGGCGGTAGATTCAAGCTTTAGCCAAACCTGACTGGCGTTGGCGTGTTTTGAGATGTTGGCGAGTGTCTCTTGGGTGATGCGGTAAATGGTTTGTTCAACATCCGGCGGCAAGACGGGTAATTGCGGGGAGATTTGGAGCTGTGTATTGATGGATTCGCGTTCCTCGAAGGTGCGAGCCAGTGCGCGGAGGGCTAAATCCAAGCCGAGGTCTTCGAGGGGGCGGGCGCGCAGGTCTTGCAGGGCGCGGCGGGTCTCATCCAAGCCCAGCCGGGCGGCGTTGAGCGAGTGGTCGAGCATGCCGGAGATTTCATCCGCATCGGGGGGCAGCATGACTTTGATGGCTTCGAGGTTGACGGCCATGCCGCTTAAAGTATGCGCCAGAATGTCGTGCAGCTCGCGCGCGAGGCGGTTGCGTTCACGGCTGATGGCGAGAGACTCGAGGGTGTTGGCTTGCTGACCCAGGCGGATATTGGCCAGGATCAGTTTACGCTTTTGCGAGCGCTGTGTTTTCATCAACTGTACGACGATAAAGCCGACTGTACCGTAGGCGAACGCCAGGATCAAAGGAAGGCCCAACACTGGCAGGGTGGAAAAATCCAAACGCTTGACGACGCTGTACAAGATGGCGAGCTCGATGCCATTGGTAAAGATGGTGAAAAGGATGACCGCCGCAAGCGAGTATTGCCAGGCGATGATCACCAGCGGTACGAGCAAGATGGGCACGAGCATCCATCCGCGCTGTAATAAGGTAAAGAGGTTTTCGGTGGGATCGACGATGTAGATCATGTTGCTGAACATGACGGCGCCGGTATAGACGATGAGCGCAAGCGGCAGGTAGAGACTTTTCAGGGTTCGTTCGAGCCAGGGAACCGAGAGATAGATGTAGAGGGCAAGGTTGGCGACCAGGTTGAGGAGCGACTGGGCTTGAAGCGAGAGGCTTTGCTCAGACGCAGCGGCGCCATAACCCCAGAGAATCAAGAAATATACAGCGGCAACACCGGTGAAATAGCGAAAAATGCGAATAAGACCAGGTTCGAGAGGTCTTCCCATGATTTCATCATAACATGAATCCTTTAAAACACCGGTTGCTGTGGCGCTTTAAGGTGACGCCGGTCATATCACGATGTGGCTGGCGTCATATTGGTTGGTGACTGTTAACATCTTTGATCAGGCAGAGGCAGCGAGTAAGATGGATTCGTGACCTGAGCAGTACAGGAGGCTTATGGAAAGCGCAATTAAAGCAGAAAACTTAACCAAACGGTACACATCCAAGAATCGGGCGCCTGCCATTGAGGATGTGTCGTTCGCAATTCCGCAGGGGATTCTCTATGGGCTGGTGGGACCGGACGGCGCGGGGAAGACGACCATTCTGCGCATTCTCTCTTCGGTGATGAACACTACCAGCGGAAACGCCTGGGTGGGCGGGTTTAACGTGCGCAACCAGGCTGAAGAGGTACGCCGCCACCTGGGGTATATGCCGCAAAACTTCAGTTTGTACCCTGATTTGAATATTATGGAGAATCTGAACTTTTTTGCAGATATTCAACACGTGCCTGCGGCGGAGAAGCAGCAGCGGATTGAAGAGATGCTGTCGATCACTCAGTTGGAGAAATTTACCAAGCGGCGCGCGGGCAATCTTTCTGGCGGGATGAAAAAGAAGCTGGCGCTGGCGTGCGCGATGGTGCACAACCCGCGGGTGCTGATTTTGGATGAGCCTTCCACGGGGGTTGACCCGGTATCGCGGCGCGAGTTGTGGGTGCTGCTGGCGAGGGTGGTGCAGAACGGTGTTACGGTGCTGGTAAGTACACCCTATATGGATGAAGCTGAACGCTGCCATCAGGTGGGGATTCTCTATCAGGGGAAAATTTTAACCTCGGGCTCGCCTGAAGCGCTGACATCCAACCTGCCATTCGAAATTCTTGAGGTGAAAGCAAAACCACGCAAGTTGATGCGCCAGATTATTTCTGAATCGGATGACGTATTGGACTGGAACCCGGTAGGCGACCGAATTCGCGTGCTTGTATCGGGAAACGGAGCATCAGAAAAAGCGCTGCGTTCGCTCAAGGTTCAGTTGAAGCAAAGCAAGGCTGAGATTATTACGCTGCGGCATACACGCCGAACGATGGAAGATGCCTTTGTGCACCTGGTGAAACAACAGCGAGGCGCGCTGTGAACGATTTTGTGAACGCGGTTGAGGTGAAGAACCTTTCGAAACGTTTTGGCAAGTTCAGCGCTGTGAACAATATCAGTTTTTACATTCCGCGGGGTGAAATTTTTGGGCTGCTGGGTCCTAACGGGGCTGGGAAAACCACGACGATCCGCATGTTGTGCGGGCTGCTGCTGCCGGAATCGGGCTCGGCGACGGTATTGGGGTATGACGTAACGAAACACCCCGAAGAGGTTAAGCGGCAAATCGGGTATATGTCGCAGAAGTTTTCGCTTTATAACGATCTGACAGCGCTTGAGAATATGAATTTTTACGCCGATATTTACGGGGTAAACAGAAAAGAGCGCGCGGCACGGGTGGAATACCTTATTGAAATTTCGGGGCTGAGAGGTTTTGAGCGGGAACAGACGCGCACGCTTTCAGGCGCCTGGCGTCAGCGGCTGGCTTTGGCCTGCGCGATTGTGCACAAGCCGCCGATGCTCTTTCTTGATGAAGCGACCGCGGGGGTTGACCCGGTTTCGCGGCGCGAGTTTTGGGATTTGATTTATGCGCTGGCTGGAGAAGGGGTAAGCGTGCTGGCGACCACGCATTATATGGATGAGGCTGATTACTGCAACACGATCAGCATGATGTACCAGGGTGAATTGGTGGCGCTCGCCAGCCCTGAATCGATTAAGGATCGGTTGCCGGGAATTCTGCTGCAGGTGGATTGCGACCGCCCCAGCGACGCCGCCGACCTGCTGCAAAGCCTGGCGGTTGTGAAAAATGTATCGGTGCACGGCGCGCAGGTGCATGTGACGGTTAATACGGCGCATGAATCAAGCCAGATCGAAAAAGCGCTGACGCACGCCGGTTTTATTGTTAACTCCCTGGAGATTATCCAACCGTCTCTTGAAGACGCCTTTATCTCCATGGTTACAGAGCAACGCTCCGGGGCAAACTCAGGCGCAGATCAGTTACACAATCAGGAGCCATAAATGAAACGTCTTTGGACCATCATGAAGAAAGAGTTATTTCACATCTGGCGTGACCCGCTTACGCTGGGGTTGATATTGGCGCTGCCCGCAATGTTGCTGGTTCTGCTCGGTTACGGTATCTCAGGTGAATCGCTGAATACCGGCATTGGGGTTGTGGATTTGAGCAGATCTGACGCCAGCCGGCGGTATTTGGACCAGTTTACGAGCAGCCAGGATTTTGAGCTGCGTTACGCCGTTGCCAACCAGAGTGAATTGCAAGCGCTCATCGATCGCGACCAGATTGACGTGGGGATTATCATCCCGGAGGATTTTGGGCGGCAGCTTAACACCAATCAAACAGCCACTGTGCAGGTTCTGGTGGATGGGTCGATGAACCCGACGGATGCGATGACCACTCAACTTAAATTAAGCGCGATCAGCCAGATGGCTTCGCAAAAGATTTTGGTGGAGCGGATTTCGCGCAGCGGGGCAAATTTTACTTTGGAGCTGCCGATTCAGGATAATATCCGCACACTGTACAACCCGAACGGTGACCAGAAGCTGTTTATGATCCCGGGGTTGATTCCGATTTTGCTGCAAGTGCAAACCCTGCTGCTGACGGCGCTGGCGATTGTGCGCGAACGTGAACAAGGCACGATGGAGCAGTTGATTGTTACACCGATTAAAGCCTGGGAATTGATGCTCGGTAAAATCATCCCTTACCTGGTGGTCAGCATCTTCAACCTGTTTGTGCTGCTGTGGCTGGGCAAGCTTTTGTTTGGGGTAACGGTTGCCGGCAATTTCTGGGATCTCATTTTGCTGAGTTTGATCTTTATCGTGGGCTCTTTGGGGATGGGAGTACTGATCTCGAACATTTCGCGCTCGCAAATGCAGGCGGTGTATCTGTCGGTATTTGTGGTGTTAATCCCGGCGATCATTCTCTCGGGCTTGATGTTCTCACGGGAGAACATGCCTGCAATCACGTATTGGTACAGCGAACTTTTGCCAGTGACGCATTATGTTGAAATTACGCGCGGAATTATCGTGCGCGGCGCAAGCGCCGGATCTTTGCTGTGGACTTCGACGGTACCGCTGATCATCCTCAGCATTATTTACTTTATTTCCTCGGTTCTGGTCTTCCGGAAACGTCTCTAACACTTCTCACTATAAGGAGTTTCTCATATGAAACGTGCTCATCTGCTCTTTTTGTCTCTGGCTTTGATTCTTCCGCTGGCGCTGAGCGCCTGCAGTGTGGAATCGAATTCCAACCTCACGGCTTCGGGCTATTTAACCGCGCTTGAGGTTCCCGTTGCTCCGGAAGTGAGCGGCAGGGTGTTGGAAATTAATGTAGAAGAGGGAGATACCGTCAGCGCTGGCGACGTGCTCTTCACCATTGAAGATGATTTTCTGCAAGCTCAATACAACCAGGCGCAGGCCGGGGTTGACGCCGCGGCGGCAACGCTGAGCGCTGCGCAGGCGCAGCTTGTTTATGCCCAAAACCAGCGCGATCTGGCATTGCAAAGCGCGCGGGCTCAAGACCCTTATTCAAGGGTGAACGCGTGGACGGCTGAAACTTCGGTTGAGGATCAGCCGGGCTGGTACTTCCAGAAAAGCGAACGGGTGGCTGCGGCTCAGATAGAGGTTGATGCGGCGCAGGAAGCGCTGGATAAGGAACTGGAAGATTTAAAGCAAGAGCTGGAGAAAGTAAGCAGCCAGAATTTCACCAAGATGGAGAAGCGGCTGAACGAAGCTCAGGCGAAGTTAGCCGTGGCAGAAATCACGCTGGAGCAGGCAGAAGCGAGCAATGAAGACCTGTTGATCGAATCGGCGCAGAATAATCTCGACCGGGCACAATCTGAATTGGATGTGGCGCGGTTGGAGTATAACCGGGTGCTCAATACTACGGCTGCGGATGCTGTGTTGACTGCGCGGGCGAATGTGGCAATTGCACAGGCACGCTCTGACAACGCCCGAGATGCTCTCTTCCAACTGCAAACGGGTGATGAATCTGTGCTGGTGGCATCGGCTGAAGCTGGTGTAGCGCAGGCTGAAGCGGCAATTTCTCAGGCTGAAGCCAACGCCAGCCAGGCAAACGCTGCCCTGGCTTTGCTGCAGCTTCAGTTGGACCGGGCGGCGGTTACCGCACCCATTGACGGGATCATTATGACGCGCAACCTCGAAGCCGGTGAATTGGCCGCGGCTGGCGGTGTGGTGATGATTATCGGTCAGCTTGAAGATTTGACGCTAACGGTTTATATTCCTGAAGACCGGTATGGTCAGGTTACTTTGGGTCAGCAGGTGGCGATTACGGTAGATTCCTTCCCCAACGCTGCCTTCAGCGGCAAGGTGATGCGGATTGCAAGTGAAGCTGAGTTCACTCCGCGCAATGTGCAGACTGCTGACGGGCGCACCTCTACCGTTTACGCGGTGGTGATCAGCGTGCCGAACCCGGATGCGCGGCTGAAACCGGGGATGCCGGCGGACGTTACTTTTGCTTTGTCAAACCGGTAAAGCGTGAAGTAACCGGAATATTAACGATGAACTTTACAGATCCGCCTTTTTAGGCGGATTTGTTGTTAATGGCTGGCGGGTTAATGCGGGTTGGCGCAAATCCGCTATAATCAGCGCATGTCGGATGCTTTTTGGAAAGCGAAACCGTTGAATGAACTGAGCCGCGAAGAATGGGAAAGCCTGTGCGATGGCTGCGCGCGCTGCTGCTTGATTAAATTTCAGGATGAAGACAGCGGGCAGGTTTATATGACCAACGTAGTGTGCGAGTATCTTGAGATTTTTCATTGCCGCTGTACGCGTTATGAAGAACGGTCTGTGTTGGTGCCGACGTGTTTGACACTGACACCAGAACTGGCGGGGCTGCTCTCGTGGATGCCGGAAACCTGCGCTTACCGCCTGGTGGCAAATGGCGCCGACCTGCCCGACTGGCATTATCTGGTTTGCGGCGACCGCAACGCAGTGCACAAGGCGGGCATTTCAGTGCGCGGCAAGGTGGTTTCGGCAAAAGACATTGATGAAGACGATCTGCCGGACTATGTGGTGGATGAGGATTTATAGAAGCTGATCTGGCGCAAGGAAGAATGGGGACTGCGATAAGGGGAAGCGCGAGGGGGAAGGGTATGGAAGGCAGCGCTTTGAGATGCTATAATTGAGGGTGAAAAATACCTCCGCGCGCGGAGATTAAAGGAGATGGAATATGATTGTTACGACGAAAGAACTCTTTAAAGCGGCTTATGGCAAGTATGCCATCGGCGCCTACAATATCAACAACCTCGAGCAGACGATGGGGCTTTTTCAGGGCAATATTGACAGCGCCGCGCCTTTCATTATTCAAATCAGCAAAGGGGCGCGCACATACTCAGACAAGTTGATGCTTGAAGGGCTGATCCGCTCTGCTGATGAGGTTTTTCCGCAGGCGATTTTCGCGGTTCACCTGGATCATGGCGATGAGGACACTTGTTATGACTGCATTAACAGCGGATTTTATTCATCGGTGATGATTGATGCCTCTGCGGAACCTTTCGAGAAGAATATTGAAATTACGCGCCGTGTGGTTGATGCTGCCCACGCCAAAGGAATTGTGGTTGAAGCTGAACTTGGAAAATTAGGCGGCGTTGAGGAGCATGTTCAGGTGGATGAAGCCAATGCGATGCTGACTGACCCTGCCCAGGCGCGCGAGTTTGTTGAGCGCAGCGGCTGCGACTCGCTGGCAGTTGCCATCGGCACGAGCCATGGGGCGTTTAAGTTCAGCGGCAGTCAGAGCCTGCACTTTGACGTGCTGGCACAGATCCAGGAGCAGCTGCCGGGGTTCCCGCTGGTGATGCATGGGTCGAGCTCGGTGCCGCAGGAAGAGGTGGAGCGGATCAACAAGGCTGGCGGCAACCTGAAGGGTGCCAAGGGTGTGGATGCGGACCAATTCAAGCGCGCGGCAGAGCTGGGCGTGACCAAGATTAACATTGACACCGATGGCCGCCTGGTGTGGACGCGCGTGCACCGCGAATATTTTTTGGAGCACCCGGAGAATTTTGACCTGCGGCCGATTGGCAAGATTTTTATGGCGGAATATGCGAAGTTTATCGCAGCGAAAAATGTAAAACTGGGCAGCGCGGGGCAGCTGGAGATTGTGCGCGGGCTTGTCAGCCATTAGGGTGCGCAGCGGTTTGATTTGTGAGCGATAGGAATCAGCGGGTTTTTCAGTTGGTTGGATAACCCGCTGGTTATACACAGTGTGTTTGGGGGAAATGATGAGTTTAGAATCTCTTATCAGTTTTCATAGGTACCGATTAATACAATTTTTTATTCGTATAATTAGCATTCAGGGTACTGTATTTTTTCTGATTGGTGATTGGGGAATGGAAACCCATTTTTGGTGCTTAGGCTGATGACCGGCTTTTTATTATCTTCTTATACGATTCTGTTAATTACGGCAATTGCGACCATTTTTTCAATTGTGGTGATGTTCTTTGCTTTGTTTCATCGGCGCGTTTCGGGCGCGCCGTTGCTTGTGGCGCTGGCTGCGTTGGGGGCTGCCTGGGGGGTTATTTATGTACTTGAACTTGTTTCGCGGTCTTTTTTGTATACCCAGCTTTTTGACGATTTGCAGTATGTGCCCGCGCTGTTTATGGCGCCGGTGTTTCTGTCCCTGACTTTGGTTTTCACCGGCAGAAACGAGGCTTCGCGCCACCCTTCCCTGCTGCTGTTGTATGTGATTCCTACGCTGTCGGTCATTCTGATTGCGACGAACAATGCACACGAATTGTTCAGGAAGATCCCTGATTCGGGGTCACTTTCGGCTGGCTGGCTGCAACCTACGCAGCCCGTACACGGACCCTGGTTTTGGGTGATTATTGCCTACAATATCGGGCTGATGCTGGCGGCTTTGTGGCTGTTATTGAACACTTATGTGCGTTCACCGCGCTGGCAGCGAGGACAGGTGGGGATTTTACTTTTCGGGGCTGTGCTCTTCATTGCGGCCACTGCGCTCTCGATACCCGCGTGGTTGAATAACAGCGTGGTGAATATTCCGCTGATTGCGCTGCTGATCGGGATTATTGTGCTGGCATACGGCTTGCTGGGCAACCGTATTTTGGAGGTGATTCCGGTTTCGGGCAGTTCGCTGCTTAAACAGTTGAGTGATGGTGTGATTACGCTCAATTCGCGGGGAGAAATTCTTGATTACAACCCAAGCGCGGCGGAGATTGAGCTTCTTGATTTGGATGCAAATATTGGCAAACCGTTCGCTGCTGCGCTGCAACAGAACGCGGGGTTCACTCTGGCGGAAGAGTGGATGCGCGATCATTCAGAAGAAATCAGGCTGGGCGAGAAAACTTATGACATGCGCATTTCTCCGCTGATTGGGGCGGCGAGCAAGGTAGTGGGCGCGCTGGTAGTGCTGCGGGATATTACGCAAAGAATCAGGCTTGAAAGCGAAAGGGTGCTGATTCAGGAACGGTACCACGCGATTTTTGAAAACACGAGTTACAGCATTCTGCTGCTTGACCCGCAGGGGGCAATTCTTGAGAGCAATGATCAGTTTACGAGCCTTGCGGGTTATACGCCGGAAAGGTGCCGGGGCAGCCGGCTGGGTGAGATTATCGTCGGGGCGCCGAATGTGGCTGAAACGGCGCTGCGCGAACCTTTTTCTTCGGGAGAGCTGGCGCTGCTGCGGGCTGATGGCGAGAAGATTCCGGTGGAGCTTAATATCACTCCGATCAGCGGCAGTTCAGCCACCGCGTACTTTATCATGCTGCAAGACATCCGTGAACGGAAACGGGCAGAGACGACGACGCATGCGGCGCTTGAGACTGTTCAACTGCGGGTTGAAGAGCTGGCAACGCTGCGGAGTGTAACCGAAGACCTCAACCAGGCTACTTCACTGCGGAATGCGCTGCTGCCTGTGCTTGAAACCGTTAAGAGTATCACACGTTCGGAGAGTATTTGGCTTTACCTGCTTGGAGCGCATGCCTCAGGGCACCAACGGTATGAGTACCATCCGCTTGAGGAAGATAATTTATTGTCGAGCGACAAATTGGGCAGCAGGCAGCCGAAGTGTATGACGAAGTTGATGGAAGGGAAACTCACCTATCCACAATTGGTGAAAGAATGCCGCTGCAGCGCGTTGAGCAGTGACGCGGTGCATTATGCCTTTCCGCTGTACCTTGGCAAACAACCTTTGGGGGTGCTGAATTTCAACGAGGATGTGCATACGCCGTTGAACGACAACAAGATTCGCCTGCTGCAAACAATTTGTGATTCTCTGGCGGTTGCGATTGAACGCGTGAGGTTGTTCAAGAGCGAGCATGATCAACGGCGCATGGCAGAGACGATGCGCGACATCAGCACTGCGCTGACGACCTCGCTTGACCTCAACAAAGTGCTGGATTTGCTGCTCGATCAGCTCTCGCGGTTGGTGCCATACGACGGCAGCACTGTGCTGCAGGTGGATGAAGGGGAGGCTGTAGTTGCACGGACGCGGGGTTTTGAAATTTCGGACAAGCGTTACCTCAAAGAGTATCAGAAGATGCGCTTGAAAATTGAGCAGACGGCAAACCTGGAGAGGTTAACCTCGAGCAAGAGAGCTTTTATTATTGATGACATCGCACAGGAAGCGAGTTTTATACCGTCTCCGATTTCGGCTGATTATCATTGCTGGGTGGGGGTTCCAATTCAGATTGACGGGCAGATTGATTGGTTCTTTACGCTGAATAAGTTAGAACCGGCATTTTACACTGAGGAACACATTAAGCTGCTTGAAGTTTTTGCCGTGCAGGCTTCACTTGCAATCAAGAACGCGCGTCTGTACAGCGCCGAAAAAACGCGTATCAAGGAGTTGGACGGGTTACGCGCCACGCTGAGCGACATCAGCGCGCAGCTCGATGTGAACATTCTTTTGAAGGAAATTGTGAAACGTGCCATGCGGCTGTTAAATGCTGAGGTGGCTGAGCTCGGCATTTACGATGCGGAGGGTGATACGATTCGCATTCTTGTTTCTGAGAATTTCACGCCGGATACCACAGGCCTGATCGTCAAACCTGGTGAAGGACTTATCGGGCGGGCGGTTATAACAAAGCAGGCGGCGACGATTACGCATTACAACCAATGGGAAGGCCGATTAAAATCTCATGAGGTTCACAATATCTACAGCGGGTTGGCAGTGCCCATGCTTGGAGGGAGTAATGAGGTACTTGGGGTGCTGAACGTTGCCAATATTCAACAGAAGCACAGTTTTAATGAGAATGACACACGTTTGTTGAGCCTTTTTGCCCAGCAAGCGACTGTGGCTTTGCGCAACACACAGCTGTATGAAGAAGCGCGGCGCCGGGCTGAAGAAGCTGAAACCATTCGAAAAGCCGGGGCGGTGGTTGTTTCTGCGCTCAATCAGGAGAAGACGATTGAGCTTATTCTTGAGCAGCTGTCACATGTGGTGCCCTATGACAGCGCCGCGGTATTGTTGTTCACCAAATACGGCTTGCAGATTGTAGGCGGCCATGGCTTTGATGATTTTAGTGAAGTGATGGGGCTGGAATTTTCGCTGGAGCGCACCAACCCCGGGGCGACGGTTTACCTGGATAATGAACCGAAAATTATTGGTGATATTGTTGAAGCTGCGCCAGATTTCAACCGCTATGCCGGCTCGAACCAGCCGGTTAGATCGTGGCTTGGTGTTCCGCTTAAGATTCAGGACCAGCCGATCGGCATTCTTGCGCTGGACAGCCACACAAAACACCATTTTAACAAAGAGCACGAACGCATGGTGATTGCCTTCGCGGACCAGGTGGCGATTGCGCTTGAAAATGCGCGCCTCTACGAGGGTGCGCTGCAGTCAGCGAGCCGTTTTGAAACCCTGTATAAGCTCAGCCAGGTTATCAGCGCGAATATCCGCTCTGATGAGATTTACACGGCTTTCTACCAGGCTACTTCTGCGCTGATGCTGACGGAATTCTTCGGTATTTCGCTGTTGAATGAGGGTACGGGGATGGTGGAGGACGTGTTTATGGTTGACCACGGTCAGCCGATGGCGCTTTCTGCGCAGCCGATGGATCAGGGGCTGTTTGGGAGGGTGGTGCAAACGGGGAAATCGGTTTTTTATGAGAACTTCACCCAGGATCTGGCAGATGAAACCGGGGCGATTTTGGTTGGGGAACAGGACGATGAATCTGTTTCGCAATCTGTAATGATTGTTCCATTAAAGATTGGTTTGAGCTTGATTGGGTTGGTTTCGGTGCAGTCTTATCAGCCGTATGCTCATTCGGCGCAGGACCTTGAAATACTTGAGCTGCTCGGCGCGAATGTGGCGATTGCGATTGAAAACGCGCGTCTCTTCAGCGAGGTGCAAAACCTGGCGGTGACCGATGCGTTGACTGGCCTATATAACCGGCGCAAGCTGATTGAGTTGGGTGAACCGACTTTTCAAAATGCGCTACGTTATGAGCGCGAGCTTTCGGTGGTGATGGTGGATTGTGATGATTTCAAGTTGATCAATGACACGCTGGGGCACACGGCTGGAGACGCCGCGCTGCAACGGCTATCGCGCGTGCTTACTGACACGCTGCGGCGATCGGACATTTTGGCACGCTACGGCGGCGACGAGTTTATGATTCTGATGCCTGAAACAAGCGCCAGCGCTGCGGTAAGAGCGGCCAAACGTTTGTGCAAAAACATACATCAGGAGAACCTGATTCACTCTGAAAATCCGTTACGCCTGACGATCAGCATTGGGGTGGCCAGCCTTGATAAGAGCTGCAAGACGCTTGAACAATTGTTTGAGCGGGCAGATTATGCCAGCTATGTTTCAAAAGATTCGGGGGGCGATCAGGTGACGCGTTGGAGCAGCACTTTGAGGCGAAAACGAGGCGCGCTGAAGGGTGAAATGGGGAATGGTGCTTAGTGGAATTTTTAATTGTTAAAATTTCTTAAAACCGCTTGACTTTTATATTTTAAAACTGTAAACTCTTTAATTATCTTGGATAGACAATGACAACTTCTTTCGCCATTTCCTTTATTATTTTTATTATGATGCTTGCGAGCATGTGGTTTTACGCAGGTGTTTTTCGGGTTAGGATGGCAGAAGTAAGGGAATAAAAGGAATAAGAAGCAAACCCCAAAGCCACCTGACCGAAACCAGGTGGCTTTTCTTTTTTCGAACAGAAACGCAGGGTGCTGAGGAGGTGCTGAAAGAGAAAATGAAATGTGCACTGAACAGGTTTTTCACCATAAATTAATTATTAATCATTAAGGAGAATAGAGAAATGAAAGCCTTGAAATTTATTGTACTCATCCTGGTATTATCGTTCGCGGTATCTGCCTGCCAGCCGACTGGCAGCGCTACCGAAGCCCCTGCGGCAAACGCCGAGGCGCCCGCAGAGTGCAGCGCTGATGCCCTGGGTTGTGCCGTGTTTAAACCTGGTGATTTAATTAAGATCGGCATGGGCGCACCCATGACCGGTGGGGACGCTTCTTATGGGATCGACATTTCGCAAGGCGGTTTGATTGCCATTAAGGACCAGGGTGAGCTGCATGGATTTACGTTTGTGCTGCTTGCAGAAGATGACGGCGGTACGCCTGAAGGCGGCGCTGCGGTGGCGAACAAGTTTGCTTCTGATCAGGGGGTGTTGGCTGTTGCGGGACACGTTTATTCTGGCGCAACATCTGCTGCCATGCCGATTTATGAAAAAGCGGGGATTGCGATGCTCTCGCCTTCTGCTAGTCTGCCGGCTTTGACGACAATGGGTTCGTCTGTCTTCAATCGTATTGTTTTCACCGATGCGCGACAGGGTCCGCCGGCTGCAGAGTATTTGTATAACAAGTTAAACGCACGGCGTTTGGCGGTGCTGCACGATGGCAGCGACTACGGCAAGGGTCTGGCTGAAGCGGTAGCGGCGCGCTTTGTTGAACTGGGCGGCGAGGTTGTAGCGACTGAAGCTGTGACCAAAGGCGAAACTGATTTCACGCCGGTGCTCTCGGCTGTGGCATCCACCAGCCCCGATGCGCTTTATTTTGGCGGGTACACGGCAGAAGGCGCTGTTATCCTCAACCAGATGAAGCAGACAGGGCTTGAAACGGCTGTCTTCTTTGGGGATGACGGCACATACGGGGCAGATTTCCTTGCCCGAACGGGAGCCAATGGTGAAGGCGCTTTTGCAACCATCGCGCCGATTCCTCCTGATTCACCAGAAAAAGATGCTTTCGATGCCGCATACCTTGAAGCCTATGGTAAAGAAGCCGGCTCGCTCTCTCCGTATACCTGGAATGGTTATGACGCAGTAGCTGGATTGATTTCAGCGATTAAGTCGGTGGCGATTTTGAGTGATAACGGCAACCTTTATGTTCCGCGCAGCGCACTGGTTGCAGCGGTACGTTCACTGACCGATTTCAAGGGAATTGGCGGCACTTACAGCTGCGATGCAAGCGGTGAATGCAATACTTTACCGCCGATGTTCGTTACGATTCAAGGTGGCGCCTGGGTTCCTGCTCCTTAGTCTTCCTTCTCTCCTCGGTCGGGGAGGATCCCCTCCCCGACCACCTATGTGACCACGAAGAAAGTGCCACGTGTTTATGAATGATTCATTGAGAAAAATCAGTAAAAACCGCAAGATCGCTCAGGCGCTTAGGTTTGCCAGGGTTCTGCTTGGCGCAGCCATTATCATTTTTATTGTTTACCGGCTTTATCAAGTTCTTTTTATCCAGCAGGAGTACGGGCCAGAAACGTGGACTCGACTTTTGATTGCTGGGTTGATCATCGGCGGGGTTTACGCTCTTATCGCCATTGGCTATACGCTGGTATATGGCATCTTATTTATGATTAACTTCGCCCACGGCGAAGTTATGATGTTAGGGGCTTACGCCTGTTTTTTTGCTTTGGAGGCTTTCAAAGCGATTAAGGTTAAGCCTGATCTGAGTTTTTCAAATGCGTATCCGGTGGTGGCGATTTTGATTACCTTTATCATTGGCATGGGTGTTTCGGCATCTTCGGGGTATTTTCTGGAGAAGATTGCGTACCGCCCGCTGCGCAAAGCGCCGCGGCTGGTGCCTTTGATCGGTGCGATTGGCGCCTCCATCTTTTTGCAGAATGCGGCGCAACTGCTCTTCAGCCCGCAACTGCGCGATGTGGCGAACCCCGATATTTTGCTGCGCGGCAGCGGCTGGAAGGTTCTGATCAACGGCAGCACTGTGGTTATCCCTTATACGGGGGTTTTCACTTTTGTTTTGTCTTTTTTGCTGCTCGGCGGGCTTTACCTGATGGTGCAGAAAACCAGCTTTGGGCGGGCGATGCGAGCGGTGGCGCTGGATAAGAAAACGGCCGCATTGATGGGGATTGATGTGGATAAAACGATCAGCCGGACATTTTTAATCAGCGGGGCGCTGGCTGGCGCCGCGGGGGTGATGTGGGGGCTGCACAATGGGCTGGTGTATTATTTTGTGGGCTTTATCCCGGGGATTAAGGCTTTTACGGCGGCGGTGCTGGGGGGCATCGGCAACCTGCCGGGGGCGATGCTGGGTGGTCTCTTCTTGGGTGTGATTGAATCTCTGGGACCGGCTGCGCTGGGAATTGACTTTCAGCTTAAGGATGTGATTGCTTTTGCTTTGCTGATCATCATCCTGATCTTCCGTCCTTCCGGTTTGTTGGGCGAAGTGCTGGCGGAGGAAAAGGTATGAACCCTCAAATTCGGAACAGTTTACGGACAGGAGTAATTTTCGCGGTTGTGCACATTTTTTTGGTGCTGATTGGCTTTAACACGCTGATGGGCACGCTGCTTTCGAAGATCAGCGGGACGCCGCTGGTTGGCAGCCTGCCGGCGCCGCATTTTATGGTGATTTACACCCTTTTGCTGGCGGTGTGGGCTGGGGCTGCGGCGGCAAAACAGAGCCAAACGCGATCGGTAACCCGCTGGTTGACGCTGGGGGCAACGGCAGGGTTTGCCTCGGGTTTGATTGTGTTCTTTTTCAGCCTGGGCTTGGGCTGGTTTTTGATCAATAAGGTGGATTTCAGACTGTATTTGGCGGTGCTGTCTTTTGATTTCATTCGCGTGACGCTGTTCGATCTGGCGCCGCTGGCTGGCGCGCTGGCGAGCGCGGGGATTTACCTCGGCGGAGCAGCGTTGGGGGGCTTAATTTATGGTGTGTTCAACCTTGAAGGCAGCCAAAATGCTTTCAGGTGGGTTGGAGCGGGGCTGCAAAAGCTTAAAGCTACGTTAAGCCGAACCCTCCACGGAAAACATCGGCTGGTGCTGCTGATTGGCGGGGCGGTGGTTCTGGGGCTGCTGGTGATCTTCCTGCCGCTGAAATGGGGGTCTTACTGGAATTATGTGGCTGGCACGGTTGGGATTTATGTGATCCTTGGGCTTGGGCTGAATATTATTGTGGGGCTTTCGGGTCAGTTGGTGCTTGGATATATCGCTTTCTTCGCCATCGGGGCTTACACGATGGCGCTGCTGAACTCGCCGATTCCGCACAACTTGATGTGGGGGTTTTGGCCGGCACTGGCATTGGGGGTGGCGTTGGCAGCGCTGGCGGGTGTGCTGCTGGGGCTGCCGCTGATGCGGCTGCGCGGCGATTACCTGGCAATTGTTACGCTTGGTTTTGGCGAGATTGTGCGTATTCTGTTGAAAAGTGACGTGCTTACCGCTTTTACCGGTGGTCCGCGCGGGATTCAAAATATCAGCGGGCCGACGTTGTTTGGCAGATCTTTCAGCAGTGATGCCCACTTTATGTATTTGATTGCGGCAGCGGTGCTGTTGGCAGCTTTTGTTTATAACCGGCTGCAATACTCACGTTCGGGGCGCGCCTGGCTTGCGATTCGAGAAGACCAAACGGTAGCCCGCGCCACAGGTGTGAATACCAGCCGTTATAAGCTGTTGGCGCTGGCGCTGGGGGCGGCATTCGCCGGGCTGGCAGGGGCGATTTTCGCCAGCCGCAACCAGTTTACGGGGCCGGAAGAGCACGCGCTGATGGCGTCGATTAATGTTCTCAGCCTGATCATTGTGGGGGGGATGGGGAGCATTCCGGGTACTTTTTTGGGCGCTTTCGCGCTGAAGGGGCTGCCTGAAATTTTACGCGAGTTCGCGAACTTCCGCCTGCTGACTTTTGGCGCGCTGTTGGTGGTGATGATGATTTCGCGGCCGGATGGGATGATTCCCTCCAAGAGACCGAGGTATGAGCCGCCGCCTGAAGAGGTGGAAAAAGCAGACGCCGCGGAGGTGAGCCATGAGTAACGTGGTGATCGAGGCGCGTGAGGTTAGCAAAATCTTCGGCGGGTTAACAGCTGTTAACCGTGTATGCCTTGAAGTTGAAGAGGGATCCATATACTCGATTATCGGACCCAACGGTGCAGGCAAGACGACGCTGTTCAATTGTATTTCGGGGTTTTACACGCCGGATCATGGGGATGTACTGTTTTACGGCAACTCAATTTGCAACAAGGGAACTGATACGATCGCTTCGATTGGTTTGTCGCGTACGTATCAGAATATCAGGCTGTTTTCAAACCTGACGGCTTTGGAAAATGTGATGGTGGGCTTCCACCCGCTGCTGAAGGAATCGTGGCTGGATGCAATTTTGCATACGCCGCGTTACCGGCGAGAAGAGGCATTTTCGATCAGGGAGGGGTTTCGTTGGTTGGATTTTGTGGGACTGCGTGAAGCGGCAAACACGGCGGCGGTCAGCCTGCCTTACGGTGCGCAGCGTAAATTGGAAATTGCGCGCGCGCTGGCAAGCAACCCCAAGCTGCTGCTACTGGATGAACCCACGGCCGGGATGAACCCGCACGAAACGGAGGAGATGATTGGACTCATCCAGCGAATGCGCTCTGAGTTCAGCATGACGATTATCCTCATAGAACACGATATGCATGTGGTGATGAAAATTTCAGATCGCATTGCTGTGCTGGATTTTGGTGAAAAAATTGCGGAAGGCGAACCAGCGGAGATACAAAAGAATGAGCGTGTGATTGAGGCCTACCTCGGTCCGGGCGGCGCGGCGCTGGCGAAAAAATTCAGGGAGCGTAAGACCTCATGATTCTTAATGTAGAGAATATCAATGTACACTATGGAGCCATCCACGCGCTTAAGGATGTGAGTTTTCATTTGAATGAAGGGGAGATTGTTGCGCTGATCGGTGCAAACGGGGCGGGAAAATCTACCAGCCTCAATACGATTTCGGGTATTTTGCACCCGAGCAGCGGCAGTATCCGCTATCACGGTGAGAATATCAGCGCCACTTCGCCGCAGGAAATTGTGCGCAAGGGGTTGGTTCATGTGCCTGAGGGGCGCCGCGTTTTCGCCTCGATGACGGTGTGGGAGAATCTTGAAATCGGTTCTTATTCGGTGGCTGACCGCTCGACGGTGAAGGAACGCATGGAGGCGATGTTCGTGCGCTTTCCGCGCCTGAAAGAGCGCAGGAACCAGGCAGGCGGGACGCTTTCGGGTGGTGAACAGCAAATGCTGGCGATTGCGCGCGGCCTGATGGCCAACCCGCAGGTGCTGTTGTTGGATGAACCTTCGATGGGGTTGTCTCCGATTTTGGTTGAGCAGATTTTTGATATTGTACGTGAAATTAATGAAGGCGGTACGAGCATAATACTGGTGGAGCAGAATGCGTTGATGGCGCTTTCGATTGCCGACCGCGGCTATGTGCTGGATACCGGGCATGTGGTATTGGAAGGTAAAGCGGATGATTTACTGCGTGACCCGATGGTTGTCAGCGCTTATTTGGGAGGAGAAACCGATGAGTAGGGTTTCAGGGGCGTAAAATATTCGCCAATGAGCACATACCAATCAGGTGATACCTTTTTTGTTACGGAGCGGTTTTAATAAACCTCTCCGTAATGGTTTTAATCCTGCGCGATATTTCAGAACTGATTTACAGACACTTTTTAGTTGAAGGCTGTAAGCCACCTGCTTTCACAGTCTATACCAGATGTAAACCTGTGAAAGATTCTGTATCATAGAATAATCTCACCCGAAAGTTTTGATTTTCGGAGGAAAGATACAGGAGATAAGAATGAAAAAAATAATTGGATTGTTATTGAGCATTATTCTGACAATTGGTTTGGCGGCCTGTGCTACGTCAGGTTCAGCAACTGAAGTTTCTACAGGCGGTGCTGCAAATGAGAATATTATGACGGCGGCTGAATCTACCGCGGAAGTTGTTACTGCAGGGGTAACTTCACCTGCTGAAATTGTGCTGGCAGGAACACATGAAGATTCTGATGATTACAAGTGGAATAGCGAGGATGAGGTTGCCATTTCGTTAACCGGCAACACGGCTCAAGTCGAAGGCGATGGGGTTGAGGTGGCTGAAAACCTGATCACCATCAACCAGCCGGGAAATTATCGCGTGAGCGGTTCTCTCGCCGATGGGCAGGTGATCGTAGATTCAGAGGAAGATGGGGTGATCAGGCTGATTTTGGACGGAGCAGATATCACCAACACGACCAACGCTCCTTTGTTTGTGGTGAAGGCGGAAAAGGTGATTGTGATTCTCGCCGATGACAGCGTCAATACGCTGACGGATGGATCCGCTTATGTATTTGAGAGCGCCGAAGAAGATGAGCCGAACGCCGCGCTTTTCAGTAAAGACGCGCTAACCATCAGCGGCAGCGGGGATTTGATTGTGAACGCCAATTACCAGGATGGAATTACAAGCAAAGACGGTTTGCTGATTACTGGCGGAACGATTAGGGTGAATGCGGCGGATGACGGCATTCGAGGAAAGGATTATCTGGTTATTAAGGACGGTAATATCCATGTTAGTGTTATCGGGGATGGGTTCAAATCTGATAAAACCGAAGAAGCGAGCTTGGGTTACATCCAAATCGAAGGCGGGTATATGGATATCAGCGCCGGTGGGGATGCGATCAGCGCTGAAACGAATGTTTTGATTAACAATGGGACGCTTGTATTGGCTTCGGGTGGAGGAAGCGGAACCTGGTTGGATGACAGCGTCTCTGCCAAAGGCATCAAAGGGGATGTGAGTGTGGTAATCAATGGCGGCAGCGTTACGGTCAATTCGGCGGACGACAGTATTCATTCGAATGGTTCAATTACCGTAAATAACGGGGAGTTGTATCTGGCGAGCGGCGACGACGGGATGCACGCTGACGGGACGCTTGATATCAACGGCGGCGAGATCTTAATCAGCGAGAGTTATGAGGGAATTGAAAGCGCGGTGATCACGATTAATGATGGGAGTCTGAGAATCAATTCGAGCGATGACGGTATCAATGTATCCTCAGGAGTTGATGGTTCGGGGACGGATCGGGGGTGGATGGGTAACGCTGGAACCGGTTTACCGCAGCTACCCGGCGGACAGCCAGGCGGGCAGGTGCAACCGGGGGGGCAGCAGCAACCGGGCGGGCAGCAAGGCTTGATACCAGGTGGACAACCCGGCGGGTTTGGACAGGATATGTTCACTGAAACTGGTGATTATTACCTTTATATAAACGGGGGGTATGTAGTGGTGAACGCCGACGGTGATGGAATTGATGTTAATGGAAGCGTGGTGATGACTGATGGTTTGGTGCTGGTGAACGGGCCTACAGAAAATATGAACAGTGCAATAGACTATAACGGTACTTTCAAAGTTAGCGGTGGAACCTTGGTGACTGCGGGCAGCGCGGGAATGGCCATGAGTCTGAGTGAAAACTCCACACAGAATTCTCTGCTGGTGGGGTTTGATACGACGCTGCCCGCTGGCACGACTTTCCACATTGAGGACGATTCTGGAAAGAGCGTATTAACTTTTACACCGGCGAAGAATTATCAATCAATCGGGTTTACATCCGCAGATCTGGTAACCGGCTCATCTTACACAATTTACACCGGCGGAACGGCTTCAGGCGAGGTTGTTGATGGACTGGCGGTTAACGCTACGCTTTCGGGCGGAAGTAAATTTGACAGCTTCACGGTCAGCTCCATACTGACTACTATCGGCAATGTCTCATCGCGTGGTGCGGGTGGTGGGCAACGCCGTTAATTTTATTGAACAGGGCGTTGATAAAACACACGCCCTGTTCATCTCCCTTCTATGGTGGTTTATACAAGAAATATACCAAGGTGTGATTCAGCGCGGTTATGATTTTCTTAATTGAAATCGCTAAAGGAAAGGAAGAAGGTTGAAGAGGATGAATACGGAACAGCCGATCTTACTCAATAACAGGATGGTGGAAAACCCCTGGCTTGAAACTCCACGCATTGATGAATGGAAAATGGCTGACATCGACCTGGAGACCATACTTGAAAGGTATCAGCCGATCAGCCTCGATGAGATGGAGACGGTGGCTTTACAGAACCGCGTGGATATTAAATATGTGATGCCGCTCAACGTTATGCAAAATACGCTAAGCGCATTGGTTAATGAGTATCGCATTTTGGTGGTAAAGGATAAACCTTTTAATCATTATCGCACGCTCTATTTTGATACACCTGGTTTTGCTTTTTTCAATATGCATGTTAATGGCCAAGCTGAACGCTACAAGGTGCGCTCTAGGGAGTATTTGGATACCCGATCTAATTTTCTTGAGGTGAAACACAAGACCCGCAAGAACCGGACGGTTAAAAAAAGGCTGGCCACCCGCCTGCCGCTGCTCAACCTGAATGGTGAAGCGAGCCAATGGGTTGACGGGATTATTCCCCAGGAGACGGGAATTCTGGAGCCCAAAATATGCAATACGTTTACCCGAATCACTTTGGTAAGCCTTGAGCGTTGTGAGCGGGTGACCATCGATATGAATATCGCTTTTTATAACGCAAACCACCTCTCGCTTTTGGAAGGCGTGGCAGTGGCGGAAGTGAAAATGGACAGGCAGGATCTCGACTCAGCGTTCAAACGTTTGATGCATGAGCAGCATGTGCACACCCATAAGTTCAGTAAGTATTGTATTGGCGCCTCTTTGCTTTATGAATCTTTGAAGAAGAACTCGCTGAAGGAGTCGCTTTTATTTATCAATAAAACCACCCATGGAGTTGTAAAATGAACGAGCTGAGCAATTTGTTGTTAAGTTTTATTTTTAATCTTTTTATGGCTGTTATCCTGGTCAGGTTTGTTTATTATCCCGCAACCCGCAGCAAACGTTATGTGTTAACTTTTCTGGCGTTTAATTCTGTTATTTTTTTCGTATTGCATTTTATGAACAGCATCGATATCAGCCTTGGAGTGGGATTCGGGCTGTTCGCCATTTTTACGATTCTGCGCTACCGGACCGATCCGCTGCCGGTAAGAGAAATGACCTATCTGTTCATTATTGCAGCGCTGCCTGTAATGAACGCCGCCAGCCTGGATGCTTCGAATTGGCCGCAGGTGATTGCCGCCAACCTGGCGATTCTGATGCTTATGTTTGTGCTTGAAAAGGGTTGGGGGTTCAAATACGATGGTTCAAAACGGATTATTTATGAAAAAATTGAGTTGATCCGGCCAGAGCGCATGGATGAATTGATGGCCGACTTGAAAGAGCGCACCGGATTGAAGATTAAACAAGTGAGTATCGGCAAGATCAACTTTCTCAAGGATACTGTGGAATTAACTGTAATTTATGAAGATCAGATGCGCGGAAATTTGAATAGCGTTGAACAACCGCGCTTCATGGCTTACTCCAGCGACGATCTTGATGATTGAAGCGAGGCGGGATGGGATGATTGATAATCGGTATTGAGTAGTGGTTATAATGGAATGATGGCAAGAAAAATTCTCGTGGTAGATGATACCCTCAATGTGTTGAAAATGATTAGCGATTTCCTCGTTAGCCAGGATTATGAAGTGCTAACCGCTGCAGACGGGAAAGAAGCGCTGGAAAGCTTTGCCGCTGAAACGCCTGACTTGATTTTGCTGGATATCATGATGCCCAATATGGATGGCTATCAGTTTATCAGAGAGCTGCGCAAAGAATCGGATACACCGGTAATTATGATTACAGCCAAACAGCAGGAAGCAGAGATCATCAAGGGGTTTGACCTGGGCGCGGATGATTACATCACCAAACCGTTTCATCTTCGCGAATTGCTGGTTAGAATGCGGGCGGTGCTGCGGCGAGCCGCGCCATTTGATGAAACCCTGCCGGTGATTAAAAACGGCGATATCGAGCTGGATTACAGCCGGCACATGGTGACAAAACAAGGTCAGCCGGTTGAGCTGACTCCGCTTGAGTTTCAGGTGCTTAAAATGCTGATGAGAGCCGCCGGCAAGGTGGTAAAACGCGCCGATTTATGTATCGGTTTGATAGAAAACGGTTATTCGGGTTCAGAAGCCACATTAAAAATTCACATCCGCAATTTACGCATAAAACTGGATGATGATCCGGTTCAACCGCGGTATATTGAGACGGTATTTGGTATCGGGTATCGGATGCTGGGAGATGCCGAATGAAAAAATCGATTAAGTTAAAACTGATCTTTTCTTATTTGATTGTGGCGCTGCTCACCGTGGTGGTTGTTTCAGCTTTAATTCGCCTGACCTCAGGCCAATCGCTGATGAACCTCGTGGTTCAACAGGAAACTGCTGATTTAAAGAATGCCGCTCAATCTTATTACACCGCAAACGGTACATTGAACGGGTTTTTCGATATCTTTATGGCGAATAGTTATCAAATGCCAAAACCCGATCCGATGGGTGAGAAAAATATGCGTGGTTTAAATGGAATGGTGGACGTTAATCATCGAGCGTTGATACCTTTTGCCGGTTTTAATATCGGCGATATGGTGCCGGAAGACCATTTAAATCAAGCTGTTGAGGTAAAGGTTGAGGATGAAACAATCGCCTGGATTATCCCCGATACAAAATACCAGTTTGCTCTCAACGCGGAGGAGAAGGTGTTCATCCAACGCACCAACCTCATTATTGGGGTCGCGGCTCTGGCGGGGGTTCTGGCAGCGGTGATAATCGGCTATATTCTGGCGAGCCGGCTGATTATCCCAATCCGGCGGCTCACTCAGGCATCAAGCCTCATGGCAATGGGCGAGCTGCAGCAAAGGGTTCCGGTTACTTCTCAAGATGAACTTGGCCAACTTTCGACAGCTTTTAACAAAATGAGCGCTGACCTTTTCGAAAATGACCAGAAACGTAAACGTTTTACTGCCGATATCACCCACGATTTGAGCACACCGCTGCAGATTATTTCAGGATATATTGAAATGCTGCAAGAAGGCGAGGTTACGCTAACACCTGAAAGAATCGAGGTGATTAAGACAGAGGTCGAGCATCTGCGCCGCCTGGTAGGCGATATGACGACACTGACCCAGGCTGAATCAGGGTCATTGGACATACAGCTCCAACCGCTCAACCCTGTGGTGCTGATGGAACACATCCAACGCATATATCATCCAATTGTCAAGCAAAAAGGTGTTGATCTGACGCTGAAGGCGGGCGATGAAGATGCCTGGATTAATGCGGATGAAGGGCGGCTGGTGCAGGTTTTGAAAAACCTGATGGATAACGCGCTGCGCTACACTTCATCAGGCGGCACGATTACCCTGAGCGTTGAGAAGGGTGATTTTGTACGCCTTCTGGTGAGTGATTCAGGCGAGGGCATCGATGCCGAAGACCTGCCCTATGTTTTCGATCGATTCTACCGGGTTGAAAAGAGCCGGACAGGATCAAGCGGAAAAATGGGGCTTGGACTGGCGATTTGTAAAGCGCTTATCCATGCACAGGGGGGAGTGATTTCGGTAGAATCACCTGGGAAAGGTGGGGGAACCAGTTTTGTGATCAGTTTTCGACCTTTGGAAGCGAAATTGTTGACCTCTTAGGCCAGGCTGCGGCAGGTTTGGAATAAAAGCGCGGGATCTTCCCGGAGATTGTTGAACTTTTTTCTGGGTTTGCAGAGCGCTCAGATCGCGGGGCAATCTTTCTCAGGGCACTTATGCATCAATGCTGCCAGAGCGCCATCGTGAACCCTCGGTTAATACCGCTTCACCTGTGGCAAGTTAATTTGTTGAAGATTGGCGGACAGTTTGCTGTTTTGTTTTTGACGGCTGACGCATGAGCTGTGTTTTTTGATTTTGAATAATAGGTTTGCTTTCTGCTGCGAGGCAAGGTTATTATTTAACTATGACAAGAAGAGAGATTTTCGTTTTGTATTAACACAAGCCAATTAATTTGACAATCAAGCTGCAATCTACTATGATTACAACATCCATGGAGGACGGTAAATGCACGACATGAACGGAGAAACCAAGGCGAATGATATACCAGGGTTTAGTACAACGCGCCTCGCGGTGAATGGGATGCTGTGTTCTACTTGATCGGTGTGGATGATACCGACAGCGCGACTGGTATGGGCGCGGCGGATACGGGTGAATTTGCGATTCAGTTGGGGCGGCTGATTGAGGAACGGCGCTTTGGACATCTGCTGGGTGTTACGCGCCACCAACTGCTGCAGCAGGCTGAAGTGCGCTTCACAAGCGAAAACCGCGCCGCCTGTCTCTTCATCGAGGGAGATAAGGAAGCCCGGCGCGACCTGGAACTCACCTGTCGCGAGTTCCTGCTGAGAAAGAGCGCGCCTGATTCCAACCCTGGCTTTGCGCTGGCAGCCTGGAGCAACCTCTCGGCGGCGGTTGAAGCCTGGGGCAGGCAGGCTAAACGCACGCGCCTTTCGCGGCTGACGGCGGTTGACCTGGCGCGCGCGGAAGGGCTGGCAGCGGCGGGCTTTCATGGCCACGGCGGCGGGGTGATTGGGGCGCTTTCTGCGGTTGGGCTGCGTGCTTCTGGTAATGACGGGGTGTTCATCTGGCTGCCAGGGTTGGAACAGGTGAAAGGGGTGTTGACGCTGCCGCAACTGTTAAGACTTTGCGCGATTGAGAATGTGGCGAACTTCCGCGGACGGGTTCCGCTTGAACGCGATTTGATTGACCTGGGGGATGCACCGCAGGTGATTTTGCGTAACCAGCAATCGCACCTGCTTTTGGAAGCCTGCGAACGCGCAGACCCCTGTCAATGGCGCGCCTGTACGCCCGCTGAGGTGGCGGATATTTCACCTGGGATTTGATGGCCGATTAATGGTGAGGTTTTTTAGCGCGCAATGAAAACATCAAGGGGATGGGTTCATCGTTGCCGGGAAAGCGCCAGCGCTCAGGCGCGTTTTTTTCAAGAAAAGGGAATTGTTCATATACGGTGAAGGGGTGCTCGTGCAAGAACTCGAGCTGCAGACCGGCATCGAGCAGCGCTGTGACCACATCACCTAAACGATAGGTCCATTCTTCGGTTGTCTGATTTGTGACGAGGGCTTCGCGATCGGCATAGGTTCCTTCTTCGGTGAAGGAGGTTGTCTCGCGCTTGAAGTAGGGGTAGCGAACCTGCAGGGTATCTGACTGGTCGTTGAATACATAAGAGAAGGGGTGGAACTCCGCGATGTAGAAGAACCCGCCCGGCTTGACGAAAGAGGCCGCAATGCGCGCCCATTCTTTCAGGTCTGGCAGCCAGCAGAGCACGCCGTATGAGGTAAAGACGATGTCGAACTGCCGGCTGAGGTGTTGCGGTAAATCGTAGAGGTTGCAGCAAAGAAAATCCGCTGAGAGGCTGCACGCTTCTGCGAGGCGGCGGGCGGCGCTGATAGCGGCAGGGGAATAATCGATGCCGGTGGCCTGAGCGCCCAGCCTGACCCACGAGAGCGTATCGAGCCCAAAATGGCATTGCAGGTGCAGCAGCGTTTTACCTTTTACATCACCCACCTCGCTACGCTCGAGTTCATCGAGCGACAGACGGCCAGCCACGAAACCGGGCACGTCGTAGAGCGCCGACTTGGCATGAATTGGCACGACTTCATCCCAAAACTGGCGGTTCAGTTCCATTTTGCTTCTATCGGTTGGTTTCATTTCAGTAATCCTCCAGACCAGTTTCAGGAGTATTTTTTATGCTGGCAAGGCTGTGATGCTGAAAGCGGAGGGCTCACCCAGCCTGCCGTGGGTGCCGGTGAAACAGTCTTTTATTGCCTGTTTATTAAGATGACCTTCCACTGGTTGAGGGGGGCAACCAGCAGAAGGTCAAATAGATTATAGCATTTTATTGCGATAAATCAATCAATTGTCGCATGATTGTTAAGGATTACGCGACCATCAAGCGCGAGTGCGCCTTGTGCGCGGGGGTAGACGAGCAGCGGGTTGACTTCGATCTCATCGACTTCAGGATGGTCGAGCGCCAGACGGCTGAGACGCAGCAGCACCTCCACCACGGCGTCAAGGTCAGCATGCGGCTGCCCCCTGAAGCCGGTGAGGAGGCTGCCGGCACGGGTTTCGCTGATCATCTGGCGGGCATCCGCGGCGCTGAGCGGGGCGACGCGAAAGGAGACGTCTTTGAACAGCTCAACATAGATACCGCCAAGCCCGAACATCATCAACGGGCCAAAACCCGGGTCGCGGCGCATGCCGATGATGATCTCCTGCCCTTTTGGCGCCATGCGCTCGACCATCACGCCTTCCAGCACCGCATCGGGGCGGGCGCTGCGGATGTGCGCCATCATCGCATCAAACGCCTCCCCTACGGCAGCGCCATCTGCCAAGTTGAGCTGAATACCGCCGGAATCGGATTTGTGGAGCAACTGCGGGGAAACGATTTTCAACACTACCGGGTAGCCAATGCGCTCCGCCAGCGCGCCAACCTCCGCGGCGGTGGCGGCAAATCCGCCCGGCACCAGCGGGATGCCGTAGGCTGCCAGCAACGGGCGGGTTTCCACCTCGCCGAGGCTTTGTTTGCCGGCTGCAGCGCGCAATACGTGTGCCGCGGCGGCCTGGTCAATGCCGGGTAGGGCTGAGGCTGGTTCAGCGGGCTGCGCCAGCCAGGTTTTATAGTCGAGCATGGCTTTAAGCACAACGCCCAAGGACTCGGGCTGGGTGTACATGGGGATGCGGTTTTGGTGCAGCAGCAGGCGAGCCTCTGCCACCGACGCATCGCCGAGGATGCACGCCAGCACGGTTTTGTTTCTTGATGTGGAGGCATCGACAATGGCCTGCGCCACGCCGACTGAACTCACCAGCGCCTGAGGCACCAGCAGCGGCAGGACAATATCGACTGAGGAATCTTGCATGAGGGTGTTGATACAAAGCGCATAATCCGCCGGTTCCGCACCGCCTAAAATATCCACCGGGTTGCTGACCTGCGCCGAGGGGTTAAGCGCAGCGCGGAGTGTGAGGCGCGTGCTCTGCTCGAGATTCTCAAGCAGCAGTCCGTTGGCAGAAAGAGCATCAGATGCCAGTGCAGCCGGACCGCCGGCGTTGGTGACGATGACTGCGCGGTTCGCCGCGGGCAGCGGTTGATAATCAAAGGCTTGGGCAACTTCGAAAAGCGCGGAAAGGCTTTCAACCTCGATGACGCCTGCCTGCCTGAAAGCTGCCTGGTAGGCGGAATATGAGCCTGCCAGGGAACCGGTGTGTGAAGACACTGCGCGGGCGCCGGCGCTGGAACGTCCGCCTTTGAGGAGGACAATGGGTTTAATGCGCGAGACACGCCGGGCGGTCTCGAGGAAGCGCCGGCCATCTTTGATTTGCTCGACGTAGGTAGCAATCACGCGCGTGTTGGGGTCTTGCGCCAAATACTCCAATAAATCAGTTTCGGTGACGTCGGTTTCGTTGCCCATGCTGATGAAGTGCGAAAAGCCAACGCCCTTGCCCATCAACTGATCGACCACGCCGCCCAACACCGCTCCGGACTGCGCCATGAAGCCGATGCCGCCGACGGCGGGTAACCCGTAGATGAAGGTGACATTGAGCCCGGTGTGCAGGTTGACCAACCCGACGCAGTTTGGGCCGATCATACGCATGCCGTAGCGGCGGATGATTTCAAGACAGCGGGCTTCAAGTTGTTCGCCTTCAGCACCGATTTCTTTGAAGCCACCTGAGATGACGATGACCGCTTTTACTCCGCGCTTGCCGCAGGCTTCGAGTGTGTCGGCGATGGTTTGGGCTGGCATGACAATCACCGCCAGGTCAAGCGGATTTGGAACGGCGGCGATATCGGGATAACTGGGCTTGCCGAGGATCTCAGCCGCGCCGGGGTTTACCGGATAGATGGCACCTGGAAAGGGTGAGTTAACCAGATTGCGCAGGATGCCGTAACTGAGTTTACGAGGGTTGGAGGAAGCGCCGATAATGGCCACGCCGGCGGGTTCAAAAAAGGGCTTCAGGTCAGAGGTCATAAGGTGGGTCTCCTGAGAGGGGTAAGGTGCGCGCTGGCTGAACTTAGCAAAGTTCAGCGATTTGCGCTATTTCAATTATATCAACAGCCAGGTGGATTCAGGCAGAACGACAGCCGCACTGCCCTTATTGCAGAGGATTAGAAAGCTGGTTTTGTGAGGTATTTCAAACGCAGAGATGAAGGCTGCGCCTGAGGTTTACTTAAAGCCAGCGGCGTACCAGGTGAGGTATTCTTCTACGTGCGCCTGCCAATAAGCAATATCGTGCCGGCCGGGGAAGATGTGAAATTCATGCGGGATTCCATTTTTTTCGAGCGAATCGACAAAATAGTCAATTCCATCGTAGAGGTAATCGTCTTCACCGCGGTCGATGAAGATGCGCGGGTATTCATCGATTGTGTGGGTCTTGAGATATTTTTGCATCTGCCAGGTGTCTCCGGCCATTAAGCCCATGGAATGACCGCCGACCGATGAGAACATCTCAAAGTTGCGGGCAGCAAGGCGGATTGCCCAACCGCCGCCACGACTGATGCCGCCGACGGCGCGGCAGGCGCGCTCTGTGCAGACTGAAAAGTTACCTTCGACCCAGGGGATAAGTTCAGTGAGCACGGCATCATAAAATTTACTATCGCCGGGCGGGTCGAAGTTTTTTACTTCATAAGGCATCACCATGATGAAAGGCGGAGAGCCCTGGGCAATCAGCTCATCGACAATCTCCGCAGCGCCAAGTTTGAACCAGAAGGTATCGTCCATGTTCTGACCGTGAAGCAGGTAGAGCACGGGGTAACTTTCCGCATGGGTTTCGTCATAACAGGGCGGGGTGTACACGCTGACCGTGTACGGCTGCGGCAGCACTTTGGATCGGATTTCGTGGCGGGTCACCTTGCCTGCAAGCATAGAATCACATTGCGGCGGTTCTTCAGCCTGGATTGGCATGGCAGAGGCTGTGGCGGCTGAGGCCGCTGCGGCGGGCGTGCCTGGGGTTGAATAAGCGGCCGCGAGCGTGGCGATTTTTGACGTCGGCACGATTTTACAGGCGCTCAAGAGGCTGATGACTGCCAACAGAAAAAAGGCTGTAGCTATGCGCAATATTCTTGGTTGATTCATGCCGCTGGCTGTGTTGACTCTTCTTTGGTTATTCCGCATGCAGTCCTTCTTGTTGGTTTGAATTATTTCTTTATTGTATCGAAGTGCGTCAATTATTGGAATAGTGAAATGAATGCATTTCGCAACCAAATGCACGCAGAGGGGTTTTACAATTAGCTGTCACCGTTTTTTGTGACTGTGTGTGTATTTAACTTTTTCTTTCTTAGGAGCTGATTATGACAGACGTTGTATTGGATGCAAGAAAAGACAAAAAAGCTCGTCACGCCTGGTATTTTTATGATTTTGGCAACTCGGCTTATGCTGCGGTTGTATTGCTGGCAGTTTACTCGGTGTACTTTTCGAGCGTAGTTGCAGACCATGTTAAGGGTCCATCTTTGTGGAACCTGGCAGTGGGGATTGCTGCTGTGATTGTGGCGGTGTTATCTCCGGTATTGGGCACGATAGCTGATTTCTCGAGGAGCAAGAAGCGATTTCTCTTCATCTTTACGGTGATTGCGGTGGTCTTCACGGGGATGCTCTTCTTTGTGCAGGCGGGAGATGTATTCATTGGGATACTTTTCTTTATTCTGGCTGAAATTGGATATCGTGCGGCGCAGGTTTTCTACGATGCGCTGCTGGTGGATGTTTCGACGCCGCAGACGATTGGCAACGTTTCGGGTAAGGGCTGGGCGCTGGGCATGCTTGGCGGGATCGCCTGCCTGGTGCTGGTGCTGATTCCGATTCAGCTCTTCCCTGGCAACCAGCTTGTAGTGAGGATTTCTTTTCTGATCACGGCGGTATTCTACGCCATCTCTTCAATCCCCATTTTCATGCGGGTAAAGCAGATCAGGGAGCCTGAAGTTCTGCCCGCGGGAGAATCCACACTGACGCACGCTTTCAAGAAACTTGGCTCTACTTTTCGCGATCTCAAGCATTACAAAGAGTTCATAAAATTTACCGTCGCATTCCTGATTTATAACGACGGTATTATGATGCTGATGGACAACGCCGCCATCATCGCCGGTATTCTCTTCGGCTTCAAGACCTCTGAATTGATTATTCTGATCATCATCCTGCAGATCTTTGGCGCGGCTGGGGCGTATCTGTTCGGGCGCATGTCCAACAAGCTCAGCAGCAAGCAAGCCATCCTCTACGCGCTGGTGATGCTCATCATCGTGGTTTCGGTGCTGTTCTTGACAGACAGCAAGACGGCGTTTTATGTAATTGGCGGCCTGGCAGGTTTTTCACTTTCAGGCGTGCAGGCTGTGAGCCGCACCATGGTGAGCCAACTCGCGCCGCCAGAAAAGACGACAGAGTTTTACGGCTTTTTATCAGTGGCTGGGCGTACTTCCACCTTCATCGGTCCGTGGGTGTTTGGCTCGGTTTACCTCGCGATCACCAATCGCTATCTCAACCAGGGTCTCGCTGAGGAAGCAGCCAAAAGCGGCGGTATTCTCTGGGGCATCGGCTCGATCATCCTGTTTCTGCTGATTGGATTGGCTTTCCTGTTATCCGTGCGCAAGGTTACCTCTCAGGACCCGATTCTTTTTGATGAATGAGGTAATGGGTTCCTCCATCAACGCCATATCGTAGAATAAGAGGACTATAATACGGTAATGAATAAAGAGATCCCTTACCCAAGGCGGCAATTTGTGCGCCGAATGTTGAAATCAGGTATTGCGGTAGCGTTTGGTGTGCTTGCCAAAATTGAAGTCAACGGGCGCGAGAACCTGCCTGAAGGTGGTCCGTTGTTGGTGGTGGGCAATCATTTTAACTTTCTTGACCCGCTGACATTTATCCACGTTTTGCCTTATCCGCTGGAATTTGTAGGCGGGGCAAAGATGCCTAACGCACCCGGGATAACGCATATGTTTCAACGGATGTTCGGCGTAATTCCGACGGCGCGAGGCACCGTCTCACGAGACACTTTTTACGGCGCCGAGTCCATCTTGCGGCAGAACGGCGTGCTGGGGATCTTCCCTGAAGGCGGCAGTTGGGCGACCGTACTGCGCCCTGCCCGCCCAGGAGCGGCATATCTTGCGTGGCGCACCGGGGCGAGAATCCTGCCGATTGGGATTGACGGGACGCCGAAGTTCTTCAAGCGCCTGCGTCACGGCGCGGCGAAGGTTACACTCAACATTGGCAAGCCGTACGGACCGGTGAACACCGACCCCGGCAAACGCCCCAACCGCGAGGAGCTTGACGAGGTTGGTCATATGATCATGCGCAGTATAGCGGAGCTGATTCCAGCGGAAGCGCGCGGATTTTACTCTGATGATCCGGCCATCCGCGCTGCGGCGCTGGGAACCGAGATTTACCCCTTCGCCCACGCGGCTGAACTTTAAGCAAATATTTTGGAACCAAAATCAAGAGCCGATGAAAAATCATCGGCTCTTTTTTGCTGCTTTCGCGCTATTATAAAAGTGTTCAGGAGAAACCTCATGAAAAGAGTGGTAATGCTCGCGGCTGCAGTGATGATATTGGCAGCGTGCAACCTGCCTGCGGGTTTGGCGGGGAGTACTTCAACACCGGCGGAGCCGACTGTTAGAGTGTTGGAGGATACCCCCTCCCCGCCTCCGATAGTCGAAAGCACAGCAACGAGCGCGCCCAGTATAGCGCCAGGAACTGAGTACAATTTGGGCGGTGTGGTGATGGTTGTGCCGCCCTGCCTGCCCGTGACGGCAACAGGCGTGATTGTGCCCGCCCAGGTTTATGACCCGTTGGGCGGACCAATGGAAGTGTACCCGCAGCACCGGCGCATCAATTTCAGCGGTTATCCATTGAGCGGGACATTCTTTGAGCCGGTTATACGGGTTTACCCGGTGGACGAATTCGCCGCGGCTTATGCCGGCGCCGCAGAGAATTATGCCGCGCAGGAGGTTGACGCGTTACAAACACTGGTGGCAACGCAGCCGCCTGACAGCGATGAAGCGCTGCCGTTTTTAACGATGGCCGGCGCGGCGCAGATCTTCCACGCGCAGGCGGCTTACCTCGACTTTGGCAATGGGTCAGGAGTGCGCTACCTGACCTCGTACGGTCAGTACTACGTGCCCTACAATAATCACGATCTGTTTTACACATTTCAGGGACTGACGGACGACGGACGCTATTGGGTTTCGGTCATCCTGCCGGTGAACCACGCACTGCTGCCGCCGACTTATGATTCTACCTTTGTGCCGGCTGGAGGGATCGCCATTCCTTTGTATTCATCGCCAACCTTTGAGACGGAGATGAGCGCATATTACAGCGCCATGAAAGCGCTGATGAACGCCCAAACGGATAATTCATTCACCCCGATGCTGGATTGCCTTGACCGGCTGGTTATGTCGATATCTGTTGGTGAGTGAAAGCCGCCGGCGGCGTTGGGTATAATTGGCGCTATGAGCCCGAATTCTTTTGAGCAGATTCTGCTGAGGCAGGCTGCGCGTTACCCTGCCTGGCAGGCACAGGATGTGTATAAACTGGCGTATCAGGCGGCATTGGGCAGCGAGCATGCTGTGAGCGACCCGGCGCGGGCGCAAAGCGTGCTGCTGAAGGAACTTGCCAGATTGGATCAGACAGCGGTGCCGCGTCAGGCTGAGCCGTTGATTGAGCCGATCCGCGCAGACGGCGGGCTGGTGCGCATTCATCTGCGGCCGTTAATGGAAATGAAGCTCTCCCCTGCCCGGTTGTTGGCGGGATTTTTGCAGAGCGCGAAGCAATTTGAAGGCAGCAGAGCGTCCCTTGAAGCCTACCTGGCGACTGCCAAAGCGCTGGCGGACCAAGAGCTGCTGGGGGTTGAAGCGGTAAATCTGCGTGGACTGCAAGAGCAAATGTGCGCCAAGGGCTACCCCGCCTGCCACCATTCAGATAGCTATACGCATTTTTATCACCCGGCGTACCGCGTGCTTACCAGAGCTGCCATACCGGCTGAATGGTTACATTTTAGTAGTGATTTACCTTGAGGGGAAAAAGTTGGAATTCAGGAATTGATTTCGGTTACCGCCGCGGCGACCTGATCGGTAATGCGCTGCGGCAGATTGCCCAGGCGGTTGATGAGGCGCTTGCGGTTGACCGAGCGCACCTGCAGCGCATCCGCTGCCATCACTTCTGAGAGCCCGCTGGTGAGCACCGGCGGGATGCGCACGAGCCATGGGATAGTGTTGTAATCATCGTGCCAGGTCATAAGCGGGACTACGACGCGCAGCGGGAGCACCGCGAGCGCATCACTTGAGAGGATGATGACCAGGCGTGATTGCGCGTCATTTTTTGCGGCGGGGGTATCTAAAGATAAAGACCAAACTTCGCCTCGGTTCAAAGCTGCCCGCCTGCTCCGCTGAAGCCCTCGCCATCGAGCGCTGAGTAACCCGTTATGGCGCCATCCGCATAATACACATCCATCATATTTTCGGCGGCTCGCGCCAGTTTTTGGCGGCGCGACTGTTCGAGACCCTGGGCGACAATGCGGCGCAGCAGCGCTGAAAGGCTGATGCCTTCGGCCTCTGCCAGGCTGATGAGTTCGCGGTATTGCCCGGGTTCGAGCAGCACCTGGGTGCGGTAAAGATTCTCCTTTTTCATTACATCTTTATTATACATCTTTTTTCTATTATTTTTCTTATTATGTTTCTTACATCTTTATATGGTTGAATTCAGACAGGCTGAATCGCTGCGCGGCGCAGCCTTATGCCGCTTTTTACCCTCCTGCGGGTGAAATCGGCTACAATTGTTCCATGAGCAAAGAATTGACGATTATCGGCGCCGGACCGGCGGGCATGACCGCGGCGTTGTTCGCGGCGCGTGCCGGGGTTGAGGTGACGCTGATTGACGGCAACCCTGCCGTGGGGCGCAAGCTGCTGGTCAGCGGCGCCGGACGCGCCAACCTGACCAATGCGCAGCTTAACCCGGCGCGTTACGCGGTTAAAGATCACACCTGGGTGGAAAAGGTGCTGGCGCAGTTTGGGCACGCTGAACTACGCGCGTTTTTGGAAAGCATAGGTGTGCTGATCTACGCTACGGAGGATGGCTGGTGCTACCCACTCTCTGAATCTGCCCAAACGGTGGTGGACAGTTTTGACGCCGCGCTGCGGGAAGCTGGTGTGCGTCTGCTGCTGGATCACAAAGTTGTCTCCATTGCTCGAAACAAGCATGGGTTTGAAGTTGGTTTTAAAACCCAAGAAAGACATACCTGCAATTCGCTGTTGGTAGCCGCCGGTGGAGCCGCCTACCCCACACTGGGTTCGCGCGGACAGCTCTACCCGCTGCTGGAAAACCTGGGACACAGCATCAGCGCTGCGCGGCCGGCGCTGGCGCCGCTGACATGCGATATGACCGCCTGGCGGGCACTGCAAGGGGTGCGCTTCGATGCCGCGGTGCGCCTGTATGATGGCGACGCGCTGATTGACGAAACCCGCGGCAACCTGATTTTCACGGCCTGGGGGCTGAACGGGCCGGCAGTAATGGACTTAAGCCATCAAGTATCTGCGCGCGGCGGGCGAAAATTACGTCTGGAGCTGGACCCGCTCTTTCGCTCAGAGGCGGCGCTGCGGGCGTTGCTGCGCGAGAAGCAGGATTCTTCCATTCCGCTGGCGGTGCTGCTGGGTGCGGTCTTGCCGCCCAAAGTTCCGCCGTGGGCGCTGGAAAGACTCAAATTGAAGGCGGATCTGCCAATGCGTGAAGTGAGCGAAGCGCTGCTTGCCAAACTTATGGCGCTGCTCACTGCCCTGCCCTTTAAGGTGACGGGGGTGCGCGGGTTTGAGTATTGCCAGGTAAGCGCCGGCGGGGTGGCGCTTGAAGAGGTGGACGAACTGACGATGCGTTCGAAGTTGGTGCCCGGGCTGCAACTGGCTGGAGAGATTTTGGATATCACGGGTCCGTGCGGCGGCTATAACCTGCAATTTGCATTCAGCAGCGGCGCAATCGCCGGCATGAATCCGCAGACGCGCTGATTCCGCGCGCAGACGGGGCGCGGTATTTTTGCTGTTTTTTCAGGTAAAATTACCTTCCAAAACCCATAGGAATAAACATGACTGAACACCTGCCAAGCAAACGCCGCTCTATATTGATCTCACTGGGGGTGATTGTGTTCGTGGTGTTGGTGGCACTCGTTAAGAGCCAGGCCGCAGAACGCAGGTGGCTGCTCAGTGAACCCGCGGCCGCCCGGGTGGAAGCTCTGCGGGCTGAGGGACGACCGGTGGTGGTTTTTTTCCATTCACCGGATTGTCGTTCGTGCGAGGTGGTGCAGCAGAGCCTCGATCAGGTATATGCGGAGTTTGAGAAAACCATCGAGCTGCTGGATGTGGATGTGACCAATCAGCGTGAACGCGCGTTCATTGATGAAAGCGGCGTGAAAACTGCCCCCACCCTGCTGTTAATTGACCGCAGCGGCGCCGAGAAGCTTGTAGCTGGCGAGATCAACGCTGAAGAGATGTACCTGCTGCTCTCGGCGTTAAGCGGAGGCGCACCATAAACATCGATTTGTCTTTGCTGCAGCCCTCGTCAATCATCGGTTACCTGCTGGTTTTCTTGGGCGGTTTGCTAACGGGTATTGGACCCTGCAATGTGGCGATGGTGCCGTTGATTGTGGGGTATGTGGGCGGGTCGCGCGACCTGCCGCGGCGAAACGCTTTTTTTATTTCACTGGCTTTCGGCGCGGGGCTCTCGGTTACTTTCATGCTCTTGGGCGTGTTGGCGGCGCTCCTCGGCGGGATGCTCGGCGGCGGCACACGCGCCTGGTATTATGTTGTGGCGGCAGTATGCTTTCTCATTGGGCTGCAAATGCTGGGGGTATTGGGGTTCTCCCCGCCGGCGTGGCTGGATTTGGGACGCAAACGGGTTAAAGCACGCGGATTGCCGGGGGCTTTTCTGCTGGGATTGTTCTCAGGCCTGGTGGTTTCGCAGTGCGCCACCCCGGTGCTGGCGGTGATCTTGACCTATGTGATGGCGCAGCAATCGGGTGTGGTTTACGGCGCGGCACTGTTGTTTATTTATGCGCTGGGGTGCAGCCTGCCGCTGGTGCTGGCGGGGACTTTTGCCGGCGCGCTGAAAAACCTGCGCGCTTTCGGTAAATGGTCTGAAACCATTAATAAGGTCAGCGGAGCACTGGTAATTGCGGTTGGCTTTTACTTTTTGTGGGCAGCATAGCTGGCCCCACCTTTGCACACAGAATTGAAATGCTTTGCCAGGCACAACGATTTACGACGAGGGGGAAGTTGTTGAACCCCATCGAACTGGTTGACAAAAATTCAGAGTGTATACCTATGCGCATTTATTGGGAAAATAATCGCCATAGCAAGCGGCTGTTTATCTGAAGCGGGTATGCTGAAATCCTCCCTTGCCTTAACTGCAACTTGCCCGTAGTGAGCGCTCCCCTGCTGAGTTTGCTGTTATCTGAAATTTTATCTGGATTAGATTGATCAGTGCGCCCATCGCTCAGCGATGTGTGGCATGAGCGTACAAGCGCCATCCACCCTCTTGCGTCTGCGGGTAGCTATTCTTTCTCGCCCGAGAATTCGGGCAGATACCACTCTTCTTCTTCCATCAGTCCGGTTTTCACCTGGTCAATCGGCGTCAGCGGGTCATCCATGCGCACCTGCAGCGAGATGCCCGCGGTACGCACACCGTTGGGGGTCATC
>WPCI01489350.1_pt1 | contig 44634 bp, 44 predicted proteins | sample 5399871 | NCBI WGS metagenome assembly WPCI01 (sample SAMN12869469, study PRJNA574797) | sludge metagenome | isolation source: wastewater treatment of pH7 | place: China:Beijing | collected 2019-05-20 | reverse complement strand
GAGAGGGATATGATGAAGGGGTTGTTGAGATATGTCCGGCAAGAACAGGGTCGAGAGAGATCGGGCGAGAGGGGGTGCGGTAGGTTAGGCAAGGAAGGGGGCGAGAGGGATCAGGCGAGGATGCCATCGAGGTAGATCTCGATGAGTTCGTGCAGTACGGCTGCCTGAGATTCTTCGTCCACCGGTTTGCCCAGCAGCATTTCATTCATGTGAAAGGTGTAGAAGAGCCCGAAGAAAGCGCGCAGCAAGGCGTCATCGGAATGCGGGGCAAGCTGATCAGCATCTTTACGCAGGCGCTTGATGAAGTTGAGCATCCCCGGTGCAACTGCGGGGTAGGCTTTGCGCAGATGGTCGCCATGAAACTCGACGACGTCAATAAACACCAGCTTGACGAGGTCAGGGCGGGCGGCGAGGGCGTTGACCAGGCGGCGGGCGGCGGTGTTCACCAGGCTGGCTGTGGTATCGCCTTGCGCATTTTCGAGCGTGAGCAGCAGGGTGGGGTAGGGGTTATAGGCTTCAAAGACGGCGCTGAAGAGGTCGTCTTTATTGACGAAGTGGTTGTAGAGCGAGCCAAGAGCAACCTCAGATTCTTTGGCGATCTGACGCATGGAGGTGCCATGAAAGCCCTGCGCCAAAAAAAGGCGATGAGAAGCGCCGATAATCCTCGCGCGCGCGCGTGAGGGGCTGGATTTTTTTTCGGGTTGAGAACGTTCGTTCATTCGGCGAATTCTAACGGTAAACCTGCATTCTGGCAAGTGAAATCGCAAGACTTCGCCAGAATTTCAGGCTGGCGGCGGAGGGGTTGGACGGCGACGAACTTCCCGGGTGCTTATGCGGCCGGCGGCGACTTGAGCAGCCCTTTCATGTTCCGGTAAATGACCTTGGCGGCAAACACAGGCGCCAAGCGCGAGAGGAGATCCATCATGGCTGCATCCGGCCCAACTGTGAGGCGGTGTTTGTCTTTTTCAATGCCATTCACAATTGTGCGGGCGGCCACATCAGGGTTGGTCATTTTATGGCCAGATTTATGGCTCTCTTTTTCTGTTTGGGTCATAAGCCCGGAGTTGACGGTGATGTTGGTGTTGATGGCACCGGGAAAAACGACGGTGACGCGCACATTGGTTTCGCTCAATTCAGAATCCAAGCCTTCGGTGAACAGCTTGACGGCGGCTTTTGATGACCCATAGATCGTCTGACCGGGAACCGGCAGAAAACTGCCCATGCTGGCGATGTTGACGATGTGGGCGGCGGGTCTTTGCAGCAGATAAGGCAGGAAAGCCTGGATCATGTAGATGGCGCCGTAGAAGTTGATATTCATCACACGTTCGATTTCGGCCAGTGACAGATCTTTAAAGGGAACGAACTTTTGGATGATACCAGCATTGTTGATGACGCCATCCACGCTGCCATGGGCGTCAATCACGGCCTTGGGAAGCGCTTCAACCGCCTTGAGATCAGCGATATTCAGCACGTGAGTGCTTAACCGTTCGCGATTGGCGCCGACCAGCGCCAAAGTTGCCTGAAGGTTTTCGGCGTTGAGGTCAACGGCAGCCACGCGCGCGCCGCGAGCGAGCAGCTCCAGAACCAGTTGGCGGCCAATGCCGCTGCCGCCGCCAGTGACTACGATGGTTTTATCTTGTACTTTCATGCCCCACCTTTCCTTTCTGGCCTCAATACCGCTGCTCGAGCCCGTGCCCGGGTGCTGGGAATGAGATTAGATAGATAAATAATATCCAATTTTTATAAAATACGCCAGTGTTGGCGAATGAGTAATAATTATGAAGAAACCGGAGAAAACCGTGGAGAGACGAGCTAATTCTCGCAAATGCGCATCAATTGTGGCAGGAAACCGGCTGACTTGAAGGGGTCTGTGAAGGCAGGCTTGAACCCGAGGACAAAGAATAATCCGATTTTTCTGCGCTAAAAAACCCCCGAAGGGAGGATGCCTTCGGGGGGTGGTGGATAGAGACCTCTCAGCGAGTGATATCTTGTCTATTATTAAATTGGTCTGATTCCCCTATCCATGCAATGGCTGGTTTCAGCTTTGTTTTGCTGTGGGTTTACCCAGCGGGTAGTTTTTGAAGAGGAAGAACGCCAGCACCATGGTCAGCGCGACGAACGGCCCAATAGCCACGACGCCGAATTTCCAGGTGAGGAGCATCGTCAGCACGGCACCGGCCAGTGAGCCCATGAACTGGTTGATGACCCCTTGGACGGCGAAGAACATGCCGGCGCGGTTCTTGCCGGTCTGTTCGGCATCGACCGCGGCGATGTGTGCCGGGAAGGCGTAAGGGATGGTGAAGAAGGCGCCGATGGAAAAGCTGCCGATGCCGGTGGCGATGATGCCGATGATTAACGGGGATACGGGGATGTTAAGCTGATCCCAGGTGAGAGGGAAGAGCAGCATACCGACGGCGAAGATGAGCAGGGCGGCTCTGAAGGCGACTTTTGCTCCCCATTTTTTCGTTATCAGGTTAAAGAGGATGAGCATGATGGGAATCGGCGCGAAGGCGGCGGCGTTCATCAAGCCAAGCTGCGCTTCGGTGATGTGCATCATATCGGCCGCGATAAACGCCAGCCCGCCGAGGAAGAATTGCAACCCGAAGAAGAAGGTTGCCACAGAAGACATGTAAATGAGGAAGGTTTTATTCGCCAGGGTTTGCTTGATGCTCTGCCAGAGGGGAACTTTAGGCTCGGCGGCTTCACCGGCGGAACCATCGGAAGGGTCTTCTTTGATGACCAAAAGCGGACCGATGAAGGTGAGAAAACTTGGCAGGAGCAGCAGGGCTGCACCGCGCACGCCAAATTTTGAGAAGAGCAGCGGCGCCACCACGAAGACGAGCACGTAACTGCCGGTGTTGAAAACCGTCTGCCAGCTGGCGACGCGCACGCGCGAGTTTTCATCAGTGACGATTTCGGAGAGTGATGCCAGGTAAGGGACGATGATCATGGTGTGGAAGAAGAAATAGAGAACACTGACGACCCCGACATAGACCGCGTTGAGCCAATGACCATCTGCTGACAACCCGATGCCGGTGATGGGCGGGAACCACAAGGCCACGAAACAAATCACGGTTGGGATGATGCCGATGATCATCAGGGGCCGCCTGCGCCCCCATTTGCTTTTCATATTATCCGTCCAGGAGGCAATAGGGAGATCTACCACGCCATCGAGAATGCGGGCAATTAAGATGCTGAGGGCGAAGGCTGCAGCGGGGGCGAGCACCAGCGCTCCGCCGGCAATTTTGGCCTGAGCCGGACGGTAGTAGTACAACAGATAGGTCAGGGCGAGTTGATACATAAACCCTGGTCCAAAACCGCCGATGGCGTAAAACGGTTCCTGCCACTTCTTGATCTTTTTCATGTCTTCCTCCTGCAATATGAAAATATGAATGATGCTGTTACACTACGGATTCGAAAAAGGCTCTTACCTGGCGCACGACAGAAGTATCTGCGGGCTGCCCGGGTTGAGCGGATCCCTGAATTTGAATCATCTTTTCAAGCTGATGGCATAAATCGATAATGGCAGCCGGCTGTAAAGGACGCGGCTGCGGCGAGACAACCCGTTCAAAATTAGCGTGGTAGATCTTGTGCAGAACCTCAGGCGGCAGCCCGAGCCCGTGGAGGGTTAGGGGTTGGTCGCCGAATAAAAAGCCGCCATCAGGCTGAAGCTGGAAGCTGGCTGGGTTTTCAAGAAAATTGCGGACGAGCAAGACGCGCCCCTGGCTTTCAGAAAACTGGATGTCTGTCTGCGGGACGCTCAACAGTGCACGCGCGCCGATATCTGTGCCAAAAAGGATGCGATCCTGATATTTGATAAAGAAATCGCGGGTTTGATCAATTGAGGCTGAAAAATTGGTGTACATCTCAATACCGGGGGTGAGGTCAATATGCACGCCGGGGTACTGGTCAAGCAGGTCTGCCAGCCGCGAAAGCTGCGCTGAGAGGAAGAAAAAGTGGGCGAAGATAACTTTAAGGGCGGGGTTATGCTGCAGTACATTGAAAATTTCGGTGTATTGCTTCTCGTTGTTGATGTAGCTGCCATCGCCATAGAACCAGCCGCGCTCGACTGCCCAACCAGGGATACGTTTGGGATCCCAAAACTCTTCGGGATCGTTGACATGGAAGACAATGGGCACCTGGCTGGCGGACATCTTCTCCCAATAGGGGGCGAATGCGGGGCTGTCAAAAGGGGGAACCGGCAACATACGGCGCATATCGGGCTTGCCTTCGATCATCTTAACGCCATCGCAGCCGGTTGCGAGCAGCTGATCGATTTGCGCGGCAAAAACCTGCCCCACCTCAGCGGGAGCGCGAAAATAAGCGGAAATATCGAGCCCGCCGAAGACATAAATCTGCTGCGGGCGCTGTGCCTTGAGGTGCAGGGCATCGGGGATGAGGCTGAGGCGCGAACGGTCGGGAGTGCAAACGACGTTGAAACGATTGATTTGCAGCCGGTCGCAAATATCGAGCAGGCGAGAGAGTTGAGAAGGATGCGGATAATGGATGTGGCCGTCAATCAGCGGAAACGGAGCAAATTCATTCAGGTTCATTTTATTTTTCCTTTTCCTGTTTCTTTTTGTTGGTTTGAAAACGCTAACGGTTAGAAACAGCCTGATAATCGGTGTATCGTTTGAAGACACGTTCAACTGCGCCAAGAACCGCGGCTTTCTCACCGAGCGGCGATTGATCAATGCGCGGGAGGCTGGGGATGACGCCACGCAGCCGCTCAACAAGCGCATCGATTAATTGAGCGCTCGAGTTTGCCACGCCGCCGCCCAAGATGATTAACTCGGGGTCGAGACAGGCGGCGATATTGGCGATTGCCAGGCTGTAGTAATCAACTGTTTCAGCAATGGTTTGCTGAGCCCAGGCTTCTCCGGCGCTGGCAGCGGCGAAGACCTGTTCGGCATCGAGCGGCAGGGGGGTGGTGGTTTGCGCCTGGAGTGAGAGGAGCGCTCGCGCCCGTTCTGTGATGCCCGTACCGGAAGCCACGCTTTCGAGAGCGCCAAACCCGGGGTACTTGCGGTTGAGAAAATCGATGCCTGGAAGGATGTAGCCAATTTCACCGGCGGCATCGGTAAAGCCGCGATGGAGCACGCCATCGAGGAGGACCCCGGCGCCGATGCCGGTGCCGATGGCGATCATCACCATATCGCGCACATATTGACCGGCGCCAAACCAGTGCTCGCCGAGGGTTGCCAGGTTGACATCATTTTCGAGTATGATCGGCAGGAAGGTGTTTTTTTCTAAAAGTTTGAGCAGGGGAAAATCCTTCCAGCCCATGGCGGGCGCCAGTTTGACAATGCCGCTGGCGCTATCCACAATGCCGGGCACACCGATAGCGATGCCGAGCATACGCTGCGGCTGCTTTGAAGCATCGGCCAGCATTGTCTGCAGAAACTCAACCAGGTTACGGTAGTTGACCCCAGAATCACGGCTGATGGCGGTATTGTTGTATTCTTTAAGGATCTGGCCGCCAAGGTTAACCAGACCACCGTAGATGTGGCTGCCGCCAAGGTCGATGCCGATGACCAGGTTTTCTTCGAGGTTAATTTCAAGCAAAACCTGACCGCGGCCACGTGGGTGTGAAACAGTCTTTTTTCCTACTTCGCGCACCAGACCTGAATCAATGAGCCCCTCTACAATGCGGCTGACCGAGGGCAAGCTGATGTGCAAATGTTCGGCAATATCCGTGCGTGAGGCTGCTTTGGCAAGGCGCAGAAACTCAAGAATGGCGGCGCGGTTAATCGTGCGCATATCGGTGTGGTCAATGGCGGGCGGGGTTTGAAGAGGTGATTGCTGCCGATGGATTATGATAACCTCCTTATCAGCGGCGGCGCAATAATAATTACTTTCTGAAAGTAATTATATAAAAATCAAAATGAAAAGTCAACCACTTTTTGAGAATCATTTGAGAGCGGGTCAGCAGAGGGGATGTCGTTGTTCAGGAAATCCGCTGAAGTCAGTGCGGCTGTTGCGTTCCTGCGATACTCAGTGTTCGAAAAGATGAGGTTATTTTTCGCGCGTCAGTTCAAAGCTTGCGCCTTCAAAACCCGCGACATTGAAGGTGAGGGTCAACAAATCGTCAGCGCAGACGAATGTGGCTTGATCTGCGATCGCGAAATCGAACACCGGGCTGGTGCCCGTAAACGGCTGAACCGAAGCGCCACTGACTGCGCGCCAATCGTAGAGCTCGTTCTTCGCGTTGGTTTTGGTAAAGTGGAGGGTAGTGTCTTCGACGGTGTAAACCCCTTCAATCAACACGTTGGCGCGAGCGTCTAAAAAACCTTCGAGGAAACTGGTGCGCAGGTCGAGGTCGTCTGAATGGTAGGCAAATAAACCATCTGCAAAACTGATGTATAGCGCACCACTTTGGACAACCAGCGATGGAATGGAGGTGATGTTCGCCAACAGGTTGGAGGTGTCGGGCTCTTTAAAACGCCAGTTTCCCTGGAGGCAGACGGTGTTAAGGTCAGGCGCAGGGGTGGGCGATGCAAAAGGCGCAGTGGTTGGAACTGGCGATGCGGGAGGGGGTGTGGAAGAGGGATGTGCAGCGCAGGCCGCCAAAAGGAGAACGCTCAAGAGGAAGGGGATTGTTTTTTTCATGGGTGACACCTTGAAAAAGTAAACCAATGTGGTAATTCGTTTATAGCACAAGGAATCGGTTTTTGAGCCTAGGTTCTGTGAAATTTCTGGCTGATGATTAAGAAGGCATGACATTTGACACCAGGGGGATGCGCCAGCAGCGAGGCGGCATCCGGTAAATGGACTGCTCAATGGGCAGCCCATCAACCGGAAAGTGATTCAGCGAGTGGCACTGGCGTGGCGTTGACAGGGATTATGCCGTTTCGAGGTAATTCACCAGTTCCCAATCGGTCACGTCAATGCGGAAGCGATCCCATTCAGCCCACTTGGCACGCAGGAAGCTTTCGTAAATTGAATCGCCGAGCGCTCGCTTAATTACGGTGTCATTTTCGAGATCCATTAATGCCTCGCGCAAAGAAGCGGGCAGTTCCTGAATGCCGAGGGCTTTGCGCTCTTTTCTGGATAGTTCGTACACGTTGATGTCATTCATCGGTTCCGGGGCGGGCAGGTGGCGGTCCACTCCATCCAAAGCCGAAGCCAGCATGGCGGAGTATGCCAGGTAGGGGTTGCAGGAGGGGTCGGGGCAGCGCAGTTCAGCGCGGACTGCGGTTGACATCCCTTCCATTGGCTGTGGAATACGGATGAGGGCGGAGCGGTTGGTTTGAGCCCAAACCACGTAAACCGGCGCTTCGTAGCCCGGTACGAGGCGTTTATAGGAATTGACCGTGGGGGCGGTGACGGCTGAAAAGGCGCGGGCGTGAGCCAGTTGACCGGCGATGAAACCCTTGGCGAGGGGCGAAAGGAAGAGCTTATCTGTGCTGTCGTAGAATAAGTTGTTGCCCTGCAAGTCAAAAAGCGATTGGTGACAGTGCATCCCTGAGCCGGCGATGCCGAAGATGGGCTTGGGCATGAAGGAGGTAACCAAGCCGTTTTTGGCTGCGATGGCTTTGACTGTGTATTTTAAAGTAAGCACGTTATCTGCTGAGCGCAACGCGTTGCTGTAGCGAAAATCAATTTCGTGCTGGCCGAGCGCACATTCGTGGTGACCCACTTCCACTTCCAAACCCATTGAGTCGAGCGCCTGCATCAATTCGGTACGGACACGAACGGCCTCATCGTTTGGTGAGAAGTCGAAGTAACCGCCAACATCGTGAGGGACGGGGTGGATATCGCTGTTGCCATTGCGGCGAAAGAGGAAGAACTCAGGTTCAGAACCCACCATGTAGCGCATACCGCGGGTTTCGAGCTCAGCAAGCTGGCGGCGCAGGTTGCCGCGCGGATCGCCGGCAAAAGGTGAGCCATCGGGGTTGTAAATATCGCAAAAAAAGCGCGCGCGCAGCATCCCCTGAGGAGACCAGGGCAAGACGGCGTATGTTTCGAGATCAGGGATGAGGCGCATATCACTTTCCTGAATGCGGGCGAAACCCTCGACAGAGGAGCCATCGAACCAGATGCCGCGATCGATTGCGTCTTCCAGCCGTGAAACTGGCATGTCGAGACTCTTTACTGAGCCGATTACATCTGTAAACTGAAATGAAATAAAACTAACCCCGTCAGCAGCCACGCGTTCAACGATCTCTTTTTTGTCCATTTTTAACTCCTGATTAAAGAATTAAGGCATGCTTCGGGCATGCCTTAATATAAGCGTCCATACGATCAGCATCCCTTCCACAGTTGTGCGCAGGCAGCCTTTATTGCCTGACCAGTATCAGATCACTGTCCTGAGCGTTGCCGCGCAGATTTCTTCACTGACTTGTTTGGGAAGGGAGATTGAAGCCCCTGGCAGGGCTCCGGAGGCATCCGCTGATCATTCGATTTTCCCCTGGAAATTGCCCAGGGTTAACATCCCTCTCGCGAAGGAGAACCTCCACCTCGTCATCTTGGAGAACCAAGACTCAGCCGCTATTTCTCTCTGTATTCAGTTGTTAATTGAAACAATGATACGAAGTTTTTTTGGAAAAGTCAATATATTTTGGAAGGTGCGTTGTGAGAAGGGGGGGTGATCTCTGCGGGCGTGGGGATGTTCGGTGCGAAGGGCGCGAGGAAGGGGGGTCATGCTGTCGGGGGAGGGGATACTCACCGCAAAGGCGCGAAGGGCGCGAAGAAGAGCCGTTTATGGTGATGGGTGTGGTGAAACTCACCGCGAAGGCGCAAAGAGCGCGAAGAAGAGCCGTTTATGGTGATGGGGGAGGAGAACTTCACCGCTAAGGCGCAAAGAGCGCAAAGAAAGCAATTAATGCTGACGGGTGTGGAATGTTCACCGCGAAGGCGCGAAGGGCGCGAGGAGGGGGTACATGCCTACGGGTGGGGGGAAACTCACCGCAAAGGCGCAAAGAGCGCAAAGAAGAGCCGTTTATGGTGACGGGCGGGGAGGTACTCACCGCGAAGTGTGCGAAGGCGCGAAGAAAGGGGGGATCATTGCCACGTTTGTGGTGAAACTCACCGCGAAGGCGCGAAGGGTGCGAAGAAAGCAGTTCACGCTGAAGGGCGTGGAGATGTTCGGCGAGAAGGCGTAAAGGGTGGAGGAATTGGTTTTGGGGGCGATCAGGGCAGGCGCCTCAGGTTGTGCCGTGATAGCGGCCGTTTGCCAGGGGGAGGATGTTGATGACGGGCTCTTCATAAGGGTGAACCTCACGTACAGCCTGCACGGCTTCGAGCAGGTATTCCTCGCGGCACAAGAGCTCGAGTTTGATTTCGCTGCCGCTGAAGAGCTGGCCGACAGCGCCGAGCGCCGGGTCAGCGCCTTGCAGCGGGCGCCAAAACCCCTGAACCGGTATGAGGGTGGCGCAATGATCGTAGTTGCCGATTTCGCCGGCATGAGCTTGTGCCAGCGCTGCCAGGATCTGATCCACGCTTTCTTCAGGCGCGTAGATCTCGAGTTTGAAAAACGGGGTTGTGGGCATGTGATGGCTCCGCTGGGAAAGTGCTATGAGTTAGAAAAGAGGATGTAACCCAGGAGCGCGAACAACAGACCGCCAAGCGCGCCGAAGATGGGCTGGAGTACTTTGAGGCAGGGGATGGGATTGCCGCGGGTGCGCTTTCCACCGAGGATGGCAAACAGAAGGGCGCCAGCCAGGGCGAACTGCGCCGCCCAGGGCATTGGTTTGCCGGGGGCGGATAAGAAGGATGACACGAGCAGCCCCAAGCCGCTGCCAAGCGGCGCGGCTAACAGCGTCCAGATGGAGCGTTTGCGCAGCAGCGTGATGACCACGCCGAGTAGCGCTCCGCCGAGAATTGCGGTGAAGAAATGCAGCCTGGATGGTTCGTATGGGCTGGCAGCGCTTGTTCCGGCGGCAGCGCCGATGATGAACGCGGAGAAGGCAATGGCAAATGCCTGGGCGGCAACGCGCAAGATGAGGGCACCGATACCGATAGACCCCGCAACCATACCCGCGGTTTTGAGCCCTTCGCGCAGGGTATCGCCCGCGGGCTGAAGTTCAGCGAAGGCTTGTTCAGCCTCAGGAGTGGAGGGGGAATCCATGTAGGTGACGCGGGTTTCAGGAAGGGGCAAGTGAGCCAGCAGCGCACCGCAAGCCTGGCAGCGCTCTCCTCCCTCAGGGTTGGTGCGGCCGCAGTAATCGCAAATGAGATTGGTCATTTTAATATCCGATCCAGGCGTAGCGCCCATTAATCCAGTCTTCAGGGTCAACCTCAACCCCGCCGACGAAAACGCTGAAATGCAGATGAGGGCCGGTAACGCGGCCTGTGGCGCCGATCATGCCGATCGTCTGGCCGGTATGGACCGTGTCGCCGACCTGGACATCGATACGTGATTGGTGCCAATAGCCGGAGTAAACTCCCCAGCCATGCGAAATGAGCGTGGTATTGCCGCGCACATCCAGCAAGCCGGTGTAGGCGACCACGCCCGCGGCGGGAGCCAGAATGGGTGAAGATTCACCGCCGCCGTAATCTGTGCCGGAGTGGTAGTAGTTGTATTCACTGCCGTTGTAAGAGCGCAGCCTTCCGTACCATGAGGTGATGAAATCAGGGGTAGAGGAGGGGTGGGCAAAACTTCCCTGCCACAGTCTTTCGGGCGGGGCTTCTGAAACGATGGACGAAATGAACGCCAGTTCAGGTTCGGTGATGGCGGGGTCTACCGTGCTGTCGAGCACTTCAAGCGGGGCATCAAAGCCGTAATTCTTCGGCTGCAGGTAGGCATGCTGCTGCTGGGTAAAAACACGGCCGTCAGGTGTGGAGGCGTTGAGAATAAGGCTGATGACCCCGGGGTCTGAAAGCCGCGGCACGCCCTGCAGGGCAGTGTAGCCGGGGCTGTTCAGATTGGGGAAGAAGTGCAGCGGGAAGCCAAGCAACTCACCGGAAAGCACGATGCCGTCGGCGACTTGTGCGGTAAAGACGGAAGTTTTGCCCTGGGCGATTTGATCTACCATGATATCGGTTGCCAGCGGCAGCAGGGCAGCGAGCGCTCCGCGCTGGGCGCCGGGGAGAAAGAGGGTATCGTTTGCCAGCAAACGCCACGGCGCAGCGGTGTGGTTGTATTGAGAGGTGAGCCAGGGACTGGCGGAGCCATAAACTGCAACTTCAAGCGCGGTGAGGCCGGCGGTAAGCTGCAGGCGGGTTTGTTGAAGCTCGCCGGGAACCAGGTAGAGGAATTGCCGCCCAACCATCAAGCCATCGGGAGCGGTGACGAAGTTGAGGCGTTGGAAGAGCTCAAGCGGCATACCATAAAGGCCCATAAGGGAGCGCATCGTCTCGCCAAGTGGCATGGCGCTGCGCTTGATTTCGCCCTGTAAATCTTCGAGCCCGGGGATGAGCAGTACTTTGCCGGGAGGCAGGTTATCGGGGTCGGGCATGGGGTTGAGGGCGATGAGATCGCTGATGGAAGCGCGGAAGTAGAAAGCCACCTCGGTGAGGGTGTCTCCGGGTTGGGTAGTGTAAAAAGCACCGTTGTATTGGGCGCGGGCCGTATTTGGCGGCAAGAGTGAAAAGAATAAGGTGAGGACGAGAATGAAAGTAAGCAGGGTGCTTGCGAGGCGGTGCAGTGGTTTCATATTTAACTATTGTAATTGAAAAAGCGCAGAAGTTGATTTTCTATGAGATACGATTTTTACCGGCTGCTGTATAATTGTCGAATCTAATGGAGAAAAGATAACTATGGCGGCGTTTTTATCTAATTTTTCGCCTGTGGTACAGGCGCTTTTTGCCACGCTATTCACCTGGTTTGTCACGGCGCTCGGTGCGGCAATGGTTTTTGTCAATAAAACCATTTCACGGCGGCTGTTGGTGACCATGCTTGGATTTGCTGCCGGGGTGATGATCGCTGCCAGTTTCTTCTCGCTGCTGCTGCCCGCGATTGATATGGCGGAGTCTGCCGGCGTGGCGGGCTGGCGCCCGGCGGTGATCGGGTTCCTGATCGGCGGCGCTTTTCTTTATCTTGTGGATAAAATCTTGCCTCACCTGCACCCGGGGTTGGCGACTGAACAATCTGAAGGGATCAAGACGCAATGGCAGCGTTCTGTGTTGCTGGTGCTCGCCATCACACTGCACAACTTCCCCGAGGGGCTGGCGGTCGGTGTGGCATTTGGCGCGGTGGCGGCCGGGGTGCCTTCAGCCAGCCTTACTTCGGCGATTGCGCTGGCGATCGGCATCGGACTGCAAAACTTCCCTGAAGGGATGGCGGTGGCGATGCCTTTGCGCGGGGAGGGGATGTCTGCGAGGCGGGCTTTTATGTTGGGGCAGGCTTCGGGCATTGTGGAGCCAATTGCCGGCGTACTCGGGGCACTGGCGGTTATCAGCATGCAGAGTATCTTGCCTTACGCGCTTTCGTTCGCTGCCGGTGCGATGATTTATGTGGTGGTCGAAGAACTCATTCCCGAATCACAACGGGATGAGAGCACCGATTTGGCTACGATTGGCCTGATGCTGGGTTTTGCGCTGATGACTTTTTTGGATTTGTCGCTGGCTTAGGAAAGATTTACCTTGGAAGTGGAGAGAAAATATGCATGAAGAGATCATTGAAAAACTGGCCGGGCTGATTGCCAAAGAGGTATTGCATGAACCCGGACGGGTGATTAACGCTGATGACAAAATCATTAGCAGCGGTATGATTGATTCTTTTAACTTGGTTGATCTGGCGCTGTGTATTGAAAGCGCGCTGGGTGTGCGGCTTGAGGATGTGGATCTCAACGCTGACCGATTTGACACGCTGGCAGAACTGGCGGCGTTGATCGCGGAGCGCAAGGCATAAACGCGCGCTATTTGCGCGGCGATAAGGCTGTATATTCAATATTTTTGAGGAGCAAAACATGGATATTCGCGACCGAAAACTGGCACAATTGATTACTCAATATTCACTTGGCGTAAAGCCCGGTGACAAGGTGGTGCTGCGCGCCGGCACGCAAGCCGAGCCGCTGTTGAAGGAACTGTTCCGTCAGATCATCGAGGCTGGGGCACACCCAGTATTGTGGCCTGATTTCGGCTGGCCTGAGGAGCTGCTTTACAGCTTGGGCAGTGATGAACAAATCAGCTTCATCCATAAACCGACGGCGCTCTATTATGAGGAATACGATTGCCTGATCAGAGTGCTTTCAGAGGAAAACACCAAACACCTCAACAGTGTAGATCCGCGCAAGATCACCCTCTTTTCAAAATCTCGCGCTGAGCTGATGAACACCTACATGGATCGTTCCGCGCGCGGCGAGCTGCGCTGGGCGCTGACGCTGTACCCGACCAATGCCTATGCCCAGGACGCGGATATGTCGTTGGACGAGTACGCTGATTTTGTTTACCAGGCGTGCATGCCCGATATGAACGACCCGGTCGGCTACTGGCGCGGCATCTCCGAGCGACAGGCGCGCATCATCGAGTGGTTGAAAGGGAAGAAAAAGGTGCACCTGTTGGGCAAGGGCACCGACCTGCGCCTGAGCATCGAGGGCCGCAACTTCATTAATTGCGACTGCCATGTGAATATTCCTGATGGCGAAATTTTCACCGGGCCGGTGGAGGACAGCATGGAAGGACACGTGACGTATTCGTACCCGACCATTTATAACGGCCGAGAGCTGACCGGCGTTTACCTGGAGTTTGAAAAGGGGCGGGTGGTAAAAGCCAGCGCGGAAAAGAACGAAGCCTTTTTGCTTGAAACATTGGAGATTGATGCCGGAGCGCGCGGGGTGGGTGAGTTTGCCATCGGCACCAACGAGGGCATTCAGCAGTTTACGCGCCAAATCCTCTTTGATGAGAAGATCGGCGGCTCGTTCCACATGGCGCTGGGCAAGGGTTACCCTGAATCGGGGAGCAAGGCGCAATCTGCGATTCACTGGGATATGATTTGCGACCTGCGTGACGGCGGGCAGATTTGGGTGGATGACCAGCTGCTGTATGAGAACGGCAAATTTGTGATTGAGGGCTGATGAATGCTTGTTGAAGCCACACCGTTCGATCTTAGTTCCCGGAAATTGGTTTCATTTCCGGGAACTTGCTCTTAACTTGGCGGGTATATCAAATCGTCTAAAACAAATTCCGTTTGATCTTAGTTCCCGGAAATCAGGTTGATTTCCGGGAACTTGCACTAAACATGGGAGGGATATCAACGTGGTTAGATTTATTTACCAGTTACTCACTTCTGAGATGTACTCCAGAGCAAAATCCGGGAGACCAAAACCAGGCTCCCGGATGAAATGCGCCCCACCACAGCGGCACAATACTTGCACCAAAACTACTCAGAACGCGACATGCGATGAGGAAACTTATGAAACGATACACAATTGTGCTCACGATGCTTGCGGCATTGCTTGCCATGCTGCTGGCTGCGGGTTGTTCGGTGCTGCCTGAGGCGGCGGAATCGGAAGAAGGGCAACTGCCACTGCCGAAAGCGCTCAGCGGCGCAAAAGAAATTGAACTTTCGAATTTGATTCAAGAAGCCGCTGCGCAGCGCGAGGATGTGACGGCGTTCATTATTTTCAGGGTTGTGGTGGACCGGGTTGACTTCTCTAAAGACGGCCAGTTGGCGTTGGTTTGGCTGGCGCTGGTGGATAAGGATACGGGTTATGTGCAGCCCGGAGAGCCGGGGCTGGTGATTGCCCGGCGCAGCGATGATCCGCAGAACCCCTGGCGGCTGATTTTTCAGGCGGATGCTGATTTTGCCGAGGAGCTGATGGCAGTGCCCGAGGAGATGCTGGCGGCAGAAGTGCGGGCGCAATACATGCCCGGCACGCAAAAGGAACAGAAAGCCGGCAGCGCTTATGGCGGTTATCGCCTGCCGTGGCGCGGCGGTGAAACGGTGCGAGTGACCGGCAGTATCGGGCATGTCTACACTTACAAATCCTGCCCATCTGCCTGCCTTTACGCCTTCGATTTTGCCAACGGCAGTATGTTTGATGTGGTGGCGGCAAAGCAGGGCACGGTGAAATACGCTGTGTGGAAATACCCCAATGGCAACACCAAGAACGCCAATTATCTTGTTTTGGAAGATACCACGACCAACCCAACGACCTATCAGGTATATCTGCACTTGGCGCAGAACAGCATACCGGCTGAGCTGCGCACGGAAGGGGCGAAGGTGGTGCAGGGGCAGTACATTGGCAAGGCAGATGATACTGGCTTCAGCACCGGGCACCATTTGCACTTCCATGTGCACACCAATTATCAGGAATATTGGGGCAAATCTGTAGATATTGTTTTTGAGGATGTGCCAATAAACAAGGGGAGGCCGCGCACCTGCGGTGAAGCCAGGGCTTACCCGCAGTTTGGCGGGGAGTGCATGCCCGGCAACCGCCTGACTTCACAAAACGGGGATGCTGAGCCCCCCACAGGTGAAATTACCAGCCCGGCAAAAGATGACAAAATACGCGCGCCGACGATTACCCTCAGCGGATGGATGAAGGATGACTCTGAGGTGGTTGGCGGCCAGCTTTACTATAAGACGCTGGGAGATTGGAAGCCCATCGGAGAACCTTTCAGCGGTGAAAAATTTACGCAAACGATTGATATTTGCGCGGCGCGGATTCCCAGCGGTAATTTTACGCTTGGTTTGCAAGTAACCGACCGGGCGGGGAATGTTTCGCAGGACTTCGCCAGGCTGGATCTGGTAAACAAGTATAACTGTCCGGCGCAGCCGCCGGTATGCACGCCGGCAGCGGATGAAATTGCACTGCACAACGAAAGCGGTTTTCAGGGTGTGTGCCAACTGGTGAAGCTGGGCGAATACGCTGACCTTGACAGCCTGGAGTTGGTGAAAAGCGACCAGGCGCTCTCTGTGCAGGTGGGCGAGGGCGTAACACTGCTGGCTTTTGCAGAACCCAATTTTGCCGGTACGATGGAGTTTTTCCAAAATGGGGATGATAACCTGGCGAACAATCTGGTTGGGGCTGCCAGTATCTCGTCGCTCAGGGTGGTTGAGCGGGTGATGATGCCGCTGCCGCCGGAGATTAAGCTGCCGGATGTGATTAGTTCGGAAACCGAGTTGACCGTGACATGGGCAGAAGAAGCCGGAGTGAAAACGCAGGCGCGCTTGAGCGGCAAAGCCAACTTCCAGCGGACTTTGGATTGGCAGACGGGCACAAGCTGGACGGTTGGCACCTTGCCCGCGGGGAATTACAAGCTGAGCGTTGAAGCGGGCAATCTGCTGGGCAGTGTCTCGACGACGCAGGAGTTTAAGGTGCTCGAAGCCAAAGAGATTCCCAGCAGCCGCATGGATTCTTTGCCGCAGACAACCGGCTCAACCGCCATCCGCTTAAGTTGGGTGGTGGAGTCGGCGGAGAGCGAGGTGGAGCGCTTTGAGCTGCAAACCCGCAAAGGTGATGGCGAGTGGGAAGATTATGGCGAACCGATTGCCGGCAGCGAGCGCAGCCTGGTTTATTGGGGGAGCGTGGGAGAGGTATACGAGTTCAGATTACGGGCTGTGAGTGTGTTGAATGCAGCTGAAGCGTTTACAGAGAATGCCGAAACGAGGACTTTTGTTCAGCCGGATTGCCTGGGCGATAGTGCCGAAGGGCAGGGGGGCGGCGATAACGAGCGCGACAGTGCTCCGCTGGTGAACAGCGGGACGACAGTAACCCACAACTGGTGCCCGGTGGGAGATGTGGATTGGGCGCGCTTCAGCGCCCGGCAAGGAGACAGCTTTGTGCTGCGCGCGGTACCGCGCGGGGCGGCCTCAGCGGCCGTGATTCAGCTTTATGATGCGGAGGGCGCAACCCTGCTTGGTGAGGCGCACCCACAGAATGCAGACAGCCCGAGCACGCTCAACTGGAAGGCGGCGCAAGATGGGACATATGCAGTAAAACTTACTCCGTTGGATAACCGTGTGGCAGGTGTGGATGCGCAGGTTGACTTTACAGTGGAGCGGATGAGCAGCTTGAGACCGGGTTTATTCGTGAGTATTTCGGCGCTGCTTTCGGCTTTACTGGGCGGCTCTCTGGTGGTAGCCAAGCGGGTGCAGCGCTCTGCGCAGCAGAAAAGCCGCCGCGTTGGCTGGTAGGGAAGTGAGAAGAAAAGGGGGAAGTATGGAACATAGATATCCTGGTGTTGTTACTATACCTAATTAATATAGTGATGGACCCTGCTATTTTTTCTGATGTAGAATACATAAGAAAGAGTGATTGAAATAATCGGGTTTTTCAAGAAGGTATTATGCCAAAAGCAATTAAAGTATTATGCCAAAAGCAATTAAAGAAGCCACAAATAATTACAGAACTAAAATTGAAATTGAAACGAATCGAACATGTTCCTGTACACCCAATAAATTGAATTGTTTAAACGGAAAGGACTGGTTAAAGAGTCAAATAGGTGTATGGCAATTCTTTTATGAGGGAAGAGATGTTCGGGATAAGCAACTTCATCCTGCAACATTTCCGATTTCCTTAGCAAAAAAAGTAATCAGCCTTTTTAGCCACGAAGGCGAGTTAATCCTTGATCCATTTGTCGGAAGCGGTACTTCGCTTGTGGCAGCCCAAGACCTTAATCGAAATGCTGTGGGATTTGATCTCCAAGAAAAATATATCGATTTATGTGTGAAGCGATTGGAAAGTAATAATTTATTTAATCATTCACAACAAATAGCCATTCATGATGATGCGTTACATATTCCACAATATTTAGAACCAAATTCTGTAAGTCTAATATGGACTTCTCCACCTTATGCTAACTTATTGAACCGGAAACGTAAGAATAAATCACGTAGAGATAGGGAAAATGATCAACTCGATAAAGTAGAACAATATTCACAAGATCCCAGAGACTTGGGTACGATGGACATCAACCAATACGCCTCTGCGATGGGGGAAATTTATGAAAAGCTTTTACCCTTACTCCACCCTAAGGGGCATTGTGTCATAAATGTACCTGATATGTGGTGGGAAAATGAGCGAATTACAATTCATGTCTCTCTTATTAATGAATTACGCCTTCGAGGTTTCGAACTGCGAAATACGATCATTTGGGATAGAACAAATATTGTAAACAACATTGGTATTTTTGGTTACCCGAGCAATTACATAACAATGGGTACAACCTTTGAGTATTTACTGGATTTTTGGAGACCACCTGAATGAAAATTTACTCAAAAGAATCGCTAATTGTTGCACTGAGAGAAATTAAAAGTCAAGGCTGGATTAAGAATGCTCGACCAGGTAATGCAGGGGGTGTTGGAAATACGCTGTAAGATCTACTTGGTATAACAGAAAATAATTTGCCCATACCCAATGCATCTGAATGGGAGTTGAAATGCCAGAGAGAAGGAACGACTTCCTTGACTACTCTATTTCATATGGAACCCTCGCCACGAGCTTTGAGGTTCGTGCCAAATTATTTTTTACCATTATTCGGATGGAAGCATAGTGAAGCAGGGATTTCCTACCCTGAAAATGAATTGAGTTTCCGTCAAACCATAAATGGAGAATCTCGAACAGACCGTGGTTTTATGGTCGTCATTGATTGGGATGATAAAAAGGTGTTAGTATCCTTTGATTCAGCTACTGTAGACCCCCGTCACGAAAGCTGGTTAGAAAATGTAAATGAACACAGGGGTATGGGAGAATTAGAGCCACAACCTTATTGGGGTTTTACTGATTTGGAGTATAGAGCAGGTACAAAACTTAATAATGCTTTTTACGTACAAGCCAAAGTAAAGAGGGAAGACGGGAAAGAATATTTTTATTACAACCGTATTAGTATATTGAAGGATTTCAAAGTAGAGAATTTTATTACTGCATTAGTTGATGGTAATGTTCTAATAGATTTTGATGCGCGTACAGGGCACAATCACGGGACAAAATTCCGAGTGCGTCAGAATGCACTCCCATCGCTTTATTCTGAAATCATAGAAGTTGATTAAGCCGATGATTTGCTGTGATGCTTTTAAGACGCAAAAGGTGTAATCGGTTTGACTTTTTTGTATTTCAATTGTTTGAGTTATTCCCCAATTTCTATCTGAACTACTTAACCGCAAATTTTTCCTTGACTCGACTCTTTCAGGAGTGCTATATTAATCAGTGAATGCTACACAAGAGGTGTGTGTTGACCATTATTACGCTGACAACGGATTTTGGATACCGCGACGGTTTTGTGGGGATGATGAAGGGTGTAATTTGGGGTATTTGCCCGTCGGCGCAAATTGTTGACCTCAGCCACGATATTGCGCCGCAGAATGTGGCGCAGGGGGCGCTGCTGCTGGGGCGCGCGGCGCGTTATTTTGGGGCGGGCAGCGTGCATGTGGCGGTGGTTGACCCTGGCGTGGGCACTGACCGGCGGGGGTTGGCAGCCCGCATCGGCGGGCAATACTTCGTGGGGCCGGACAATGGGCTGTGCACGCCGTTGGTTGAAGCAGCGCGACGCGCGGGGGAGGAATGTGTTTTCGCGGCGCTGGACAACCCAGTTTATAGGCTGCCAAATGTGAGCCGCACCTTTCATGGGAGAGATGTCTTCGCGCCGGCCGCGGCGCACCTGGCGTGCGGATTAAATTTGGAGGTGCTGGGGACGGTAATCAGCGATCCGGTGCTTAAACCCCTGCCAGCGGCACAGAAAACCGCAGACGGCTGGCTGGCAAGTGTGATTGCGGTGGATGCCTTTGGCAACCTTGCGACCAATCTGAGCTGGAATGAAGCGCTGGGGGGCAGCCTGACCATCCACATCAAGGGCAGGGTCATCAAAGGGCTTTCAACCACATTCGGAGAACATGCACCAGGAGAGCTCATTGCGTTGGTAGACAGCGACGGGCAGATTGCGATTGCGCAGGTGAACGGCAGCGCTGCCAGGGTGCTGGCGGCAGGTTTGGGTGAGGCGGTGGAGGTGCGTTTTGAGGATGGCAGTTATAATTGAAATGATTGCGAACCGGATGAGTGGTTAAGGGGTTATAGTTGGTGAACGCGGCAGTAATTTACCGCGGAATTGTTGGTTGTAAATAGACGTTGAGTCTATTGAAATCATTTTTAATGCAGGAGGAATCATGAAAAAAGGAATTTTCAGCGTTAGCACCAGAACTATTGTTGGAGCCGGACTTGGCGCGGCTTTATTTGCGCTGCTGTTCATGTTCGTCAAGATCCCGTCACCCATCCCCGGAACTTATATCCAGACCGCATATGGTTTGGCAGGCTTCTTCGGCGTGTTGTTTGGACCGATCGCCTCGGGTTTGATGGCTTTCATCGGCCATGCGATCAGCGATGCGGTGCAGTATGGCAGCCCGTGGTGGAGCTGGGTAATTTCGAGCGGTGTTGCGGGCTTTGTCTATGGTTTTGCTTTCAAACGCACCCGTGTTGAAGAAGGTGTATTTGGCGGAAAAGACATCCTGACCTACAATGTGATTCAGATTATCGGCAATGCGATTGCGTGGCTTGTGCTCGCCCCGGTGCTCGATATTGTCATCTACGCTGAACCCGCCAACAAAGTTTTTGCCCAGGGTTTGATGGCGTTCGCTTCGAACTCAGTGGTTGCCGGTGTTGTAGGAACGCTGCTGCTGATTGCCTATGCAGCCACCCGCACGCGCAAGGGCAGCCTCAGCAAGAAGAGCTGACCGCGTAAGATTTTGTAAAACTGCAGGGATGGCGGTGTTTATCCGCCATCCTGAAATTAATTAAAGTATAATACTCCAGTCTTTAAACGGTAACAACCGAAAAAACAGAAGAAGACGCCAGCACCAGCAAAAACAGCGCGGCGGCTGAGGTTTGACTGTGGACGCTCAAGAAAACCCGATTATTGAATTTGACCGCTTCACTTTTCAGTATTATTCACAGGCTGAGCCAACGCTTAACGATATTAATCTCAAAATCCAACCCGGTGAAAAAATCCTGATCGTTGGCCCGAGCGGCAGCGGTAAAAGCACACTCGGTCACTGCCTGAATGGGCTGATCCCTTTTTATTACAAAGGGAACCTCGAAGGCAGCCTGAAGGTGAAGGGCGAGGTTACGAGCGAGTTGGATATTTTCAGGCTTTCGAAAATCATTGGCACTGTACTGCAGGATTCTGACGGGCAGTTTGTGGGGCTGACTGTGGCGGAAGATATTGCTTTTGCCATGGAGAATGATTGTGTGCCGCAGGACGAGATGAAGGAGCGGGTGTCGCGCGTGGCGGAGATGATGGATATCAGCCATGTGAAAAATCTTTCGCCATATGAGCTTTCTGGCGGGCAGAAGCAGCGCACCTCTTTGGCGGGGGTGATGATTGACGATGTGGATATTCTGTTGTTTGACGAGCCGCTCGCCAACCTTGACCCAGCCACGGGTAAGACCGCGATTGAAATCATTGACGACATTCACCAGAAGTACAAGAAAACGATCGTTATTATCGAGCACCGGCTTGAGGATGTGCTGCACCGCCATGTGGATCGGGTGATTGTGGTGAACGAAGGGCGCATCATTGCAGACATGAACGCGCACGATTTGGTGAGTTCTGATGTTTTAACAAGCAACGGCATCCGCGAACCGTTGTATGTGACTGCGCTCAAGTATGCGGAGGTTAAGGTAACTGCGGCAATGCAGCCCGGGTACATCTGGAGCCTGGACACGCGCGGGGTGAACGAAGCGCTGCGACAATGGAACCGCATGGTGCCGCCGGCGCCTGAAAACCCGCCGCGCCCGATGTTGTTGGAAATTAAGGATCTTTCATTCTCTTATGACGGAGTGCGCCAAACCCTGGCCGATATTAACATTGCCATCCATGAGGGAGAGATGCTTTCGATTGTCGGCAAGAACGGTGCCGGCAAATCTACCCTGGCAAAACTGCTGTGCGGTTTTGAGAAATTGGACAAAGGCGCAATTCTCTACCGTGGTGAAGATATCTGTCATAAATCCATCAAAGAGCGGGCGGAATTTATTGGTTTTGTGATGCAAAACCCCAACCAGATGATCTCGAAAAACTTAATTTATGATGAAATTGCGCTGGGGCTGCGGCTGCGCGGGGTGGATGAGGATGAAATTAGGGAGCGGGTAGAGAAGGTGTTGGCAATTTGCGGGTTAACGCCATTTATTGAATGGCCGATTTCTGCTTTGAGTTACGGGCAGAAGAAACGCGTGACGATCGCTTCCATCCTTGTGCTAAGACCTCAGATTCTTATTTTAGACGAACCCACCGCCGGGCAGGATTACAGGCATTACAGCGAGATCATGGAGTTTCTGCGCCTGATAAATGAAACCGGCATCAGCATTATATTGATTACGCACGATATGCACCTGATGCTTGAGTATACGCCGCGGGCAGTGGTGCTCTCGGGCGGCAGGCTGGTGGCCGATACGCGCGCTTCTGTGGTGCTGACTGACCAAGAGGTGATTGTTGAAGCCAACCTTAAGGAAACCTCACTTTATCGCCTGGCGCAATTGGCAGGTATTGAAGACGGCACGGGGTTTGTGCAGCACTTTATTGATTATGAAAGGGTAGGCGACCGGTGAAAGCCAAACTCTTCTCATACAATTATGAAGATACGTTTATTCACAACCTTTCGGGGTTGTTCAAGTTCATTTGTTTTTTGCTGCTGACCTTTGCCACGATGTATACCTATGACATCCGCGTGATTTTGGTAATGATGGTGTTCTCGTTGTTTTTGCTGCGTATCTCAAAAATTAAATTCAGCCAGATCAAGGCGATGCTGATTTATGTCGTCATTTTTATCGCCATCAATGCGGTTTTCACTTTTCTGTTTGCACCTGAACACGGAGTCACCATCTATGGTACGCGCACGCCGATTTTAAAGGTGTGGGGCTCAAATTACCTGACGCAGGAGCAGCTGCTCTACCAGGTGACGCTCGCGTTTAAGTATCTTTCGGTGGTTCCGCTGGGGATCATCTTCCTGTTAACCACTAATCCGAGTGAATTTGCTTCATCGGTGAGCATGGCAGGGGTGCCTTACAAAGCGGCTTTCTCTGTTTCTCTGACGCTGCGCTACTTTCCGGATATTCTGCGGGTTTATACCGATATCAGTCAGGCGCAGCAGGCGCGCGGCTTGGAGATGTCGGTGAAGGCAAAAATGAAAGAGCGGGTTAAGAATTCGTTGATGATTATCATTCCGCTGATTTTCTCTACGCTTGAGCGGATTGAAGTGATTACCAACGCCATGGATTTACGCGGTTTTGGCAAGGGCAGGCGGCGCACCTGGTATGGCGCGCAAAAAGCGCGGCGCAACGATTACTATGCATTGGGTGTTTCGCTATTGGTGACGCTGGCGGTGGCGGCGGTGGCTGTTTTTGTCAATCATGGCCGTTATTTCAACCCTTTTATCTAAAAAAATAATCCTTTATAATAAAAACCATCCGGTGGGTGTGAACCGATAACTGGGTTCAAAAATTCTTAAGACGGGCGAAGCCAAAATTCGCCGTAAATTCACCCCACCAAAATCACTTTCCATTCGAACAATCGGTTATCGGAAATGTATTGTAGGTTTGCGCTTCTCTGCCGCGCGCCTGATGGTATGGGGGAATTCTTTCAGGGAGACGGAGGAAATATGAAAAGAACAGTTGTTGCCGCAGCGATTGGGGAATGTGTGCATGTGGCCGGGGTGATGAACTTTCTGCGCCTGGCGGAAGCCAGCGGTTGGCGCACGGTATTTCTTGGGCCGGCTACGCCGATCTCAGCGCTGCTGGAGGCGGCAAAGCGCGAAAATGCGCAGATGGTCGGCGTGTCTTACCGACTGACGCCTGAAACCGGTGAACGGCTGCTGGCTGAATTTGCCGAGGAAGCGGATGATCTGCGCGCCGCCGGGGTGAAGTTCTATTTTGCAGGCACACCGCCTTTGGCACGCCGGGCGAGAGTGATGGGTTTTTTCGATGCGGTTTTTGATGGCAGCGAAGAAGTGGAGGAGGTGATCTCTTCGCTGAAAGAAGATAAGGCGGCAGAAGGCGAGCCGCTGCGCTACCCGCAAACGACGATGGAGCGGATCGAGTGGAAGGCGCCCTATCCGCTGCTGCGCCATCATTTTGGATTGCCTACGATGAAAGACTCGCTCGAAGGCGTGCGCGAGATTGCCGAGGCAAGGGTGCTGGATGTGATCTCTTTAGGGGTTGATCAGGATGCCCAGGAGAATTTTTTCCACCCTGAGCGCCAGGATCCGCGGCGTACGGGGGCGGGTGGCGTGCCGGTGCGCTCAGCAGAAGATTACCGGGCTCTTTATGAAGCCAGCCGCTGCGGCAATTATCCGCTCTTGCGCACCTATTCAGGGACCGATGATTTTATTCCGCTGGCTGAAGTGTTCATGGAAACGATTAATAATGCCTGGTGCGCCATTCCTTTGTTCTGGTTCAATCAGATGGACGGGCGCGGACCGTGGGATGTGGCGGGCTCGATCAGCGAACATCAAAAGGTGATGGCGTGGTATGGCGAGCGCGGTGTGCCGGTGGAGTTGAACGAACCTCATCATTGGGGCATGCGGGATGCGCCTGATGTGGTTTGTGTGGTTGCGGCGTACCTGTCTGCTTACAATGCGAAGGCCTTTGGTGTGCGCGATTATATTGCTCAGCTTATGTTCAACAGCCCGCCGGGTTTGAGTGATGTGATGGATTTGGCGAAAATGGCTGCGATGCTGCGCATTATCAGCCCGCTTGAAGACGCGGATTTTCGTATTTGGCGCCAGACACGCACTGGTTTATTAAGTTACCCGCTGCAGCCAGATGCGGCGCGTGCGCACCTGGCGGCGAGCCTCTACTTGCAGATGGCGCTGCGACCGCACATTGTGCATATTGTGGGGCACACCGAGGCTGACCACGCTGCCACAGGGGGAGATGTGATTGATGCTGCCCGCATGGCGCGGCGGGCGATTGATAATGCGCTGCGTGGCGCGCCGGATATGCTGGCAGACCCAGCGCTGCAGGCAAGGGTTGAAACGCTGTTAAGCGAGGCGAAGCTGACGCTGAATGCCATCCGCGGGCTGGCTGCGAGCGGGGTGGAGGATGCTTTAGCGGATGCGGAAACACTAACGCGCGCTGTTAAACTGGGAATTCTGGATGCGCCGCACCTGCGTAACAACCGGTTCGCGCGCGGTGAAGTGCGCACGGCGATTGTGGGAGGTGCCTGCCTTGTTGTGAATGAAGAAGGGCGGGCCATCAGTGAACGTGAACGCTTAAGTTTATTGTGATGAAAGGAAGAAAACGATGACAAAAATCAAATTCACAGTGATAGGCGCCGGACATGGCGGCAAAGCCATGGCTGCCCACCTGGGCTTGATGGGTTTTAGTACAAAGCTATATAACCGTTCGATGGAGCACATCGCCGCGATTAAGGAGTTGGGCGGCATTGATCTGGCGGGGCTGAACGGTGAGAAGCGTGATTTTGGCAAGCTCGAAGCGGTAACTGATAATATGGAAGAAGCCCTGGAAGGCAGCGATATGGTGATGGTGGTGGTGCCTTCCTCAGCCCATGCCGAAGTGGCGAAAACAATGGCGCCGTATCTCAAAGACGGGCAGATCATCGTGCTGCACCCTGGGCGAACCTGCGGCGCGATTGAGGTGGTGAAGGTGCTGCGCGACAATGGCTGCAGCGCTGATGTTACTGTGTCAGAAGCTGAAACATTTATCTACGCCTCGCGCTCAGACGGACCGGCGCAGGCACGGATTTTCAGAATCAAAGAGGCTGTGCCACTAGCTGCCCTGCCTGCCACGCGAAACCACGAGGTGCTTGACCGTATCCACGAGGCTTACCCCGAGTTCATTGACGGCGGCAACGTGCTGAACACCGGCTTGAATAACATGGGCTCCATCTTTCATCCGGCGCTCACCCTGCTTAATGCCGGCTGGATTGAAACAACCCATGGTGATTATCAATTCTATATCGATGGTGTTTCGCGTTCAGTGGCGCGGGTGCTGGAGGTACTCGACCGGGAGCGGGTTACGGTGGGGGCGGCGCTGGGGCTAAAGACGCGTAATGCGATGGACTGGCTGAAACTGGCATACGATACCACTGGCGAGGATCTTTATGAAGCGATTCATAACCAGGAAGGTTATTATGGGATCAAGGCGCCGCCGACGCTGAATCATCGCTACATTTTTGAAGACGTGCCCTGCAGCCTGGTACCGATTGCTTCACTGGGGGCGCGGTTTGGGGTGGGGGTGCGCGGGATGGATTCGATTATCGTGCTGGCGAATATCGTGCACCGCACCGATTATTGGCGGCGCGGCCGCACTGTGGATAAACTCGGGCTTGACCGCCTGAGTGTGAGCGAGTTGACCGCTTATGTGAATGAAGGGATTCGTGACGAATAAAGCAGGATGAGCATGGAGTAAACACTTAACCTTGAGGCTGGCGGAATTATGGTTGGGTCTGCCAGGCTGAGGTTTGAGCGCAAAGCGCCAGCGAGGTTTAAAATTGTGTCTGCAGCCGGCAGGTTTTGAGCCAAACCCTGCACCGCGCTGCCGGAGAAAGGTGTAAGAATATGAATTCATACAAGCTCAGCCCTTCCATGCTTACGTTTTCGTGGGATGAATGCCAACGCTGTTTTTACCTTCAGGTAGTGAAAGGTATTTCGCGCCCGCCTTCGGCTTTTCCGAAGGTGTTTGGACGCATCGACAACCTGATGAAGAAGTTGTACGAAGGCAAGCCCGCGAGTTTTATTTCAGACCGGCTGCCGCCGGGGAGGGTGAGCATGCAGGGCAAGTGGGTGACCTCCGAACTGATAACTTATGATGGCATTGCGGCTTCCTGCTATTTACGAGGGGCTTTCGATTCTGTGCTTGCTTTTGAAGATGGCTCGTACGCTGTCATCGACTTCAAAACCTCGCAGCCGAATCCGGCGCACATTGCATTTTACGGACGCCAATTGCACGCTTACGCCTGGGCGCTGCAGCACCCGGCGCCGGGGGCGCTTCGGCTGCAGCCGGTGGATCGCCTGGGGCTTGTTTACATGGACCCGGTTGAAATTGATTATGACGCTAAACGAGGACGGATCTATTATGGCGGTGAGGTGACCTGGAGTGAGATCCCGCTGCAGATGAACCAATTTGAGGAGTTTATGGCCGGGGTGCTGCAGGTGCTTTCAGCCTCTGAACCTCCGCCAGCCAACCCCGAGTGCGGATTTTGCAAATATCGCGAGGAGTCGCGCCAGCACGGGCTGTAACCCGGGTTCTGCCGAGACCTTTGTGGGGGATAAGGCCGGGACGGCGTGCAGGATCTTTGCAACCAAGCAGGTTAAAATCCGTATAATGATTGAGGTAAATATTCGGAGGCAGCTATGTTTGATATCGGCAGCATTTTAAAACGTTCATGGAATATTTTGTGGAACTATAAAGCCTTATGGGTTTTTGCCCTGTTGCTGGTGCTCAGCGGCGGGGCTGGCAGCAGCGGCTCAAGCGGTGGAAGCGGCAGCAGTGTCAACGTACCGGCAGCCGGCAATCCAATCTTTGGTCAAAACGAGCTGAACCAGAACTATGGGCAATTTAATGAGTTTGGCCGGGAATTAGAATTTTGGGCGCAGGAAAACGTTTACCCGTTTTTCGCCACTGAAGAGGTGGCAATTCGCTCTGCGATTGCCCTTGCTGCGATTTTTACCGGAATCATGCTGCTGATCACTCTTTTACTGGCTTTTGTGCGTTATCCCTCTGAGGCGGCGGTGATCCGTATGGTGGATACCCACGAGCAAATGGGGAGAAAACCCGGGTTTAAAGAAGGCTGGAGGCTGGGCTGGGATGTAAGCGCCTGGCGCATCTTCTTGGTGGATCTCATCATTAATGTGCCGGCTATTACCTTCTTCCTGCTGGTTATTGCTCTATTTGGCTGGATGATGTACAGCACCTCGCAGTCGGCACCGAATTTATCTACCGGGCTGATTATTGCAGCGGTTGTTGTGTTTTTGCTGTTTGTATTGGCTTTTACAGTACTTATGATTTTCGTTTCGCTGCTGCGGCAGCACGTGGTGCGTTATGCTGCCATTGACGGCATGGGAGTGGGTGAAGCCTTCAAGCGAGGCTGGGCATTGTTCCGCGGGCAGTTCAAGAATACCTTCATCATGGGGCTGGTGTTATTTGGCGTAGGGGTGGCGGTGGGATTTGTGTTTATTTTCGCGGCAATCTTGTTGATTCCGGTGTACATGCTGCTGGCGGTTCCAGGTGTAATTATTGCGGCTGTACCCGGGTTGCTTACCTACCTGATTGCGTCTTTGTTCACAGTGTCGCCTGTTGCGCTGATCATCGCGCTGATCATCGCCCTGCCGGTTCTCTTTGTGATTGTTTTTCTGCCGTTAAGTTTTTTGAGCGGTATGTTGACTGTGTTCAACTCAACCGCCTGGACGCTGACCTTCAGGCAGCTCAAACCGGCAGCTCCGCCGCTGGTGATTGATGTTCCGCCGCCGCTTCAGCGCGGATTATAGGATTGAGGTCTTGGAATCTGGTTTTGGGAACTTGCTCTAAACCAGATGGGTGGGAAGGATGCGTTTAGTGCAAAATCCGGATTCGGAAATTAGTTCCCGGATGTGAAGCCAACTGTTCGAGTCATAGGATTTGGTAAGTAGATTTGCGGATGTGAAAGCCAGACAGACGGCCTTTCCGTGATACACTATCTATCCAGCATGGATCACTCAACGACCGCCGAATTCACCATTGCGTCACAGTATCAGACGAACCGCAGCTCGCCAGTTCGCTGGGTGATTTCGCACGGACTGCGCCAGTGGCCGGTCATTTTGATTGCGCTCATCGGGGCCTTGGGCAATGCCGGTTTGATGGCGATATCAACGGTAAAGATCGGCGAAGCTTTTAATGTGGTTGCCGCGCCGGTATTTAATGCAGATGCGCTATTAAACATTTTCTTTATCATTATTGCCATCGGGCTGGGGCGCGGTGTGCTGCAATTTATGCGTAACTTTGGTTTTGAGTATTGCGCCCAACGCATTGAACGCAACGTGAGGCGCGAGCTTTATGCCAACCTGCTTTCGAAGAGTATGACTTTTCACAGCCTGCAGCCGGTGGGGGATACCATGGCGCGCGCCACCAATGATGTGCGCGAGGTTAATTTCCTCTTCAGCCCTGGCTTGAACATGGTCATCGGCAGCCTCTCTTTCTTGATCTTCCCGCTGATTGCTGCGCCGCGGTATCATGTTTCGCTCATGCTCGTGCCGGCGATTTTTATCGTGCTTTATTTTATTGCGCTGCGCATCTACATGAGAGGGCTGGCACCCATCACCGAAGAAGTGCGAGAATCTTTTGGTGGGCTTAATATTCGGTTGACTGAATCGCTGGATGGAATTGAGACTGTAAAAGGCTCGGCGCAGGAAACCGGCGAGATTGATATCTTTGACCAGAACATTACACGCTACAAACAGGCGCTGATCAAACAGGGGCGTAAAGAAGCGCGCTTTTTACCGCTTTTGCTCTACGGTATTGCACTGGGCGCCGGGCTGCTGCATGTGATGCTGCTCTTCCGCCAGGGGCTGGTGGATTTAGGCGGTGTGATCGGCTATTTTGGGCTGCTGTTGATGTTAGACTTCCCCACATTTTCCTCACTGTGGGCTTATTCCCGTATCTCGCTTGGTTTGGCAGGCGCAAAACGCATTCTTGAGGTGATGAACCGTGAAAATAACCTTGACCAGAATGTGAGCGGGCACGCTCAGGCGCTGAAGGGCGAGGTGGAATTCAAGGATGTTACTTTTCGCTACGAGAACAGCGAGTCGGTGCTGGAGGGGGTGAGCTTTAAGGTGCAGCGCGGGCAGACGGTGGCGATCGTTGGGCAGACGGGCTCAGGAAAAACCTCGCTGGCACGCCTGATCAACCGCACGTATGACGTCAGTAAAGGGCAGGTGCTGGTGGATGGGGTGGATGTGCGCGACTGGAACCTTGAGAACCTGAGGCGCAACATTTCGATCATTGAACAGGATATTTTTCTCTTCTCACGCTCGATTGCCGATAATATTGCCTTTGGCAGACAGGATGCGACACGTGCAGAGATTGAAGCGGCGGCAAAGGCAGCCCAGGCGCATGAATTTATCCTCTCTTTTGCTGATGGATATGACACAGTAATCGGCGAGCGCGGGGTGACGCTTTCGGGCGGGCAGCGGCAGCGGTTGGCGCTGGCGCGGGCATTCCTCACCGACCCGCGTATCTTAATCCTCGATGATTCCACCAGCGCGATTGATTCAGCTACCGAAGATCATATTCAGCGCGCCATTTATGCTGCGGCGCGCGGTCGTACCACGTTTATTATCACACATCGCCTCTCGCAAATCCGCTGGGCAGATTTAATTTTGGTGGTTCGCGGCGGCAAGCTGGAGGCGAGCGGCAGCCACGAAGACCTCTTGCGCAGTTCGGATGCGTATCGGAGGATATTTAATGAATAAGGTTCAGGAACGAGGCAACGAGATGAAAGCGCTGCGGCAACAAGCGCAGCGTATGAGCAGGATTTTACTTCTCTACTGGATCATTGGATAACGATGGGCTTCTTCAATTCACTCGGCGCGGAAAAATATGACCGCACTTACACAGACAGCGATTTAGCAAAGCGGATTATTGGTTATTTTAAACCGCAATGGCGCCGCCTGATGTTGATTTCATTACTGACACTGCTGGTGGCCGGCGCGGGGGCGCTGCTGCCGGTGATTGTGAGCCGGGGTGTTGACTTGCTCGAAGGGGTGCCGGCGCTGGCGAGCACGCTGATTATAGCGGGCTCGGTATCCCTCATCGGTTTGTCCATCTGGTTCTTCAACTGGGGGCTGCGGCGTCTCACCTCAAGGGCGATTGCGGAAGTGGTGGCGCAGCTTTCGACCGATGCCTATGCCGCTTCGGTGGAGCACGACCTTTCGTTTTATGATGAGTTTTCATCAGGCAAAATTGTTTCGCGCATCACTTCAGATACGCGCGATTTCGGTGAACTGGTCACACTGATTACCGATGTTGCGAGCATGTTTATTGAAGCGCTGATCCTCGCGGTGGTTCTGCTGACAATTCAGTGGCGCCTTTCTCTGTATGCCTTTGCGCTGGTACCGATTGTGTTTGTGCTGGGGTTGGCCTATCGCACCATTGCGCGGCGTGTCACCCGTCAGGGGATGCGCGCCATGGCGCAGGTTAATTCGACCATCAAAGAAACCGTCAGCGGGATTGCGGTGGCGAAGAACTTCAGACAGGAAAACAGCATTTACCGCGAGTTTTTTGACGCGAATGAAACTTCTTACGATGTGAATGTTAAGCGTGGTTTGACGCTGGCGGTGGTCTTCCCGACGCTGAACGCCCTGGCGATGGTTGCGACTGCGGTGATGGTGTTGGCTGGCGGACACAGTGTTATCGCGGGGGTGGTGACAATTGGCGCGTGGTATCTGTTCATCCTCAGCCTTGATCGGTTTCTCTTCCCGATCATGAACCTGACCTCCTTCTGGACTTCGATTCAGAACGGGCTTTCAGCGGCTGAACGAGTGTTCGCGTTGATTGATACGCCTACCGCAGTGGTGCAAACGGCGTCTGAGCCGGTGCCGGCGCTGAAAGGTGAAATCGTTTTCGAGAGGGTCTCGTTTCATTACAAAGAGGGCGAAGAAGTGCTGCGAGACTTTGACCTGACGATAAAGCCAGGCGAAAACCTGGCGGTTGTGGGGCATACAGGCGCGGGCAAGAGTTCGGTGGCCAAGCTAATCGCGCGTTTTTACGAGTTTCAGCAGGGGCGCATCCTCATAGATGGGCGGGACATCCGCAGCTTCAATTTGGAGGAATACCATCGCCGGTTGGGGGTGGTGTCGCAGGTGCCATTTCTGTTTTCCGGAACGGTGGCGGAGAACATCCGTTACGCGCGGCGCGAGGCTGGCGAGGATGAGATTTTGGAGTTGGCGCGGCGCATCGGTGAGGGCGAGTGGCTGGAGACCCTGCCGCAAGGGCTGGCGACGCAGGTGGGGGAGCGCGGCGGGCGGCTTTCGATGGGACAGCGGCAATTGGTGGCGCTGATGCGCGTGCTGGTGCAGCAGCCGGCGATCTTTATTCTGGATGAAGCCACAGCGAGCATTGATCCGTTTACTGAGTGGCAAATTCAGCAGGCGCTGGACTTAATCTTACAATCTTCGACGAGCATTCTGATTGCGCATAGGTTATCTACCGTGCGTTCCGCGGATCGCATCATTGTGATGCAGGATGGCGGAATCATAGAAGAGGGTGATCACGTTGGGCTGCTGGAAAGAGGCGGGCATTATGCTACGCTTTACAATACCTACTTCCGCCACCAGTCGCTGGAATATGTGGAGCAGTCGCGCGAGTTTGCGGATGGCGCGGTGGGGGAGTTAGAAGGTGATGATTAATACAAGCATCACCGTTATTTTAGATTGGAAAAAAGGCGGGCAGGATAATTGCGGCTATGCTTGAGACTTTTCCCCTGAAAGCCGTGCTGTGGGATTTGGATGGTGAAATTGCTGATAGCTTTGAGGCACACTATCACGCCTGGCGGCGCTTGTTCGTGGAGCTTGACGAGCCGTTTACGCTGGAAGATTTTACGCGCACTTTTGGCAGGAACACCCGCGGCAGCTTCAAGATGCTGTTGAAGCGCGATTTAGCTAAAGAGGAATTGTGGGAGCTCAGCGACCGCAAGGAGGAGTACTTCCGCGATGGCATACGGGGCAGGGTGGTGGGGCTGCCAGGGGTGAGGGATTGGCTGCAATGTTTTGACAGCATGGGGCTGAAGCAGGCGGTGGGATACTCGGCACCTGAGGAGAATATTGATGTTCTGCTTAAAGAGCTTGGGTTAAGTCAATGGTTCTCAGCCTTGGTTGCGGGGGCGAGTTTACACGGCAAGCTGGTCCGGTGGTGTTCTTGAAGGCGGCAGAGCTGCTGGGGACGATGCCGGGTGAAATAGTTTTATGCATGATTGCCACCCTGTTCGGCAGACTTTTTTACGAATTTATAGAAAGAATGGTTTTTTAACATGAATTTAATCAGCGATTTAAAAAAACGTGTTTTAGCAGGAGAGCTGCTGGAGAAAGAAAGTGTTCTGCCTTTGTGCGATGCGCCGCTGGAGGAATTGTGTTCTGCTGCAGATGAAATACGGCTTCATTTTTGTGGAAACGTTTTCGACATCTGTTCAATTATCAACGGGAAAAGTGGTCGCTGCTCGGAAGACTGTAAATATTGCGCCCAGTCTGCGTTTTACAAGACGCAGATCGACGAATACGCCCTGTTGAACACGGATGAGCTGCTGCGTCAGGCGAAGTACAATGCCGAGCGTGGGGTTCTGCGCTATTCCATCGTAACATCCGGCAGGAAATTAAGCGAAGCTGAGATCAACCAGATCTGCGAAAGCATCCGCGCCATTCGAGAAAAGATCGATATTGAGGTGTGCGTGTCCTTTGGGCTGCTGAACGAGAAGCAGTTTCGCAAAATCAAGGCTGCCGGCGCCAGCCGTATCCATTGCAATCTGGAATCCTCGGCCCGTTTCTTTTCAGAGGTCTGCACAACACACACCTACGAGGAGAAGATCGAAACCCTGCAGGCGGCGCGCCGCGCCGGGCTTTCCGTTTGCAGCGGCGGCATAATGGGCCTGGGCGAAACGATGGAAGACAGAATTGACATGGCGCTCACCCTGCGCGGACTTGGCGTAAAGTCGGTGCCGGTCAATTTCCTGAATCCCATAAAAGGTACGCCCTATGACAAGAACATTTTGCCGGACGATGAAGAAAAGCGCCGTATCGTAGCCATTTACCGTTTTTTGCTTCCAGATGCCTCTATTCGTCTGGCGGGGGGGCGGGATCTGATACAGGACAAGGGCGAAGGCTGCTTTCTCTCGGGGGCAAACGCCGCCATTTCAGGAGATATGCTGACAACCTCCGGGATTACTATTAAATCGGATATGAGTCTGCTGGATAAGCTGGGATATGAGGTGAGGCTTTGGAGTGTGTAAAAATCTGTTTATTTCCGACACGGGGACAGAGGTTGGTAAAACCTTTGCGACCGGACTGATTTTTATAAAAAGCTCCATGACAGTGGCAAAAGCACCGCATATTTCAAGGCTGCCACGAGCGGCAACCTGCAGTGTCTCGATGGCAGCCTGATTTCAGGCGAAGGTCTTTTTATAAAAAACAGCTCAGGAAATCCTCGGCCGCCGGAGTCTACGTGTGCGTATGTGTATGAAGCCCCAGTTTCTCCCTACCTCGCTTCCCGTATGGAAGGAAATCCGGTAAAAATTGAGTCGGTTAAAAGCTGCTTTGAGGAACATTCGCAGGAATACGATTCTTTAACAGTTGAGGGCAGCGGTTGGATTCTTTTGTTAAACCAAAGTTAAAATGTCCCCATAGGTGGAGGCAGGAAAGTGGACAATATTTATTTAATGAGTGAAAAAGAGATCAAAAGAACAGGAATTGTTAGCCAATTTCCTGATCCAGCAAAATAGAAATGTCCTAATTATGATTAGGTGCTATGAAATGGACAATCGAAATGAGCAATAAAGAATTGACAAGGAAAGCCAAATTAGATCGGGCAGTAAAAAGGGAGCAGGCAGAAGGAAGGCAGGCAACGAATGGCGCGGTGGGGAGTTAGAAGGTGATGATTAATCCAATCGTCACCGTTTTATAAGTTGGTAAAAAGGACAGGCGGTATAATAGCGACTATGCTTGAGTCTTTACCCCTGAAAGCAGTGTTGTGGGACCTGGACGGAGTGATTGTTGACAGCTTCGATGGGCACTTCCGCGCCTGGGCACGCCTGTTCGCGGAGCTTGACGAGCCGTTTACGCTGGAAGATTTTACGCGCACTTTTGGCATGAATAACCGCGGGATATTTAAAACCCTGCTGAAGCGCGAATTGCCCGAGGAAGAATTCCGGCAGCTCAGCGACCGCAAGGAGGAGTACTTTCGCGACGGCATACTGGGCAGGGTGGTGGGGCTGCCAGGGGTGAGGGATTGGCTGCAATGTTTTGACGGCATGGGGCTGAAGCAGGCGGTGGGATCCTCCGCGCCGCAGGAGAATATTGATGTTCTGCTTAAAGAGCTTGGGTTAAGTCAATGGTTCTCAGCCTTGGTTGCGGGGGCGAGTATACCCGGCAAGCCGGACCCGGCGGTGTTTTTAAGGGCGGCGGAGCTGCTGGGAGTGCAGCCAGCCGAATGCCTGGTGATTGAGGATGCGGTGGCAGGTGTGGAGGCGGCGAAACGGGCGGGCATGCGCTGCCTGGCGGTGTGCACGACCAACCCGGCGGAAAAGCTGCAGAAAGCCGACAGGGTGGTAGCCGACCTGACGCATTTGACGATGGAAATGCTGACGGAATTGGCGGGGTAAACTGCGATTGATGCTGGGGAGAAAATGGTTATGTGCCGGGATTCTGGTTGTAGAATCTCGGTTTTTGTTTTTTAGAGGTTGGAGTGGTGGCAGAGGATAGTGAAGGTTCCCGGAATCTTTAACCAGATTCCGGGAATTAAGAGCGAGAGAAGGTACTGGGAAATAGGAGCGAGAGCATGGCTGGGTTTAGGGCAGGTTCCTGGAAGCTTAAACCAGATTCCGGGAATTAAGGGCGAGAACAGGATGCGGAGGGTGGAGTTTAACCCTCTGAAATGTGGAGTACTTCGCGCAGGCGGGGCAGGTCAAAATCGACCACGATGGTGCCGTCAATGTCGAAGGTGGGGGTGGTGCGGTTGCCGTTTGCCCAACGCTCCACCTGCTGCGCGGCGCCGGCAGTATAGGTGATATCGACCTCAGTGTAGGGCAGCTTGTGCTTTGCCAGCCAGGCGCGGGCGTCTTTACAGTCGGGGCACCATTTGGTGCAATACATGACAATACCGCCATGGGGAAGTGGGACTGGTGCCGGCGCTTGGGGTTCGGGGCGGTGGCGCACTTCGGGGTCAATCGCGCGGAGGGAGGCGCGTAGCACTTCATTGGAAGGCTGCTGGTCAATTTCGTGCACATCCACGTAGCGGATGATGCCTTTTTTATCGATGATAAAGAGGGCGCGTTCGCTGGTGCCTTCATTACGCAGAACACCGTAGGCGCGCGCAATTGCGCCGTGAGGCCAGAAATCAGAAAGCAGCGGGTAGTTGATACCGCCGAGGTCTTTTGCCCATGCGGTGAGGCAGGGCACACTGTCTACGCTGATCCCCAGAACCTGGGTGTCCAATCCCGCGAAACTGGCCATTTCGGCTTCGTAGAGCGGGATTTGCTCAGTTCATATGGGCGTCCAGGCGAGGGGGAAAAAGACAAGCACTATATTTTTCCCGCGGAAACTGCTGAGGGTGACGTCTGTGCCCAGTTGAGAGGGCAGGGTGAAGTCGGGGGCGGGCATGCCGGTGGTGAGCGCCATGGTTTGTATCTCCTGCGGGTATTGTATCATACAAGATAAATGCTGTATGAATTGTCTGGAAATTGTGGCAGCGCCTGGCCGGCGGGTTGGTTAGATTGAAAAGAGTCTGGCGTTAAAGGCTGTCAGATGAATTTCATGGAGCCGGCGGCGTCAGCAACAGTGTATGCGGTATCAGGCTTTGGCGCTCTTATCTGCGGCGGTGAGCAGGGCTTCTGCGAGGGCGCGTGCCTGGTCTGCGGTGAGGAAGAGGTGACTCTCTTCATGCCTGAACACTTTCTCTTCTTCAGCGCAATCTTCGACCACTTTCAGGCAGATATTGTCTACCAAGTCAGCGTCTTCACAGGCGTAAAAGACTTCGACTATTAATGTCTCATCCAACAATAAGATAGGTTTCATCGTCTGCCTCCTTGTCAGCGGCTGTATATAGTATAAATAATACTTGTTCATTGTACAACTGAACAGGCTGAGGTTTGATTTGATGCACAAACCAAGGCGCTCAATAATCTACTATACGGTACAAGCGACCGATTCGCCACCAGCCGGCAAAAAGTGGTATATTCAAGCGGTACGTGAATTGAACCTCTGGAGGGATCATGCCGATCATCTTGTTAAAACTCAATTATCTCGACCCCGGCTCGGGCAGCCTGCTGGTGCAGCTGCTGGCTGCCGGCCTGCTCGGCGGGATTGGGATTTTCTTAAAAATGTTTTGGGGCAGAATAAAAGCCTTCTTTAAGGGTGAGAAGTATATACCACCACAGCCTGCGGCTGACGAAGAGGCTGAGAAGGACACACCCGCAGAATGAGCGGCAACTCCGAACGCCTTGGCGCATCGTTTCGCGACCCGGGCGGTTTTATCTTCAGGCGTGATGGTGTGCTCTATCGCCAGATCAACCAGGCGTGCCAAAAAGCTTACGACAAGCTGATGAGCAGCGGTGTGTATGATATTCTGACGCTCAAGCGCATGCTGATTCCGCATGCCGAGGTGGATGAACCGGCCGCCGAGCCGGCGCTGGCTTACAAAGTCATCCGACCGGAGAGGGTTGCATTTATTTCGTATCCTTACGAGTGGAGTTTCTCTCAACTGAAGGATGCGGCGTTGTTGACGCTGGCGAGCACGCGCGCGGCGCTGGAAAAGGGGATGATTCTTAAAGACGCGAGCGCCTACAACATCCAATTTGTGGATGGGAAACCGCTGCTGATTGATACGCTCTCATTTGATCTTTATCACGAGGGCGCGCCATGGGATGCCTATCGTCAGTTCTGCCAACACTTTCTGGCGCCGCTGGCACTGGCAGCCATGGTGGATATCAGGTTGATGCAGTTGCTGCGCGTGTATATTGACGGCGTTCCGCTGGACTTGGCAAGCGAACTGTTGCCGGCAAAAACCAAACTGGGGCTTTCAGGGTTGGCGCTGCACATTCACATTCACGCGAAGGTGCAAAAGCAATACAGCGATAAACAAGCATCACAGGCGGCAGCGGTGAAGTTGAGCAAAGCGGCGCTGTTGAATATGATTGATGGGCTCGAGAAGACCATCCTGCCGCTCAAGTGGGAGCCGCGGGGAACAGAGTGGGGCGGGTATTACGACAGCACCAATTACAGTGAAGACGCGCTCAATACCAAAGGCGAGCTTGTAGCCAAATTTGCGGAGATTGCCCAACCACGCTCCGCGTGGGATTTGGGCGCCAATAATGGCTTGTTTAGCCGCGTGCTTTCGCAACGCGGGGTTGAAACTGTTGCCAGCGATATTGACCCGGCTGCGGTGGAACAGAATTACCTGGCGCTGAAAAACAAACCGGAACCGGCTTTGCTGCCGCTGGTGATTGACCTCACCAACCCCAGCCCGGCGCTGGGGTGGGCGCATCGTGAGCGCGACTCGATGCTTGGACGCGGACCGGTTGACCTGGTGATGGCGCTGGCGCTGCTGCATCACCTGGCGATTTCGAACAATGTTCCGCTGGAAACGGTAGCGCGCTTCATGGCTGAAGCCGGCGAGTGGGCGATTGTGGAATTTGTACCCAAGAGCGATTCGCAGGTGAAACGTCTGCTGGCGACACGCAAGGATATTTTTGATCAATACACCGAGCAGGGATTTGAAGAGGCATTTTTACAGTTTTTTACGCTTGAGCAAAAGGCAGAGATTGCCGGCAGCCAGCGTACACTGTACCTTTTCCGCCGCCGCCAGTAAGATCAGGCAAAAACTTCTCAAGCAGCCGTAAATAGAGGTGATTCACAACGATGGCAGCCCGACAGCGCCAGCGTTGTTTTATTGTGAGCAACTGGTTAGAGGTTGAGCGAGAACACCGGCTCGACAGCACCGACTTCGATGCGGCGCCAGTTGTACTGCGGGCGGGGGAGGTAATCTTTCAGCGCTTCGAGCTGTGTAGGGTTAAGAGCTCCGAGCTGGCGCAGGGTTTCGACGGTTACGGTAGAGCGGGCGCGTCCGCCGCCATCGTGAGCGATGCTGGCGATGCGCTGGGAGCGAGATGCCTGACCGAGGTCGCCGTCGCTGATTTTCAGGGCAATCCCTAACGCCGGGCTGCCCTCCCCACAAGCTCCGGGCAGCAATGCCAGCGCCTGATAGCCCTCAGCGCCGCCCTTGGTGAGGATACTGCCGCTGCCGGCGAGCATCAAATCGGTATCAAAGCTGTTGAAGCCGGCGACCATATCGGGGTGTGCCACCATGGCCTTAAAGATGCGGCGCAGCGCCTGGCGGCGGGGTTCGGGCAAGGCGGAGGGGTCTGCGAGCCGCGCAAAAGCCATTGCCGCTGCGCGCAGGGGCACGGCAAAGACCGGAGCCGAACAGCCATCCACGCCGAGGATGATTTGCTGCGGGGGGATGCCGGTCATCTCGCTGAAGGCACGTAAAATGCGCTGCTGGACCGGGTGGGCCGGGTTGATGTAGTCAATAGTGGGGTCGCCGAAGAACAGCGCCTGGGCCAGCATGCCGGTATGCTTGCCCGAACAATTGTGACGCAGGGGTGAGTTTTCTTCGTGATTGAGGAACATGCGCTCAGCGGTGCGCGGGTCGGAAGGGATATGGCTGCCGCAGAGCAGGTCAGCGGGGGTGATGCCCAGCTTATGCTGGATGCCGGCAATCTGATTGAGGTGGTCATCAGTGCCATTGTGCGAAGAGCACATTACTGCCAGGTCGCGTTCGGTTAAGTCGAAACGCTCCATGCCGCCGCTCTCGACCAGGGGCAGGATTTGAAAGGGCTTGGACGAGGAGCGCAAGTAAGCCATGGTTTCTGCATCGCCGACGGAAGCAACGAGGCTGCCGTTGGAGTCGCTCACTGCCAGTGCGCCATAGTGAATGCACTCAACCAGCGAGCCGCGGCTGGTTTCAACAAGGGGGACGAAATGGGAAGAAGGCATGAAGGTTTCCTCAACTTTGATAACTGCTACAGCTCCATTTTACACCGCTGCCAACTTTACAGCGGAGGATGCACAGACGAAAAAGCGGATGCTTTTTGGGCATCCGCTTGGGTTTGTAACATCTGACGAATCAGATTGGTGATTGAACCAGGCTTACCAGCGCAGGATCAGTGCAATGCGGCCATGTTTTTCGAGCGTGCCATTATCTTCGAAGACGACGGTGCCGCCCTTGCGCAGGACGGTTTCGATGATTTCATCTACAGCATCAGGGATGACGCCTTCAGCGGTTGGGTCTTGCGCAGGGTGCAGATTCCCTTTGTCATCGAGGCGGGCGGTATAGTGGAAATCTTCTTCGACGACCAATTTCAAGCCGCGCCCCTGATGGGCCTGGCGCCATACTTCGCCGATGGACGACGAGGATCTTCTTTCGCCAACGGCTTTAGCGAGTTCATCGAGTACCAGTTTACGCTCTTCGGCCAACTTTTCCTTCACCGGCGGCCATACAAGTTTAGCCAGGTTAGAAGGCGAAGATTTGTCATGGCTTCCGAGGATGATGGTGATGATGCGGTCGCTGTGGGCTGACACTTCTTTGAAAAAGGATTGGAAGCGGTCGACACCGACGACTGCCAAGGGCAGGGGGTCATCGAGATGGAAGGGGCGGAAGGCGGCATCTACTTTGCGGAAAAACTGACGATGACGCTCATCACGGTAGGCTGATTTATTTACGCCAAACCCGCCGGGAAGGCTGGTTGCCCCGCCGGCACCGGTGTGTTCCATGGGGAAGCCCTCACCCTTGACCTCAACCAGTGAGTCCAGTGTAGCTTCATAAAGACGAGTGGGCTTTTCACTGAGTGAAAGCACCCAATAACGCGGGGTGCGGTTCATGGCGTAAACCAAGTCGCGGGTGAAGAAGGAATCTTGAATGACCACACGCTCGTTGAGCGAGAAAGGCAGATTGAAGATGGCCGCATATTCGGCGCTGAGGAAAAGCTTCAGCCCGTCGAGATTGTAACGATGGTCAACACCCTGCACCATTTGGTCGAGTTTATCGAGCAGACCCTGAACTTCTCTGCGTTTGAATTCTTTTAATAATTGATCGGCGGCTTGCTGCGCCAGATTCTTGAGGCGGATGGTATCTTGCTTGTTGGCTGGAGAAGTGCGGTGGGTGGGCATGGTAATGGTAACGGAGGGATAAAGCTTGTAACCCTGGATCTCTTGAATTTCGTGTAGGTTCATTTACTATGGGCTCCTTGTGGAATGAAATAAGTTAATGATCGCATAATAACAAGCGTAATTCTAAGCCGTTTTCTCATTCTGCGCCAGAAGAACAGGGGAGGCGAGGGTAATTCCTTCTTGCTCTGCGGCTTCTTTGATGGCATTTATGACCAATGAGTGGGTGGCTAAGAGAGAGTTGGTTTGGTGATTGATCCAAAAACGAGCGTTCAGCGTGACGCCGGTTTCTGTTAACCCTTCAGCTAAAACGGAAGCTGCGGGTTGCTGCAGCACACCTTCAACGCGGTTGATGGCTTCGAGGAACACATTGGAGGCGTGCTCGAGGTTTTCGGTATAGGGCAGGCGGATGCGGATGGTGCGGCGATGTGAATCGGCGGTGGAGAAATTGGTGATGGTGGAGGTGAAGACGTTGATGTTCGGCAGAATAACCTGCTCGCCGTCATAAGTGGTGATGGTGGTGTCGTGGGTGTTGATGTCGATGACTTTGCCGGTTTTGCCGGCGATTTCAATCTCATCACCGATATTGAAAGGTTTGTTGACGAGCATGATGATGCCGGCGATGAAGTTGCGGGTGATGTCTTGCAGGGCAAAACCCACGGTGAGGCCAGCCACGCCCAAGCCGGCAACAAAGCGGGTGATGTTGAAATTCACCTTGTCTAATGCGAAGAGGGTGCCGCTGATGATGATTGCCCAGCGCACGATAATAGAGAGCAAATGAACAGTTGATCTATCTCCGATACGGGGCTTGGCTTTCTTTTCCACCCAGCGTGCTGCCGGACCTGAAATGAAAACGGCTATGGCAAAGATGATGATACCAAAAATGAGCTGGGGCAGAAATTCGATTGTTCTCTGAATAAAATCCTGGATCCATTGATTGAAATCCATAAAAACTCCTTGGATATGATATTTTCAAACTTGAGCGTTGCGATGATGAGCGCAGGCTGGCGGGCTATCCGCCGAACATGGGCACGCGCAGCTCAACCACATCGCCATCGTGCAGTAGGTAATGGCGCGAGAGGAGCTCGTTGTTGATGACAACCTGAACGGCAGGCAAGAAGGGGCGAAGGGCGGGAAAGCGCTCTTCCAATTGCGCCAGCACCAGCTCAACACTGGCGGGTTCGATGAGCGATATTGAAAGGTCCGCTGAACCGGCAAACTCTTTTAGGGGTGAGAAGAGGTGAACATCAATGTTCATGAGCAGCACTCACCCCGATTATATTGCATATCTGAGCAAGGTGGGGGAGAGAGTGGGGGCAGGCGGGAGGCCGGTAAGGCCAAGAACCAGGAATTAGAAACAGGTTGGGGGTGTTTAATCTGCGGGGAGAACATGCAGGGGTCTGCTAATCTCGATTCTGCAGCCCGTCACGACGGCGTTTGGCGAGGTAGAGCAAACCGAGGGCGACGACGATGCCGATGAGCCAGCCATAGGGAGGGAAGGTGAGGTATGCCAGCGCTGCCACCACAACGGTGAAGAGCGCTGCCAGGAGCCAATCGAGCGGCGTCATGTTGGAAAAAAGAGAGGGTTTTTCGGGCATAAGCTCCTTTGTGGTGCGATTGAGTAAACGCTGTTCTGAATTGTAATGCAATCCAAGCCGCTATGGGCAAACCAAAATCAGCCTGGCTGAGTTTCGGCCACACAGATTCCGGGAATCTGGTTTAAGGTTCCCGGAACCTGCATTAAACGTAAGAAGCAGAAACTTGCTGGTGGACAAAGGGTTTCTACGGTCATGTTTAGAGCAAAATCCCGGAATCAAGACCAGATTCCGGGATGAAAAAAGCATGAGGAACCTGCACTAAACGCGCAATACGGAAGCCCATTGGTGGAGGCAGGGTGTTTACGGTCATGTTCAGAGCAAAATCCCGGAATCAAAACCAGATTCCGGGATGAAAAACCCAGAGAGTGGGGTTATTTCTCGGGCGGGTTGGCTTTGTCGGTTTTGAGTTTGACGCCCTGGTTGGCGATGGCGTTATGCTCGATATAACGGCGGGGCATGGCAAGAGAAGACCAGCCGCCGGCTTCTTGCAGGGAGAAGGGGTCGGTGCCATGGCGGGCAGCGGAGGTTGCCCAATAGTGGCGGCAATCATGAGCAGAAAGCCCGCTGATTCCCAGGCGTTCGCCCAGCAGGCGTACACGGGCAGTGATGGCGCGCTGGCTCATACCGGCAGCGCCGAGCTCCTCATTCTTTTTGCTGCGCCGCAGCAGCAACTCGCCTGGCAACAGCTCATGGTTGTTCAGGCAGGCGCTCAGGGCTTGCCGGGTATCGGCTGTGAGGCGGTGGATTTGTTCTTTGTTGACTTTGGGGCGGAAGAAGCGCAGTTCCCAAGTTTCAGTATCAATGTTCGCCACTGCCAGCCCGGCGGCTTCGCCGACGCGCAAGCCGTGATCGAGCAGCAGACACATAAGGAGCTGGTCGCGCCGCCCCTGCGGAGTGTCGGGTTGTTCTTTTAACTGCGCGGCATGCAGTGAAGGGATTTTGACAGGCAACTCTTTTTTAAAACCGATGCGTTTTATTGGACGTTTTTGGTCAATACGCGCCTGCTCGCGGAAAGAGTAACCCTGCACGGCGCGAATGAGGGCATACTCCTGCGGGCTGATGGCGCCGGTCTGCATGGCCATGCGGGCGTAAGTTTTTACGGTGGAAAGGCGCACGTTAATACTTTTAATGGCGTAGCCTTCGTTAAGTTGCCATTTGACAAAGGCTTCGACCAATCCCCAAGTAACCGGCCGCCAGGCTGCAGCTTCTTGCGCCAGATCGCCGGTGTTGAGGTCCACAAATTCGAGGAACTCATGGAAGAGCGCCAGATCAGCGTCTTGGCGGCGCAGGGTTTCATCTGCGCGGCGCGAGCGGTAATCGCGAAAGCGGGTTTGCGCGGCGGCGCGATTGGCGTTGAGGCCGATGAGCTGGGCGAGTTCTCCTGGCAGCAGGGGTTGAATTTCTTTCTCGGGTTCCATCTTTTTGATTGTACACAATTTTCCATCCTTTGGCTGCGCTAACCTCTGTGGAGGGGATGGAGGACAAGATGGCGGGGTGAATTCTGATGGCAACCTAAATTGCCAAATGATTATCTGATGGACAGGCTCTGATTCTTCGAAGGTATGTGATGGTTCATAGTGAGGAGAGGAAAAGCATACCGCTGAAGATTTCTACCGTTGATGGCCGCTAAAGGCATGGTACTGCTGAGTGGCTGCCAGGTATTGATTGCTATCTTATGCAGATCAGTTGCTGCTTCAATTAATCTAAGGGCAGATGAAGAGATGGCTGTTCAGGTTAACTTGCGGATACTTGTGTACAAATACAGGCGGCGTGATGCAATTTGTGTGAAGAAAGGGTTTCACGAGAGAGATGAAAAAAAGAGAGTAAGAAGAGGTGTTATCCGATTAAAAAGGTGTTTGACTTAAGAATTCTGTTAACTGGCAAGTTGCCTATTGAAATTGACTTTGGAAAACCGTACAATAACCAATTATACCGATACAAAAATATCATCATAAACGGTATATCCCGGCCGGCACTTTGTGCTTTCAAAAGGCGGTGATGATAAATATGATCAGCCATATTAGGTAAAAAAGAAACGGCGTAATAATTGGTTTTCAAGCCGTATAATGAATATTAGTACCCTGTATTTTGCTTATCTGTATCTATCCTAATAATGAAACCATTACCGCGGAGATGTAAGTTTTAATTTTGGAGTGCGCTGCATGAGCGAAAGAACGGACGTAAAAACAGCTGAAACCATATTGGATGTGCGGGGGCTGAAAACCTTTTTCTTCACTGAAGATGGCGTGGTGAAGGCTGTTGATGGTGTGGACTTTTCGGTTAAAGCTGGCGAGGTGCTGGGGC